>Ga0310037_10000701_pt1 | contig 20009 bp, 15 predicted proteins | sample Sb_taG_11_FD_200239 | JGI IMG/M metagenome (GOLD analysis project Ga0310037, IMG submission 200239) | Peat soil microbial communities from Weissenstadt, Germany - Sb_50d_3_AS metaG (v2) (version 2) | ecosystem: Environmental > Terrestrial > Soil > Wetlands > Peat | place: Germany: Weissenstadt...
AGCGACCTGACCGCCACCGTGGACCCGTTCGCGGGCTCCTACGCGATCGAGTCGATGACCGACGAGATCGAGACCGCCGCGGAAACCCTGATGGACCAGGTCGAGGACATGGGCGGGGCGGTGGCCGCGATCGAGCGCGGTTTCCAGAAGGCGGAGATCGAGGACGCGGCTTACCGCGTCGCGCGGGAAATCGACGAGGGCGAACGGACCGTGGTCGGAGTGAACCGGTTCGCCATCGAGGGCGAGGAGCCGTACCAGCCGCTTCGCGGAGATCCGAATATCGAGGCCGAGCAGGCCGGGAAGCTCGCCCGGCTGAAGGAGCAGCGGGACCCGGCCGCGTTCGGCCGCGCGATCGCTGCCCTCAAGAAGGCCGCGGAAGGCGCCGACAACGTGCTCTACCCGCTCCGGGACGCGCTGCGGGCGGATGCCACCCTCGGGGAGGTCTGCGACGCGCTGCGTGAGGTATGGGGCGAGTACCAGCCCAGCGAACGTTAAGAACCCCTGCGCGGAGGACGGTCATGGCCATCGAGTGGAATCCTTCCCGCGGCGCCACGCTCGGCGTCGAATGGGAGGTGCAGCTCATCGACGCCGAGAGCAGGATGCTGCGCCAGGAGGCGGGCAAGCTGCTCGCCGACCTGCCGGTGGTGGGCGACACGGGCGAGCACCCGCAGATTCGCTACGAGCTGATGCAATCGACCCTCGAGGTGGTCACCGGCATTTGCAGCACGGTGTCGGAAGCCAAGGAGGACCTGGCCAGAACGATCGCCGATCTCCAGCGGGCCGCGTCTGAGCACGGTATTCTGCTGGCATGCGCCGGGACCCACCCGGTGAGTGACTGGCGTGACGCGACGATGGCGCCTATCCAGCGCTATGCGGAGCTCGTCGAGCAAATGCAATGGCTTGTTCGCCGGATTCAGACCTTCGGCGTGCATGTACATGTGGGAATCCGGGATGGGCGCAAGGCGATTCCGATCATCAATGCGCTCGCCGCGTACCTGCCGCACTTCCTCGCGATAACCGCGTCGAGCCCCTTCTGGTGTGGGTACGACACCGGGCTTGCCTCCAGCAGGTCCGTCACCTTCGGCGCGCTGCCGACGGCGGGTCCGCCGAACCGGCTGGCGGACTGGAAACAGTTCGAGGACTATATGGACACGCTGCTGCGTGCTGGGACCATCCGCAGCATCAAGGAGGTCTGGTGGGACATCCGGCCGCACCCGGACTTCGGCACCGTCGAGATCCGCATGTTCGACGGGGTGCCGACGCTCCGCGAGGTCGGCATGGTGGCGGCGCTCTCGCAGTGCCTGGTCCAGCTGTTCGACCTGCAGCTGGACCGCGGCTACACGCTGCCGTCCCCGTCGGCCTGGGTGGTCAGGGACAACAAGTGGCGCGCGACGCGATACGGGCTGGACGCCACCGTGATAACTGATGAGGCCGGCGCCACGGCGCCGCTCCGCGACGAACTCTACGAACTGCTCCGCGAGCTGGAGCCGGTAGCCTCCCGGCTGGGCTGCCTGGAGGAACTGTCGGTGGCGTTCGAGGTGCTCGAGCGGGGCGCCTCCTACGAACGGCAGCGGGAGGTCTACGCCCGCACGGGGGACCTGGTCAGCGTGGTAGACGCACTGATCATGGAGTTCGCCGATGACAGATTCTGCACGCAGGGGGGTGCCGGACATGGCCGACAATGAGCAGGGTATTGATCTGGCCGCGGATCTGGACGCGTTCCTGGCCAGACACGAGGAGGAGCTGATTGAGTTCCGCCGCGACCTGCACGCCCATCCCGAGCTCGCCAACGCCGAGCACCGCACCACCCGCCGGGTCGCGCTGCGCCTGGCCGCGGCGGGCCTGCGGCCGGTCATCCTGCCCAAGGGCACCGGCCTGACGGTCGACATCGGCACGCTGGACGAGCAGGACGCCTACACCGACCGGCCCGTGGTGGCCCTCCGCGCGGACCTCGACGCGCTGTCCATGGCCGACGAGAAGGACGTCCCCTACCGCTCCACCGTGCCGGACGCCTGCCATGCGTGCGGCCACGACGTGCACACCACCGTGCTGGTGGGCACGGGCCTGTACCTGGCCGCCCAGGCCGCCGCGGGCCTGCTGCCCGGCCGGGTCCGGCTCGTCTTCCAGCCCGCCGAGGAGGCCTCCAGCGGCGCCCTCGACGTGCTCGCGGCGGGCGGCATCGCCTCGGTCGGCCGGATCTTCGCCCTGCACTGCGACCCCCGCCTGGACGCCGGCCAGCTCGGCGTGCGCTACGGCCCGATCACGGCCGCCTGCGACCGGATCCAGGTGCGGGTGGCCGGCCCGGGCGGCCATACGGCCCGGCCGCATCTGACCGTGGACCTGGTGTACGCGCTCGGCAAGATCATCACCGAGGTGCCCGCCGCGCTGTCCCGGCGGGTCGACCCCCGTTCCAGCCTCAGCCTGGTCTGGGGCCGGGTCAGCGCCGGGACCGTGGCCAACGCGATCCCCGACGCCGGGATCGTCGAGGGGACCGTCCGCTGCCTCGACGACGAGGCGTGGCACCGCGCGCCCGACCTGCTCAAGGACCTCATCGACTCGGTGGCCTCCGGCTACGGGCTCACCACCGAGCTGACCTACCAGCGGTACGTGCCGCCCGCGGTCAACGATCAGGCCAGCGCGGCCATGCTCTCCTCCGCGGCGCTCGGCGTGCTCGGCGCGGGCTCGGTGGTGCAGACCGCGCAGAGCCTCGGCGGCGAGGACTTCGCCTGGTACCTGGAGTCCATCCCCGGCGCGCTGGCCCGGCTGGGCACCCGGGTGCCCGGTTCGGCCGCCTCGCTCGACATTCACCAGCCGACCTTCGACGTGGACGAGCGGGCCATCGGCATCGGGGTCAAGGTGATGGCCGCCACGGCGATCAACGCGCTGTGGGACGACGGCGCGATCGTGGCCCAGCCGCTCCCGGGTGTCACCGGCGCCTGATTTTCCGCGCGGGTTAGGCTGAGTGGATGGGAAGCGTGCCGGTCGGGCGCAAGAAGCGCGCCGACACCACCGGCGGCCCGCAGACGTTCCGCTCGCCGACCGCGGTGGTCATCTGGTGGGTCTGGCTGCTGTTCGCGGCGGGCAACCTGATCGACCTGGCCGTCCAGGGCCGCGATCACCTCTCGCTGGTCGCGGCGGCCATCTTGGTGCTGGCCACCGGCGTGGCCTACGTCACCGCGCAGCGGCCCAGGATCGTCGCGGACAGCTCCGGGATCACGGTGGTGAACCCGCTCCGCGATCACCACGTCGGCTGGGCCGGGGTGACCAAGGTCGACCTGGCCGACCTGCTCCGCGTGCATCTCCGCGGAGAGCCAGGCCAGGACCGCGAGAAGATCATCTACGCCTGGGCGGTGCACTACTCCCGGCACCGCAAGCTCGCCGCGGAAACCAGGGTGCGCCGGCAGGCCGCGCGGGCCAGTTCCGGCCGCCCGTCCCTGGGCACCTTCGGCCTGGGCAGCGGTTCCGGCAGCGGCCGCCGCGATCCCGGTTTCGTGAGCCCCCCGGTGGCCTCGTCGTCGGCCGAGGCGGAGGCCGAGCGAATCCTCCGGGTGCTCAGCGACTACGCGACCGCCGCCCGGGCCGAGGAGATCTGGGCCGGCGGCACCGTGGAGATCGCCGGCGCCCGGTCCGAGCCCGAGGTCGAACCGGCTGAGCTTGAACCGGCTGAGCTTGAACCGGCTGAGCTTGAACCGGCTGAGCTTGAACCGGCCGGGCTCGAAACGGCCGGGGACGCTGCCGCAGATTCCCGCATCGCGGGCTGGCTCGAGCCGCTGAGCAGTACCTGGGACCGGACGGCGCTGCTCGCCCTGCTCATCCCCGCGCTGATCCTGCTGGTCGCCGCCCTCGTCTAGGTCCAGGGCGGCTCGGCCCCGAACGGCCCGGCGCCGGCGTCGCCCATCTTCGCGCAGGGCAGCGCCTGCAGCGCGGCCACGTAGTCTTCCGGCGCGCCCGCCTTCTCCGCGGCGTCGGACAGGATGCCGATGGCCCGCGCCGAGGGCAGCCCGCCCTCGTAGAAGTTGAGCACGTACAGCCAGGCCAGAACGTCGCCGTCCAGCGTCTGCGCCCGGACCTTGGCCTTGCGGTAGTAGCCGAGAGTCACGCCGTCCCAGTTGTCGAGTTCCTGCTCGTCCGTCTCGAACATCTCGTAGAGCACGACGAACACCCGGGAATCCGGATCCTCGACCACCGTGGCCATGGCCCCGTCCCAGCCGATGTCCTCGCCGCCGAAGGTCAGCCGCCAGCCTTCCAGCCAGCCGGTGCCCCGCTGGGGCGAGTGCGGGCAGCGCAAGAGCATCTGCTCCGGGTCCATGTTGCTGCCGTAGGCCGCGTACAGTGCCACGGGGGCAAGCGTACGGCGTCCCGGCGCGGCCCGCCGGTTTTGCATAACGCTCAACCAGTGTTTTTTCAGGGAGTTCGCGTTATGCAAAGAGCCCGCTGTGGTTCCTCGCCGTAGCATGGCACCGACCCGTAAAAGCCGCTCGCGCAGGCCCGACGGGCCCACGCTCGCTGGGCCGGTATTGCATAACGCTCAACAAGGGGAGAATTACAAATCGTGACCTTGCCTCGGCACAGCATCGCGATCCTGGGCGGCGGGCCGGGCGGTTACGAGGCCGCCCTCGTCGCGGCGCAGCTCGGCGCCGACGTCACCGTCGTCGACTCGGACGGGCTCGGCGGCGCCTGCGTGCTCACCGACTGCGTCCCCTCCAAGACGCTCATCGAGACGTCCAACGCGATGACCCTGCTCAACCGGTCCGCCGGGCTGGGCATCGCCACCGGCGGCCTGGCCACGGTCAACGCCGCCCGGCTGTATCAGAGGATCACCGACCTGGCCCGGGCCCAGTCCGCCGACATCACCGCGCGGCTCGCCGCCGAGGGCATCAAGGTGATCAGGGCCAAGGGCAGCCTGACCGGCCCGGGGAGGGTCAGGGCGGGCGAGGCCGAGATCAAGGCGGACGCGATCCTGATCGCCACCGGCGCGCTGCCGCGGGTACTGCCCGGCGCGCGGCCCGACGGCGAGCGGATCCTGACCTGGCGCCAGCTCTACGACCTGACCGAACTCCCGCGTGACCTCATCGTCATCGGCTCCGGTGTCACCGGGGCCGAGTTCGCCGGCGCCTACCAGGCGCTCGGTTCGCGGGTCACGCTCGTGTCGTCCCGGGACCGGGTGCTGCCGCACGAGGACGAGGACGCGGCCAACATGATCGAGGACGTCTTCCGCCGCCGCGGCATGACCGTACTCGGCCGGTCCCGGGCCCGGTCCGTGGCCCGCGACCGCGACGGCGTCACCGTGACCCTCGACGACGGCCGGACCCTGACCGGGAGCCACTGCCTGCTCACCGTGGGCATGATCCCGCGGACCGAGGGCTGCGGGCTCGACGAGGCCGGGGTCAAGGTCGGCGCGCACGGGTTCATCCAGGTCGACCGGGTGTCCCGGACCTCGGTTCCGGGCGTATACGCGGCGGGGGACTGCACCGGGGTGCTGATGCTGGCCTCGGTCGCGGCCATGCAGGGCCGGATCGCGATGTGGCACGCGCTCGGCGAGGCGGTCCACCCGATCCGCCTCGACCACGTGGCCGCCACGATCTTCACCGACCCGGAGATCGCCACCGTCGGTATGACCCAGCGCGCGGTGCTCACCACCGGCACCACGGGCGAGGTCTCCGCCCGGGTGCTGAAGCTGCCGCTGGCCACCAACCCGCGGGCCAAGATGGCCGGCGTCACCGACGGCTTTGTGAAGCTGCTGTCCAGCCCCGGCAGCGGCCGGATCCTCGGCGGGGTGGTGGTCGCCCCGCGCGCCAGCGAGCTGATTCTCGCCGTATCCCTCGCCGTCGAGCAGCGCCTCACCGTCGAGCAGTTCGCGCAGACCTTCGCCGTCTACCCGTCGCTGTCCGGCAGCATCACCGAGGCGGCCAGGAAGCTGATGGACTTCACCAGCGACGCCCCTTGAAACCCTTTTATCCAGAACGGAACGCGGCGCGTGCCCCCGGGCACCCAGGACTTCCGGCCCGGCGGGCCAGGCCGTGCGACCGTGGCCGCCGGCCGTGCGCCCGGCCGAGCATGAGGTGGCTCAACCGTGCCGGAGGCGAGGGCGATGGCTGTTCGCACGCAGGAGATTCCCGTACCGCACCCGCGCGAGCGCAGGCCCGGGTCCCGGCGCTGGCTGGCGCTCGCCGTGCTGTGCGTCTCGATCCTGATCGTCAACCTGGACAACACGGTGCTCAACGTCGCGCTGCCGACACTGGTACGCGACCTGAACGCCACCTCCACCCAGCTGCAGTGGATCCTCGACGCCTACGCGCTGGTCTTCGGCGGGCTGCTGCTGGTGGCCGGGAGCCTGGCCGACCGGGTGGGCCGCAAGCGCACGTTCCTGGCCGGTCTGGCGGCGTTCGCGGGCGGCTCGGCCTGGGCGGCGTTCTCCGGGTCGGTGAGCGTGCTCATCGCCGCCCGGGCCAGCATGGGGATCGGGGCGGCGCTGATGATGCCGTCCACGCTGTCGATCATCACCGACATGTTCCGCGACGGCGAGCAGCGGCAGCGGGCCATCGGCCTCTGGGCCGGGACCAGCGGGCTGGGGTTCGCCCTGGGGCCGATCGTCGGCGGGCTGCTGCTGGCTCACTTCTGGTGGGGATCGGTGTTCCTGATCAACGTGCCGATCGCCGCGGCCGGGCTGCTGTGCGCGGTCCCGCTGGTCCCGGACTCCAGGAACCCGGCCGCGCTGCGGCCGGACGTGGCCGGGGCGGTGCTGTCGATCGCCGGCCTCGGCCTGGTGCTGTGGTCGATCATCGAGGCGCCGGCCCACGGCTGGTCGTCGGCCCGGGTGATCGGCACTGGCGTGGCCGGGCTGGCGGTCCTCGCGGGCTTCGTGGCGTGGGAACGCGCCACCTCTCATCCGATGCTGAACCTTCGGCTGCTCCGCAGGCCGAGCTTCTCGGCCGCGGTCGCCTCGAACGGGCTGGCCATGTTCGGGCTGGCCGGGGCGCTGTTCGTGCTCACCCAGTTCCTCCAGTTCAACCTGGGTTACTCGGCCCTGCAGGCCGGGGTGCGGATGCTGGTGATCGCGGCCGCGATAGCGGTGGTCGCCCCGGCGTCCTTTGCCGTGATCCGCCTGGCCGGGACCAAGTTCACCACGGCGGCGGGCCTGCTGCTGATCGCGGCCGGGCTGTGGCAGGTCTCCCAGGCCTCGGTCGGCTGGACCTTCACCGGCATCCTGCCCGGCACGATCCTGACCGGCATCGGGGCCGGGCTGGTCATGCCGGCCGTCTCCGGATCGGTCATGGGTTCGCTGCCCCGCGGGGACACCGGCGTGGGCGCGGCCACCAACGGCGTGTTCATCCAGGTCGGCAGCGCCCTCGGGGTGGCCGTCATCGGCAGCCTGATGTCCACCCGCTACCAGGACCGGATGACGGCCGCGCTGGCCTCCTATCACCTGCCGCACGCGATCGAGAACACCATCCTCGGCTCGATCGGCGGCGCCCTCGACGTCGCGGCCCGGGCCGGCGGGACCGCCGGCCACCTGCTCGCTCACGTGGCCCGCTCGGCCTTCATCAGCGGCGCGGATCTCGGGCTCCTCACCGCGGCGGCGGTCGCCCTGGCCGGCTGCGTCCTGGCCCTGGTGACCCTGCCGTCCAGGCCACGCGACACCAGCGCAGACCGGCCCCGCCGTCCCTCAGCCTGACGAGCTGCGGTAACCAGGAGGGATATGGAAGCCGGGAAGGCCAGCCGATCCGCGATGGGCAGCGGGCTGCTGCGCGCCGCCCACGTGCGCGAGGACGCGCCGCCGTGGGTCTTCGAGGACACACTGGCCCGCCGGCTGCTCAGCTCCGCGGAGGTAGCGGAACTCGAGGCCCCGATGGCCGCCTGGCCGCCCGCGGTCCGCCAGGCGTTCCGGGTGTCCCATGCCGTGCGGGCCCGGCTGGCCGAGGACGTGGCCGTCGCGGGCCTGGCCGCGGGCCGGCGTGACTACGTGCTGCTCGGCGCGGGCCTGGACACCTTCGCGTGGCGTCATCCCCGGGCCGGCGAATTCACCGTCTGGGAAGTCGACCACCCGGCCACCCAGGCCTGGAAGCGCGCCGCGCTGCGGCGGGCTGGGCTGCCCGAGCCCGCCAACGTCCGGTTCGTGCCCGCGGACCTGGCCTCGACCGCGATCGGCGCTCTTGCGCTCCCGGACCACGCCACCTGGAACTGGCTGGGCGTCACCATGTACCTGCGGCCCGAGACAACCGCCGCCGCCTTGCGGGCCATCGCCGCGGGCCGCACCGGGACGACACTCGTCGTGAACTTCCTCCTGCCGGCCGGCGCGCTCGACGTGCTGGGACGCGCGGTACGGGGCTGCACCGGGGCGACGGTCGCGGCCACCGGTGAGCCGGTCGTCGCGACCTATACGCCGGATGAAGCAGCGGGTCTTCTGAGCGAAGCGGGGTTCGGCCGCGCCGAGTTGCTCGACGCTGGCCGTCTGCGGGACCGCTACCTGCGGAACCGGCCAGACCTCCCGCTGCCAGCTACCACCCTGATCGCGGTCGCGGCCACCTAGTGCGACGGGCGGCCCAGGTCCGGGTCGTCGGGCGGCGTGAGGCCGTGCCGGCGCAGCCGGGACACGCGGATGTCGTCGGCGTACAGGGCGACGATGCCCTCGCTGCAGATCAGGAACAGCGCGGGCACCGCGATGTGGATCCACAGCGCACCGGGGAAGGCCGCCAGCACGGCGACAAACGGCAGCGTGATCAGGAGGTGACGGCCGGTCAGCCGGCCGCGCCACCCGGCGTCGGTCAACTCGTGGCGCACCCACTCCCGGTTGCGGTCCGGCAGCCGGAACCCGAGCGAGAACAGCAGCTTCCGGCCCGCGCTCGGATCGCCCGGGAGCCTGCCCACGCCGTCTCAGTCCTTGAGCTCGCAGATGGGAGCGCCGGCCGTCACCGTCTCGCCCACCGAGACCGCCATCGCGGTGACCGTGCCGTCCTTGTGCGCGGTCAGGGGCTGCTCCATCTTCATCGCCTCCAGGACCACGATGACGTCCCCGGCCGACACCCGCTCCCCGTCCGCCACGGCGATCTTGATGATCGTGCCCTGCATCGGGCTGACCAGGGTGTCGCCGCTACCCGAGTGCACCTTGCGCCGGCCGCGGTTGCCGCCACCACGGACCCGTTCGGAAGAATCCGACGGGGGGCGGCCCGGCTGGCTCAGTGCGGCCGGCACCACGACCGAGAGCCTCTTCCCGCCCACCTCGACGGTGATCGTCTCCCGGTCGCCCGGCTCGGCCGTCTCCGCCGGTTCCTGGGCCGGCATCGGCGCGGTGAACTCCGTCTCGATCCAGCGGGTGTGCACCCGCAGCGGCGGGCCGGCGAATGCCGGGTCGGCCACCACGGCCCGGTGGAAGGGCAGCACCGTGGGCATCCCGCTGATCTCGAACTCGCCGAGCGCGCGGGCGGCGCGCTGCAGCGCCTCGGCCCGGCTGGCGCCGGTCACGATCAGCTTGGCGATCAGCGAGTCGAACACCTGCGGGACCGTCATCCCGCTCGCGTACCCGGAGTCGAGCCGGACGCCGGGGCCCGACGGCGGGCTGAACACGGTGATGGTGCCGGGGGCGGGCAGGAAGTTCCGGGCCGGATCCTCGGCGTTGATCCGGAACTCGATCGAGTGCCCCCGGGCGGGCGGGTCGTCGTAGCCGAGCGGCTCACCGTCGGCGATGCGGAACATCTCCCGCACCAGGTCGATGCCGGTGACCTCCTCGCTGACCGGATGCTCGACCTGCAGGCGGGTGTTGACCTCCAGGAAGCTGACCGTGCCGTCCTGGCCGACCAGGAACTCGCAGGTGCCGGCGCCCACGTAGCCGGCCAGCCGCAGGATCGCCTTCGAGGACTCGTACAGGGCCTCGACCTGCTCCGATCCGAGGAACGGGGCCGGCGCCTCCTCGACCAGCTTCTGGTGCCTGCGCTGCAGCGAGCAGTCCCTGGTCGAGATGACCACCACGTGGCCATGGGCGTCGGCCAGGCACTGCGTCTCCACGTGCCGGGGCCGGTCCAGGTACCGCTCGACGAAGCACTCGCCCCGGCCGAACGCCGCGGTGGCCTCCCGTACCGCCGACTCGTACTGCCCGTCGACCTCCTCCTCGCGCCAGGCCACCTTCAGGCCGCGGCCGCCGCCGCCGAACGCGGCCTTGATCGCGATCGGATAGCCGTGCCTGGCCCCGAACGCCCGGATTTCCCCGGCGTCGCGCACGGGGTCCTGGGTCCCTGGGGTCAGCGGCGCCCCGGCCTGGCGGGCGATGTGCCGGGCCCGCACCTTGTCGCCGAGCGCCTCGATCGCCTCCGGCGGCGGGCCGATCCAGGTCAGGCCCGCCCGGGCCACGGCCCGGGCGAAGTCGGCGTTCTCCGCGAGGAACCCGTAGCCGGGGTGCACCGCGTCCGCGCCGGACTCCAGCGCCACGTTGATGATCTTGCCGATGTCCAGGTAGGTCTCCGGGCCGGTCGTCCCGGACAGCGAATACGCCTCGTCCGCCATCTGGACGTGCAGCGCGTCCAGGTCGGGTTCGGCGTATACGGCGACGCTGGCCAGGCCGGCGTCACGGCACGCCCGGACGACACGCACCGCGATCTCGCCGCGGTTCGCGATCAGGACCTTGCGCAACGGCGGCCTCCCTGGTTCGACTAGGTCCCGGGCCACGCTGCCGTGGGTGTCAGCATGGCCGGAAGGCCAGTTAATCCCGGCGTGGGGTTAACGCCTGCGGCTCGTCGTACTCCACGCTGGCTGGTGACTGCTCGGCCCGGGCCCACTCGTCCACGTTACGCAGCAGTGCCTCCAGGTAGGTACGCAGATGCGTCCGGTAGACCTCACTTTACATCCGCAGGTACGCGATTTCCCCCTGCAGGTTCTCCTGCTCGCTGCCGGCCGCCCGGGCCACTGCCGCGGCCGGCGGGCGGGCGGCCGCCTCGGCCACGGCCGGGGTAGCCACAGGAACGAACACGGATGGGACCTTAGTCCTTCGATATTCGACCTTGGTCCCTGCTCCAACCCCGGCTCATGACCGTCTACTGAACACAATCGATTATTAGGCGCCAAATGTTGCCGGGGAACGGACGGAGGGGCACGTCCGGCGCCGGAGGTAGTCAGATGAATCAGGTGATCATCGCAACGTGTCGCCTTGGCAGCATGCCACACCGCGCTGACCCGCGCGGTTCCCGCTGGGCTCTGGCCAGTTCGGCATTTGCGGTGCAGGTAAGCGATGGTCCCGCTGGCCGAAACAACGAGGAACAAAGACGAGAGAGGCGGAGCGCCTGACGGACCATCTGGCTGGCGGGGTCACCGGCTGCGGCACCGGCATCCGGCTTCGTGTCGGCGGCCCTTCCTGCCAGATGGTCTGGCAACACCACCCTTACAGGGTGGACACAGAAGGGCATGAGTCATGCACTTCAACCTAAAGAGGGCAGTGGGGATTTCTGTACTCCCGCTGCTCGGAGGTGCCCTCGCGGTAGGTGTTACGGCACTGCCAGCAAGCGCACAGACATACCAGGACACGTCGCTGACGGCGTTCAGCCTTACCCAGCCGACGACCGCTTCCACGACCGGAGCCGTGATCAGCGGGGTAGTCAGCGGCGGTGGCGCCAGGCTGTCCTATACCGCGCCGAGCGGTGAACGATTTGTCTCTCCGGCGACACTCACAGTTACAAAGACCGGATTTGACGCCACGCTGACCACCAACAACGTTGGCCGGGTGGTACTCACGGCCCAAGGCCACGGGTCCGGCACCGCAACGCTCAAGTTCACCTTCGGGAGCACGACGACTGGCGTCACGTGCACCGCTACCCAGACGGTGAACGTGACCGAGACCGGCGGCGTTCTGGCCGAGTCGGCGAAGCCGACGTCTGTACCCGGCGAAAAGGTGGCGGTCAGCGTCTTCAACAACAACGCGACCGGCGCCGTTCAGTTCAGCGGCACCGTCACCGTGCAGGCCTGCCCCGTGACGTTCTCGCAGAGCAACCTGCCGGCCGGACTGGTCTCGGGGAACCCTCTGGTTCCCGGTAGCGCGGTCCCGCGTATCTACACCGGGGTCGTCTACACGGCCACCGATCCGCTCGGCTCGACGTTCAGCGGAACGTTCGGCCTGCATGTCTTCGGGCATGTGGTCGTGCCGCCGCCCCCGCCCGGGAACTTCGGTAACGAGGTGAACCCGTTCGGCAACGGGTTCGACGTGTACCAGCAGCACCAGGCGGTGAACGCGATCATCGCCGGCTGGACCGCGACCAAGGCCGACCCGGCGACGCACTTCATTCGCCTCAGCGGTACGCACACGGGCGCTTTCCAGTACGAGTACGCGCCTCACGGTGTCGGGACCGGGCTCTGCGTGTCGGACCCCGGCTATGACGCGGCGGGCACCGGGCTGACGAACGGTCTCGTGCTCCGCGGCTGCAACACCGGTGCGTGGCAGCAGTTCGTTCCGCAGTCGAACGGCACGCTGGCGAACCTGGCCACCGGCCTGGTCGTCAGCCCGAACGGCACCGGCGCGCAGCTGCGCGGCACCACCGCTCCCACATCGTGGGGTGGCTCCCGCTACACCTGGACGGACTACGCCCACCTGCCTGGGTAGGAGGTAACTGCTCGAAACGGAGGGGCCCCTCGCGAGGGGCCCCTTCGTTGAGGGCCCACTCCGCCTCTCAACCTTCTCCGCCTCTCAACCTTCTCCGCCTCTCAACCTTCTCCGCCTCTCAACCGAAGTGTGATCTCGGGTACGTAGAGTGAACGACACACCGGTTGGGAGGCCGTCTTGGGGCTGGGATCCCGGTGGTCGCCGGCGCTCGGTATGCGCGATGCCGGCGACGTTTCGTTACGACGAGGTAACGAAACGCGTGACGCAGCCATTGGTATGGCCCGGTGTGCGTTGAGCATTTAATAGGAACGGCAGGGCGGAACGGAAGGAGCCCAGGTGCGCCTGATCGTCTCGGGGTGCCGAGGATGAGCGTGCTTGGCATGCTGGCGTGGTTCGCGGCGGCGGTGAGCCTGTGGCTCGGCGCGCGGCGGTACACCCACGCCTTCGCCCGCGGCTACCGGTGGCTGGCCGGGGCCGCCGCCTTGTACTGTGCCGGGCTCATCACCCAGCAGGTACTCGGCTCGGCGCTCAGCCCCGAATCCGGGCTGTCGTTTGCCGACCTGCCGCCGCTGCTGGCCGTGGCCGCCGCCGCCGTCGGCATCGTGATGCTGACCACGGCGGAACGGGAGAGCGCCGGCGGGCCGCCCTCCGCCGCGCGCAGCGACGGGAACGGCTCGCTGGAGGGCGCGACCGCCCCGGTCCTGCCCGGGCTGGCGGACGGTTACGTGATGGCGGTCGCCCTGCTGGTGATCGGCTGGGTGACCCTGTTCAGCGGGGAGTTCCACCGGTCCGGCGACCGGCCCGGCACCTTCCTGCTCGCCCTCATCCACCCGCTGGCTGACCTGGCCGTGCTCGGCGCGTTGCTGCCCATGGTCACCACCGCGTGGCGGCGGGTCATGCTGCCCTACCTGGCCCTGCTCGCCGTTCTGGTCGGCGACGCCGTCGGCGTGGGCCAGCGGGCGCTGGGCGGGCATCCCGGCGTCGCCGCCCAGCTGCTGGCCGTAGTCGCGGCGCTGCTGCTCGGCGCGGCCCCGTGGCGGGTCGCCGAGACGGGCTGGACCCGCCGGACGTCGGGCTCGGCGGCCGCGACCACTATCGCCGCGCTGACCGCGGCCGTGGCCACCGTCGTGGTCATCGCCAACGGCCTGGCCGGTGCCCCCGCGTCCGGGGCCGCGCTGGTCGTGGCGGGCGGCGCGGGCGTGCTGGTGCTGGCCGTGCGGGTCTTCATGCTGGTCAGCCAGAACGGGATCATCCTGGGGAGCTGGCGGGAATCGAGCCGGAACCTGCGCGAACTGGCCAGCCGGACCGGCGACGTCGTGCTGGTCTGCGATCTGGACGGCGTCATCAGCTACGCCAGTCCGGCGGTCGGGGACTACGGGTACGCCCCAGGGGACCTGGCCGGGCGGCGGCTGCTGGATTTCGTGCATCCCGAGGACCGGGACGCCGTGCTCACCGCGTCCAGGCTCGCGCTCGGCGGCCGGCCCGCTGCGGACGGAGCCGTGGAGCAGGCCACCGCGGCGGACGCAGCCCGGCCGGCGGACGAAGCCGGGTCGCCGGGAGCCTCCGGGCGGTTCCCAGCCCGGGTGCGCGCGGCCGACGGCACGTGGCGGCACGTCGAGTCGACCGTGCTGCGGTACCAGGCCCCCGGCGCGCCGCGCCAGGTTCTGGTCACCGCCCGCGACGTCAGCGACCAGGTGGCGCTCCGCCAGCAGGTCACGCACCTGACCTTCCACGACGGGCTTACCGGCCTGCCCAACCGCGTCTACGTCGAGGAGCGGACCCGGGACGTGCTGCGGGACGCCTCGGCGTCCCGCCGGGTCGGCGTCATCTTCCTCGACCTGGACCGCTTCACCGCGGTCAACGACTCGGCTGGCCATGGCGCCGGGGACCTCGTGCTCGCGCAGGCGGCCCGGCGCCTGCGCGCGGCGGTCCCGGTCCACGACACCGTCGCGCGCTGGGGCAGTGACGAGTTCGCCGTCCTGGTCGAGAACGCGGGCACCGGGCCAGAGGTCTCCGAGATCGCCGAACGGCTGGTCGGCGCGATCGCCGCCGAGCCGTTCCGGGTGGCCGGACAGCAGATCGCGCTCACCGCGAGCGTCGGCGTCGCCCTGGCCGGCCGGGACCCCTTGGACCCCTTGGACCCCTTGGATCCCGTGGCCCCGGGCAACCCCGATGACCCGGCCGGGCTGGTGCTGCGCAACGCGGACGTGGCGATGTCGCGGGCCAAGGAGGCCGGCGGCGACCGGGTGGAGCTCTACGCCGCGCACATGCACGCCGACGTCGTCCGCCGGCTCGAGATCGTCACCGACCTGCAGCGGGCCATCGGCAACGGCGAGCTCACCCTGCAGTACCAGCCGATCGTCGAGCTGGCCACCTCGCGCGTCATCGGCGCCGAGGCCCTGGTCCGCTGGTGGCGCGGGGGTGAGGTCGTCGCCCCGCGCGAGTTCCTTGCCGCCGCCGAGGAATCGGGCCTGATCGTGCCGCTGGGCGAGTGGGTGCTCCGGCAGGCCTGCGCGCAGGGGGCCGCCTGGCGCCGCGCCTCGTGGGACATCGGGATCTCGGTCAACCTCTCCGCGCGCCAGATCACCGCCCCCGGCTTTACCGCCTTGGTGGCGGCGGTCCTGGCCGAGACCGGCCTGCCGCCGGGGGCACTCACCGTGGAGGTGAACGAGCGGATCCTGGTCGAGGAGGACGGGCTGATCGCCGACCGGCTCGCGGACCTGCACCGCACGGGCGTCCGGATGGCGATCGACGACTTCGGCACCGGGTATGCCTCGCTGGCCCACCTCCGGCAGCTGCCCCTGGACATCATCAAGATCGACCCTTCCTTCGTCGCGGGCCTGGGCCACGACGACACCCTCACGCTGCTGACCAGGACCGTGGTGCAGGTAGGCCGCGAGCTCGGGCTGCGGGTCATCGCCGAGGGCATCGAGCAGCCGCGCCAGCTCAGCGCGCTGCGCGAGATGGGCTGCGATTACGGCCAGGGCTTCCTGGTCGCCAGGCCCATGGCCGCCCCGGGTGTCGAGGCCCTGATCAGGACATCACGCGAGGCGGCTGACGAGCCGAACGAGCCGGCCCGTCTCGGAATGTGAGACAACTGCGGCATCGATTGACGTTCCGATTCCCGATCGCAGTATGGTGATACCCATGACACTCACGCAGACCCTCGTACTTGGCCGGCGCGCAGGCAGCTGACCAAGCCAGTTCCTGCGCGCTCCCCTCGACTGCCGCCTGGCACGAGGGGATTTTTTATGCCGCCGCCTATTGCCAGCCAGGGAGACTAAACCGATGACCGAGCAGATGACGGGCCGCAAGGGTACCGCCGGCCCGGACAGTCCAGCGGGCAGCCCGGGGCACCCGGCACCGCCCGCGTCCGCCGCCGTGCCCAGTCCGCGGGACCTGGCGGCCCGCTCACCGCACCGCGACGCCACGCGCGCCGCCGATCACTCCCACCAGGAGACCCCGGCCACCATGCCAGCCGAGAAGGGGCCCGCCGAGACCGAGACGCCGCGGGTGCAGACCGCCAGGGTCCGGGCCACCGGGGCGCAGGCCCTGGTGTACGCGCTCGAGCGGGTCGGCGCCGACGTGGTATTCGGCATCCCGGGCGGCGCCGTCCTGCCGGCCTACGACCCGCTGCTCGACTCCAAGTCGATCCGGCACATCCTGGTCCGGCACGAGCAGGGCGCGGGTCACGCGGCCACCGGGTACGCGCAGGCCACCGGCCGGGTGGGCGTCTGCATGGCGACCAGCGGCCCGGGCGCCACCAACCTGGTGACGCCGATCGCCGACGCGTACATGGACTCGGTCCCGATCGTGGCCATCACCGGCCAGGTGCCGTCGAGCCTGATCGGCACCGACAGCTTCCAGGAGGCCGACATCTCCGGGATCACGATCCCGATCACCAAGCACAACTTCCTGGTCACCAAGCCCGGGGACATCGCCCGCACCATCGGCGAGGCCTTCCACGTGGCCTCGACCGGGCGGCCCGGGCCGGTGCTCGTCGACATCTCCAAAGACGCGCTGCAGGGCACCACCGAGTTCAGCTGGCCGGTGCCCTTCGACCTGCCCGGCTACCACCCGGTGACCAGGCCGCACGCCCGGCAGGTGCGCGAGGCCGCCCGGCTGATCAGCGAGTCCCGGCGCCCGGTGCTGTACGTCGGCGGCGGCGTGATCAGGGCCCGGGCCTCCGGGCAGCTGCGCGAGCTGGCCGAGCTGACCGGCATCCCGGTGGTCACCACGCTGATGGCCCGGGGCGCGTTCCCCGACCGGCACCCGCAGCACATGGGCATGCCCGGCATGCACGGCTGCGTGGCCGCGGTCGGCGCGCTGCAGAAGGCCGACCTGATCATTGCCCTGGGCACCAGGTTCGACGACCGGGTCACCGGCAAGCTGGACACGTTCGCGCCGGGGGCGCTGATCGTGCACGCGGACATCGACCCGGCGGAGATCTCCAAGAACCGCCGCGCCGACGTGCCGATCGTCGGCGACTGCCGCGAGGTGATCGCCGATCTGGTCGCCGCGGTCCGCGCCGAGCACGAGCAGGGGCACCGCCCCGACCTGACCGGCTGGCTGACCCAGCTGAACTCCTGGCGGAGCACCTACCCGCTGGGTTACGACCAGCCGGACGACGGCACCCTGGCCCCGCAGTACGTGATCGAGCGGATCGGCCAGATCGCCGGCCCGGAGGCGCTGTACGTGGCCGGCGTCGGCCAGCACCAGATGTGGGCGGCCCAGTTCATCGACTACGAGAACCCCGCGACCTGGATCAACTCGGGCGGGCTGGGCACGATGGGCTTCGCCGTGCCCGCCGCGATGGGCGCCAAGGTCGGCCGCCCCGATGCCACGGTGTGGGCCATCGACGGTGACGGGTGCTTCCAGATGACCAACCAGGAGCTGGCTACCTGCGCCCTGGAGGGCATCCCGGTCAAGGTCGCGATCATCAACAACGGCAGCCTCGGCATGGTCCGGCAGTGGCAGACGCTGTTCTACAACGAGCGCTACTCCAATACCGATTTGCACGTGACCGCGGAGCCGAAGAAGCTGACCGGCACCCGCATCCCGGACTTCGTCAAGCTGGCCGAGGCCTACGGCTGCGAGGGCATCCGGTGCGAGGAACCCGGCGAGGTGGACAAGGTGATCGAGCGGGCCATGGCCATCGACGACCGGCCGGTCGTGCTGGACTTCGTGGTGCACAAGGACGCCATGGTCTGGCCGATGGTCGCGGCCGGCACGAGCAACAACGACATCAAGTTCGCGCGGGGCCTGGCGCCCGACTGGGGAGGTTCCGATGATTAGGCATACGCTGTCGGTGCTGGTGGAGAACAAGCCGGGCGTCCTGGTCCGGATCGCCGGGCTGTTCGCGCGGCGCAACTTCAACATCGACTCGCTGGCCGTCGGGCCGACCGAGCACGAGGAGATCTCCCGCATCACCATCGTGGTCGACTGCGAGGAGCACCCGCTCGAGCAGGTGACCAAGCAGCTGAACAAGCTCGTCAACGTGCTGAAGATCGTCGAGCTCGAGCCGGGCGCCACGGTGCAGCGCGAGCTGATCCTGGTCAAGGTCAGGGCCGACGCCGAGAGCCGGCCGCGGGTGCTCGAGACGGTCAATCTGTTCCGCGCCCGGGTGGTGGACGTGGCGCTGGACGTCGTCACGGTGGAGGCGACCGGGGACCGGGAAAAACTCGACGCGCTGGTCAAGGTGCTCGAGCCGTTCGGGATCAAGGAGCTCGTCCAGTCCGGCATGGTGGCCATCGGCCGCGGTGGCCGCTCGATCACCGACCGCGCGCTGCGCCCCGTCGAGCGCAGCGCCTGAGAAGTCAGACACGAGAGTTCAGGTACGACCAACAGAGAAAGGCCCGTTTCAAGTGGCAGAGATTTTCTACGACGACAGCGCCGACCTGTCGGTCATCCAGCGCCGGCACGTCGCCGTTCTCGGATACGGCAGCCAGGGGCACGCGCACGCGCTCTCGCTCCGCGATTCCGGCGTGGACGTGCGGGTCGGCCTGCCCGAAGGCTCGGCGAGCCGGGAAAAGGCCGCCAGCGAGGGCCTGCGGGTGGTCACGCCCGCCGAGGCCTGCGAGGAAGCCGACCTGACCATGGTCCTGATCCCGGATCACCTGCAGCGGCAGCTGTACGCGGAGGCGATCGCGCCCTCGCTGGTCGAAGGCGACGCGCTGTTCTTCGCCCACGGCCTGAACATCCGCTACGACCTCATCACCCCGCCGCCGGACGTCGACGTCTGCATGGTCGCGCCGAAGGCCCCGGGTCACCTCGTCCGGCGCCAGTTCGCGCAGGGCCGCGGGGTACCGGTGCTGGTCTGCGTCGAGCAGGACGCGACCGGCGGCGCGTGGCCGCTCACCCTGGCCTACGCCAAGGGGATCGGCGGCACCCGGGCGGGCGCGCTGAAGAGCACGTTCACCGAGGAGACCGAGACCGACCTGTTCGGCGAGCAGACGGTGCTCTGCGGCGGCGTCGCCGAGCTGATCAAGGCGGGCTTCGCCACCCTGGTCGAGGCCGGCTACCAGCCCGAGTCCGCCTACTTCGAGTGCCTGCACGAGATGAAGCTGATCGTGGACCTGATGTACGAGGGCGGCATCTCGAAGATGTACTGGTCGGTGTCTGACACCGCCGAGTACGGCGGCTACACCCGCGGGCCCCGGCTGATCAACGAGCAGACCCGCGAGGAGATGCGGCGCATCCTGGGCGAGATCCAGGACGGCTCGTTCGCCCGTGAGCTGGTCGAGGAGTTCGACGCGGGCAAGCCCAACTTCCTCAAGCGCCGCGAGGCCGAGCACAACGAGCAGATCGAGCAGGTCGGCGCCCGGCTCCGCCCGCTGATGTCCTGGCTCGCCGAGGACGAGTAAGACCGGAGACGTTTGGATGCTCCGGGCGGGGTACCAGGGCGTGGTGACTGTGAACACGACGCAAACCCTGACCCGCGGGGCCACGGTGCCCCGCCCGGAGATCGTCATCGCCGGGACGCGGACGCGGCCCTCGGCCTCCGCGGGCGAGGTGATCCGCGCCTACCTGCGCGTGCAGGCGCGGGCGCTGACCTCGCTCGAATCCGCGGTGCGTGCCGACGAGCCCGACTCGGTGCACCAGATGAGGGTGGCCGTCCGCAGGCTGCGCGCCATCCTCCGGACGTTCGGCCAGGTCATCTCCCAAACCGACAGCGAACACCTGGACACCGAACTCCGGTGGCTCGGCCGGACGCTCGGCCACGCGCGTGACGCCGAGGTGCTGGCCGGGCACCTGCGGGACAGCCTGCGGCCGACGCCGCCCGAACTGCTCATCGGACCGGTCCAGGCCCGCGTCCAGGGGCACTATGCCCCCCGGCGGGCGGACGCGCGCGCCGCGCTGCTCGAGGCGCTCGACTCACCGCGCTGCAACCGGCTGGTGGCCGGGCTGGAAACGCTGACCCTCGAACCTC
>Ga0310037_10000703_pt1 | contig 19932 bp, 19 predicted proteins | sample Sb_taG_11_FD_200239 | JGI IMG/M metagenome (GOLD analysis project Ga0310037, IMG submission 200239) | Peat soil microbial communities from Weissenstadt, Germany - Sb_50d_3_AS metaG (v2) (version 2) | ecosystem: Environmental > Terrestrial > Soil > Wetlands > Peat | place: Germany: Weissenstadt...
CGTGTGCTGATTCGGTCGGTTGTGCCACCGCATCCTACCCGAATCAGACACACAATTGGGGCAGCGTTTGCGCCTATTTCCCTTTATCTTTCACGACTTCCGAGTTTCCAGACGAGAAGTAGCTAGGGGCCCGGCGCCGTCCAAGTACATGCACTCCTTCGCCTCAGTGACGACTTCTTGAGGCGGAGCGTCGCATCTATCCTCGTTCGCTTGCGCAATTTTGTCGCCGAATTGAGCTTCTCTCATCGTGGTGCTCCGAGCCGGCTTCCAACGGTCCGACGTCCGCGTCGGCTTTTGTCCCCTCGAATCTTGACACGACGCTCGTTTTCGTCGTACACGAGATCTTGGAGGGACGCCCAACTGCGTTCCTGCTGCAGCAGAATCCTCTCTTTCTCGTTCCATTAGCCTGCGCCCCTCCTTTTGGAGGGACTATGCACCGCTTAGCCGCTTCGTTATTGGCCGCGCTCGTGCTCGCCATCTTCAGCGTTTCGACGGCCGTCGCCGCCGTCTTTACCGTGAACGACACCGCCGACGCGGTCGACGCGAACCCCGGCGATGGGATCTGCGCCACCGCGACGGGAACCTGCACCCTGCGGGCAGCGATCATGGAGTCGAACGCGCTAGGCGGCGACAACACGGTGTTCGTCGGGGCTGGCCATTTCCTGCTCACTCTTGGTGCGCTTGACATTCAGAGGCCGAGTCTAGTGCTAAGCGGGGCTGGCCCGGACCAGACCGTCATCGACGGGGGCGGACTCGGTGACGTGTTGTTTGCGCAAGGACAAATGGTCCAGATTTCAGGCGTGATGGTGACCAACGGCGGCCAGTTTGGCATCGACTTCGATATTGATAATTCGACGCTTTCGATCTCGAACAGCACCATAGCCGGAAACGCCGGTGGTGGAGTTGGCGGTGGTTTTTCCAATCGCATTACGATCACGGACAGTGTCATCCGGGACAATGGAGGCCTAGGTATCGGTTTCGGAGGTGGGGCCAGCAGTCTCGTCATCTCAAGAACCACCATCTCCGGGAACGGCGGGGGCATTAGCGTATTCAACGTATCGCTTTCGATCTCTGATAGTACGATCAGTGACAACAAGTCTGCCGGAGGTATCTTGCTCGGGTGTAGCCCGCTTGATCCGCCTGCGGTCGCAGGCCAGTTCGCGGCCGCAGGCCAGATCGTGGTGTTGCCGCCGGCCATCATAAACACGACGATCAGTGGCAACTACGGAATCAATGGGGGTGGCCTCCGCTACGAAGACCTCGGCTGCAGCTTCCCGGGTAGCTTTTCCGGTCCGATTGTCAACACGACGATCACGAACAACCACGCGACTCTCGGAGGCGGAATCTTTATTGATGCCATAGGGTTCTGTGCCGCCACGACGGGGCCATCATTCAGCAACAGCATCGTCGCGGGTAACTCTGCCACGGAGCAAGGCTCGGATTGTTTTACCGCGGTGTCCCAATGCTCCGCGACCTCTAGGCTCCCATCCGACGGTTACAACTTGATCGGGGATGCAACGAGCTGCAACTTCATTGCGACGACTCGTGATCAGGTGGGTACGGCGTCGAACCCTATCAACCCGGGTCTTGGCCCGCTGGCCAGCAACGGTGGGCCCACGATGACGCACGCGCTCCTGCCGTTCATCAGTCCCGCGATCGACGCGGGGAGTCCGGAGGTACCGGGGAGCAGTAACACTGCCTGCGAACCCACTGATCAGCGCGGGATTACGCGGCCACAGGATGGGGACCTCGATGGCGATGCGGCCATCTGCGACATTGGGGCCTTCGAGTTGGGGCCACGCACCGATGTGGCGATCGAAGTCGAACCCTTCCTCCCGAAGGATCCGATCATCCTGACGAGTCCGCTGCCGATCGCGGTTGCTGTCCTCGGATCGAGCACCGCAGATGTGACGAAGATCGACCTGACCACGCTCCAATTCGGACCCAACGGCGCAACGCCGCTCTTTACTCACACCGTTCCAGCGAACGGCCAAGTGGATCTGGTCGCCCTCTTCCACGTGCAAGACACAGGGCTTGCTGTCGGCGACACACAGGCTTGCTTGCGAGGCGCAATCGGTGGCCAGCCATTCCGGGCTTGCGATGGCGTCCTAGTGATCATGGGGCGGGGCTGCGGCCTTGGCTTCGAGCTGGCTCCGATCCTGCCGGCACTGCTTTGGCTGCGTGGTCGCCGAAGACGCAAGCTGGCATAGCGGGATCGATTGACTCGACACGCCACAGCTTCGGTCGGGGCGTTCTCGTTTCTGCGGCGAGCATCGTGGGCCTCGCCGTCCGACACCAGCATGCGCGAGGCGCCTCGGTCTAGCACGCCTCTGCGTAGTGCCCCGAACCCCGCCGCCACGCTCGCGTCGGCTCGTTGCAGAAGAGTCCGCCCGCCGAACCGGTGGAGACCAGCCTGATCCAAGAGCTGCTGTAGTCACCCTGTCCGACGGACCGTAGGATCCAAAGAAGAAGGGGCCGTCCGGCTTATACCGAGCGTCCTCTTCTCGTCCCGGGTTTCGGCGAAGGCGAAACCCGAGCGAGCCGCGCACCCCGATTCTGGTTCGGCCGCCTTAGCTGGTACTCGGTGTCATCCTACACTCGACCTCGTGGTGGGGGCACGGCGAGACGGCCAAGAGTCTGGGGCATTCGGGACCCACCGATTCGCTGCTCGATGTGTGGGGTGTTTTCGGTTGCTCTGAATACTTCCGAAGACCATGATGCCACCCTCATGGGGGGACTAAGGAAGGGATCGATGTATTTCCGAACGACACTTCTCGCATTCGCAATGCTGCTGACGCCTTTTGCCGCGCACGCCGATTATCTCGATGTCATCACCAATCGGCTCAAGGATGGATGCTCAATCGAAAAATACTCGGTGTGGTCGAGGAATTTCGCGGCGTCATGAAGAGTCAGGGGTACAAGTACACGGTGGAGATCGCGCCTCCGTTCACAGGCCCCGATCTGAGCGTCGTCTACTGGGTTGGCCGTGAGCCCAGCTTCGCCACCTTCGGCCAGGAGTACGACCGTTGGGACGCCGCGATCGCCAAGCCCGGTACGCCCGAAGCTAAGGTCAATGAGAAGCTCAACGCCTGCAGCACAAATGTGAGCCGGTCGGGTAGTCGCACTCGATGACGGTCGCCGGCTCGGGTGGCAACGCTGGTCTGCGCCCGAGCCGGCTGAGCCTCTCGGAACTCCATATGGACCGCATGGTCTCCTCGTAATGGTAGGAGTGCTGGGCCTCGTGGTGAGCCGCAGAGCGGGCACTAGCGCATAGCTACTCCTATCGGCGCGAATCGTTGGCCTCGCCGTCCGACGCCGCCATGCGCGAGGTGTTCACTGATCGGGACTATTTCGATGGGCTGAGCTCGTGCAAGATCTCCGAACGCAGCCGGTTGTACTCCTGCTCGTTTATCAGTCGCTGATCGTACATGTTTTGAACGTGCCGTAGGCGGTCCTCTGGTGATGACGATGGCTCAGGCCTCCCGCCGAGAGTTTCGGGCGACGGATTCAACGGCGGGCCGAGATCGACATAGGTCGTTGGATAGTAGTGCCAGCCCATAAAAACCGCGTAAATCCCAACCGTCACAAAACTTGCGAAAATCCGCTCTGGTGCGATCCGCGTTTCCAGTTGCCCTTCTGCGGGTGGGTATCCATCGAGGACAGCCCGAAAATGCGTACCCTCATACCGACCAATCATAAAGGTCGTGGGACTCAAGCCGACGAACTTTTCATTGACAAAGATTCTGGCGCCGGGCGGTGTGGTGTGTAAGGCAGCGCGCTCGGCGCCGCAACCGAAACAAGAGAGAACCCCGAGGCACAACACAATCCTGCCCGTCATGCAAGTTCGCCCACTCCGGTTCATACCGCATGGTCGCACATTCACGAATCTGGACACCACCACGAACTTCCGCGCGCAGGCGCGCAGGGTCAATGGCGCCCGATCGAGGGGCCGGGCTCGACCGAGCATCCGTTAGACCGCAGCGGTTGCCCAATGCAAAATGTGACCGAGGCTTGCGGGTCGGGAGGTGATGGGCAGCATGAAACTCGGCTGGCTTACCCTCGTCATCATCGCGGTTGCAGCCATCTTGATAAACGGATTTATCGCGACCCTCGAAGACGATCTACCTGGTGGCTTCAACAACCCGCATGGCACCCGGACGCCGCGGTACGCGGTGGGTACGGTGCGCGTTGTGAAGTGGGGGCTGGCCTTTCTTCTTTGCACGTTCGGTATCGCCTTCTTCGTCGCGGGCCTAAACGGCGGGAACCGATTGGACATACCGTTCGTTGCGGGTATTTCCGCGGCGCGCGTCCTGTTGTCAGTCGCACTTCTCGGCAGGTATCGGTGGGCATTCTGGACCGCAATGCTGTCAGCTTTCGGGGGCATAGCGGTCAGAGCTTTGCTGCGGTGAGTGCCACGCGCACGGCGCGCAGCGATCTAGCCCGGATCGCGGCGGCGCCCGTCGCCGTGGGTGATCGGCGCGTGGTCGAACGCGGACCGCGCGCGTCTCCCTCGTTCATCGCGCCTTCGTCGGTCCGTCGGTCTCAGGTGGGGTCCGCTCAACCACGACGTCGATCCACTTCGCCCAGAACGCTCCCGGGTCGCTCCCTGTCTCAAGCGTTTCCACCAGCTCGGCCTGGTACGCTGCGAAGTGCTCCGGCCGAGGAGGTCAAAGAACTCAGCCACGCCGCCCTGATCGCTGTCGAGGTTATCGATCGTAGAGGTCAGCTCGGCCATTAGCTCGCGAAAGCGAGACGCACCGACCTTTGCGCGAAACCGAAGCATCGCCTTCCAGGTGCGGTCGAACTTCGCGGTGAGGAAGACTCGCCACTCGCGCTCGGCGGCTTCTTTCGCCAGGCGGCGCGCTGCTTGTGCCGAGGCGCGCCGGAGCTCGGTCCGTTTGCTCGTTCTGCGCCGTATGGCCGGAAGCTTCGGTTTCAAGGTCTACGCTTCCCTCATCGACCGCCGCGACGCTCCGACGCGGGGCTGGCGCGAGGCACGTCGTCAGCCCCCGCTGGGCGAGAGCACCTGAACGATGTCACGCGCGGGAGCCGATTGCGATGGACCCCGCCGCGGCAGCGTGGGAGGATACCCACCGGAAAGGGAGGAGGGAGTGATCCGATGCGATTCATGACGCGCGTTGCAAAGGCTTCGTTCCTCGGCCTCGGAGCCGCGATTGCGACGGCCGTTCCGGCCTTCGCGGCGAGCCCCGAGCGCCACGCGTATTTCGGGGAAACGCACGTCCACACAAGCTGGTCCCTCGACGCGTTCGCCATCGGGAACACCCTCACCAATCCCGGCGACGCGTACAAGTACTTCAAGGGTGAACCGATCAAGCATCCCCTCGGCTACGAGGTCAAGATCGACACGCCGCTCGACTGGGCGGGCGTCACCGACCACTCCGAATACGCGGGCGTGGTCAACCTGGCGAACGAGCCGGGCTCCCCGGTCAGCAAGATCCCGGAGGCGCAGCCCCTGATCCTGAAGGCCAGGACCAAGGAGGAAATGGAGCGGGTCGCCCTGTACGCGATCAACGTCCTGGTCGCCGGGCCGCCGGTTAAAGCGCTCATGGCGCCCGAGATTGCTGGAACGGTCTGGAAGCGGAACGTCGAGCTCACCGAGCAGGCGAACCAGCCGGGGAAGTTCACGAGCTTCTGCTCCTACGAGTGGACCTCGATGCCGAACAACATGAACCTGCACCGCAACATCTTCTTCAAGGACTGCGCCAAGGTGCCGGCGGTGCCGTTCAGCGCGCTGGACTCCTTCCATCCCGTGGACCTCTGGAACTGGATGGACGCCCAGCGGAAGGCCGGCAACGACCTTCTCGCAATTTCACACAACGCGAACCTCTCCGACGGCCGCATGTTTCCGACGGAGGTCGACACCGAGGGCCGCCCGATCGACGCCGCCTATGCCGCGTCGCGCGTTCGCAACGAGCCGCTGATCGAGATCAAGCAGCTCAAGGGCACCTCGGAGACGCATCCCCTGCTCTCGCCCAGCGACGAGTTTGCCAACTTCGAGATCATGTCCGTCCTGCTGGGCAATCCGCCTGGCCGCATTGCGCACATCGTCGGCAGCTATGCCCGCCAGGCGCTGAAGGACGGCCTGGCCATGGAGGACAGCAAGGGCTTCAACCCGTACAAGTTCGGATTCGGCGCCGCGTCGGACTCGCACAACACCGCCGTTCCCTACCGCCAGAACAACTTCTTCGGCGGGCACTCCTTCACGGATGGGACGATCGAGGCGCGCATGTCGGGCACCCTGGTGGGCGGGATGTTCGACGCGCGCACCGAAGGCACCGGGGGCTTGACGGGGGTCTGGGCCGAGGAGAACACGCGCGCCTCGCTCTTCGAGGCCATGAAGCGCAAGGAGACCTTCGCCGTGAGCGGCCCGCACATCCAAGTGCGCCTATTCGGTGGCTGGCAGTACACCGCGGCGATGATGGCCGCGAAGGACTGGGCGAAGACCGGTTATGAGAAGGGCGTTCCGATGGGCGGCGATCTGCCGGCGGCCACGGGCAAGGCCCCGACATTCATGGTTTGGGCCGTGAAGGACCCGAGCTCCGGGAACCTCGACCGCATCCAGATCGTCAAGGGGTGGACGAAGAGCGGCCAGAGCTTCGAGAAGATCTTCGATGTCGTCTGGGCGGGCAAACGCAAGGCCGACAAGTGGACCGGCGTCGTACCGCCGATCAGCAGCACCGTGGACGTCGAGAAGGCGACCTACACCAACACGATCGGCGCGGTGGAGCTAAAGACGGTCTGGACCGATCCCGAGTTCGATCCGAGCCTGCACGCCGTCTACTACGCGCGGGTGCTCGAGATCCCGACGCCGCGGTGGACGACGATCCAGGCCGCCAAGCTCGCCATCGCGCCGCCCGACGTCGTGTCGCCCACGCTCCAGGAGCGCGCGTGGAGCTCGCCGATCTGGTACACGCCGAGCGCCGAGGCTCGCAAGAATACCAGTCCGGGCGTCACGGTGGCCGACCTTACGAAGAAGGGGGCAGCGGCGCTCGACGATGATCAGCTGAAGGCGCTGATCGTCGAGAAATCCGTCTGGCTGCAGAATACGGTGAGCGGTGAGAAGTACATGATCATCTACGGCGCCCTGGGCAAGGGCCCGGACGCGAAGCCCCTCACACCCTCCGAGCCCGGGTACGACACCCAGCGCTTCCCGACCAACCAGGGCCAGTTCCAGGTGCGCTACGTGGGGAGGAAGGCGGCGATGCAAAGCCTGACCGGCGACGCGGTCGACGGCAGCTATCTCGGCACCTCCCGGACCTACAACATCGACCACGGGAAGATCGTCACCGATCTCGTCGGCACGCCGATCGAGATCTCCGTCTATAAGATGGGCGACAAGTACTTCGGCGCTCGGAGCAACGAGTTCGGCTACGCCAACTACGAGATCGTCCCGGTGGTTTCCGAGTTGAACCCACTGCGGTGAGCATGATCGGACGGTTGCTGCGCGAGCCGTTGGCGCAGTTCCTGTTGCTCGGACTCCTGCTGTTCGCGGCCTATCACGGGCTCCGCCGCGGGGCTGATCCGGCTGGGCAGTCCAACCGCATCGAGCTCACCCCGGACGATCTGCGGCAGACCGGGCTGGCATGGGTCGCGCAGGGGCGTCCTGCGCCGTCTCCAGAAGAGCTGCGGAGCCTCGTCGATGCCCGGGTGCGCGAAGAGATCCTCTACCGGGAGGGGCTCGCGCTCGGCCTCGACAAGGACGACGCGATCGTCCGGCGCCGGATTGCGCAGAAGATGGAGTTCCTCTTCGAGGACGTGGCCGCGCTCCAGAAGCCGACGCAGGGCGAACTCCGCGCGTGGTTCGAGAAGCACGCGACAGGCTTCGTACGACCTGCGCGCGCCACGTTCCGTCATCTCTACTTCTCTCCCGATCGGCGGGGGCAGCGTGCCCGCGAGGATGCGGCGCGGGCCCTCGAGAAGATCGCCAGCAAGCCCATGAACTCGCCGGATGTGGCCGCGCTCGGCGATCCCTTCATGTTCCAGGACTACTACGGTGACCGCGCGCCCGACGATGTCGCCAAAACCTTCGGCACGGGCTTCGCGGAGGTGCTCTTCGGGCTCGCACCCGGGGCCTGGGCGGGTCCGATCGAGTCGGGCTACGGCTGGCATCTCGTATGGGTCGACTCGATCACGCCGGCGCGTGTGCCGGCCTTCGAGGAAGTGGAGCCGCAGGTCGAGACGGGCTGGATCGAAGAGCAGCGCGCCGAGATCCGGGAGAAGGCGTTCGCGGCGATGCGGGCGCGCTACCAGGTCGTCCTGCCGAAGGATCTGCCATCGATCGAGATGCCTCCCGTGGCCGGCATCGCCCCGCAATGAGGGCGAGACGCGTCTTCGTCACCGTGCTGCTCGTCTCGCTGGGAGTCGCTCGGGCGACCGGCGCCCACGAAGTCCGGCCCGCCTATCTCGAGATCCAGGAGACGGAACCGGGGCGCTTCCACGTGCTGTGGCGCACGCCGGTGCTCGCGGGCATGCGACTCCCAGTCGTGCTGAAGCTGCCGGACGACGTGAAGAACCTGGAAGTGCCGACTGTGCAGGAGCTTACGGACTCGCTTGTCGAGCGGCGCCTGGTCGACGCTGGGCCGAAGGGCCTCGCTGGCAAGCGCATCGAGTTCGTCGGGCTAGCGCTCACGATCACCGACGTGCTGGTGCGCGTCGAGATGCGGGACGGCCGGAAGTGGACCAGCATCGCGCGCCCTTCACAGCCCTGGGTCGAGATCCGCGCCGCCGGCGGGCTGCTCGGGGTGCTGCGCGCCTATCTCGTGCACGGGATGGAGCACATCCTCTTCGGCTACGACCACCTGCTCTTCGTACTGGCACTGATCCTGATCGTGCCGAGCGCGCGCGTGCTCTTCTTCACCATCACCGCGTTCACGGTCGCGCACTCGCTCACTCTCGCGCTCGCGACGCTCGGTGTGGTGCACGTGCCGGGGCCGCCGGTCGAGGCGTCGATCGCGCTGAGCATCCTGCTGCTCGCCACGGAACTCGTGCACACGAGGCGCGGCGAGGTGGGACTTACGGCGCGCTGGCCCTGGCTGGTGGCGTTCTCGTTCGGGCTGCTGCACGGCTTCGGCTTCGCCAGCGCGCTGTTGGACGTCGGGCTCCCGCAAGGAGACATCCCGCTCGCCCTCTTCGCCTTCAACGTCGGCGTCGAGTGCGGTCAGCTCGCCTTCGTGGCCGTGGTGCTCTCTCTGGCGGCGCTCGCCTGGCGCATCCGCCTCGCGGTGCGCGTGGAGCGCTACGCGTCGCAGGTGGCGCCCTACGCCATCGGCACACTCGCCGCGTTCTGGTTCTTCGAGCGGCTCGCGCGGTTCTGAGCTCCGGCAGGGGCGCAAGCGCCAACCCATCCGCGGACATGTCGCCGCTCGTGCGGGGCGGGGGGCTGGGTCTATACCCGGCCCACAACTTCGCGGCGTCGCCAGGCAATCAGGCACACCCTCACCAAAGGCGTTCCCGCCCCTGCGAACCAATCTCCCGAAAAAAGTGGCAGGCCGAGTAATGGCGGTCGTCGAGCGCGCGTTCCCCCCAGACGGCCGGGTGGGTGTCGGCCACTCCTCGTCGAGCTCACGTCGCGCACATGGCGCAGGCGCAAGGCATCGCGTGTGCTCTCGCGCAAGGCGCATGACCTCGAGGAGCGCGTGCAGATCGAGGACGAGCGGCAGTGGCGTGAGCGCGACAGCGATCACCGCGGCTCGCGAGCCTGGGATGACGACGACAACTGAGGGCCAGCAAGGCTGCACGTCCCCGCCGATGTGTCGCAGAAGGTACTCGTTTCAAGACTTCGCGCGTCGGGATCCGCCCTGCGGGTGCAGCGCCTACGCGTGCGAGGTTGCGCCCTGCGGCGCGATCGCTCGGACGCGTCCTTCGCCTGCAGTCACCTTTTCGCGACAAGCGCCGCGCAGCTCCCGGCCGATGATGTCTTTGCTGGTGCCCAGCTCGAGCGCGATGGCTCGCAGGCTGAGTCCTTCGGCGCGCAGCACCTCGAGCCGATGCCGGTCAACGCGTGCTCGAGGACGGCCGATTGCGGCGCCGCGGCGCTTCGCAGCGGCCATGCCCGCCACGACGCGTTCGCGGATGAGATCGCGTTCAAACTCTGCGATTGAGCCCAGCACGTTGAAGAGCAGGCGCCCGGCGGGCGTGCTGGTGTCGATCGACTGATCGAGCACCACGAGGTCAACGCCGAGGGCCTCCAGCTCTGCCGCGAGCATGGTGAGGTGGCGCACGGACCGTGCGAGCCGGTCTAGCTTCGTCACAGCCAGGACGTCGAAGCGGCGTGCGCGGGCGTCGGCCATGAGGCGATCAAGCGCGGGGCGTCGATCCTTCGCGCCGCTGATCCCGTGGTCGATGTAGACGTGCTCCTCGACCAGCTCGAGGCCGCGGGCATGGGCGTAGGCGCGCAGGGCGAAGAGCTGGGGCTCGACGGTTTGCTCGCTCGTGGAGACGCGGGCGTACAATACAACGCGGCAGGGCATGGTAGGGACCTCCTGTGAAGCACCCTACGCCTCGGTTGAATCACTTGCAAACCTTATCGATGAGGACAGCGTGGCGCGAGCGAAAACACGAAGAAGAGGCGGTCCGAGACCCGGGGCTGGTCGCCCGAAGGGGCCTGTCGAAGCCGTTCGGCGCAACCGCGTCGTGGTGATGCTCACCGATGGAGAGCTGGCGAAGCTGCATCGCCTGGCGGAGGAGAAGGTCCTCCCGCTTGGCACCGCGGCCTATGAGTTCGTCGCCCGCGGGCTCGCCCGCCGGTGAGGGACGAGGACCGATTCTTCTGGGCGGTGTCCGCCATCGGCTTGGTGGTAGTTGGCGCGTTCATAATGCTTAAAGGCGGGGACAGACCGCCGTGGTTTTCGGGATTCATCGAGTACGGCCGTGGCGCTGCTCCAGCGGGTCTGATCCTCATCGCGCTCGGTTGCTACGTCGGATTTCGTGCAGCCATAGGGCGGCGGCGAAAATGAAGTCGCTCCGAGGGCTCGTCCGCCGATGACGAAGGTGTTTATGGCCGATCAGTACCGGGCCGGAGGGGGCGGCGGAAGCGGGCAAAAGGATAAAGCCTACGGTTACGAAGCACCCTGCCTCGCTCTGGCGTGCTCTGGGAAGGGGAAGGAACGGTGAGCGGAGAAGAGCATCAGGCGAGTGACCATGAAACAGCGCACAGGTTCAAGCCACGCTCATTCAAGCTCGGCGTCGGAATGATGGCGGTAGCCTTCGCTGCCGCGTTGTGGATTCGTGCTCACCCGAACACGACTTCGTGGCTCTCTCTCGTGGGGTTGTTGGTTGCAGCTGGCGGCCTCGATTTCTGCTTTCCCGTCGACTGGAGAGACAGGAGACTGGGATGGCTGATGTCTGCGGCGCTTGCGGGGATCATCTTCATCTTTGAGTTCGTTAGCGAAGGGAACCCCGCCAAGCTCATACAAGGCCTGGTACTCGGAGCGTTCTTCGGCTTCCTTTGGCTGCGTGACCGTCGGCGCACCGGCGTGAGCGCTTCATGAGCGGGCGTGTCGCGATCTACGCGCGCATGCCCACCGATAAGCATTTCCGACCTCTCGCGAAAGAAGCCGCCGAACGCGGGTAGGGGCCGTTCCGCACTCCCAACCTGGCGCTCCTGCTCCATGGCGATCACTTCCGCGCCTTCCTGGCCGACATGACCGAAGCCCTGGAGGCTGGGCGGATCCCTTCTTTTCGACGACGCCGAGACCCGAGGCGCGCCTGCGCCAGCTCGTAGCCGAGCTCGAGCCGTCGTCGAACTTTAGGCTTGACACAGAACGTCGTGACAGGGGCGGTCACAGGCGAAGCGACAGGACATTACTGGCTTGAAGATCAGCGAATTTCAGAGGCCTGATTCTCTAATGGATACGGCAAGTTGTGAACGCCGAAAAAAAAGAGAGACGAATAGGGCTAGACCTACACCTGGGTGATGTATAGTTTGTGTGTCGGGATGAATCTTTTGGACCCCGACAAATCTCCCTCTCCTCGATTGCTGTCGGCACGGGCGCGCTCGCCCGAGCCTCGCGGGCCTCCACGCGCTGGAAAGCCCGAACTCCGCGCCTTCAGCAACGTCCTAAAACGTCGACACGCCGCCCCGGCCTAGGAACCACAGGCGGCGTGTCGTGATGGGAGATCGAACTTTGCCTCGTCACCTTACCTCTTCACGTCTGCGCATCGCAAGGGGGGAAATCTCCTTGTCGCCCAATTGCTTCCGCATCACCTTCCCGCCGCGGATCGCGCACCGGCTCCGGTCCCGCGCTGCCGCGATGGGCAGGTCTCCCGGCCACCTGGCCAGCATGCTGGTTGCCAGGGCCCTTGTTCCTGACTCTCGCGCCCTCGCTCGCCTGGTCGAATACGACCTCGACGACGCCGGGCTGGGGAACGGGAAATGACACCGCTCGAGCGCACTCAGGCCACCCTGGCGCTCCGGTGCCGCGCCGCTCTCGACGACGTGGCGGTCTGGGAGCGGCCCCGATGAATCCCGAACTCGCAGCTGCGATCTATGACGAACTACTCCCCGGCTGGCGCAACGCTCGCCTCGTCTCAGGCAACCGCCGGATCCGGTGCCCGTTCCACGATGACCACAAGCCGAGCTTCGACATTCACGAAGAGAAGCTCGTTTGGATGTGTCGGGTATGCGGTGCCGGTGGGGGCGCGTGGGATCTCGCGGTCCGCACCCTCGGCGAGGATGCCGCGCACGAGCTCGTAGAACGTCTCTCTGCCGAGGTCGGCGGAGAGTCCACAAACTCTGGCGGTAGGGGAGAGGGAAGGGTCGGTCTACCCCCCAAACAACGGTCAACACGTCAACACTCACGGGGCAGCGGCGTCACGCTGGCGCAGTACGCCGCGGCAAAGCGGCTCCCCGAGGAGTTTCTCGCCGAGCTTGGCGTTCGGGAGGTTCGCTACTTCGGTCCGCCTTCGCTTGAGATTCCCTACCGCGACTGCGAGGGCCAGGCCGGCCCCGTTCGCTACCGCATCCGCCTCGAGAAGGGCCCAGAAGGCGATGAACGATTCCGCTGGAAGAAGGGAGGACCGAAGGCTCTCCCGTACGGGCTTTGGCGGCTCGATCGATTCCTTCCCGCTGGTTACCTGATCCTCGTCGAAGGCGAGAGCGACGCGCAAACACTCTGGCGCCACCGTTTTCCAGCGCTCGGCATCCCGGGCGCAGCATCGTGGCGCGATGAGTGGGCTGCCTTTCTAGACGGCTTTCCTGTCGTCTATGCGGTTGTCGAACCCGACAAGGGCGGTGAGACGTTCCGCGCCAAGCTCGCAGCGTCGTCACTGCGCGACCGTCTGCGCCTCGTCTCCCTGGCGCCACACAAAGACGCAAGCGACCTCCACGTCGCAAGCCCTGAGGGATTCCGCAAGGCGTTCGACGCTGCGCTGCTGTCCGCCGTACCAGCTTCGGCCATCGCGATTGTGCCCCCTGAGCTGGCGCCCCTGCTTGACCGGGTTGTCTCGGTTCTCCGGCGCTATGTCGTCTTCCAGAAGGCAGAGCACGCGGTAGCGATCGCGCTGTGGGTCGCTCATACATTCATCTTCGAGCAGTTCGACTCAACGCCCTACCTCGCCATCACGTCGGCGGAGAAACGGTCCGGGAAGACACGCCTCCTGGACGTGCTCGAAGCCATCGTGGCCCGCGCCTGGCGCTCGGTGATGCCGTCCGAGGCCGTCGTGTACCGCAAGATCTCGCAGGACAAGCCGACGCTGATGCTGGACGAGGTGGACGCCATTTATGGCCCCAAGGCACGAGAGCACGAGGGCCTGCGCGCCCTCTTGAACGCGGGCTACCGCCGCGGAACGACGGTCCCGCGTTGCGTCGGGAAGAGCGCGGATCTCGAGCTGCGTGATTTCGAGGTCTACTGCCCGAAGGCGCTCGCCGGAATCGGGACCTTGCCCGACACGATCGCCGATCGCGCAATCCCGATTCGCCTCGAGCGGCGATCACGGGGCGAGCAGGTCGCGCGCTTCCGGCAGCGCGATGGCACCGAGGAGTGCGCCCCCATCATGGCTGATCTCGCCGCCTGGGCTGGAAGCGTGGATTTCTCCCTGGCGCATCCCGAGATTCCCGAAGAGCTGGGGGACCGAGCCGCGGACTTTTGGGAGCCGCTGCTTGCGATCGCCGATGCGGCCGGAGCGGCCTGGCCGGAGCAAGCGCGTAGCGCAGCACGGAAGCTCCACGCCGAGCAGGAGGAGTCCGAGGCCAGCGTCGGCGTGCGGCTCCTCGCGGACATCTGGGGTGTGTTTAACGCCCAGGACGAGGACACGATCTTCACGGAAGATCTGCTCGAGGCCCTCAACGGACTCGAGGATGCCTCCTGGGGCGACTTTAGAGGGCGTCAGCTCACGGCTCAGGGGCTGTCCCGCCTGCTCAAGCCCTACGCGATCAAGCCCAGCACGGTCAGAATCGGAGAGGAGACGAAGAAGGGCTACACGCGAGCCCAGTTCCAGCTTGCCTGGGATCGCTATGCCCCCTCCAGTTCCTCTCAGAGCTGCTCGTATCCGTCACAACGTCACAGCCCAGAAGATTCGCGTGGTTGCGACGTCGACGTTGCAGGTTGTGACGGTGTGACGGATGGACGGCCCTCTGGAGAAGACGAAGAGGGGCAGGATTCTCAGCTCGAGCGGGGTGAGCTGTGAAGAGCGCGGCTGCACTGGTCTTAGAACTCAGCCGGCGCGGCGTGCGCCTGGTCGCTAACGGCGACCGGATCCACTGGGAGGCGCCGCGTGGGACCGTATCGGCAGCGGATCTCACTGCCCTGCGGGAGCGCAAAGCGGAGGTACTGGCGGCTCTTCGACATGAGATGGAGCGGCGACGGCCCCGCCTAGGCGAGTGCGGCGAGCTCGTAATCCCCTTCGACGGCGATTTGAGGTTCCGGTGGTGGCAGGCGTGGGGCGACAAGGACTGCCACGAGCGCTTCCGCGCGGCTTGGGAAGCCGCGGGAGTGGGGCTCAAATGAGCGTTGGCGCACCGAAGAAGGTTGCCACGCGATCGCAGCCGGCACGCCGATCCGAAGCTCTCGGCGCAAGGCTTGACCACAAGGTCCGTGCCTTCGCCGACCATCTCGCGAAGGCGGTAGCCGAGAGCGTCTTGCGCGACATTCGCGCGGGTCGTTGGGGCATAGTGAGCGCCGAGCTGGCGATGGAGGGGTAGGGCGCCTATGGCGAAGACCGACGGGCCGCTGCGCTGCGCGATCTATGCGCGCATGAGCACCGACAAGCAGTCAGAGGCGTCTCCGGCCGATCAAGTTGCCCGCTGCCGCGAGTTTTCCGCTCGGCAGGGATGGCGTGTCGTTGATGACCTCGTGGTGAAAGAGGCTGGCATTTCCGGCGCCTCTCGCCACAACCGCCCGGGTCTGCTCCGCCTGATGGACCGGATCTCCGAATGGGACGTGCTCCTGTGCTGGGATTTCTCGAGGCTCGCGCGCGACTCTGAGGATCTCGGCTGGATCCGCAACCACCTGCGCGTCTCGAAGAAGACGGCGCACGAGGTCACAACCGGGCTCGACATCTTCAATGTCGGTTCGAAGGTGATGGGGATCATCAACGAGGAATACCTCGTGAAGCTCCGGGCGGATACGCAACGCGGCCTCTTGGGACGCGCCGAACGCGGCCTCGCGACAGGGGGCCTCGCCTACGGCTACCGATCAGAGCCAGTGATAGGTGGGAGCTCGCGCATCGTGATCGACGAGGAGCGCGCCCCCATCGTGCGGGCCATCTTCGCCCGCTACGCGGCGGGAGCTGGGCTCGGCGAACTCGCGCGTACGCTCAACTTCGATCGACTGCCGCCACCCCGGCCACGCGCCCTGCGCGACCGTCCGGCATCCTGGGCGCCAAGCGCCATCCGGGAGATCCTGAGAAACACGCTCTATCGCGGGGTTCGCATCTACAACCGAACCGAATGGATTAAGGACCACGCGACCGGTCGTCGTCGTCGATTCGAGCGGCCGGAAGGCGAGTGGCGTCGCGAGGAGCGCCCAGATCTCGCGATTGTCTCGCCCGAACTCTTTGAAACAGTGCAGCGGGAGATCGAGCGGCGCTCGCTGGCTGGACCCTACCAGCGAGCGAGCGATGGACATTCGTACGCCGGCACACTGGCAGGCCGGGGACATCGGGTCGCGACACGACACGTCCTCTCGGGGTTCCTGGAGTGCGGGGCCTGCGGGGGCGCCTTCTATGCCGCGAAGTCGACCGGCCGGTACGGCTGCGCGTGGCACCGGAAGCGCGGCTCGGCGGTCTGCGAGAGCACGCTTACAGTCACGCGCCTGGCGCTCGAGGAACGGATCTTCGGCGCCATCCGGGAGCGGATTCTGCTACCCGAAATCGTGACCTATGCCGCCATGAGGGCTGCAGAAGAGGTTGCAGATCGCCTCGACGATCTCGCGCCTGTGGATGTTGACGAGGGGGTCTCGGAGATTGAGACCGAAATCTCCACGTTGCGCCGGGTCGCAGCGCGCTCGTCGCGGCCGTCCGAGGTCGCCCGCATCATTGCCGAGCTCGAGCGCGAGCGAGCGAGCCTTTCGAAACCGCCAGGAGCCTTTGGACCGATCGACCAGGACGTCCTTCGCGCCGTGGTGACCGCTCGCGTGATCGAGATGCGCCAAGCGTTCGAGGGTTCCGACGAGGAGCGCCGCGCGGCATTCCGGGTGCTCTTGGCCGACCGCCGGATGAGGATCTCCGCCGATCCAGAGCAGCGATTCCGGGTGGAAGGGGTGTTCGAGCTACCGCTGGACGAGGGAGACTCCCGGTCCTGGTCAGTGAATCGGGAGTCTCCCATCCAGGGTAGCGGGGGGGCGCTACGTCCGAGACGAGCCGGTCATCCGGCACGAGTACGCACCGCTCCCGTGGGCTGCATGATCCGCAGACAAGCCGCGTAGTCTGAGCGAGGGGTCTGCGGCTGCGAACCCAAAATCCCAGTCTTTCCGATAAGTAAACGTTTTTTCCGATGGACAGGCTTCGTCGGTCGCAGCTTCGGCGGACGGCGCCGCGCCGGAAAGACAGGGCGCGGCCACGAAGCGCGCACGCGTCGGGTGCGCCGCTGTAGGCGGATCCGATGCTTCGAGCGTATGCAGCACCGCCGACGCCATCGCGGTCTCGAAGCACAGGTGATGGCGTCCGTTCATGAAGTGCCCGGAGCACGCGACCTTCACGTGGTGGGCGCGCGGGAGCAACTCCGCGACCGCCGCGGCGTGCCGCGCTGGGATCAATGCGTCGCGCTCACCCCACACGAACGCAGCGGGGACCGCGAGCCGCTCGAGACGCGTCCACGTGCCATCGGGCCCGAAGGCCGGATCGAGCGCCATCTCGCGCGCCGCCGATACGAAGTGCGCGCGCGTGGCCGGGCATGAGAGGTAGTACCCGACGCGGACGCTCGCGCGCGCGAGCCAATCTTGCTCGAACTCGGGACGACCTTCGAGCGTCGTCGAGATGCGCTGGAGCAGTGGCCAGAACCATTCGAGCGGGATGCGCTCGGCCGCCTTCGGGCTGAGCCATCGCGCGAGCGAGAGCATCGCTCCCTGGCTGCGCCACGGCAGGAAGGGCGCCACCAGCACGATGCCGTGGAATGCGGCGGGCTCGCAGAGCGCCGCTTCGAGGGCGACGCGTCCCCCCATCGACATGCCGAGCACGACGGGAGGCGTCGCGAGGCTGCGCGCCAGCTCGATCACGGGCTCCGCCATGCACGCGGGGGTGAGTGGAGCGTCGGGTCCCGGGGTGCGGCCGAAGCCGGGGAGATCCGCGGCGATCGCCCGCACGTCGCGTCTGGCGAGCAGGCGACCGACGCCGCCGAAGGCGGTCGACTCGAGCGCCAGGGGGTGCAGCATGATCACCGGCTGCCCCTTGCCCCACTCCTGCGTGAAGACCATCACGGGTGCGCCTCCAAGGCGGCGGCTTGCGCGAACGCGGTTATGCGCCCCGACCACGCACGCAAGGAAGAGTGGTCGCAACGCACCCGCGATCTACTCGACCTTCCGCCTTCCCACGATCCACCGCAACACATTTATGGGCCGGAGTTCGTTGAGCCGCGTGAGCACCGGGTGCGGATGCTCGCGCGCCAGCTTGTCGAGGGTGCGCTGCATCACGCCCATGATCTCCTTGTAGCAGCGTTCGAGCACGCGCGGGTTGTCGCCCGCCTCGGGGCCGTAGCAGCTCCAGTCGAGCGGCTTGCCAAGCTGGACGGTGACCTTCGACGGGAGCTGCAGCGACGGGACATAGGCGGGCGTCAGGCCGAAGGGAATGTTCCAGATCAGCGGGAAGATCTTGATGCGCAGGCGCTCGAGGCCAAGACGGTGCGCGAGCTCACGGCCGCGCGTCAGCACGAAGGTCGACTGGTGGGCGCCGTGGATCGTCATCGGGACGACCGGGACGCCCGTCTCGAGCGCGATCTTGACGAAGCCCTTGCGCCCGCCGAACTCGATCTTGTTGCGGTGCGTCCAGGGGCGGAAGACCTCGTAGTCACCGCCCGGGAAGTCGAGGACGACGGCGCCCTGCGCCAACGCCTTGCGCGCGTTCTCAGGGCTCGCCGGAAGCATGCCGAGCTTCGGCAGCAGCTTCCCCACGACGGGGAGGCCGAAGAGCAGGTCGTAAGCGAGGCCGTAGATCGGAGCCTCAGACCCCTTCTCCTGGATCCAGCGCGCCATGAAGAAGGCGGCGTCATTGGTCTCGGCGCCACCCGAGTGGTTGCCGATCACGAGGTACGGCCCGACGGCCGGCAGGTTCTCCCAACCCCGCACCTCGGCCCCGAAGTAGAGGGTCCAAGCCTTCAGAGCGGGCAGGAACTCGCGCACGAGCTCGGGATCGCGCTGGAAGGGGTCGCCGTGGATGCTCTCAATAATGGTGCGGTCGAGGGCCTCGACGAGCGGCTGCATCCAGGGGGCAACGGCGGACTGTTCGGGCAGCTTCGCGTGGCGCGGAGAGCGCTCCCCCCGCGTCGGCTTGGCCTCCGGCATGGGGTGAATCTACCTCCTGTCACTTAGCTTGGTAGGCCGTGCGGCCCCACCAGAGCGAAGTTGCCTTGCACGTCGCGATGGCGGCGAACTCCTTCTGCACGCTGGCACCGACGCCGTCCTCGAAATACTCCTTCAGCGCAGAACCCATCAGCGCGGCGTCCGGCCAAGTTCCTAGCCAGAGGAAGTCGGGCGTGTTGGGAGTATCTCCGTACTGCGGCGTCAGGATGACGGCCTTGTAGCCCCCTCCTTTGCTCTTACTGGCGTCGGCCTTCGCCTTGAACTTCGGCAGCCATGCTTCGAGGTCGGCCATGCCTTTACCTTCCTCGAACATGCAGCCCAGGATCTCGTACGTTGCGGCATGAGCGACGGATCCGAACGAGATGAGCAAGCTGAAAATGATTGCGGCAACTCTCATTCCATTTTCCTTCCACCCCCCGATCGGGCAAAGGCCATGATGGATGCAGGAGCCAGCGCCCCTAGCCGCCATGTACAGCCAGCCACGCTCTCCCTCCGGTGGCAACGACTCTGCCACGGCGCACCCTGAGCCCTTTCCTTAAACAGTGTGAGCAGCAAGCTCTGTGCCAGCGTCTCTGGAACGTGTCGTAGAGGTGAGGGACGATGCTAACGCGGCTCCCGGTCGGTTTGAGGCCGAATGGAGCACTGGGCATGTGCGCTGGCGCTCACGGACGCCTACTTAGGGCGCGCCGCAACGCGCCGGTAAAGCAAAGCAGGCCGACAAGTAGATCGGACAGCGACTGGAATCCAGGAAAGCCCGCGACTCGCTACTCGAGAACTTCGTGCACTACCTGGCAGAGCGCGTCAAGCGCCAGCAGGGCCACCTACCGCAAGCAGGTCGCTCACCTGATCCGTGTAGCGAGCCACCGCATCGACCAGGCCGAGCCCGCGCGCAAGGCTACGGGTCGCATCCTCGGGGACCTCCAGCGCTTGCCCTGCAGCCTGAAATCAGAACGCAGCGCCG
>Ga0310037_10000708_pt1 | contig 19830 bp, 15 predicted proteins | sample Sb_taG_11_FD_200239 | JGI IMG/M metagenome (GOLD analysis project Ga0310037, IMG submission 200239) | Peat soil microbial communities from Weissenstadt, Germany - Sb_50d_3_AS metaG (v2) (version 2) | ecosystem: Environmental > Terrestrial > Soil > Wetlands > Peat | place: Germany: Weissenstadt...
CGCCAACCTGGGATCTGGCATCTCCCCAGCACACCGCACGACAGCGGCCCTGTCACCACCGTACGAGCGATCTGAAACGAAACACGACTCAAGTGGTGATGGGAGAACTCAAGACCGGGACACTAGCGCCTCGGCCACAGTGGCGGACAGGGCGGCCTGCTCGGCCTGGCGGGCGGCGCGGCCGGCCAGCCCGGCCGGGACGGCGGTGGTGTCCGGGGTGCCGGTGCTGGGGGTGGAGGGCTCGGTGCGCAGGGCGTGGTAGCGGACGCACAGCGCGATGAGCTCCTCGACCGCGCCGGGGTCAATGTCCCCGGTCACGACGGGGACGATCATCGCGTCGCACGCCACCCGGCGGGCGGCCTCGCCCTCCAGCCAGGCCCCGCCGTCCCCGGTGCTGACCGAGGCGGCGGCACGGTGGGCGGCCCACCGGGCCCGGTAGTCCCTGATCCACTTGTCCTGCAGGGATGAGTCGGCATCCAGCTGGCACAGGTCGGCGAAGGTGATGTGCACCAGGGCCCTGGCCGGCTGGCCGGCCCGTTTGGGCAGCAGCCCGGAGGCCAGCAGCCGCTTCATCGCCTCGCCCAGCGCGTCGTGGTAGCGCTCGCGGCGGGTGCGGAGGTCCTCGCTGCCGTCGGGGGCCGACAGGGCGTCCAGGACCGCCTGGACCATGGCGGCGCACTCCGGGGTCAGGTCCCCACGCAGCACTCCGGCCCCGTCGATGGTGGTGGCGAACGACACCCCGCGGTCCAGGTCCTGGCCGTCATCGGGGTCCGGCTGGGCGGTGCGGGAGCGGATCTCCGCGCACATCGCCGCCAGCGCACGCAGGTCCGCGCCGGCGCGGGCGGCGGTGATGAGGATCTCCTCGGCCTCGTCCCGGTACTCGTCCGGGATGGCCCGGGTCCACCTGGCCAGCTGCAACGCGACCGACTTGGTGACCACCCAGCCCTCGGCCAGCCCGGCCAGCAGCACCGGGTGGTTGCGGGCCAGTCTTTCCACCGCCTGATGCTCGGCGGCCTGGCCCTTGGTGACCCGCAGCGAATGAACCAGCCAGGCCCGCACCGCCCGCTGCCCATCAGCCACCGGCCCGTGCTGAGCATCGAACACCTGAAGGAACCGGCCCCGCGTCGCTGCGCCCGCGGCGTCGGTCCGCTCCAGCGCCCGCAGGCCCTCGGCCAGCAACTCGGCGGGCAGCTCCGCCGCGTCCGTCTTGGCCAGGAACCTGGCCGCCGACTCCAGCATCGTCAGTGCCTCGCGGACGCTGGCCGGAGCTGTCGCGGTACACATGGCGCTGGTGTCACCTCCCGGACGGGACGGATGGGGTCGGTTGCCTGATCTGACTTTAACCGGCACCTCTGACATTTCCGGCTGGCCTGGGATCGTATTCGATCACTTTTTTGACGTGATTTGGGACGGCGTGGCTGGCTGCTGTGATTGAGAGGACGGCTGTGACAGCTGTGCCCAGCAGCGGGCAGGTGCAGGTGGGGCCGGTGCGGGTTCCGGGGCATCGCGTGCGGGGAGAGGAGAACGTCCCCGTATGATTTCACGGTGTTCGGTGCCAGCATCGGGGCCAGGCCGTCCCGGGACAGAAATCCGTGGTTACCCCGGAACGCCCACTCCGGATCGCGCTGCTTTCCTATCGCAGCAAGCCGCACTGCGGCGGACAGGGTGTCTATGTCCGCCATCTGAGCCGGGAGCTCGACGCGCTCGGGCACCGGGTCGAGGTGTTCTCCGGCCAGCCGTATCCCGAGCTGGATCCCGGCCCGGGGCTGACCCGGGTCCCCAGCCTGGATCTCTACCGGGACAGCGACCCGTTCCGGACGCCAAGCTGGCACGAGTACCGGGACTGGGCCGACGTACTCGAGACGGCCCTGATGTGGAGCGGCGCGTTCCCTGAGCCGCTGACGTTCAGCATCAGGGTGCGGCGGGCGCTGGCCGCGCGGGCCGGGGACTTCGACGTGGTGCACGACAACCAGGGGCTCGGCTACGGGCTGCTCGGCCTCGGGCGCCCCGGTATCTGGCGGCCCGGTATCTGGCGGCCCGGTATCTGGCGGCTGGGCCCCGGTCGGCCCGCACTGCCGCTGGTGGCCAGCATTCACCATCCGATCAGCGTGGATAAACGCATCGACCTGGCCTCCGTCAGCCCGCTGCTGAGGTTGTGGCGGCGGCGCTGGTACGGGTTCGTCCGGATGCAGGCCAGGGTGGCCCGCCAGATCGCCCAGTGCGGGTCGCTGATCACCGTGTCCGCCTCGGCCAAGAGCGACATCTGCCGGGACTTCAAGGTCCCGCCGGATCGCGTCCGGGTCATCCCGCTCGGTGTCGACGCGCGCCTGTTCCGGCCGCGGCAGGCCGCGCGGGTACCCGGCCGGATCATCGCCGTGGCCAGCTCCGATTCGGCCCTCAAGGGCACCGCCACCTTGCTGCACGCGGTGGCCAAGCTGGTCACCGACCGGGACGTGCACCTGATCGTCGTCGGACGGCCGGCGCCCGCCACCGAGCGGCTGGCCGGCCAGCTGTCCATCGCCGACCGGGTCACGTACACCCAGGGGCTGGACGACCAGGCGTTCTCCGCCCTGCTGGCCAGCGCGGAAATGGCCGTCGTGCCCTCGCTGTACGAGGGGTTCTCGCTGCCCGCGATCGAGCACATGGCGTCGGGCACCCCGCTGGTGGCCAGCCGGTCGGGAGCGCTGCCCGAGGTGACCGGGGACGCCGCCACCCTGGTAACTCCGGCCGACAGCGACGAACTCGCCGGCGCGCTGCGGCGGCTGCACGATTCCCCGGCCGAGCGCGCCGTGCTGGCGGACCGGGCCCTGCGCCGGGTCGGCGAGCGGTTCGCCTGGCCCGCGGTGGCGCAGGCGACCGTGGCGCAGTACCGGGAGGCCCGGGACCGGCAGGCGCGGGACGGGCAGGCGCGGGACGGGCAGGCCCGGGACGGGCAGGCCCGGGACGGGCAGGCCCGGGACGGGCAGGCCCGGGACGGGCAGGCACCCCGGGCGGCCTCGTGCTGACCGTCGACTTCGGCCGGTTCCCGATCCGGGCCGGGCAGCGCGTGCTCGACCTGGGCTGCGGGGGCGGACGGCACGCGTTCGAGGTGTACCGGCGGGGCGGGAACGTGGTCGCGTTCGACCTGGACCCCGCCGAGCTCGGGCCCGTGAGGAGCATGTTCGCCGCGATGCGGGAGGCGGGCGAGGGCATCCAGGCGGGGGCGGACGGGGAGGCGGGGGCGGACGCCGTCTCGGGGGACGCCACCGGGATGCCGTTCGGCGACGGGGTGTTCGACCGGGTGATCGCCGCCGAGGTCCTCGAGCACGTCCTGGACGACCAGCAGGCGATGAACGAACTCGCGCGGGTACTGCGGCCGGGCGGGCTGGCGGCGGTCACCGTGCCGAGCTGGCTGCCGGAACGGATCTGCTGGGGTCTGTCCACCGAGTACCACGAGGTCCCGGGGGGGCATGTGCGTATCTACACGCGAGTCGAGCTGGAAGCCAAGCTGGCCCGGGCCGGGCTGAGCGTCCGGTGGCACCACTACGCTCACGGACTGCACTCGCCGTACTGGTGGCTGAAGTGCGCAGTCGGCGTGCACGACGACAAGCATCCGCTGGTCAGTGCCTATCACCGGATGCTGGTCTGGGACATCATGCGCGGGCCGGCCGTCACCCGGCTGGCCGAGAAGGCGCTGAACCCGGTGATCGGCAAGAGCCTGGTGGTGTATGCGGTCAAAACGGAGCGGTCCAGTGACAGATGAGGCGGCTATGGCGTGGGGGGTACCAGGGGATACGGGGGGCGAGCAGCCCCCCCAAGGGGGGTCTGGGGGGATGGGTCCCCCCAGGAGCAGGGGGGGTCTGGGGGGGATCGTTCCCCCCGAGACAATACTGAGCGAAGCCGCCCTGCTCATGACCGGGCGGTCGATCGCGCGGGCGCAGGAGGTGTCGGGGGCGATCCCGTGGCCGGACGGGCACGTGGACGTATGGGATCACGTCGAGTGCGCGATGGCGCTGAGCGCCTGCGGGCTGCGCGAGCCGGCCCGGCGGGCGTACGCGTGGCTGCGGGCCACGCAGCGGGCCGACGGGTCGTGGCCGCGGTCCACCGCCAGCGGCACGGTGACCGACCCGGCGGCGGAAAGCCATCACGCCGCGTACGTCGCCGTCGGAGTGTGGCACGAGTACCTGGTGACCGGGGACGAGAGCCACGCCCTGACCATGTGGCCGACGGTATGCCGGGCGGTCGAGTGGGCGCTCGCGCTGCGGACCCCGCGCGGTGAGGTGGCGTGGGAGCGCGATGCGGCCGGGATACCCGGGACGTACGCGCTGCTGTCCGGATGCTCGAGCATCCACCAGAGCCTGCGCTGCGCGGTGGGGCTGGCCAAGCTGGCCGACGACCCGCAGCCGGACTGGGAACTCGCCGCGGACCGGCTCGCGCACCTGGTGGCCGCGCACCCGGAGGCGTTCGCGGACAAGAGCCGGTTCAGCATGGACTGGTACTACCCGGTGCTGGGCGGGGCGGTCCGCGGCCCGGACGCCGCGAGCCGCCTGGCCGCGGGCTGGGCGGAGTTCGTGGTGCCCGGCCTCGGCGTCCGGTGCGTCAGCGACGAGCCGTGGGTGACGGGCGCGGAGACCTGCGAGCTGGTGCTGGCCCTGGACGCGTGCGGCAGGCGCGCCGAGGCGGCCGCGATGTTCGTCACCGCTCAGCACCTGCGCCATCCGGACGGGTCCTACTGGACCGGCTGGCAGTACGCCGACCAGGCATACTACCCGGCCGAGCGGTCGAGCTGGACCGCGGCCGCGGTGGTCCTGGCCGCCGACGCGCTGATCGGCCTGTCCGGCGGGGCGGGGCTGTTCCGGGATAGTGCGGGGGCGGGCTAGGTTCCCTGGCCGGTGCGTTCCAGCAGGCGGAGCGAGCCCTCGGCGCGGACCTCGGTGAACGCCCCGGAGGCCAGGGCCCGCCGGTAGATCAGGTACGGCGGCCGGCCGCCGTCCGCGGGGTCGGGGAACACGTCGTGGATGGCCAGTGCGCCGCCGGGGGCCACCCAGGGCGCCCAGCCCTCGTAGTCGGTGACCGCCGCCGCCTCGGTGTGGCCGCCGTCGATGAACACCAGGCCCAGCGGCGTACCCCACAGCCGGGCCACGTCGGCGGACCGGCCCACCACCACGACCACGTGCTCCTCGAGCCCGGTGGCGGCCAGCGTGGCCCGCAGGCACGGCAGGGTGTCCAGGCGGCCGGTGGCCGGGTCCACCAGAGCCGGGTCGTGATACTCCCAGCCGGGCTGGTGTTCCTCCGAGCCGCGGTGATGGTCGACGGTGACCACCAGCTGGCCGACGACGCGGGCCGCGGCCGCGAGGTAGACCGTGGACTTGCCGCAGTAGCTGCCGACCTCCAGCACCGGCCCGCGCCGTGAGTAACCGGCGGCCGCGTCGAACAGGGCCAGGCCCTCGGCGGCCGGCATGAACCCGGGAGCGGCCTGCGCCGCGCGCATCAGCTGGCCAGCCATGATGATTCCAGTCATCCTGGTCATGATTCCAGGTAGGCCAGCACCGCCAGGACGCGGCGGTTGTCGTCGTCGGAGGGAGCCAGATCCAGCTTGGCGAAGATGCCCGCCGCGTGCTTGCTCACCGCCTTCTCGGTGATGAACAGGCGCTGGGCGATCGCGGCGTTGGACCGGCCCTCGGCCATCAGCGCGAGCACGTCGTGCTCCCGGGGGGTCAGGCGGGTCAGGGGCTCGGTGCGCGAGTGCCGGCCGAGCAGCCTGCGCACCACCTCGGGGTCCAGGACCGTGCCTCCGGCGGCCACGGTGCGGATCGCGCCGGTGAACGCCTCGTCGTTGAACACCCGGTCCTTCAGCAGGTAGCCGACCCCGCCGGCCTGGTCGGCGAGCAGCTCGCGGGCGTACAGCTGCTCCACGTACTGCGACAGGACCAGGACCGGCAGGCCGGGCACCTGCGCTCTGGCCTGCAGGGCCGCGCGCAGCCCGTCGTCGGTGTGCGTCGGCGGCAGCCGGACGTCGACGATGCCCACGTCCGGCTGCTCGCCGACCAGGGCGGCCAGGAGCTCCGGGGCGGTCGCGACCGCCGCGACGATGTCGAAGCCGTGCGCGGACAGCAGTTTGACCAGGCCCTCCCTCAGCAGGAAGAGGTCTTCGCCGATGACAACGCGCACGGTACCTCGATGGCGACGATGGTGGGCCCGCCCGGCGGGCTGCTCACGGCCAGGATGCCATCAAACGTCGCCAGCCGGCGCTCCACCCCGGCCAGGCCGGTCCCGGCCACCGGATCGGCGCCGCCCGCGCCGTCGTCGGTGACCTGCGCTTGCAGCGTGCCGGCCGCGTGCCGCAGGTGGATCCGGACCGTACGGGCGCCGGAGTGCCGGACCGCGTTGGCCAGCGCCTCGGCCACGGCGAAGTAGACGGCCGCGCCGACCGGCATCTCGACCTCGCCGGGCAGTTCGACGTCGAGCTCGGTGCGCAGCGGCGTGTCCAGGGCCAGGGCCCGCACCGCGTCGGCCAGCCCCCGGTCGGCCAGCACCGGCGGGTAGATGCCGCGGACCAGGTCGCGCAGGTCGGTCAGGGCCCGGGAGGAGGTTTCCCTGGCCTCGGCGACCAGGGCCAGCGCCGCCTCGGGGTTGCTGGCGAACATCCGCTCCGCGGCCCGCAGCGACATGCCCAGGGCGACCAGCCGGGCCTGCGCGCCGTCGTGCAGGTCGCGCTCGATCCGGCGCAGTTCGGCGGCCGCGGTGTCCACCGCGTCGTGGCGGGTCTGGGTCAGCGTCTGCACCCGCTTGGTCAGCTGCTGGGCCCGGGCCGCGAGTTCCAGGTCGGACGGGGCCAGGTGATGGCGCATCACCCGCGGCGCCAGCCACAGGCCCAGGGCCAGCAGGAGGGAGCCTTCCAGGGCGTCGGCCCAGAGCGGGGCGGGCATCGGGCTGTTGTGCAGGTCGGAGAAGCCGTACGCGAACCCGGGCACGGGCCAGAACACCGCGATCAGCCAGCCGTAGGCGCCGAGGACCAGCAGGCCCGCCGCGGCCAGCGTCGCGGCCCAGGCCCGCGACCGGAAGATCAGCACCAGCGCGGCCGCCGCCACGGTCAGGTCGAAGAGGACCACGTCGAGCCCGCCGACCTCGTGGCCGAACCAGGCGTGGGGCCCGAGCAACTGCAGGCTCAGTACCACGACCGGGATCAGGAGCAGGGCGTGGACGGTGGAGATCCCGGCCCGCCCGGTGGCGAGCCACCGGGCGGCCAGCGCCCTGACCAGCCCCGCGTCCGGCGCGTCCGGCCGCACCAGCAGCCACAGGCCGACCACGAACAGGACGCCGGCCTCGGCCAGCACCGGCCAGGCGCCCCAGGCTCCGGGCCGCGCCGGGACGAACAGGTACTGGACCTGGCTGGTGAACCCGTCGCGGTACTGCCTGGCCAGATGGACCCCGAAGACGGCCAGCCCGAGCACGCCGAAGGGCGCCAGCCTGGCCGCCAGCTTCGGGGCGAAGACGATGGCCAGGGCCGCGAGGCTCAGTTCGGCCGGGATAAGGCCGTGAGCCCCGCCGGCCATCACGGCGGCCGCCATCGCGACGGGCAGCAGCAGCAGACCCCGCCGGCCAGGATGGCGTCGGCGGCGGCCCGGGCGATCTGGGGCGGGCCGTCCCGGTCGGGGAAGCCCTGGCCCAGGTTGATCGACCCGGTCGCGACCGCGCGCGCGGACATCTCGGCGAAGATCGTGGTGCCCAGGCCTTCGAGGCGCCGGTTGAGCAGTCGTCCTTGGTTCACCTTGTTCATCATGCCGCGCTGGCTAGGCTGGACAACATGCGAGTCGCGTTGGGCCAGATCCCGGTCAGCTCGAATCCCGCGGTGAACTTGGCGAGGGTCCGGGAGGCACTGGCCTCGGCCGCGGATCAGGGCGCGGACCTGGCCGTGTTCCCCGAGGCGACGCAGGTCAGGTTCGGCTCGGACCTGCGGGCCGCGGCCGGGCCGCTGGACGGGGCGTTCTGCTCGGGGCTCGCGTCGGCGGCCAAGGACACCGGGGTGGCGCTGGTAGCCGGGGTGTTCGAGCCCGCGCCGGACGGCCGGGTGTACAACACCGCCGTGGCCTACGACGGGGCCGGCGAGCTGGTCGCCTCCTACCGGAAGCTGCACCTGTTCGACGCGTTCGGGCATCGCGAGTCGGACCAGGTCGCGCCGGGCTCCGGGCCGGTGCTGTGTACGCTGGCCGGGGTCCGCACCGGCCTGGAGATCTGCTACGACGTGCGGTTCGCCGAGCTGTCCCGGGCGCTGGCCTTGGCCGGGGCCTCGCTTCTGGTGCTGCCGGCGGCGTGGGCCGCGGGGCCGTTCAAGGAGGAGCACTGGGTCACCCTGGTCCGGGCGCGCGCCATCGAGAACACGGTGTGGGTGGCCGCGGTCGGGCAGGTGCCCGACCCCGGCGAGCCCCCGACCCGGGCCGCTACCGGGGTCGGCCGCAGCATGCTGGTCGACCCGCTCGGCGTGGTCCGTCTCGGCCTGGGCCCGGCGGCGGGAGTGGCGGTAGGCGAGGTGGACGCGGGGCTGGTCGAGACGGTGCGGGCGACGGTGCCGAGCCTGGCCAACCGGCGGGACGACGTGTTCGGGGCGCCGGTCCGGCTCTAGCGGACCGGTGACTGCCAGAGGACGGGCTGCTCGCCGCCGGGCGTGGCGGTGAAGCCGACGCCGGACAGGGTGCGGCCGGAGACGGTGAGGCCGGTGATGGCCTGGATGCCCTGTCCGGTCAGGCCCTGGCCGCCCGGCGTGACCGCCTTCCAGGATGATCCGCTGGCCGAGGTCCACACCACCACATCCTGGTGGCCGGCGGTGCTGCCGAACGTCCCGGTGGCCAGGAACGTACCCCCGGCCCCGGCCCCGGCCCCGGTCCCGGTCCCGGTGAGCGCGGTGAGCGCGGTGATGAACGCGCGCCCGGCCGGAACCGGCAGGGCGGACTCGGTCCAGGTGACGCCGCCGTCCGCCGAGCTCGCCGCGAACGGCAACTGCTGGCCGTCGGTGGTGAGCGCGGTGCCCACCGCCACCACGGTATGCCCGCTGCTGGCCACGCGCTGGAGCACGGCCCGGGTGGCGCCGACCGGCAGCGGGACGTTCTGCTGGGTCCAGGCGCGGCCGCCGTCGGAGGTCCAGGCCGCGGGCGCGTCGCCGTCCGCGCCGACCGCGACGAACCCGTGCGGGCCCGCGGTGACGCCCAGCATCTGCCCGCCGGCCCCTGAGGGGGTGCCGGCCCCTGAGGGGGTGCCGGCGCGCTGCCACCCGGTCAGGCCCGCGGACCACCAGGCCGCGGCGATGGTGCGGCCCCCGACGGCCTGATAGCCGACGATGACGTAGCCGCCCGATCCGTAGCCACCCGGGCCCGCGGCCGCCTGCTCGGTGAACAGGCCGGGCTGGCTGAAGGCGGCCTCGCGGTCGGCGGCGGTCCAGACGCTGCCGTTGCCCGAGCCGAGGACCACGGGATGCTGGGCGGCGACGGCGATGACGCCGCCCACCGCCAGCCAGCCGTCGGCGCCGAAGGTCACGCTGGTCAGCTGCTGGACCCCGGGCCGGTCCAGCACGGCCTGGGTCTGGCCGCTGGCCCGGGTCCAGGAGCTGCCGCCGTTCGCCGAGGTCCAGGCCGCGGGATAGCCGTTGGCGCTGCCCACCGCGACCTGCATGCCGTGGCCCGCCGCGATGTCGCTGACGGCGAGTTCGGGATCGGTGGCGCCGGGGATCTTGGTGACGTCGACGTCTTGCGGGCCGGCCTGCGGCCCGAGCACGGTGAGCAGTGGCTGCCGGCTGTCTGGGTCGTCGGTGGTGATGCCGGCGGTGACCACGGTTCCGCCCTCGGCCATGGCCACGCCCGACACGTCCCGCGCCCCGGCGCTGCCGAACGCCGCCGTCCGCCGCCAGGAGGCACCGTCCGCGGAGGTGAACGCGATCAGCGCCTGGCCGGAACCCTGATCCTGGCCGGTGACCACGGCCCCACCGGAGGGGGCGCCGCTGGCCAGGCCGGCGACGAACCCGGCCGACGTGCCCAGGGTGGCCTCGAACGTCCAGGCGGTGCCGCTGGCCGAGCGGTACACGTCCACCGCGGGCTTGCGGGCCACGGTGGCCGGCCGGAACAGGACGAATCCGTCGGCGGTGACGGCCACGCCGCTGATCTGGGCCTGGGCGCCGTGCCCGGCCGGGGCGCCCGGCGGGACGGCCAGCGTCCAGGTCGCGCCGCCGTTGCCGCTCAGCCAGGCGGCGCTGGTGGGGGGCTCCGGGGTCTGGCCCGCGGCCGGGGCGACGTCGCCCGCGATGAGGATCTGGTTCCCGGAGGCCGCGGCGTACCTGATGCCCAGGACGCGGCTGTTTTGGCTGGTGGCCAGCTTGAGCTGCGCGGCGCCGAGGCGCTGCCAGGTGGACCCGCTGGCGGACAGGAAGATCACGGGGGTGGCGTCGGCCGGGCTGCCGTCCGGCACGCTGGACCCGGCGGCGATGAAGCCGGCCGCCGTGCGCTCGAGCACGCTGATCTGATCGCCGGGCCGCAGCGGCAGCCCGGCGGTGGAGGACAGGGTCCAGGTCCGGCCGTCGGGGCTGGTCCAGATCGACCGCGGCCCGATGGCGGCCCACTCACCGTGACCGCCGGCCACGAACCGCGCCGCGTATCCGGGGGGCGGCGGCCCGCCGCCGGGCGTGCGCACGTGGCCCATGGACCAGGACCGCCCGCCGTCGGTGGACACGAAGAACTGGGCGCGCGCGATCCGCGCGCCCTGCTGCGAGCCCACGGCCACGATCTCGGCGCCGTCGCTCGTCACCTGGCCGAGTGTCTGGCTGATGCCCCGGCCGTTGTCGGCTGTGCCGAAGTCGGCGCCGGCCAGGGTGGCGGGCGGGAACCCGAGGGCGGCCGGAGGCGGGGCCGGGCCGGGAGGGCTGCTGCCGTTCGCGCCGGCGATGACCACCACGGCGACGCCGAACACCATCATGGCCACGATCGGGATGATCACCCGCGTCCCCACCCCGCGGAAATGGAGCGCGGAACGGAACTCGGCGAACCAGTTACGCCGGACCGGTTCGGGCAGGAACGACCGCAGCAGCCCGGCCCACTCGGCGCGAGCCCGGGGTTTGGCGGGGGCGGGGGCGTCGAACTCGAAGCCGGGCGCGGCCCGCTCGTCCCGGGACCACGCCTGCTCGTCCCAGGATCGCACCGGGGGGACGGGCGCCGGCTGGCTCACCGTCGGGCTGTAGCGGAACCGCCGCGCCTCCTCCGGCGGCGGGGGGCCGGGTTCCCCGCGCGCGGGGGGCGGGGGGCGCCGGCTCTCGAATTCGTACCCGGGTACGCCGTCCCACACCGGGAAGGCCCGCTGCGGTCCGGTCAGCCCGGCGGACCAGGGCTGCTCGTCGTCCGGCCCCCCGGTGGCGCCGGACCCCGCGGCAGGCGGGCGCCGGCGGTCCGCAGGCCGCCGAGGACCCCGTGCGCCGCCACCCGCAGGCTTTCCAGTCGTATCCCTTGCCACCTTTGCCTTGCGTCCCGAGCCAGGTTGGGCGGGACAACCTCAGCAGGCCCGTATGCCATTTCCGCCGATGGTACCGGCCGGCACCCCGCCGTGACCGGCACTTCCGCGCGCGCAGCGGCCCGGGATGACGACACCGCCCCGGGAGCGAGGCCACGAGGCACCGTGCGATCTTCCGGTCCGTTCCTGATTACGCGCGGGTAGCCTGGTAGGACAAACACCAACCATCGACGGAAGAGGTCTTGGGGGACGATGTCCGCCGTGTCTTCTGGGTCATCAGCCGCTGCCGGATCGGATCCGGCCACGAGCCAGGCCAACTTCGGCGCCAACGAATGGCTCGTGGAAGAGCTCTACCAGCGTTACCTGGCCGACCCGGGTTCGGTGGACCGGGCCTGGTGGAGTTTCTTCGCCGACTACACCCCGGCACTGGCCAACGGCACCGGGCCGCAGCCGGTCATCACGGCACCCGCGCCCCCGCAGCCGTCCCAGGCTCCTCCGCCGCCACCTCCGCAGGCGGCCCAGGCCGCCGCCCCAGTCCCGGCCCCGGCCCCGGCCCCGCAGGCCGCCGCGCCGCCGGCGGTGGCGGGCGCGGAGATCAGCAGGCTGCGCGGCAGCGCGGCACGCACCGTCACCAACATGACGGCCAGCCTGTCCGTGCCCACGGCCACCAGCGTCCGTTCGGTCCCGGCCAAGCTCCTGGCCGACAACCGGATCGTCATCAACAACCACCTCAAGCGCGGCCGCGGCGGCAAGGTGTCGTTCACGCACCTCATCGGGTACGCGGTCATCCAGGCGCTCAAGGCGCTGCCGGAGATGAACGACGCCTACACCGAGGAAGGCGGCAAGCCCGCCATCGCCCGGCCCGGGCACGTCAACCTGGGCCTGGCCATCGACGTGCAGGCGGCCGACGGGGCCCGGCAGCTCCTGGTGCCGAACATCAAGGCGGCGGAGGGGATGGACTTCCGCCTGTTCTGGACCAGCTACGAGGACATCGTGCGCCGGGCGCGCGTGGGCAAGCTGGCCGTCGAGGACTTCCAGGGCACGACCGCGACCATCACCAACCCGGGCACCATCGGCACCGTCCATTCGGTGCCGAGGCTGATGCCCGGCCAGGGCTGCATCGTCGGCGTGGGCGCGATGGAGTACCCGGCCGAATACCAGGGCGCGTCCGAGGAGACCCTGGCCCGGCTGGCGATCAGCAAGTCGGTCACGCTCACCTCGACCTACGACCACCGGATCATCCAGGGCGCGCAGTCCGGGGAGTTCCTGAAGAAGATCCACGGGCTGCTGCTGGGCGAGGACGGCTTCTACGACGAGCTCTTCGCCGCGCTGCGCATCCCGTACGAGCCGGTCCGCTGGGTCCGGGACTTCCCGTACGGCCACGAGGACGACGTCGCCCGGTCCGCCCGGGTGCAGGAGCTGATCCACGCCTACCGGGTGCGCGGCCACCTGATGGCCGACACCAACCCGCTCGAGGTCACCCAGCGCAAGCATCCCGACCTGGACATCAACCTGCACGGGCTGACCCTGTGGGACCTGGAGCGCGAGTTCCCCACCGGCGGCTTCGGCGGCAAGCCGCGGATGAAGCTGCGGGACATCCTGGGCGTGCTGCGCGACTCGTACTGCCGCACCGTCGGCACCGAGTACATGCACATCCAGGACCCCGAGGAGCGCCGCTGGCTGCAGGCCCGGATCGAGGTCCCGCACCCGCGGGCCGGCCACGACGAGCAGATGCACATCCTGTCCCGGCTGAACGTGGCCGAGGCGTTCGAGATGTTCCTGCAGACCAAGTTCGTCGGCCAGCGCCGGTTCTCCCTCGAGGGCGCCGAATCGCTCATCCCGCTCATCGACGCCGTGCTGACCGAGGCGGCCGACGCGGACCTGGACGAGGCCGTCATCGGGATGGCGCACCGCGGCCGGCTGAACGTCCTGGCCAACATCGTCGGCAAGTCCTACGGGCAGATCTTCAAGGAGTTCGAGGGCAACCTGGATCCGCGCAGCGCGCAGGGCTCCGGCGACGTCAAGTACCACCTCGGGGCGGACGGAACCTTCCGGGCGCCCGACGGCCGGTCGATCAAGACCTCGCTGGTGGCCAACCCGAGCCACCTGGAGGCCGTCGACCCGGTTCTGGAGGGCGTCGTGCGGGCCAGGCAGGACGTGATCGACAAGGGCGAGCCCGGCTTTACCGTGCTGCCCGTGCTCATCCACGGCGACGCCGCCTTCGCCGGCCAGGGCGTGGTGGCCGAGACGCTCAACCTCTCGCTGCTGCGCGGGTACCGGACCGGCGGCACGGTCCACATCATCGTGAACAACCAGGTCGGTTTCACCACCGCCCCGCAGTACTCGCGGTCCAGCGTGTACGCCACCGACGTGGCCCGGATGATCCAGGCGCCGATCTTCCACGTGAACGGGGACGACCCCGAGGCCGTGGTGCGGGTCGCGCGGCTCGCCTTCGCCTACCGGCAGGCGTTCAAGAAGGACGTGGTCATCGACATGATGTGCTACCGCAAGCGGGGGCACAACGAGACCGACAACCCGTCCTTCACCCAGCCGCTCATGTACGACCTGGTCGAGGCCAAGCGGTCCACCCGGAAGGTGTATACCGAGTCGCTGATCGCCCGGGGCGACATCACCATGGAGGAGGCCGAGGCGGCGCTGCGCGACTACCAGCAGCATCTCGAGCGTGCCTTCACCGAGACCAGGGACGCCGCGCAGCGCCCGGCCGAGCCCGGCACCGTGCGCAAGCCCGAGCCGGAAGACCGCCCGGTCAACCACGAGGCGGTACCCACCGCGGTGTCCCGCGAGACGGTCAAGCGGATCATCGACACCCAGGTCAACCTGCCTGCCGACTTCACCCCGCACCCGCGGCTGAAGCCGCTGCTCGACCGGCGCGCGGCCATGGTCGAAGAGGACGCCATCGACTGGGCGACCGGTGAGTTGCTGGCGCTCGGCTCGCTGATCATCGACCGCCACCCGGTGCGGCTCGTGGGCCAGGACAGCCGGCGCGGGACGTTCGGGCAGCGGCACGCGGTGCTGGTGGACCGGCACACCGGCCGGGAGTACACGCCGCTGAAGCAGCTCGACTCCGGCCCGGCCAAGTTCTTCGTGCACGACTCGCTGCTGTCGGAGTACGCGGCGGTGGGCTTCGAGTACGGCTACTCGGTGGCCCGGCCGGAGGCCCTGGTCTGCTGGGAGGCCCAGTTCGGGGACTTCGTCAACGGCGCGCAGACGATCACCGACGAGTTCATCAGCTCCGGCGAGCAGAAGTGGGGCCAGCGCTCCGGGGTCGTCCTGCTGCTGCCGCATGGCTACGACGGCCAGGGTCCCGACCACTCCTCGGCGCGCGTCGAGCGGTTCCTCTCGCTCTGCGCGCAGGACAACATGACCGTGGCCATGCCGACCACGCCGGGCAACTACTTCCACCTGCTGCGCTGGCAGGGGCTGTCCGGGCGGCACAAGCCGCTGATCGTGTTCACGCCGAAGTCGATGCTCCGGCTGAAGGCGGCCGCCTCCGCGGTCAGCGAATTCACCTCCGGGTCGTTCCGCCCGCTGATCGGCGACCCGGTGGTCGATCCGGCCGGCGTCCGCCGGGTCCTGCTGTGCGCCGGGAAGGTGTACTACGACCTCGCGGCCCGGCGGCAGAAGAGCGGCACGACCGAGGTCGCGATCGTCCGGGTCGAGCGGCTGTACCCGCTGCCCATCACCGAGCTGTCCGCCGAACTGGCCCGCTACCCGGCCGCCGAGTCGGTCACCTGGGTCCAGGAGGAGCCGGCCAACCAGGGCGCCTGGCCGACCATGGCGCTCAAGCTGCCCCGGGTGCTGAGCCATGAGGTGGGCGTGGTCTCGCTGCCCGCGAGCTCCGCGCCCGCGACCGGCTCGGCGGCACAGCACGCCACGACCCACGCCGAGATCATCGAGACCGCGATCCCCGCTTAGGGCGGCATCATGTACTTCACCGACCGCGGCATCGAGGAACTGGCCGACCGGCGCGGCGACGAGCAGGTCACCGTGGCCTGGCTGGCCGAACGGCTGCGCGACTTCGTCGACCTCAACCCCGGCTTCGAGACCGCCGTGGACCGCCTGGCCAGCTGGCTCGCCCGCCTCGACGAGCCGGAAGATCTTTAGCCCGAACGGGCCGGGGTGCGTGCCGCCGCTGACGGCACTGCCCGTCCACCTGGTGACGTTAGTGGTCACTGCACCAGCTGTCCGTTGATTGTTTCGTTACCCGCGGATGGTGGCCCCCGAGACCGGAATCTGACAGAGTTGCCGTCCTAAGACGGCCTGATCTGAACGAAGTTGCTGCCGAACAACTGCGGTCAGCGGTGATGATCCCTGTCATCAACGCTGGTGAGCTCGGTCGGGGCGGTGGAAACGTCGAAAGATCGAGGCCGGTATCGATGCTCACCAGAGTCTGGCCGACGGCTCGGCTCTGCGTCAGGGTGGGGAAATCGCCGGCCGAGGTGGCTGCGGCGACGTTCGCCCGGCCCGGGATCTGGCCGGAATCGACTCCCTGGGAGCCCGGACCGGGCCGGTCAGTGCGCTCCCGCGGCAGCCGGGCAACCTCAATATATGAGAGGAAGAAAACATGAGACGGACAACTGCAATCGCTGCCTTGGCTGCGATCGCCTTGGCGGCCGCGGGCTGCAGTAGCAGTAGCAGCAGCAGTGGCAGCAGCAGTAGCGCCAGCGGCAGCGCAGCCGCGAGCGGCAATACGGTCGACATCTACTCGAGCCTCCCGATGCAGGGAGCAAACACTGCACAGACCGTCCCGACGGTCAACGGGATCAAGCTCGCGCTCGCTCAGGCCGGCGGCAAGGCCGGTCAGTGGACGGTGAACTACCAGGTGCTCGACGACTCGGTAGCATCGACCGGGGCGTGGGACGCGGGCCAGACGGCGGCGAACGCGCGCAAGGCGGCCTCGGATCCGAAGACCATCTTCTACATCGGCGAGTTCAACTCGGGCGCCAGCGAGGTGTCGATCCCGATCCTCAACGAGGCGGGCATACCGCAGGTGAGCCCGGCCAACACCTACGTCGGGCTGACCACCAGCCTGCCGGGCAGCGCCCCCGGTGAGCCGCAGAAGTACTACCCGACCGGGAAGCGGACCTACCTGCGGATCGTGCCGATCGACTCGATCCAGGCCGCGTCCGACCTGATCGCGATGAAGAACGCGGGCTGCACCAAGGTCGCCGTGGCCAACGACAAGCAGGCTTACGGAGCCGGCCTGGCCACCCTGCTCGAGCTGGAGAAGGGCTACTACGGGGTCACGATCGTCAGCAACACCGGGATCGACCCGACCGCGCCCAACTTCCGCTCCTACGCCTCGACGATCGCGGGTCAGGGAGCCAACTGCTTCTTCTTCGCCGGCATAACCGCCAACGGTGCCGTCCAGATCACTAAGGACGTCCACTCGGCGCTCCCCACCGCCAAGATATTCGGCGGTGACGGGGTCTGCACGGCTGCCTGGACCAGCGCGGCGAAGGGCGGCGTCCCGGCCGCGATCGACCCGCTGATCCAGTGCACGGTCGCGACTCAGGACCTGGCCGCGTATCCGGGCGGCCGGGCGTTCCTGGCCGCGTACCAGGCCAAGTACGGCGTTTCCAGCCCCGACCCGTACGCGATCTACGGCTACGCGGTGATGCAGCTCGCGCTCAGCACGATCAAGAACCTCGGCGCGCAGGGCAACAGCAAGTCCGCCGTGCTGGCGGCCCTGTTCGCGACCAAGGCGACTCAGTCGGTGCTGGGCACCTACGGATTCAACGCCAACGGCGACACGACGCTGAAGTCCTACGGCCTGTACAAGGTCGGGTCCAATGGCGACCCCGTCTTCTTCCAGACGGTCACGCCTACGAAGACGGTCAGCTAGGGGCGAGAATGGGGTGGTGGGGGGCTAACCGCTCCCCACCACCTCGGTGAGGTGCCATCCGCACGCCGCTCGATACTCCGCACGGAGCCATGGAAACCACGACAGTCTCGCCCACCCTGCCTACGGCGCCGGTACGTCCGCTGGCGGCGGTTCGCCGTTACGCCGGCCAGTGGGGCCTGATCGCGGCGCTTGCGGCGCTGCCGGTCTACTACGGCATCCACGATCTGGTATACGGCTACCAGGCCGGCTATGTAGCAGGTCAGGCGGTGATCCACCACGATCTGTCGAATCTGGGCTACAACTTCGCCCAGGGCCTGTCCAACGGCGCGATCTGGGCCTTGATCGCGATCGGGTACACGCTGGTCTACGGGATCATCGAGCTGATCAACTTCGCGCACGGCGACGTGTTCATGATCGGCTCCTTCACCGCGGTGGGCCTGTGGGGGGTGTTCGGGCTGAGCCCCGGCATGGGCGCCGCCGCGCTGACCGGCGGCCTGCTGCTGACGCTGATCATCACGATGATCGTGACGGGGTCGCTGAACGTCCTGATCGAGCGGGTCGCCTACCGGCCGCTGCGCAACGCGCCCAAGCTCGCGGCGCTGATCACGGCGGTCGGCTTCTCGTTCATCCTGCAGAACGTCGGCCTGCTCTGGCGCGGGGGCTCCCCGCAGAGCGTGCCCGACCTGATCGGCGTGCAGCAGACCGTGTTCACCATCGCCGGCGTGGCGATCCAGCGCGGCTACATCCTCGTGTTCGTGGTGATGATCCCGCTCGTGTTCGCGCTGAGCTGGTTCATCAACACCACCCGCGCGGGGCGGGCCATGCGGGCCACCGCCCAGGACCCGGAGGCCGCCCGGCTGATGGGCATCAACGTCAACGCCACGATCTCGCTGACGTTCCTGCTCGGCGGCATGCTGGCCGGCGCGGCGGGCCTGGTGTACGCGCTGTACGAGACCAACGTGTGGTACTTCCAGGGCTTCAAGGCCGGCCTGTTCGCGTTCACGGCCGCGGTCATGGGCGGCATCGGCAACGTCCGCGGCGCGGTACTCGGCGGGCTCATCATCGGCGTCATCCAGGCACTGGCCGATTCGCGGATGGGCCCGCAATGGACCGAGGCGGTCGTGTTCGGCTACCTGATCGTGATCATGGTCCTCCGCCCGCGCGGGCTGCTCGGTGAGGAGACGAGGGAGGCCGGATGAGCGGATTCCTTGAGCGGCTGCGGGAGCGGCGGGCCGCCGCCGTGAAGCGGCTGCCTCGGTGGTGGAACCGCGCGCTGGCCGGGGCGCTCATCGTGGTCGGGATCGTACTGCCGTTCTTCTTCCCGCCGGACAGCGGCTTCATGAACGGGACGATCATCGCCGTGACCTACGCGGTGATGTCGCTCGGCCTGAACGTCGTGGTGGGATTTGCCGGGCTGCTCGATCTGGGGTACGTCGCCTTCTACGCGCTCGGCGCGTACTCGCTGGGGTGGTTCGGTTCCGGGTTCTTCTTCAATCTGCGCGTCCACGTGCTGGTCTCGCCGGTCGCCAGCACGCTGCAGGGCATTCACCTTAATTTCGTGCTGATCCTGATCGGCGCCGCGGCCATCTGCGCGGCGGCGGGAATGCTGATCGGCCTGCCGACGCTGCGCCTGCGCAGCGACTATATCGCGATCGTCACGCTCGCGTTCGGTGAGATCATCGCCACGGTCGCCGTCAACGGCCAGAGCGTCCCCGTCGGCGGCGGCATGACGCTGACCGCCGGCAACCTCGGCATCAGCGCCGTCGACGCACCCTACTTCCCGGGCACCGGGTCGTTCAGCCTGCTGAACCTGAGGCCGTGGTACTGGCTGATCCTCGGAATCCTGCTCCTGGTCCTGTTCGTCAACCTGCGGCTGCGCGACTCACGGCTCGGCCGGGCCTGGGTCGCGTTGCGCGAGGACGAGGTCGCGGCGGTGTCGATGGGAATTCCGCTGGTGAAAACGAAGCTGCTCGCGTACTCGGTCGGCGCCGTGTTCGGCGGCATGGCGGGCGCGTTCTTCGGCACCTACTACACCGAGGTCAACGCCAGCCAGTTCGCGTTCGGGTTCTCGATCTTCATCCTCGCGATGGTGGTCATCGGCGGGCTCGGCTCGATCTGGGGGGCGCTCGTCGGCGGGCTGGCCCTCGGTTACATCAACAACTACCTGATTCCCGACGTACTGAACGACCTGCCCAGCAAGTTCGGGCTGCACTTCCAGCTGACCCAGGTGGAGTTCGGGATCTTCGGGTTCCTGCTGGTGATCATGATGTTGCTGCGGCCGCAGGGCCTGATCCCGGAACGGCGGCGCCGGCTCGAGATGACGGCCGGGATCGCGGCGGAGGACGCGCAGCTCGCGGAGGCGCCGACCGGCGAGGTCACCGTGATCTTGCCGCCCGGCGAGGGCGCGGCATGAGCGCGGCCGGGGACCCCGCTCCGCTCGCTGCGGCCGCTGCGCCCGCTTCCGCGGCCCTGCGCGCGGAGCGCATCACGAAGGAGTT
>Ga0310037_10000712_pt1 | contig 19794 bp, 41 predicted proteins | sample Sb_taG_11_FD_200239 | JGI IMG/M metagenome (GOLD analysis project Ga0310037, IMG submission 200239) | Peat soil microbial communities from Weissenstadt, Germany - Sb_50d_3_AS metaG (v2) (version 2) | ecosystem: Environmental > Terrestrial > Soil > Wetlands > Peat | place: Germany: Weissenstadt...
GATGAGCGGCGGGTCTCCGTACGTGGCGGCTACGCGCGGGACGCGCGGCCGCGGCGGCAAGCTGGAGCCGGCGCCGTGGGATTTCTCCGCGATCGCGCGGATCCTTTCCGAGCGGGCTCGACTCGATGAGCGGCTCGAGAACGAGGTGCGCCGCGCACGCGCGGCGCGCATCTCGTGGCGTCGGATCGGCGCGGCGATCGGCATGGAACGCTCCGTCGCTTATCGCCGGTGGCATTACGTGGAGGCGGAGCTCGAGCGGCGGGCGGAGGCCGAGGCGCGAGCTCGCCGCCGGCGGGAGGTGATGTGATGAATTGCTACATGGAGAGTTGCCGCCGCGCCGGCCGGTGCATGTATCCGGGCGCGGCGTGGTGTCCCTCGACGCGGCGGGCGCGGCTCGAGGTGCTCGAGGGTGGGCGGCGCCGGCGGTATCGGTGGGACGTGGCCCGGATGCTCCTCGGCATGGTGCTCGCGCTCGTGCTGTTTTGGGGCGCCGTCGCGTACTTCGCTGAGCAGGCGATCGCCGCGCCGGCGCGGGTTACGTGGGTCTGTCGCGTGACCGGCTATCAAGTCGTGTTCGATCACGGCCGCTCGAGCGTGACAACGGTGGAGAGGTGCACGCCGATCCGGCATCGAAGGAGGCGGCGGCGATGACTCGAACAATCACCATCGTTGTGCTGGTCGTCGCGCTCGTGCTCGCGATCCTGAACGGGCCCGCGCTCGCGGGCTACCACCACGGCGGCGTTGGCGAGGCTCTGCTCGGGGAGCATTGCATCGTGTGGCATCTCACCGGGGAGGTGTGGTGTCGATGAACGAGGCGCCGCTCCCCGAGCTCTCGCCGCTCGCCGAGCGGTGCCTCCTGTGGATGATCGAGCTCGAGAAAGGCCCGAACCGGCTCGCGCTGCAATCGGGCGCGCTTCTGTGGAAGCAGGCCGAGCGGGATGAGATCGCCGACGATTACGTCGAGTGGGCGGCGGCGATGTTCGAGCTCATCCATGCGGGCTACATCAAGGGCAGTCCGAACAACTAAGGAGGATCCGATGCGGGTTGTATTCGATGTGTCGATTGGGATAGAGGCCAAGTCTTATGCGCAGGTCGGGCGGGTGGTCGATCAGGTCGCCGATCTGCTCGAGGGGATCGAGGAGGAGCGCCGGATGCGTTACGCGATCACGAACTTTCAGACTCGGCCGTGTCAGGCCGTGGAGTTCGGACGGGCCGAGGAGGTGGCGCAAGAGCGGCTCGCGATGGAGTTCGGTCCTCCGCCGGCTGAGGAAGCCGTGGCCCAACAATTGGAAACCGAATTCAACGTAGTGGTCGTCGGTCGTGACCGATGCGACGACTGGACAACGATGGACGAAGCGCGAGAGCAGGCCGAAGCATTCCTTGGCCTGGGCTGCTCGGCGGTCACAATCGAACAGCGCAAGCGCTACCGAGGCGACGCCGATCTTGCGCCGGGGCGCAAGGATTGGTGAGATGTGGCGGCTGTTCTGGCGTGATGTTCGGTGGTTGCTGGCGGTAGAGTTCGCGTTCCTCGTGGTCCTCGCGGTGATCAAGTGGGCTTGAACTTCCGGCGCGAGGCGTCGGGCGGAGCCGCCGGCGATGGATCGCCGGCGGCCACCACTGAGGGCGCCTACCGTAAGGCGCTCGACGGCGCCGAGCTCTTGGACGAGCTCACCATCGGCGAGGAGGGGCAGATGCAAAAGCGGGCGATCTCGTTTGACGTGTTCGCGCTCCGGCTCGCTCATCAGGTCGTGAGCATCCAGGCCGCGCGGTTCACGGCGCTGATGGTTGACGCGACCGGCCTCGAGCTCGAGGAGCTCGCCGAGGATGCGCGCGGGCTCGCGGCACGGTGCTGCGCCGAGCGGGACAAGCTCTACCTCGAGCTCGAGCGCCGCGGCCAGATGCGCCGCGGCGAGGTTCCTTCCGGTGAGTAACGATCCGTGCGAGGTGCTCGCGGATTGGATTCTCGCTCGGCCAAGGCCGCGCGATATCGTCGTCGCAGCGCTCCGCGCCCTGGTGGCGCTGTCAATCAGTCACGCTCGAGAGGAATAGCCGATGTTCTTTATGGTGTTCGCCGGGACTAAGCAGAGCAGCAGCAGCGACGACAGCGACAAGTACATCGCGTGGAGCGGGCCCATCGCCGTGTTCGAGGCTGACAGCGCCGAGGAGGCTTGTCAGTCGTGCGCCAAGAAGGTCGGATGGATGGGCTCCTACTTCGCGATCGAGGGGTTCCCGTGGGGCGTGGAGCTATTCGAGGCTCCGGCTAGGGAGTTCGGCGCGGACACCAAGCTAACCCGTCGCGAGGAGATGGAGCTCCGCACGCGCGAGCTCGAGCGCACGGTGCTCGAGGATCACAGCACCGTCGACGCGACGACGTAGCGGCGTTGTGGGGCTCCTCGAGGAGCTCCGCGATATCGCCGCGGGGCTCACGCCATCACAGCAGGTCGCATCCGCGGAGGTTCCGGCGCTCGTGGCCGCGATCGTCTACTACATCGACACGCGGCTGAACGCGGCGATGGGCCCGCAGGTCAAGCGCCCGGAGACGCTCGAGCCTCGAGCTCCGCTTGAGCGTTTGCCGCGCCGGGGGGAGCTCCCGCTGGCGCAAGTGTTCCGCGCCGACGATTCTTGACGGCTGATCGCGCCGGCGGGATGATGGTGCTCCTACCACCTTGCAAGGGGGATTGATGGCGAGAACGAAACCGGGCCCGAGCGCTACGCGGACCCCCGCGGAGATCCGCGCCAGGCTTCCGATTATCGGTGGGGCGCATTGGCCGCCGGTGCCTCCGATGATTCACCCGCAGGCGCTCCAGTACGGCACGGGCCCGCAGGAGCCGCGCGGGCAGGTCACGCAGCCGCGCGGTTCACGTAAGCGGTTCTTCGGCCTGATCTAAGCCGTGGCCGCGGCTCACAAGCTGGAGGAGGTGCTCTCGGCGTTCGCGATGGTGGCGCTCATGGGCGTGATCATGCGACATGGCGAGCGCCAGGCGGAGCAAATCGCCGGCGTGGGAAATGCGTTCGCGCGATCGATCCGGATTGCGCAGGGCCTCGAGCCGCTCCCGAGCGTGGAGGAGCGGCTCAAGCGGGCCACTGACGAGTTCGTGAGCTCCGAGGAGTTCGACGTATCGACGTTCGAGCAGCGAATCGCGCTCGAGCTCGGGCTAAAACGCGAGCCGAAGCGCCGGCCGCCGAAGGCCTACTACGCTCGCGGCGTGGTCGGCGCGATCCATGGCCGCCGGCGCGGGCCGCGGCTCGGCGCTCGAGGCGATGGCGTGTGGCCGATGCGCGATGGCTAGGCTCCTCCCGTCCGGCGAGCTCTTTCCGTGTCCGCGGTGCGGGCTCGAGCTCAATGAGTGCGGCACGGGCCCGGAGGTGATCGCCCGCCAGGTCGCCGCTTGCGCCTACTGTCGCGAGAACGCGCGCCGACTCGCGAGCGGTGAACGGATCCTTCCTGAGCCCACGGCTAGCTTCCCGACGTGGGAGAGTCCGCAGATGAGTTTTCCCGGATGACTGATCTGGAGCAGGCCGAGCAGGCGCCGCCGGGGGAGGCCGCGGCGCTCGAGGAGCCGGCGAGCTCGCGCGTGGTTGGCGGGCAGTTGCAGGCGCCGGATGCGACGTTTGTGCATTCCCGGTGGATCCCGCGGACAACGGTGGAGTGGGTAGAGCGCGCGGACCGGATCATGATGGAATATGGGCTCGTCCTCGGGAGTGTTGTGCTCGACCGGCGCCATCGGGCGCGCTGGCGTGCGCAGCGGCTCATCCGTTTGATGGTGGAGCTCCGATTGCATGAGCGGTGGGAGCTCGCCGAGCACGTAGAGCGCAAGCATGGCGGCTTCATTTGGTCTGTCGAATACCGTGGAGGATCCAATGCCAAGACCTAAGCAGGCGCCGGCGGCCGGCGAGGCGCCGAGTGAACAACAGATGCAGGAGGGCGCGGCGATCGCCGCGGCGGGAAGTACCGCGGCGGCGGCGGCGGGCTCGGACCCGGCCGAGCGCCAAGCGGCGGCCGAGCAGGCGGTAGCCGAGAAGGCAAGCGAGCTCGGGTGGGAGCTCTCAGATGACGAGTGCAAGCGGATCGCGCAGTTCACGAGCTCTCAGGTCGTGGAGGACATTCGCGCCGCCGGCGGATTCGATCAGCCGGTGGAGCCGGTGCAGCCGCCGCCAGCGCCCACGGGCGCCGGGACGGCCGCGGCTCAGCCCGAGGTGACGCCGCCGGGCGCGCCGGCGCCGGACGTGAAACCGCAGGGGCGCGGCTCGTTCGCAACGTGGTTCCGGAGCGGCAGCCGGTGAAGCGGCTCCGTCGCAGGCCGCCGGCGGCCGTGGTCGTGCTCGGGTTCTTTCTCGCCGGGATGCGCGCGGGGGTCCTCCGGGAGCGGGCGGCGTGGCGGCAGGAGCTCGGCCCGTTCGAGAGCCAGTTGCGGTGAACGCGCGTTCCGTTACGGGGTGGTTCGCGCTGGGGTTCCTGATCGCCGGCGTGATCTGGATGCGCGCGCCGGCGCCGGCGGCGGGGATGGCGCCGAGTCCCTACTTATTCGTGGTGGCCGCGGTGCTCGCCGGCGCTCACGTCGTCTTGGCGGTGCAGGGTGTCTGACGCGCCCGTCGTCCCGCTCGAGCCGCTCGAGGCGCCCGGCGGGCCCGCGGAGCCGGCGGCGTCCAACGGGGCGGCGGCGTGGAAGCGGGATAAGCAGGGGCGCGAGTACGTTCCGGCGCGCGGCCGGCGCGGCCTGGTCTACCGTCAGGAGGGCGAGCTCGTGGAGCACGCGCTCTCGCGGGATGAGGCCGCCAGGTTGCGGCCGAAGGATGAACGGCCGCGCCGCAAGGCGACAGCGCGCAAGCCGCAGGCCGAGCTTCCGCCGCGGCCTAAGTCGCTGGAATTGCAGGAGATCGAAGAGGCGCTAGCGGAGGCGCTCCGATCGCCCGCGATCGCGTGCGCATTGGCGGGCGATGAGTGGGCGGCCAATCACTTCACTGAGCAGGGCCCGAGGCTGGCGCGCAATCTGATCGTCGCCTCTCAGCACAATCCGTGGTTGCGTCGCAAGCTCGAGGCGGCGCAGTCCGGGGAGGAGTTCGCTTTGCGGGTGATGACGATGGGCGGGCTCGCGTTCGCGGTGTTCGGCTATCTCGCTCCGCCGATCGTGTGGTGGGCGAATATTCCCGTGTCTCCCAAGGGGCGTGAGCTCCTGCATATTCCGCCGGCTCGAGCCCATGCCGCAGTCCCGCTCGCCGAGACAGCCTAGGCTCCCGCGCGTAGTCGGCGGCGGGGCTCCGCCGGCGCCGCCACGGCCGCAGCGGCTTCCGCCGTTGCGACTCTCGCCAATGCGCGGCCGGGATAGCCTCGAGCTCGACGCGCGGAATGCGCGCAATGGGGAAGGGCTCCCGCCTTTTGTCCGCTGGGACGTATTTATGTCCCGATGGGTGTGGCGGCAGGGTGAGCACCTCACTACGATCGGCCCGACTGGCAGCGGTAAGACGGTGCTCAATCGCCAGTTATTGCATCGCCGCGACTTCGTGGTTGTGCTCGGAGTCAAGAATCGGGATCCCGAGTTGTATGGGCCATTCCAGCGGGAGGGCTACAAGCTCGTGCACACATTCGAGCCCGAGCCGCCGGAGGATGCGGAGGAGCACAAGATCCTCTACGTTCCGACGACTGACAAGCACGGCGCGGAGGGGCGCGCTCGAAAGGCGGCACGATTCCGCGGTGTTCTCAATGATGTCTATGACGTGGGGTATTGGTGCGTTTACGCCGATGATGTGCAGTATTTAGCCGATCAGCTTCGGCTCGAGACTGAGTTCGAGGAGTTATGGATGCTCGGCCGCTCAGAAAAGGTCACGGTCGCGGCCTCGAGTCAGGAGCCGGTCAACATTCCGCTGATGGCCTATGGGATGGCAACTCACCTTTTCCTGTTCGGCAATCAGGATCTACGCCGGGCGCAGCGGATGGCGGAGCTCACGGGCGTTCGCCGCGAGATCGCCGAGGCCACAATCCTCGGCCTTCCGCCGCATGAGTTCCTCTACATCAATCGCTTCACCGGCGAGATGCTTCGCTCTCGCGTCCTGACGCGGACTTATTGACGCTCCGCACGACGGGCCAAGCGTGCGCGGCCGGTGCGGCTCTCCTTGCCGCGCTTCACCTTGCCGGGGTCTAAGGCCGGCGCGTTTCCTAGCGGGTGCGGCCCGTTGACTGCGCGAGCGGTCCCCGAGGCTACCGGGGTCGGATTGGGAGGATTCGACCGCCGGCGGCCTCCGGGGACTCGGCCGGGGCTCTTTCTCGACGCTCAAGGCGGCGGTGGGCTCCTCCGAGCTCCTCCAATCTACCGGCGCGCCGACCGGGGCCTCTACCGGCCGCTAGCAACCCTAATGCGCTGTCTTGACTGTCGAGGCGGCGGGGGAGTAGAACGCTGCCTGTGACTGATGAGCAGGCCACGGCGCCGGCATCGCCGGATCCGGATAAGCCACCTCTGTTGGATGACCTCCGATCGCTCGGGCAGGTTCTCGCCGGCTCCGAGATCCCGGGCTCGGCCGAGGGGCTTCACGTGCTCGGCGCGGTCGTGAAGGTGCTCGAGCACGCCGGCCTGGTCGTGCCGCAGGAGATCTTCCCCGAGCCTCCTCCGCCAGTGCAGCGGCCCGAGGATGGCAGCGGTCGGCCGCAGGGCCCGGACCCGCAGACTTTGAGCCGGCTCGAACGGCTCGAGGGCGCTCTCGAGCGCGTCCTCGGCCACCTCGAGGCCAGCGTGCCGCAGCAGGCCGAGCCCGGGCAGCCGACCGAGCCGAGCTCGTGAACGTTGTTGAGTTCGTCCGCTTCTGCGCGATGCTGATCATCGCCGGCGCGCTGTTCCGTCTTATCGAGTTGAACTGGGGCGGTCAGTCGGGCGTCCGTGGACAAGTGGCGGAAGGGTTGGGGGTGGTCTACTGATGTTGGCCGAGGCGGTCAGGCGCGAGCGCCGGCGTGTGGCGTCGGATCTCGAGATGCAGCTACACGGCGACGAGTGGCCGCGCGTCCGCGGTCTGATCCCTCCGATCGGCGGCGGCGCGAGCCCCGCGATCACTGGCGTCGGCGTCGGCGGCCCGCAATCGACGCCGGTTACCGCGCAGCAGCGCACCCTCTCCTTTGATCAGGCGTCACACCGAGGCGTCGAACAGTCGCAGGTGTTCGCCGGCATTCAGCTAGGCGGCGCGGCGCTCGGCACCGTGCAGGTGACACTCGGCAACGGGCCTATCTCTCTGCTTCCGCAGGGGTATATGCGCGGCGTCCTGATCGACCTGACGACGTCCGTCGCGGCGAACAACGGCACCGCTAACGGTGACTGGCCGTTTGACCTCTTTGCTCTGATTCGGCTTCATGACACCAATGGCGCCACGATGCACGAGCACACGGGTTTTCATAACTATTTGCTGAACCTGTTTGGTGGCACGGTCGGCGAAACGTCCGACCTGTCACAGTGGCCGGACTATGCCGCGAGCGCCACTTCGCCAAGCGCGCAGTGGTATCTCCCGGTGGAGCTCGACGGTGACGGGTTCGGTGCACTGGCAAATCAGTCAGCGGCCGATACGTACAAGCTCGATCTCGTGCTCGACACGCCGGCGAATACCTACGCGACGGCGCCGACGACGACTAACCCTACGTTCACGATCACGATCTTCATCGATTACTGGACGATCCCGGGCGCTCAGGACATGCTCGGCCGAGCGCAGGCTCAGGAGCCGCCATATCACGGGGTGTGTCAGTACTCCTACCAGTCGACCGCGAACGTGTTCGCCGCCGGCCAGGGCACGTACAAGATCGGCTTCACGGGCAATATGTATAAGCATCTGATCGTGACCGGCCGCGCCGCGGGCACCGGCTACGCGACCGGCGGCGCTCGAGCCGCGGCGACACTCCCGGTCCCGTACACGCTGCGTTATGACACGCGCGATCTGTACATCGGTAACTTGCGGGAGAACCGCCGCGCCTGGTTCTCTCATCTGAACGTTCCGACGACTGCCTTTATCGCGGGGATCATGGCGTGGAACTGGAACTACGGCCGTGTGCGCCGGCTCGGCGGCACCTCGCCACCGCCTAATAGCTTCACTTCGTGGCTCCCGACGCTCCCGGCCACGAGGTTCGAGCTCACGGGCACGTTCGGCGCCGGCACGATCGACGCGCTGAGCTCCACTGTCAGCGTCGCCGAGACTAATCCGGCGCTCCGCGGGGTGTCGCCGAACCTGACCGGCTATCAGCCGCCGGTGGCCGCGGCGGTCCCAGGGGGCCAGTGATGGCCGCGGCGGCGGTCCCGCTCGCGACCTACAACACGGGCTATACCTCCGGCATGAACAGCGGGACCACATACTCGGCGGCCCTTTCGAGCGGCGGCGGCACACCGGCCGCGGCCTCCGTGAACGCAATGGGCGGCAGCGCGAACGTCACTGTTGGCGTGCTCGTGGCCGCGGCGATCGCGGTCGTTGTGATCTTCCACCTCCTCGGCTTCCGCTTCGCGTTCGACGTGAGCGTGGGGCGCGGATGACACCGAAAGGGATCTGAGCATGAGCGCAAAAAAGATCATCATTCTGGTGGTCCTGGTGCTCGCCGGCATCTGGGTCTATCAGCGGCTCTAGGCGGCGGCCATATGCCGCAGAATCAGCCGCTCGCGTTCGCGCTGCTCCTCGGCGGCGGGCTCCTCCTAACGTCCGCGCTCACGAAGTCGAGCGTGGCTGACGTGCTCCAGGGGAAGGCCGGCGGCGTCGCGAATCAGGGCGACACGCTCTCGAGCTCCCTCGTCGGCGCGACCGGCTCCGCGGTCTCGGGCGGCGCGACCGGCACGGTCGGCAAGGCGCTCGATCTCGCCGAGTCGCTGATCGGCGCGCCCTACAACATCGCCGGCCACTCGAACGCGATCGATGAAACGGTGGCGCAGGTCAAGCAGCTAGGCACCGACTGCTCGGGCGAAGTGTCCGACCTCATGGGCCCCAACGGGCTCGGGATCTGGAGCACCTCTTATGCCACGCCGAGCATCGCCGGCGCGCCCGGGATCGCGGCGGGGAAGGGCTCGGAGATCACCCTTTGGAACAACCCCGCGCCCGGGGCCGCGGGGCACGTGTGGATCGAGTTCGATCTCGGCAACGGCGTTAGCCGCTACTTCGAGGAGGCCGGCGGCGTCGGCTCGCATGAGATGACCGCGGCCGAGGCGCAGTCCTACCTATCCACCGGCCTCTACAAGCCTTATCACCCGGTGGGGTACTGATGTCGCAGAATCAGCCTCTCGCGTTCGCGTTGCTCCTCGGCGGCGGGCTCCTGCTCACCTCGGCGCTCACGAAGTCGAGCGTGGCTGACGTGATCCAGGGGAAGGCCGGCGGCGTCGCGAATCAGGGCGACACGCTGTCGAGCTCGCTGGTGGGCGCTACGGGCTCCGCGGTGACGTCGGCGGCCTCCGGGTCGACGGCGTCGGCGCTGCCGTCCTATGGCACGCCGCCGGCGCTCGGGGAGGGCGTCGCATTGAAGGGGTCCGCGGCGAGTACGTGGGCAACGTCGATCCTGACGGCGATCGGTGCGCCGGCGACGGCGGCGAACATGAGCTCGATGGTGTCGTGGTTCGACCATGAGGGCGGCGGCGGCGCTAACAATCCGCTCAACACGACGCTGAGCGCCGCGGGCGCGACGGGCTCGATCAATAGCGTCGGCGTCAAGAGTTACGGCACGCCGAGCGCGGGCGTGGCCGCGACGGCGCAAACGCTCCTTGGCGGCTATCCCGCGATCGTGGCGGCGCTCAAGGCCGGCTCGGGTCTCTCGGGCGGCGGCGCGGTCTCGAGCGAGCTCTCGACGTGGTCGGGCGGGGGGTATTCGAGTCTCTGATGCTGCTCGTTCTCGTGATCCTGGTCGTGGGCGTGATCGCGCTCGGCGTATACGCGGACAAGAAGGTCGCCGCGGCGCAGTCGCCCGTTCCGGGCTGGTCGGATTGGCTCGAGGCGGTGTTTGCATGAACCGCGAGGATGCTCAGAGCGCGGTCACTCTCTCGGCGCTCGCGGTCGGGCTGATGTTCGCCTACCGCAAGGCGATGGAGCAGGGCTCGGGGAGCTCGCCGAGCACGAGCCATTTCGTGATCGGGTTCGGGTTCGCGTTCTTCGTGATCTCGATCGTGGCGGAGGCGGCGCCGGAGCTCGGCGGGATGCTTGCGCTCCTGGTCGCCACGGGTGACTTGCTGATCAACGGCCAATCGGTCTTCAAGGATCTGAACTCGCAGCTAGCCAAGACCGCGACCAAGCCGGCGGCCGGCTCGAGTACGAGCTCGACGGTTCCGGCGGAGCAGCCCGAGCAGCCCGAGCAGGCCGCGAGCGTCGGGTAGAGGAGGTGAACCGATGGACAAGATCGTTGATGTGATGGGAATGATCGTCGGGGTTGCGCTGGTGACTACGATCGTGGCGCATCCGCAGAGCGCGAACGTCATTAAGGCGTTCGGCGGGAGCTTCTCGAGCTCGATCCTCGCCGCGCAGGGGATCCAGTAATGCCGAACCCGGTGCATACGCCGATCGCCGGCGCGCGGATGAGCGCCGGCGATTCGCGGTGGTATCAGCGCGAGCCGTCGCAGGACTCCGTTATTCAGGAGCCGGCTCAGGTTCCGTACTTCCCCGAGGGCGGGGTTGCCGCGCCGCCGTTCATGATCGTGAACCCGCTATCGGTCGGGCCCGACACCAAGCCAGGGAACGGTTCGCCGAACTTGCTTGTGGGCCCGGCTACGGCGGAGTGGATCGAGATTCGCGACTCGCGGGAGCAGGGCGTCGGCGTTCCGGCGTTCAAAGCGTGGCCGCGGCAGTTCCACACCGAGGCTTACAACTACGAGAGCTTGGCCGTGATGCCATTCCCCGATCAGGTCGGGCCCGAGTACATCACGAACCTGAACCGGCCTCCGAAGGCCGGATGGTCAGTGCCGAAGTTCGGCGAGCAATACGAGGTTTCGACGGGCGAGCAATCGCTCGCGGACTTGATGCAAACGAACGATCCGGCGTCGCAGGCGTTCGCGATCGGCTGGGGTTACGTGGGATGAACCGGCCCGCAAATCGGATCCTGGTCGTGGCCGGGCCCGTCCTGTCAGGGGGGAGCCGGTGACCAAGAAACTCGGACCGCTGCCGGTGTGGGCATGGGGCCTAATCTTCGGCGTGCTCGGCTACTACCTCTATACGCGATATGAGGCGAACGCGAGCACCGCGAGCTCCGGCACGGGAACGACCGGGATCCTCGATCCGAACGCGGTGGACCCGAACACGGGCCTGACCTACGGGGAGGAGGAATCCGCCGCGCTGAACAACGCGGCCTCCGCCGCGGGGAATGGTGGCGGCACCTCCGACAGCGGCCTAACCCCGAACTTGCAGACGGGCACGACCGAGCTCCAGGATCTCGAGTCGTTCCTCGGCCAGTTCGGCACGATCGCGCAACAGCTCGGCTACACGCCGCCAGGCGGCGGCACGACGACGACGCCGACGAGCACGCCGAGCACGCCGAGCACGAACTCCTCGCCGACGACGACCGCCGCGGCGAACTCGCCGGCCGTGAGCACGGCCTCGCCGCCAACCTCGAGCGCGAGCGTGCATGTGAACCCGCAGATCGGCGCGGTCGGATCGGCGCTCTCCGGCGGCGGCCCGGGCCCGCTCGAGTCCGCGCTCCTCACGGCAACGGGCCTCTCGGGCGGCAGCGCGCAGGCGTTCCTCGGCGGCATCCTGTCCGGCTCGAGCCCGTTCCACAAGGTCGCCGGAACGACGCAAAAGGGTGGTCTCGCGCAGACAGGCACCTACGTGAAGGCCGGCTCTAACGTGAAGTACTTCGCGTTCAGCCAGGGCGGCGTCCTTCATGTCAGACAGGCGACATGATGAGGACGCGACGCAAGGCGCTCAGGAAGGGCCCTAAGCGGACGCGCAAGCGGACCGTCAACGTCCGGGCGCACTGTCGCCGGCGCGGCGCGATCGGCGCGGCCGCCGCGCGGGTTCGTAACTCGATGCCATTCTGATGCCTCCTTCCTGCTCGCCACCTAAGAAACCGGTGCGCGCGTATACGCGCTCGAAGCCGCGCAAGAAGCGCAAGGCCGCCGCGGCGGCCTACGTCGTGCGGAACGGAAGCGCGGTCGTGAGCCGCCACCGGACCTACAGCGCAGCGGTCCGCGCTCGGGCTCGACTCGACAGGATCAGTTTCCGCGCGGGCCGCGGCCGGCCGTATGAGGTAGGGCGGGCCTGATGGCGCTCGGGGATGAGATGAGCGGCGGCCGCGGCTTGCGGATGGTCACCGTCGCCGTCGCGGCCGAGATGGTCTACCAACTTGTGGGGTCGAACATGAGCTCCCCACAGACGGCGGAGCTCAACGCGCCCGCGCGGGCTCCGACGATTCAGAAGTGGGTCAATCTCACGAACGCTGAGGCGATCGCGTGGATCCTGTTCCTGTGCTGGCTCGACGGATCATGGTGGCCGCTCCTCGGCGGCGGGCTCGCGCTCGGCGGCATGTTCCTGAAGTACCGCTACGCGATCAACTCGGGCCTCTCCAACGGCGCCCCCGGGACGGAGAACTACGCCGCATGAGCGCCACGAACCTCTACGGCTATCCGACGACCGCGCCGGCTAATGGCTGGTGGGCTGTGCAAGACACAAACGGCGCGATCGGCTTACAAAAGGGAAGCGCCCCGAGCTCGAACACGGTCCAGGCCGCCTATCTCGGCGCGTCGGACACGGTCGCGGGGCTCTACAGCACGCCGGCGAAAAGCGCCGCCGTCGCGGACGCGCTCACGAGCGTCGGCGCGACCGGCAATCAGATCGACGCGGTGATCACGCAGATCGACGCGGGCGCCGGCAAGAGCTCGGCGCTGTCGTGGCTGTTCGTCGGGAGCACCTCCCCGGGCAGCAACTCGAATGTGACCGCCGGCACGCCAACCGGGACGCTCTCGACTACGCCAAGTGGCGACGTGACCGCCGGCGGGATCGACATCGGGGGCTCGTTCTTCAACGCGCTGGGCTCGATTTGGGGGAGCCTGACGAACCCGAGCACGTGGCTAACCGTCCTGAAGTTCATCGGCGGCGCGGTCCTGATGTACTTCGCGATTAAGGAGCTCACCGGGGCTCCCGGTGTGACCGACGTAGCAAGCAAGGCGGTAGCAGCATGACCCCAGGCGCTCCACCGATGGCGGCCTCTAGCGCTCGACGGATGATCGATGAGGGGATGGCGCACCTCCGCGGCATGGCGTCCGATATCAGCCGGCTCCTCGAGCTTCAGCAGGGCTCCCGCGGCGGGCTCGGTGCTGCTATCGGTATGGGCACCGTCGCCGGCGGCGGCACGGTCGGCGTGACCTCTCCGACATGCACCCAGGCGCCGCCGATCGGCTATGGGCCCGGAACGATCATTCCCGTGAACCCTCGCCGCCGTGGCTTGCTCATCCAGAACATAGGGGCCACGGGCAACCTCACGCTCGGGCTCGGGATCCAATCGCCGACGCCGAACGTCGGCGCGACCCTGCTACCGGGCGGCGTGTTCGACGGCCTGATCTCCAACGAGCTTTGGCCAGGGTTCGTGACCGTGGTCGGGTCCGTCGCCGGCGTCGCGTTCACGTGGGTCGAGTCCTACGGGCAGACCGAGCGCGGCCGCAACCGAACCCCGGCGCAAGGCTGATGGGTTGGTTCACGAGCAAACCCAAGCCCAAGCGGCGCCGGCCGCCGGCGCCGACACGCGCGGGCGCGTCGCTCGATGCGTACATCAAGACCTACGGCGCTAAGGACGGCCGCACCGTGTTCGAGGCCAGCCAGATCAAGGCGAAACGGAAGGGGAAGCGGTGACGATCCAGGACGTGATCCAGATCCTCGGCGCGCTCGCCGCGGTCCTAGCCGCGCTCGCGAGCGTCCTCAACCGGCTCGGGCAGATCAGGGGCGCGAATAAGCTCGAGGAGGTTCATCGAGCGGTCAATTCCACGGCCGACGCTCAGAATGATCGCGTGGATCAACTCACCCAGGCGCTCACGAGCTCGGGGACTACGGTCCCACCGCGCGCGTCGCCGCCGCCGCCACCGGATACGGACTGGACGGGATGACTCCTAACCCGCGATCGGTGCCGCGCGTCCGCGGCGACGAGGCGCAGCAGGCGAACGCGGCTTATCTGACCGTGCTCGCCGAGCAGCGTGGCTTCGGCGCGATGCACTTGCACGCCGGCCTCGCGCGCTACAGCTTCGGGACGGCGCTCTGCAACGATCAGCCAATGATGGAATTCCGGCTCGCGTTGCAGGACGATCGGCTCGCGTTGTTCCGGCCGGCTAAGTTCCGCCACCGTTGCGTGGAGGCGTGGCTCGAGCTCAACCGCGGCTGTCCGCGCTGCCTGGACATACTCGCCAAGATCGGCAACGAGGCCGGCTTCGGGCAGGTGAGCGGCCTCGATGGGTGACCGGCTCGAGCGCGTCCTCGAGTGGTTGCGGGAGCTCCGCGATCACTATGACGACAGCTATTGGATGGCCGCTCATCCCGAGGTGTCCCTCACCCTCGCCGCATTTCTGACCGGTCTCGTGGGGTTGCTGTTCGCGTGGCTCGAGGTGAGAATGCGACTGTTCTACAACGATCCGAGGTGAGCAGCAATGGCAGACAGGGAACAGACGCCGCCGGCGGCGTGGCCGACCAACCTGGAGAATGGGACCGCCGGCCCCGACCTACCGCCACCGGGCCCGGAGCCGGGGCAGGGCAAGCCTCCGGAGCAGGAGCCGGCGCCGAGTGTGTGGACCGCGCCGAGCTCGACGGTCCGCGGGCGTGAGCCGTCCGATCCGCTCGAGGCGCTCGATCACAAGCTGTCCCTCGCGCTCCGCTCGAGCGAGGAGCTCGGGATGCGCGTCACCACGATTCAGATCGCGCTAATGGCGACGGCGATCGCCGCCGGCGCGATCTTCGTGCTCCTGGTCGTGCGGGCCCGCAAGCCGGCCGGTGCGCCGTGAGCGCCGAGCGGATCCATTTCTACGACGCGGCGAACCCGGGCAACGTCCCTAGCGGCGTCTACGCCGCCGTGTGTATCGATGGCGACTTTGCATGGAGTCAGCGCGACGCAGACCGGATGGCGTTCGTGTTCCGGTATGTGGTGCACCCGACCGTCGCCAAGGCGCACCTCGCGCGCGGCGTCGATATCGAGAACGGCGACGCGACGATCGCAGAGGCGATGCCTTTCCTCGTCGCGCGTCACCATCAATACGGCGACGCGACGGCCTACTGCGACCGGGCCGATCTCGAGGAGCTCCGCTTCACCGTGAAAAAGGCCGGGATCGTCGTCTTTGAGTGGGTCGCGACGCTCGACGGGACGCAGGAAGTTCCGGGCGCGTGGGCGGTCCAATACCAAGGCGGCTTGCGCGCACCCTTCGATCTCTCTGTGCTGCATGGGGTGAACAATTTCCATCGCCCATAAGGGGCCTATAGCTGATGACGATCAACAATCCGACGGCGCCGCTGGCTCCTCTCCGCGCAACTAACTTTGCGCTTCAGAACGGCACGCCGACGATTCTGGCGACCACGACTCCGAACGACGGGAACAAACACCTCATCCTTGTCGCGGGTTGGGTCCAAACCACGAGCGCGGAAACGGGCGGCGTGGTGGTTCTGAACTATTTCGCGAATGGCGTCGGCCAGTCGCAGCAGATCGACGCCGGCGGGCACGGCGCCGGGCTCGCTCTGCTCCAGGGCGCCGCGCCGTCTTTGTCCGGCTTCTTGGCTGACCCGAATACGCCGATCTCGATCGTGCAGTCGACGGCGCTCACTGTCGGCGCGGCGACCCTCTCCGCGGCGCTCCTGATCATCTGAGCCGAGGCCCCGCGTGTCGTGGGAGATCAACAATCTGACGGCGCCGGACTTCTACACGGCGGCGAGCACGCTTCAGAATCTCCCCAACATCTCAAGCGTGAACATCGATAACGCAAACAGCGCGATCTACTGGCAGGTGCAGCAGGTCACGAGCCGCTCGGGCCTGTGGACCGAAGCCACATGGTCAGATGAGAAATACATGCTCCCCGGCTCGAGGAGCATCTACCGCGCCGGGATCCGCGGGTTCCGGTTCCGCGCCGCGATCCCGATCGCGAACATAGTTCCGCCGGCGATGCAGTCACAAGTCACCATTGAGGCTGTCGACTAAGTGGCCGGCGGCCTCGAGGGTCGGGTTGCCGCGCTCGAGAAGCGAGTTGCAGCCTTGCTCGGCCAGGTCGGCGGCGGCGAGGAGCTCACCGCGAACTACCTCACCGTGGACGCGGCCGGCAACGTCGGCGCGAACTTCAGCGGCGTGATCGCCGCCAACGGCCTCTTTCTCCCGACCGCGCAGGGCGCCACCCAACCGTCGAACGAGATCCAATGGCACCGCACGGACGGCAGCCAATCCGGCCTCCTCGTCAGCTTCGACCAAGCCGGAACGACCGAGCTCGATCTCGTCGCGAACTGCACCGCGGCCGAATCGGCCGCGCGAATCGTCGCGATCACAGAGAAAGCCGGCGCGGGCACCGGCTCCAAGCTCATCCTCGACGGCGCCGGCAACTCCGGCTTCCCCCAACTCCAGGGCTCGGCGCGCCAACAACTGATCGGCCAGTACGCCAAGGCGTGCTTTACGGGCGCGTTCGGGAATGCCCTCCCTGATGGCGCTTGGACGTCAATCCCGATGGACACCACGATTCACGACGCCGGCTCGCATCTGGTCCTCCGCGCCGGCACGAACAGCGGCTATCAGTGTCCGGTCGCTGGCGATTACCTCGTTACCGCAGCCTTTCAGGTCATCGGCAACGCGGCTAACGGCGTTGGTGATTTCTCGATCTTCACCGGCACCAACGGCAACGCTCCCGGCACACAGTCGGGGCTCACGTCCGCGCAGGGCGAATACCTCCGGGCGGTTCCTTTCGCCGACGCTTGCGACATGACATTGACGACGATCCTTACGTGCGCTGCCAGCGACATCATCAACGTTTGGCTGTTCTACAACGCGGCCGGCGGCGGCGGCGGCAGCGTCAACGGCACGCCGAGCACGTTCATCAACACGCTGGCCGTAATGCAGGTCGGCTAACCCGGGGTGTCCAGAACGCAAAACGGACCCGGCCGAGGCGCGGGCCCGTCCTGTCAGGGGGTAGCCGCAAGATAGCCACGTCCGCGGACACCTCCCCGAACTGGCTCCTCTCGCGCAGCCTCCCGCCGGCACGCGCCGGCCGGCGAGTGGCCGCGTGGGGTTGGTAGGGGTCCGCCGGCTGCGCCGGCAGAAGGGCTTAGGATCGGCGCCAAGATCAGTAGTCGCTACGGATTGATGCGTTAGCGCAACACTGTCACGCTTTGCGTTCATGTCCGGGACGACAACGAGAAGCGGCGCCTTAGTCCGGGACGACCGCGGCGCCGCACCGAGAAGCCTACCGGCCGGCCGGATACGTCCGACGCCGGCGCTAGGACTTCCCGCATGTCCGGGACGATCCGCGCGCTTACGATCGATAAGCGCGCTTGGCGTGTCGAACCGGCTTGCGAGAACCGAGCGCACTGTGCGCCGCGCACAAACGAGCGCCACCGCGCCGGTCCGGCGGAATTGCGGAAATTGCGAGGATCCGATGACCTCTTGCTTTGCAAGCAGGAGGTCGCCGGTTCGAGCCCGGCTGGCTCCACTTGTAGGAACCTCACAAACGCACGCCGCACCGTCGCCGGTTCTCACGAGCCGGGCCGACAGTGCGTCACGTGAGCGGCCTACTCCTCGAGCTCCTCGCCGAGCTCGGCGCACGCTGCGAGGTGTGCGGCGATGAGCCGCGCGACTGCGGCCGTTGGGGCTGTCCGGTGGCGGAGCTTCGCACCGTCGCCGCCGCTTCGATCGACAACCGGAATCCAGGGGATCGACAGGGCCCGGCCGGGCCTCCTTGTTAAAGACTTAGGAACTTTCGCACCCTGTCGTGAACATTCGTGCGGATCGCGAACAATGGGAGGAGCGGCAGGGGTGGGGCGGCCGGTCCGTGGAGGACTTCCTAGCCGCGAATGTGGAGCACGATCCGGGCCCGTTCCGGGAGGGGCACAAGGACTGCGAGCGGTCCCGGATCCCGTACTGGCTCCTGTCCACCGAGGGGGAGGTGACCGAGGTGCGGTGCTCGAGCCCTAACCGCTGCGACCCGTGCGCGCGCCGGCGCTGCCGCGAGAACGCGGAGATGATCGGGCTCGACGCGATCGATCATCCGGACCGGGCGCCGGAGGTGTGGGCGGTCCTGACGACGCGCGAGGCGACGCTCGACATGCGCGGCTTCTACGACGCGCGGCGGCTCGCGGTGCGGGCGCTTAAGCGCCGCTACGAGCTCAGCTATGCGAGCGTGCTCGAGTACACCACGGGCTACGGTGAGCGGTCCGGCGGGCAGCGCCGGCCGCATTGGAACATGCTCCTCAAGGGCATCGGCCCGGATGACATTCCCGAGGCCGGCGAGATCCTCCGGCGCGTGTGGTGCTCTCACGTAGACGCGGAGCCGCACGCTCAATCGCTCGAGCCCGTGTGGGAGGTGGGCGGCCTCGCCGGCTACCTCGCCGCGCACGTGCACAAGTCCGATCAGAAGCCGCCGCCGGGGTTCCGGGGTCAGCGGTTTAACTGCGCGCGCGACTACTTCGAGGACGCCACGCGCGCCGAGATGCGCGAGCGCGCCGCGGAGTCGATCTTCCGTAAGACGTTGCTTTGGCGCGCGACGGAGGTGCTCAGCCTCGAGGGCGAGGCCGCCGCGGCGTGGGCCGAGGAGGAGTTCGAGCGGTTGCGCGCGATCGACTGGCGGCTAGTCCGGATCGGCGAGGGATGGCTCGAAGGGGTGGCGCCGCGCCGGCGCCGCGCGTACTTCGCTCGGCGCAGCTACGCCGGGCTAACGACGGAACGGGAGCAATACCTCGAGGCCGTGGAGGCGCTCGAGAACTACCAATCAGGAGGGTCAGATGCATAGTCGGACAGAGCAGCTACGCCGGTGCGGGATCGCTATCGAACGGGATGGCGAGCTCCTCCTCGTGGAAGTCGATCGATCGTTTCAGATGCTTTCGCTCGAGGAGGTGGAACGGTTCGTCCGCGAGCTTGTCCCGGCCGTGAAGGATCTCCGCGCGCATTGCGCTGCGCTGCCTAAGCGGCCGGCGCCGCGCCGGCTCGAGGAGCAGGCCGCATGACGACCGCTCACGACATAGCCGCGGCCGGCGCGCTGTCGCGCTTGAAGGAGGCGCGGGCGACGCGGCTCGCGGTCGCTGACGCGGAATGGATCCGTTTGCGGCGCTGGGAGGGATTCGATCCCGAGGAGCTCGTGATCATGCGCGCCGCGCTCCGGCCGCGGCCGAACAGGATGCGCCGCGGGTTCATGAGTCAACTGGCGATCTTCCGCGAGATCGAGCTCGAGATCGAGCGGCGCCTACAGAACGAACGGAGGGCTAATGCCTGAGCAGACACCACTACCAATCAGCACCGGGCCCGTGCGAAACGGGATCACGGGGCATCGTGGCACCGGCGGCGATGTGCTGGTCGCGATCAATCGCGAGCTCCTCGAGCGGCTGTTCCCGGGCGTGATCGCCGAGGTGGAGGCCACGTGCAAGTTCACCGATCCGGTCGACCGTGAGAACTGGCTCGCCGGCGCGCTCGGGTGGGCGTTCGATCGTTTGCTCGAGCGGATCGGTAAGGCCGAGCTCGAGGCGCTCGATCCGGATGGGGAGATGTGGGGAGGGGTCCGGCGATGAGCGGCGGGTCTCCGTACATGGCGGCTACGCGCGGGACGCGCGGCCGCGGCGGCAAGCTGGAGCCGGCGCCGTGGGATTTCTCCGCGATCGCGCGGATCCTTTCCGAGCGGGCTCGACTCGATGAGCGGCTCGAGAACGAGGTGC
>Ga0310037_10000718_pt1 | contig 19705 bp, 20 predicted proteins | sample Sb_taG_11_FD_200239 | JGI IMG/M metagenome (GOLD analysis project Ga0310037, IMG submission 200239) | Peat soil microbial communities from Weissenstadt, Germany - Sb_50d_3_AS metaG (v2) (version 2) | ecosystem: Environmental > Terrestrial > Soil > Wetlands > Peat | place: Germany: Weissenstadt...
GGCTCGCCGCCCGGGCCCGGCGACCGGGCCGAGCGTGGCCGCGCTGGTCACCCTCACCATCCCCTGGGCCACCCTCCACGGCCAGGCCGACACCCCGGGCGAGGCCGGCGGGTTCGGGCTGCTGGACGGCGACGACGCCCGCGACCTGGCCGCCGCCGCGGCCCGCCACCCGGCCACCCGGTGGTGCATCACCGCGCTGCACCCCGACGGCACCGCCGCCGCGCACGGCTGCCTGACCGGTCGGCATCCCCCGCCCGGCCCCGCACCCCCAGCCCCCTGAACCTCATCACGATTCCGTCGCCCGTGGCCCCTGCGACCACGCCCGCGCCGAGATCGGCTACCACCCCAGCCGCACCTCCAGCGCCTGACCCGCGCCCGCAGCGCCACGCGCGCCGCGCCAGGCTGCCGCCGCCCCGCCGATGGCTTTCATAGGCGCGGTCGAACTGGTCACGCAACTGGCCCGCCGCGCTGGCGTACCTCAGCTGGCTGGGTCAGCGCTGGTCGCCCGAGATGGACGCGTCGTAGGGCCGATAGCGGTCGGCGTGGTTACCGGGCCCAATGCATGATCAGCAAGTCGCGCCTTGCCGCCAGTTCGATCAGGCCGCGGCGGGTCCTGGGCGACACCGGCCCGAACGGCGCACGCGTCCGGTCCGAGGCGATGATGCCGCCCTCGGCCAGCAGGATCTTCTGCGCGCGCAGGCCGCACTGGCGGTTCTCGAAATGGATGAGCGGCAGCAGGTCTTCCCAGGCGCCCACGGCGCTGGCCCGGTCATCTGCGGCATAGCGGCGGACGATCTGGCCGAGTTCGGCGGGGACCATCGAGCTTGGCATGGTGCCCCTGGCCCCGGCGTCTAGGTCCGGGATCAAGGTGACCGATTCTTCGCCGTCGAAGGGGCCAGGCAGGCTGCTGCCGAGGGTGCTGACCAGCGAGTGCAGCTTGTCCGCGGCGTGCGGCACCTCGATCTTGGCGTACTGCACCTGGGGCACCTGCCGGACCAGGTCGATCAGCAGGCTTACTGGCAGCGGCGTCGATGACAAGGGCGCGTCCTGCACCATAATCGGGATGTCGATCGCATCCGCCACCTGTTTGAAGTACTCGATCACCGCGGGTCCGGGAACGGTGATCGTGGCCCCGAAGAAGGGCGGCATGAGCATCACCATCGCCGCGCCCATGTCCTGTGCGGCGCGGCTGCGCGCGGCGGCGACCCGGGCGCTGTAATGGCTGGTGGTGACGATCACGGGGAGCAGTCCCGCGACACGCTCGAGGAGCGTGCGGGCGATGGTGTCGCGTTCGGCGTCGGTCAGCGAGAACTGCTCGGAATAGTTGGCCAGCAGACACAGCCCGTCGACTCTGGCGTCCATCAGGTAGTCCACGACGCGCGCCGTGCCGCCCAGGTCAACGGTCTGGTCGTCGTGGAAGATCGTCGGCGCAACCGGCACGACGCCGGTCAGCGGAGCGTCCATGTGCGGGTTCTCCAGATGGGCTCGTACGTTCGTGTCCGGTAATCATGAGTGTGACGCACGCGCGTGCGGGCGGGCTGGTTCAGCAGGATCTGCGGGGCCTCCCGGCCCGGCTGCGGAGCCGGGCCGGGCGAATCTGGCCGGTCCTGTCTTTGGCAGGTCCGGTTGGTCAGCCGCGGGTGAACGTATCGGTGATGACGTAGTTGGAGCGGCCGCTGCTGTCGGTGAATTCCGTGTATGTCTGCACGGTCAGCACCGTGCCCGCGTTGTTGACCTCCGCTATTCAGCGCTGATGGTCACCTGAGCGGATCGGACGGTTTCCTATGGCTATGATCTGGAGTTTTGCGTCATGGTGGGCGGGGGTGAGCACGCACCTTATGGGTGCGGGGCGATCCGTGGAAGGCTGGCAATGATGAGACCGCTACGAAACGGCCGTCCTGGGCGGTTAACGGCGAAGAGTGCCCTGGTCCTGGGAGATTACGGGTTACGAGATGGTGAAGAGCGCCCCAGTTCTGGGAGATTACGCGGTAACCACACCATTCGAATCCCCAGGCAGGAGCGCTCTTTGTCACGCAGGATACGGGCTGGGACCACGCGCTGAGTGTGACCGGGGACGGCGAAGGCCTGGTAGGGCACTTCGGGGCGGCAGTGGCGATCGTGCTCGGGGCGACCAGCATGAACGACATCGCCCTGCTGGCCCACCACGCCGCAGTGCTGGGTCCTGAGCCCAGCGACACCACGGTGCGGCGGACGCTGGAGTCGGCTGATCCCCGCACTCTGGACAAGGTCGCGCGGGTGCGGGCGGCGGTCCGGGCGCACGTCTGGTCGCTGATCGTGCTCTTCGCCGAGATCGGCAATGCCCGCGCCGGTTGCCTCGAATGTTCGCAAGCCGAGCAGCCCGAGTTTGAACAGCCGCGCCGCAAGCGGCGCCGCTCGGCCTACTGGCGGGTGAAGACGGCGTGGACGACGATCGTGTTGTCCATCGACGCGATGCCCATCCGGTTCCACGTCAGGCCGAAGTCCGCCCGGTTGACCCGGAGCCCGCCGTCCAGCCAGACCTCACCCTCGGCGGTGGAGACCTTCGCGTCGAAGGACGCCGGGCGGGTGCCGCCGCGGACGGTCAGGCGCCCCGTCACCTGGACGCCCTCGTCGGACGGGCTCACGCCATCGGCGGTGAAGGTGAGGTCCGGGTGGGTGGCGATGTCGAAGAAGTCGGCCGAGCGCAGGTGCTTGTCCCGGATGGGGTTCTTGGTGTCGATCGACCCGGCGGCCACGGCGATGACGTCGCTGACGCCTCCGGCCGTCACCATGCCGTTCCCGGCGACCTGGCGGAAGGCGCCCCTGCTCGAAACCGAGCTGCACAGCCAAGACACCCAGTCCTGAACCGGCCCGCTCCCCACCAGGAGACCCGTGGCGCGCTCCTGGTGATCGAGGCCCACCGATGAACTCCGTGGTGGGACAGCTCGGTCCGCGGTATGAGAGTGGCGGTCGGGGCGTTCGGCTAACGAGTTCCCCCGCGATTGAGACGGGTGTGAAGCGGCGATGGTGTGGTGCCAGCCCGCCCGATCGCCGTCCTGGCAAGATAGCGGCATGGAACGTGTGATCGGAATCGGTGGATACTTCGTGCGGGCCGCCGACCCGGCGGCCCTGGGCGCGTGGTATCGCGATTGCCTAGGCCTGGACGCCGATGAGAACGGCCTGTGGCGTCAGGGAGCCGGGCTGACGGTGTTCGCGACGTTCGAGTCCGAGACCGGCTACTTCGGGTCCCGCGCCCAGCAGACCATGCTCAACTTCCGGGTCCGCGACCTGGATGCGATGCTGGCGCAATTGCGCGCCAAGCGAGCGGACGTGGCTGAAGAGACGCAGGACATGGAGGGCGTCGGCCGGTTCGGCTGGGTCACCGATCCTGAGGGCAACCGGATCGAGCTGTGGCAGCCCGCCTGACCGCGGGGAAGGTCCAGCCGAATATCGGTGGCCGTGGCTCGGTTTCGCGGCAGCCTGGTGTCCATTCAGGGGCGCGTGTCTCTCAGAATGACACACGTACCGTCGGACGGAATAAGGGCGGAGGCGGCCTGTTATACCGCGGCCGGTATGGGTCGTGCACCACGTGGCGCCCGCAAACCCCGCCCGGGCCGGTGGGTTCGCAGGTCGGCGCGGGTCTGATCGGTGCGGACTCCGGGCGGAGCCGGATGACGGCCGGTACTGCCGGGCCGCCCGGCCTGGAGTCCCCTGCCGTCCCGGCGCCGCGGCGGCAGCTGCCCGCGGGAGCGCCGCTGCTGCCAGGCGTCGATCACCCCGTACCCCAGGAAGCCCGACGCCGCGATGGCCGCCACGACCCCGCAGAAAACGGCCAGGCCCACCAGGCTTTCCGCATTGGCCAGGGCGATGACCCCCACCAGGGCGAGCGGGACGAGCAGGCAGATCCCCGACCTGCGGGCCGCTCTGGCCAGTGTCCGGGCTGGCGTACCGGCAGGTTCAGCGGCAGGCCCGGCGCCAGCCGGCCCGGCGGGGATGTCGGCGGGGATGTCGGCGGGGATGTCGGCGGTGAGGTCAGCCAGGTCCGCGTAGGTCCGCGAGGCGAGCGCCAGGCCGATCCGGGTTTCCAGTTCGTCGTGGGTCAGCCGGTCCTGTACGAACGCGACCTTGAGCAGCTCGATCACCCGCTCGCGATCCGCACGGGACGCTCGCAGGCGGCCGCGGCCCCCGGCAGCTGCTGTCCTGTCATCTCCCGGCTCTGTCATCACCGGCGCCTCCTCCCCGCGTGACGCGGGAACAGCGTAACGCGGCCGCGCCCCCTGAGGCCATCCCGGAGCCCCGCCATGATCGGCCACCTGCTACGGGAAACGTGCCGCCCGAACGCGGCCGCGCATGTCATGGGCCATGCTGTTCGGCAGCATGAGGGAACGAGATCATCTCCTGACTGCAAATAGCAAGCATTAATTAACCAGTACGACGTTGTGCCGGAAACGCCAGGTTAGCTAGCATAGCAGGATGATTATTCACTTCATATGCCGAGGAAACTCGTTCAGGAGCATTATTGCCGAAGCCTATCTGAACTCACTCGAGATTAAGGATTCAAGCGTTCTGTCAAGCGGCACGACTGCGGTGTCGGATAAGGCAAGGAACCTGGCCTACTACAGATTGACGCTCGATCTCCTTGAGAAGCACGGCATACGAGAATTCGCCAAAGTCGGCTATGGAGATCAGCTGACCCAGTCGCGTCTGCAGATAGCTGATATTACAGTCTGCATGAACCAGCGAGTCTACGACGAGTGCCTGCGGCGCGTGACTTTTCCGGCTAGCCCGCGTATATGGTCGGTCGCCGATATTGGCGAACCGGGCAGGATCGCCAATATCGAATCGGAAAGGGAGCTTTACAGAGAAGAGGCTTATCAGGAAATTGTTAAGAATGTTGATCAATTGATTTCGGACATTTCGGACATTTCGGACTTAGGGATGTCGGCTTCGATGAGGTTGTGAGCTCGCACTCTTCGCCCACGGCCCGTGCTGAACCACTCGGAACACAAGAGTCACAAGACGCCAGAGGCTGCGGGATGGTCACCGGGGGAGCGGCCGCGCTACTCTGTTCCGCGTCTCTGTTCCGCGTCGCGGCCCCGTCTGCGGCGGTCGCTGCCGGGAACAGCTTCCCTGCGAACGCGGCCAATGCGATCTCGTGGGCGGATCAGCAGGGCGGCCAGGCTTACCGGCTCGCGATCACTGCCGGGAACTGCGGATAGGGGAGGGGGTGCGGGATGGTCGGACTGGTTGTTTCGTTGAGCATCCTCACCGCGCTGATCGGGGTCGCCATCGGGAACCGCAAGGGACGTGCCCTCCAGGGTCTCCTGCTTGGGCTGCTGCTCTCGGTGATCGGCATCGTCATCATCGTGTTCCTGCCCCCGACCGAGGAAATGAAGATCCGCCGGGCGCAGGAGAAAATGCGCATTCAGCAGCGGCGGCGAGGCGAGCCGCTCATCCGCCTCCGCCGTGGCCGCAGCAAGGGCAAGGACCTCACCCCGCAGTAGGGAGGCCGAACTGGCCGTCGTCATCGGTACCGCCGGGTAAGACATTGATACCGAACGGGCCGTGGCTCACGCGGCCGCCTACCGCGAACTACCCGTCCAGGCGGCCTGTTGATAGCGTGTGCACTGGCTGTGCTTGCGCCCCTCACCAGGTCAGCTGGCGAGCACGGTCCGCCGAGCCCGGGCGCTGTTGATTTAGGGAAAGCGTCATGGTCGTAACCGGGCTTGCTGTTGCCGCCGCCGCGTGGGGTGTCCTTATGGGAGTGTCACCTGTCCTGCAGATCCGCCGGATGCTGCGGCAGAGATCCTCGCGTGACGTGTCGGTCGGGTACTTCACGATCCTGCTGGTCGGGTTCGGCCTGTGGATCAGCTACGGCGTCGCCTCGCGCGACCTGGCTCTCATCGTGCCTAACACCGTCGCTCTGCTCGTCGGGGTCGGTACGGTCGCGATCGTTCTCCGCCTGAGGAAGCCGACCGATGGACGTTAGCGCGCTGGATGCGATCGACGTGCACACGCACGTGCACAGATCCGTGACCGCCGCCCCGGAACCGGGTCATGCCCTCGAGGCGATGGCGGCCTACTTCAAGACGGGTGCGGCCGCCTACACCGTGGACGAACTGGCCCAGTACTACCGGGACCGCAACATGGCCGCGGTGACGTTCACCGTCGACGTCAAGGACCGCCCGGACCCCGAAACCCGGGTCTCCAGCGAAGAGATCGCCGAGCGCGCGGCGGCGAACGCCGACGTCATCATCCCGTTCGCGAGCGTGGACCCAGCCCGCCGGGCACCGACGGCGAGGTCCATCGCCCCGCCGATGCCGCCGCCGGTCATGCCCGGGACCGACCAGTTGGCCAGGTCGCCGTTCGCGCCGACCTGGTAGGCGCCGAGCACCACCGCGTCCAGCCGGCCGGACCGGGCGATCTCGAACGAGGTCACGCTGTCGAAGAACGACGCCCCGTCCCGCACCGTCACGAAATGGCCGCTGGCGTCGTGCAGGTCCGGGTCGAACGAGGCGCCATCGACGAATTCGCCGTAGTTGAGCATCCCGTTCTCGCTGTGCAGGATGACCGCCCGCCCGCGCAGGAAGTTGGCCACCAGCGCGGGCAGTCCCGCGCCGAGGTTCACCACCGCGTCGTCGGGCAGCAGGGCCGCGACCCGGCGCCCGATCTCCTCCCTGGTCAGCGCAGGCTTGCCGTGGTAGCTCCGCGCGCTGCCGGCCGGGCGGCTGGGCCGCATCGGCAGGTTCTGCACGTCCATCTGGGTGGTGCTGGCCACCACCCGGGTGACGAACACCCCGGGCAGGTCCACCTGTTCCGGGGGGATCGCGCCGATCTCGTCGGCCTCGGCGATCGTGACCCGCGCGGCCTTGGCGAAGCTGACGTTGAAGTTACGGCTGCTCCCGCGGAACTGAAGGTTCCCCATCCGGTCGGCGCGGTGCGCGCGGACGAACGCGAAGTCGGTGGTGATGGCGCGCTCGAGCACGTGGGGCTGGCCGTCGAAGTAGCGGATGTCCTTTCCCGCGGCCAGGCTGGTGCCGACCGCGGTGGGCGTGTAGAACGCCGGGATGCCGGCCCCGCCGGCCCGCATCCGCTCGACCAGCGTGCCCTGGGGCACCAGTTCCAGCGACATCTGCCCGGCCCGGATCTGGCGTTCCGCCTCCGACACCACGCCGGGCCGGGCCGAGAAACACGTCACCAGGCGGCTGATCTGGTGGCTGTCCGCGAGCAGGTGGGCCGTCGGGAAGCCCGGCTGGCCGAGCCCGTTGCAGTAGACCGTGAGCCCGGAGGACCCCTTGTCGCGCAGCGCGATGATCAGGCTGGACGGGAAGCGGTGCGCGACGCCGAAGCCGGCGATGCCGACGGACGCGCCGTCCCCGATGTCCGCCACCGCCGCTTCGGGCGAAGCCACCACCTTATCCATGCCTCACCTGACATCCATGCCTCACCTGACCCACTACGAGCCTGCGGCCGCCCGCGACCGGAGGCAAGGGCGCGCCGGAAGCGGAAAGCCGCGATTGTCCCGTCCCGACAGGTCCGGGTGTCCCTGGTTTGTGTGCTACGGCAGGAACAGCGAGCCGAGGTGGGTGAAGTGGGCGGTCAGCACCGCGCCGGCCGGGACGGCCACCGCGTCGGTCATGCCGCCGGTGAGCACGATCCAGCCCGGCTCGATGGCCAGGCCGCGCCGGCCCAGGTCGTTGGCGGCCAGGGCGAGCGCCCCGGCCGGGTGGCCGTGCACGGCCGCGCCGGTGGCCGAGTCCACCACCTGCCCGTTCAGCTCCAGCAGGCACGCCTCGAGCCCGAGATCCAGCGAAACCGGTGACGCCGCCACCGGCCCGGTGACGAAGCAGCCCGAGGATGCGTTGTCGGCCACGACGTCGGGCAGGGTGAAACGGAAGTCCCGGTACCGGCTGTCGATGACCTCCAGGCCGCCGTACACGGTCTGCACCGCGGCCAGCGCGGTGGCCGCGGTGACGCCGGGACCGGCCAGCCGCGAGCCCATCACGAACACGATCTCCGGCTCGGCCCGCGGGTGGATGAGCCGCTCGCGCGGGACCGGGGCGCCGGCCGGGAGCGCCATCGCGTCGGTCAGCCAGGCCACCAGCGGCGAGCTGATGCCCATCCGCTGCTGCTTGGCCCGGCTGGTCAGCCCGAGCTTGACCCCGACCAGCCGCTCGCCGCGTGCCAGCCGCCGCCGCAGCGTCTCGTCCTGCACCGCGTACGCGGTGGCCAGGTCCAGGCCGGGCCACTCGTCGGTGATCGGCGGCCGGTCGGTCCCGGCGGCCTCCGCTTCGAGCAGGACGCTCGCCGCCCGGTCTACCGTCCACTCGCTCATCGCGCGCCCCCGGCCGCGAAGCGCGCGGTCACCCGGCCCAGGCCCGCGAACGTGGCGGTCACCGTGTCGCCCGGGGCGACCGGGATCGACGCGGTCACCGAGCCGGGCAGGATCACCTGCCCGGCCTCCAGCTCGATACCGCGGGCGCCGAGCGTGTTGGCCAGCCACGCCAGCGCATTCACCGGCGAGCCGAGCACCGCCCCGCTGGCCCCGGTGCCCGCCAGCTCACCGTTCTTGTGCAGGTTGCATCCGGCCAGCCGGAGGTCCAGTCCCCACGGAGCGGCGGGGCTGCTGCCCAGCACCACCCCGCCGGAAGAGGCGTTGTCGGCGATGGTGTCGGCCAGCGTGATCTTCCAGTCCCTGATCCTCGAGTCGATCAGCTCCAGCGCGGGCAGGACGAAACCGACCGCGGCGATCGCGTCGGCGACCGTCACCCCAGGTCCCCGCAGCGGCTTGGCCAGCACGAACGCGGTCTCGGGTTCCACGCGCGGCTGCAGGAAGACCGGCAGCGGGATCGGCTCGGCCTCCGGCCAGAACATGCGGTCGAGCAAGTGCCCGTAATCCGGCTGGTCCACGCTCATCTGGCGCTGCATCGCTGGGGAGGTCAGGCCGACCTTGTGCCCCTTGACCCGGGCGCCCGCCGCGGTCCACCGCGCCACCTGCAGCAGCTGGATCTCGTACGCGTCCTCCGTAGTGATGTCGTACTGCTCGGTCAGCGGCTCGACCGGCTGACGGCTGGAGTACGCGCCGAGCAGCATCTCGGCGAGATCCTCCCGCGTCTGCTGATCCATGACCGCCCACTGTAGCGGCCGCGGCTGCTGCTGCCCTCAGCGCGCACCACGATCCGTTCGGCCCAAAGAAGTGACGGAACCGCGGCGGAGCGATACTTTAGCTGCCCGGCAGCGAGCGAGAGGTGGTCAGGCGTGAGCTCTTGGACTGCACAGCGCGTGCTGGACGCGGCGGCGGCGATGGAATGGGTCCCCGGCGGCGCCATCGAGCTGCGCACCGACGACTACCGGCTCATCAGGTACCCGGACGTGGTGCTCGACCCCACCTTCCGCGCCGCGCAGGTCACCTGGTCGCGGACGAAGCGGCCGCTGGAGGAGATCATCGGGGAGATCGCCGCGTACGCCCGCGTGTGGGACGTGCCCGGAGTGGCCTGGTGGGTCTCGGCCGCGACCCAGCCCGCCGAGACCGAGGACGCGCTGTGCGCCCGCGGCGCCGAGCTGATCGACGCCGTCCAAGTGCTGGCCCGCGAGCTGGGCGGCGGGCTGCCGGAGCTGGACGTCCCCGGCGACGTGGTGGTCGAGCTGGTCCGGGACGAGCACACCTTCCGCGCGTCCTCGGCGGTCAGCGTCCAGGGCTGGGGGAGGATCGAGCCGGACGAGACCGAGTTCGCCCGCCAGCTCCAGGAGACCCTGGCCGACCTCGCGAGCTGGTCCAGCTTCCGGGTGGTGGCCCTGGCCGGCGGCGTGCCGGTATGCACCGGCGGCTGCACCCTGGCGGGCGAGGTGGCCCAGCTGTGGGGCTCGATCACGCTACCGGCGTCCCGGGGCCGCGGCAGCTACCGGGCCGTGCTGGCCCAGCGGCTCCGCCTGGCCCGCGAGCACGGCGCCACCCTGGCCCTGGTCAAGGGCCGCGTCCTGAGCTCCGGGCCGATCCTGCTCCGGGCCGGGTTCGCCGACTACGGCGAGGAACGCTGCTACTGGCTGCCGGTCAGCTGACGCCAGGTCCACGCCGCTGATCCATATCGAGACATGAGCCGGTTCCAGGGTCCGCCGGACGATCCCGGCTAGGTCGTTCCGGACCGAATCCAGGTCGACCGCCGCGTCTTGGGTACCGGGAGTTGTGCCCTCGCCGCGGGCGTGCTGTCATGCAGCCATGGCCGACATCCAGTCCGCGTCCCCGCCGCAGGCCGAAGCGATTCACGCGCTGGGCGAGATCGAGCGCCAGGTGCTGTGGCTGTCCACGGCGATCGTCCATCACGCGAACCGGGTCCGGCCCAACCCCGACGGGATGAAGGTCGGCGGGCACCAGGCCTCGTCCGCGTCGATGGTCTCGATCATGACCTCGCTGTGGTTCGGGCACCTGCGCGCGCAGGACCGGGTGTCGGTCAAGCCGCACGCCTCGCCCGTGCTGCACGCGATCAACTACCTGCTGGGGGAGCTGGACGAGTCGTACCTGCCGACGCTGCGGGCCTATCGCGGCCTGCAGAGCTACCCCAGCCGGGTCAAGGATCCCGATCCGGTGGACTACTCGACCGGCTCGGTGGGCATCGGCGCGACCGCGCCGATCTGGGGCGCGATCGCCCACCGGTACGTGAGCAGCCGGTTCGCCGGCGACACGGGGGCGGCGGGCCGTCAGTACTCGCTGCTGGGCGACGCCGAACTCGACGAGGGCGCGGTATGGGAGGCCGTCGTCGATCCCGGCGTGGCCGAGCTGGGCGAGGTCGTCTGGGTCGTGGACGTGAACCGGCAGTCGCTGGACCGCGTGGTGCCGCTGATCGCCACCGACCGGCTGCGCGGCATGTTCACCGCGGCCGGCTGGCAGGTCATCACGCTGAAGTACGGCCGGCTGCTGGAGGAGCTGTTCGCCCGGCCCGGCGGGGAGGCGCTGCGGCACCGGATCGACGCCATGCCCAATCCCGAGTACCAGAGGCTGCTCCGCTGCGACGCCGGCGAGCTGCGCCGGCGGCTGCCGGGCGGCGACGAGTCGATCGCCGCGCTCATCGCGGGCCTGGACGACGCGGCGCTGGCCGCCGCCATCCGTAACCTTGGCGGGCATGACCTGCGGTCGCTCGACGAGGCGTACCGGGCCATCGAGGACGACCGGCCCACGCTGATCCTGGCCTACACGATCAAGGGCTGGGGCCTGCCCATCGAGGGGCATCCGCAGAACCACTCCGCGCTGCTGACCGCCGGTCAGATCACGGAGCTCGCGGGTCACCTCGGCTTCGAGGCCGGCCAGCCGTGGCGGAGCCCCGCCGGCGACAGCGCGGCGGCCCGGCTGTGCGCGCAGACGGCCCGGCGGCTCGAGCGTCCGCCGGCCGCGCAGCACGCTCCGCCCGAGGTACCCAAGGACCTCGGCCGCACCCCGACCGGGATGGCCACCACCCAGGCGGCGCTGGGCCGGGCGCTGCTCGACCTCAGCCGCGACGCGCCGGAGGCGGCCGCGCGGGTGGTGACCGTCAGCCCGGACGTCAGCTCGAGCACCAACCTCGGCGGGTGGGTGAACAAGGTCGGAGTATGGTCGCCCCGCGAGCGGACGGACTGGTTCGCCGACGACGCCGAGACGATCCTGCACTGGCGGGAGAAGCCGACCGGGCAGCACATCGAGCTCGGCATCGCCGAGACCAACCTGGTCGGCCTGATCGGGGAGCTCGGCGCGACCTGGAGCCGGTGGGGCCAGCCGCTGCTGCCGATTGGGGTGCTGTATGACCCGTTCGTGGAGCGGGCGCTGGAGCCGTGGTCGTTCGGGATCTACGCGGGCGGTCAGTCGATCCTGGTCGGCACGCCGTCCGGCGTTTCGCTCGCGCCTGAGGGCGGCGCGCACCAGTCGATCACCACCCCGTCCATCGGGACCGAGCAGCCGGGCTGCATCAGCTACGAGCCGGCCTTCGCGGTCGACACCGAGTGGTGCCTGCTGGCCAGCCTGGCCCGGCTCGGCCGCCCCGACGGCAGTTCGGCCTACTTGCGCCTGTCCACCCGGCCGGTCAGCCAGAAGCTGGCTGGCGTGCCCGTCGATCCCGCGGCCAGGGACCGGCGCCGCCGCCAGGTGGTGGCCGGCGCCTATCCGCTTCGCCGCGCCGCCGCCGGGCCGCTGGTGACGATCGCGGCCATGGGCGCGGTCGTGCCGGAGGCGATGGCCGCCGCGGACCGGCTGTCCGAGCTGGGGGTGCCCGCCGACGTCGTCGTGGTCACCAGCCCGGGCCTGCTGTTCCGGGCGCTGCGGGCCCGGCAGGGACTCGAGTCCGGCCGGGATACCTGGATCCTGGACCAGGCGTTTCCCGCGGCCCGGGCCACGCCGCTGGTGACCGTGCTGGATGGGCACCCGCACACGCTGGCCTTCCTGGCCACCGTCAACCACACTTCGCACGCCGCGCTCGGTGTCGCCGAGTTCGGGCAGTCCGGGTCGATCGAGGAGCTGTACCGGTACCACGGCATCGACACCGACAGCATCATCCGCGCCGCCCTGGACCTCGTCTCGTAGCGCGCTAGGCTGGCGCTGAGGCGTCCTGAACGGAGGCACGGTCGGATGGGCGGAATGGGAACGCCGGCCGGGGGCCGCGGGCGGCTGCGGGCCTCGCACGCCGACCGGGAGCAGGTGGTCGACACCCTCAAGGCCGCGTTCGTCCAGGGCCGTCTGGCCCAGGATGAGCTGGACGCCCGGGTCGGCCAGGCGCTCGCGGCGCGGACCTACTCCGACCTGGCCGCCCTCACCGCCGACCTGCCCGCCGAGCCGGACCGGGCCATGTCCCCGGCGCCCGCGCCGGCGCCCGCACTGGCGCGGCCCAGGAACCGGGCGGCGGTCCGGGCGGTCCAGGCGGGCGCGGGCACGATCACGGCCCTCATCCTGGCCATCGGCGTCGCGGCGGTTGCCACCGGCCACCCCGTGGTGGCAGCGGTAGCGGCCGTGGCCATCGTGATCTTTTCCGCCCTCGTCACCGCCTTCGTGGCCTCGCTCATCGCCGTGACCGTGAAGCTCGAGTCGCTGTACCGGAACCGCTCCCGCAGGCGGCTCCCGCCCGGCCCAAGGCGTTCACCTGCGTTATCTCGAGGCGGCCGGACAGACCGGGGACTGGCTGCTGGCCACGGCTGACCGAACCCCGCAGGCTGGAGGGCGGGCCGGAGGACCTGGCCTTCGCCGTCACCCTGGCGGACGACATCCTCGACCGGGCGATCCGAGGTCGCGACGGAATGCGCTGGTCGAATTACGAGTTCCGGCTGCCCGAGCCGGATCTGCCGCCCGAGACGACCTACCTGCAGGGAGCCCCGGGCATCGGCTCCACGCTGCTGCCTCTGCACCGCCACCTGGCCGGGGACCCCTGGACCGTGCGCTGGCCCCACGCCCCCACCTGGACCGCACCCAGCCACAGGTATTCGCTCACACATACGATCTGAGCCGTCTTAGCGTGGAGGATTCGAGTTTGATGAAGACTTTTATACCCTATGCAGCAGCAAAGTCTTCGCGATCATGAAAACCACCCTTTCCAGGGCCGGCGTCACCGGCCTTGCGGCCCGGCTGGCCTAGGATGTACCCCACCAGAGGTCGGACCCGTCGAGGATCAGGAGAAAATCGTGCGGACGCAGGATCGTGATCGCGAGATCCAGCGAACCGCCCCCGTACCCCTCGCCCCTCGCGGCGCACGCCTCGCGCCCCCGGTGCGGACCAGCCTGGAGCGTCTCCGCCCGATGGCGCCGGATATCGCCTGGGCCGTGTTCGTCGGCCTCAACCTGGTCGCCATGCGGCTGCTGTCGAACTGGCAGACGGTGCCGTTCCTGGCCATCTGGGTCAGCCTGACGGTGGTCTACGGGTTCCGGCTGTGGCGGCTGCAGCCCACCATCCTGACTCTCGCGGCGGTGACGCTGGCCACCGGCGGCATCATCTTCGTCCAGGTCCTCAAGGGCCAGCAGGACGCCGACTACCTGGCCGAAGTCCCGCTGATCGCGCTGATGTTCCTGGTCATGGTGTGGCACGGCCGCCGGCGGCTGGCCGCCACCCAGGAGCGGCTGACGGCCATGGAACAGGTACAGCGGATCTCCCAGGAGAACCTGCGCCTGCTGGAGCAGCAGCGTCAGTTCCTGCAGGACGCCTCGCACGAGCTGGGCACCCCGATCACCGTGGCCCTCGGGCACGCGGAGCTCATCGAGCGGGCGGCCACCGACCAGGCGGTGGCCGCGGACGCCCGGGTGGTCGCCGGCGAACTGGCCCGGCTGCGCCGGCTGACGAACCGGCTGCTGCTGCTGGCCTCGGCCGGGAACCCGGACTTCCTGCACCTAGCCCCCGTATCGGCCGATTCCCTGGTCCTCGACGCGCTGGAACGCTGGGGCAACATCCCGCGCCGCTGGCGGCTGGGGGAGGTCGCCGAGGCGACCGTACTTGGCGACAGCGACCGGCTCGTCGCCGCGCTGGACGCGCTGCTGGAGAACGCCGTCGCGCACACCGAGCCGGGGGACACCATCGAGGTAACCGTCCGGCTCGAGGGCTGGAATGCGGTCCTGGCCGTGACCGACTCGGGCTGCGGCATCCCGCCCACCGAACTGGACCGCATCTTCCGCCGGTTCACCCGCGCCCAGCCGGGCCGCAGCCGCGAGGCCGGCGGGTTCGGGCTCGGCCTGCCCATCGTGCAGGCCATCGCCGAAGCCCACCACGGCTCGGTCCGGGTACACAGTGCCAGCGGCGAGGGCTCGACGTTCGAGATGGTCATCCCCGCCGTCCCCGACGCGATAGCCAGCTGACCGACCAGGGCCCGCGCTCTGGCCGGATGCCGATTCCGGCGACTCAGAACATCAGCGGCCGATCTCCCGGACCAGTTCGAGGCCCAGGACACGATCCGCGAAGGCGAACGTCTCGAACCTCGCGCCCGCCGGCGCCTCGGTGTCGGACTCCAGGTTGACCAGGACATCCAGGGCCGCCGGCGTATCGAGATCATTGTCGAAGGCGACGCTGATGCCGTGGGCTGTCTCGGCGGGTATGGGCCTGGACGGCTCCGCGGCCCACTTGGCCACCGCGCGCCGCCACCGGCTGACCGTGTCCTCGGCCTCGGCCAGCGTGGCTTCGGTGAGCCTGGCCGTCTGGCGGTACGGGCACCGGAGCAGGGCAAGCCGCAGGGCGAGCGGGTCACCCGCGGTACCGCCGTAAGCGCCCGGCCGTGCCGCGCGACCATCCGGTGTCAGGTCGTCGGCCGGACCCACGCCGATGAGCACCTCGTCCCCGCCGTCAGCGCGTCCGGCCCCGCTCGCCGCGACGCGCACGTGGGCCCGCCCGCCCAGCACTGCACCAGCTTCCCCGGCGCTGCCGGCTACGGCCAGCGGATGCAGGTCAAGCGCGGCGATGATCTGCTCGAGCGCCGCGGGAGGCGGGCCCGCCGTGGCCAGGACGGTGACCACCTGCAGGCCGCTGAGCTCGGCGATCCTGAACAGCACGTCGGCCACCAGGAGCAGACGGACGCCACGGAGGCCGGACTCCGCCCCGCACGAAGCCCCGTCCACGCACACCCGCAGCGGGACGGAGGGGTTCAGGGCCAGCTCGACCAGCGAGCCGGTACGGTCATCCCGGAAGCGCAGCACGCCATCCAGGCTAGCGAACTGTCCGGCCGGCCGGACCGGCCAGCCGCCGTCCCGGTCCCCGCCGTCTTCTTCATACCGAACGGGCCGTGGTTCCAGCTCTTGGCCACTGCGGAGGTCCTCCTAGCGTGATCACTCCTCGAAGCTGCTAACTGCGCAGGTTGCGGACGGTGCACATGAGTCCCGGGACCTTCTCCATCTTGGCGTCCAGCGTCGCCAGCTCTGCGCGCAACGTTTCGGCTAGCGCAACATGGGCCCGAATTCCGCATTCAGCGTGCCGGCCGGTCGGCCCGAATATTTGATTATTCATCAACAACCACGGCACACGGCTGTCCCGGTTGGCGCAATCCTGCCATGCTCACCGCCCGGACCGAAGAGAACACCAGCCCCATCTCCGAGCCGCGGTAGCCCGGCAGATGCCTGTCCTTAACGATGCGGATAACTACACGAAACAAACAATTTACGAGTTCTGTTTCAGCAGGTAGGAGCGGTGTTTCAAGGATACGGGAAGCCTCCCGGTACACCCGGGTCTTGCCTTCTGCCGTCTTGTGCATACGCTAGGGGCGTGCCGACTTAATCCATTCCACAACTCGGAAATGGTGCTGGGGAAGATTATCGCCGCCTGGCCAGGCCACTGAATTCACTGACGTTAGCAAACCGCACGAAAGGGAAACGAGCCATGCTGTCACAACCTTACGTCGACGGCATCACCGACACCGTGACGCACGACGTCGCCAGCAGCCTGACCGTCGGGCAGATCGCGGACGGCCGGTCCACGCTCACCATCTCGGTGGTCTGCCCCGACCGCTGGTTCCACGGCGACCTCGCGGTGGTCACCGGCCGCGACGGGCACGCGTTCGCTGGCGAGGTCGAGGCCATGGACGTCTGCACCGGCGAGGTCACCATCAGGCTTCCTCACCGTGCGGTCCCGAACACCTCCTGGTAGAGGTCTTCGCCGTAGCTGGTGGGCAACGGCTCGCCCGGCAGCAGGCGAAACGTACGGTGGCCGTCGGGCTGCCGCTCCGCGCGGAGGAAGAGCGTCCCCGGATCCTGCTCGGCGTAGTAGCGCCCGGCCAGGTCGTACATGTGGGTGACGAACACGATCCGGACGCCCGACTCGGTCAGCGCGCGGATGACCTGCCGGGCGATTTCCGAGCCTTCGCGCTCGTTCGTTGAGGCGAACGACTCGTTGTACAGCAGGAGGCAGCCGGGCCTGATCTGGCTGGTGATGGCGCTCATCCTGGCCAGTTCCTCGTCCAGCTTGCCCTTCTCCATCGCGGCGTCTTCCTCGCGCTTGAAGTGAGTGAAGACACCCGCGCTGACGCTGGCGGTGAACGACTCGGCCGCCACGAACATCCCGGCCTGCATCATCAGCTGCGCGAGGCCGACGCTGCGCAGGAAGGTCGACTTGCCGCCCTGGTTCGCGCCGGTGATCATGATCAGCTCCCTGCCGTCCGCATCCAGGTCGTTGCCGACGGCCCTGGCGTCGGTGCTCAGCGACAGGCAGGCGTCATACAGGCCGCGGGCGGACAGGCTGGCCGGCCCGGCGCTGCCCCCGACGGGACTGGCAGGGACGAGGCTGGCCGGGACGGGGAAGCAGACCGGCTCGCCCTTGGCCGTCAGCCGGTCCCTCAGGTTCAGGCAGCCGAGGTAGAAACCGAGCTCGGCGCGGAGCATCTTGAAGAAGTCCTTGATGTGGTCGGCCGACTGGGCCAGCGCGTTCGCCGTCGTGTTGAGGCCCCGGCTGTTCAGCTCCGACAGGGCCCGCATGCCGGCGTCGTCCCGCTCCGCGATGACGAAGCTGTAGCCGGACCTGTTCATCCCCGGGACGCGGTCCCGCCAGGTCTGCTCCGGGTGCCGCCGCAGGACATAGCCCGTGCCCTTGAGGCCCTTCCCGAGCCCGGAGCTGATCAGCGTTCCCCGGCGGAAGGCCAGCTCGGACAGGTGAGCCTCCATCTCGGCGAAGTAGTCATCGCCCAGCTCCGCCACGATCATGGCGAAGAACCGGGCGAAACCATCCGAGCGGAAATCCGCGGCGTGGGCGTCGGCGATGCCTCTCAGCCGACGGAACACGTCCACGTAGATCTGCATGACCTGGCGAGTCCGATGCACGAGGGTGTCCGGCGAGTCCCGGAAGATCCAGGCGAGGACCTGCCGCTCCGCGGTGATGGCCGCCACCGCGACGTCGTACAGGTCGCGGATCACGCCGGGCTGGGCGATGCAGTCCGCCAGGACATGCTGCCGGTACGTGATGTCCCCGCTGCTGACCAGGCCGGAATGAATTCCCTGCCTGGCCACCTCGAACAGGAACTTGTCACCGGCGGCCATCACCTGCAGCAGGACGTCCAGCTCGAGGTCGCTGCTCAGCTCCGGCTCGTTGGCCGGCAGCTCCCGCTCGGTGTCGAAGTCCCGGTCGGGATACATCAGAAAGGTCTTCACGTCGCCAGCCGTTCCTTCAGCTGCCGGTAGGTCAGGCCGTACTTGCCGGCGATCGCCGCCGCGTAGGCCAGGCCGTCGGCGGGCTTGCGGACGAGCTTGAACGTCCGGTCGGCGGGGTTGTCCGGGACCACGGTGGCCACCATGCTGACGCAGGCCTCGCTGATCGAGGCCAGTTCGTCGACGAACGTGACGTACACGCCGAGCAGTCCCAGCCTGGTCATCCGGTCCAGGACGCGCTCGCCGACCCGGGCCGCGTCCTGCAGCGTGGTCGAGGCGAAGCTCTCGTTCATGACGACGACGCTGTCCCCGGTCGCCTGGTCGAGCACGTCGCGGATCCTGACCAGCTCTTCCTGGAACTTGCCGCGCAGCGTGGCCAGGTTCTCCTCCCGCTCGAAATGGGTGAAGACCCGGTCGGGCAGGAACAGGGCCGCCTCGCGGGCCGGGACCAGGTAGCCGAGGCTGGCCAGGTAGTGCAGCTGCCCGAAGGTCCGCGCGAACGTCGTCTTGCCGCCGTGGTTCGGCCCGGTCACCACGAAGATGCGCTCGCGGCCGGCCAGGTGGAAATCGTTGCGGACCACGCCTGCGGCCTCGGGCCTGAACTTGGCCGCCAGGGCCAGGTCGAAACAGGCCCGCACGCTGATCTGTTTCGATCCGGCGGAGATGTCCGGATAACAGAATTCCAGCCCAGCCTTCCTCATCGGCGCGATGAAGGCCAGGTACGCGGCGTAGAACTGCACCTCCCGGTCGAACACGCGGATCGTCTGGTCGAGATAGGAGGCGTGCCGGACGCAGAATTCGTCCAGCATGGCGAACACGTCGGGGTACAGCCGGGCGACCAGGCCCAGGACCCGTTCCTCCACGTGGTTCATGTCCACCACGTTGCGGAACCCGGCCCGGTAATCCTTGACGGCGCGCTGGGCAAACTTGGCGAAGGTCCGCTGCACCTGCTCGCCGTAGTCCTCCTCGCCCTCGTACCTGGTGACCTTGACCCGGTTGCCCCTGATCGTGATGCAGTACCGCACCGAGGCCAGGGCGTCCGTCACCCTCTTGATGTCGGCGGTCAGGCCGGTGAACGCCTGCGACGTGGTGTAGTCCGCGAGGTACTCCCGGAACGCGGCGAAGCCGCGTGAGCTCGGGTTGACCGTGGTGAGCGCGTCGGCCAGCGTGCTGACCGCCTGGCCATAGACACGCGCCGCGTCCAGGAACCAGCTCTCCTTCTGGTAGCGGTAGCGGAGTTTTCTGGACTGCGCGAGATGTTTGCGCATGTCACGCAGCCGGTCCGCGAATTCGGCCAGCGCTCTGGAAAGGGTCCCGTCCTCCATGTCCCGCAGGATCTGATGCCGGTACTCCACCGCCTGGACGTCATGCAGCGGGGCACTGAAAAACGGTGTCAGATCATATTCGTCCCGCCCGGCCGTCACCGCGGCGAACACCTGATCAAGGTTCAGGTCGGCAAATACCGACGGATCCGCGCGCGCCACATCATCCGCGGGCCGCTCGAACAGGATGCTCCTGAACGGCGCCGTCGTAGTGGTCAAGGCCGCCTCCACCAGCACGTCGTGCCGCAGAAGCCATCAGCCATTCCGGCGGTTCAGGCGAGCTTCATCGCCTTGTCACGAATGTACCTCATGATCATGATGCGCTGACGGGCCAGGTCAGGCGGGCC
>Ga0310037_10000724_pt1 | contig 19542 bp, 16 predicted proteins | sample Sb_taG_11_FD_200239 | JGI IMG/M metagenome (GOLD analysis project Ga0310037, IMG submission 200239) | Peat soil microbial communities from Weissenstadt, Germany - Sb_50d_3_AS metaG (v2) (version 2) | ecosystem: Environmental > Terrestrial > Soil > Wetlands > Peat | place: Germany: Weissenstadt...
TGCGCCTGCGCGCTTTGCGCGGCAGAGCGGCTTGTGTCATATTCCTGTGCTGAGATTCCACCCTCGTGGTAGAGTTGCCGCGATCGTGTGAGATTGGCTTGGGCAAGCTGCTGTGCAGCCCGCATGTTCGTGACGTCGGCGGTAGCGCTGGCCAAGGTGGCGCGAGACGTGTCGAGCGCTGCGCTGGCCGAACGGAGGTGCGCCGTCGCCGCGTCGATTTGCGCAGACACCGATTGCGCCTGGATGCCAGCGAGCGTGACGCTCTGCGGCACGTGCGCGGCGCTTTCTTGGACTTGCGCCCGTGCCTCACTGACGCCGGATGCGTTGACGTCGCGCTGCAACGCAAAGGATGCTTGTGCGAGCTCGAGGCGAGCCCGCGAAGCCTGAAGATTCGCCTGCGCCTGCTGCAGTGCGAGTTGCGCGTCGAGCTTCTCGATCTGCGCGATCGGTTGGCCTGCTGTGACGCGATCGCCGTCGCTGACGAGCAGTGCCTGGATGCGCCCGCTGACCTTGGGAGCAACATCGACTTGGATCGTCTCGATCGTACCTGAGCCCGTGATCGTGTGGTTGGTCGCGGCAACGATTCGGCCGTAGATGAACCACAGGATGAAGAAAGCGATAAGGACGCCCAAAGACAAGCGCACCCAGCGGGGCAGGGCACGAACGAGGGCGACAAGGTCCTCAAGCCAGGCCCGAAACGGAGGCGTACCCCGGGGCTTTGCGGGCACAGGCGAAGGCTTCAGCCCAGGCGTGGGCTTTGGTGGTGGGGCTTGCCGGGTGGTCTCAGGCATCTGCTCGACCGTCATGCACCGAGGATGTCATGTTCCTTTGGAGGCCGTGTGAAGCGGGTGTGAATTCTCGCTTGCTTTCAGATAGCCGCGGTCCAAGGCCTGTAGCACTTGTCGCTGCTAGGCCCCGAGACCGTGGCTAGCGCAGTTTCTGGAACCCCGCCACGAGGCCGTCGTACTGCCCTTTGAGCGTGGCGGCCTCCTCGAGCTGCGACGCCGTCGGAGCCTGGTAGGACGTCGAGAACTGCGAGAGCAGATCGAGCAACCGTTCGCGCAGGCCCGGCGGCCTGCTGATGTTGTCTTCATCGAACGCCGGCGCGTTGGTGAGTTGCTCTTTGATCGCGGCATACGAGGCTCGCATCGGATGCTTCGCATCGATCGTGTTGAGCATGGAGTCGACGCCGCTCAACTCGGTCGTGAGCTGCGCGAGGATGTCGTGACGTTGTTGATACTGCGCGAAGCTGGATGGGTCGCGTGGGTCCTGTTTCACCGCGACCGTCGCGTGCTCGTCGTGTCCGTCAGCGTGGATCGTGACCGTGTACGTGCCCGGCACGACTTCGGCACCGTCGTGCGGTTCGATGTCTTTGTTGATCGAGTCGTTCCAGAGCACGGGCCCATCTTCGTGGAGGTTCCAGACGGCACGATTGATGCCCGCGTGATTGGGGACTGCACTGCCGGTCATGTGACGCACGACGTGCCCGAGGGAATCTGCCACATCCATGCTCGGAGCCGTGCGAGAAGCCGCACTGAGATAGTAGTTGACGATCGCGCCGTCGGGCGCGTTTTGGCCCACGAAGATGTTGTCCGGCACCGCCGTCAGCGGGCTGTAGATCGACGTGTTGATCGGTGCTACAGAGAACATCCGGTAGGCCGTGCGCGGCGCGAAGAGAGCGACGGCGCTGCTCTGCGCTACGGTGAGCTGCTGCAACGGCGAGAGGTCATCAAGGATCCACACGCCGCGGCCGTGCGTGCCCACCACAAGATCGTTTTGGTCGGGCTGAATCTCGAGGTCGTAGACAGCGCTGGCCGGCATGTTCAAGCGCATGTCGTTCCAGTGCGCGCCCCGGTCGAACGACACCCAGACGTCGCGCCGCGTGCCGGCGTAGAGAAGGTCCGGATTCTTCGGGTCTTCGCGGATCGACCGGACGAAGAGATCGGCAGGGAGGTCACCGGTGATCGAGCGCCAGGTCGCGCCGAAATCGTCGGTCACAAACACATGTGGCCGGTCGTCACCGCTCATGTGGCCGTCCGCTGCGACGTACACCGTGCCGGCATTGCCTGAACCTACGTCCATGCCCATGACACGCGCCCACTGCGGCATGTCAGGAGGCGTTACGTTGCGCCAGTGCTGTCCGCCGTCGCGCGTCAGCTGCACGAGGCCGTCGTCCGTGCCTGCCCAGATGACGCCCGGATCGCGAGCGGTCGTCGCGACGTACATGATGGTATCGTAGGTCTCAGCGTCGCTCATGTCGAGCTGGATCGGTCCACCCGACACGGTCTGCTTCTGCTTGTCGTCGCGGGTCAGATCCGGGCTCAGCACTTTCCAGGTCTGGCCGCGGTCGCGGCTGGCGAACAGCACGTTGCCCCCCACAAGCGCCTGCGCGCCGCTGCTCGAGAACGCGATCGGCGCATCCCAGTTGAAGCGATAGGCCAGCACGCTTGGGGGGACCCCGAAGGTCAGCCGGGCGATCGGCGACACGAAGATCTGTTGGCCGGTGCGGAAATCCGTGAGAAAGAGCTGTCCGCTGCTCGTGTTGGTCTCGGTCGACCACAGCAGGTTCTGATCGAGAGGGTCGAAGACCGACCACATGCCGTCTCCCGGCGCGACGGTCGTCCAGTCGCGGTTGAGCACCCCGACGAGATTCGGCACGCTCTGCGGCCCGCACCACGAGTCATTGTCCTGCAAGCCAATGCACACGTGGTAGTAGGGGACCACGCGATCGAGTCCCACGTGATAGACCTGCGCAAAGGGAAGATCGTAGGGCTGGGCCCAGTGCGCACCGGCGTCATGCGAGATGACGACGCCTTCATCGCAGCCGATGAGGATGCGCCGTCCGTCTTTCGACCACCACGCATAGTGGAAATCGTAGCCTGTGGTCAAGACGGTTTGGGTGAAGGAGCGCGCGCCGTCTGTGCTCACAGACGCGACGCCCTCGAGGTTGAGCAGGTGGAGCGGGTTGCTCGGGTCGGCGAACACCCGGCTGAAATAGAAGCCGCGCGCACCGACAAACTCACTTGCCGGCATTCGTTGCCAGTGCGCACCGCTATCAGCGGATCGCCAGATGAAGCCTTCTTTGGATTGGATTCTGGCGTAGACATAGCTGCCCGAGGCGGTCAGGCCGATGCGTCCGGTCAAACCGGCCGGCAAGCCGATGCCTGTGAGCCTGCGCCACGATGCGCCCCCGTCGTCAGATCGGTAGATGCCGCCGCTTCGGCCACCGCTGGTCATGGTCCAGGGCTGACGTCGAAATTCCCAGAGCCCGGCGAACATCGCCTGCGGCCTTCCGGGGAGGCGTATGATATCCGAGACGCCGGTCGACGGGCCGACGAAGAGGGTGCGCGACCAGTGGGCGCCGCCATCAGTCGTGCGGTAGATGCCGCGAGTCGTGCTGTCGCGGAATTCCTGGCCCAATGCGCCGACGACGACCGTATTCGAAGCGCGCGGATCGATGGAGATGCTCGACACCGCACCGGCATCGTCGAGGCCGGCATGCGTCCACGTCTGCGCTCCATCGCGTGAGTACCACACCCCGTCGCCCGATGCGGCATCGTTGCGTGGATTCGCCTCGCCCGTGCCCACCCAGACAGTGTTCGGATTCTGTGGGTCGATCGTGATGACGCCGACGGCCGCGACGGGCTGCCGGTCGAAGACAGGCGCCCACGATGCTCCGCCGTTGGTGCTCTTGAAGACGCCGCCATCTGCGCCGCCGACGTAATAGAGCTGCGGATCGCGATCGCTGCCCGCCGTTGCTGTCACGCGGCCCCCGGCGATCGCGGGTCCTATCGCGCGATACTTCAAGGACGAGTATGCTTGGGCAAGGGATTGGGCGTGCGCGGGCGGCTGGTAGGCGAGGAAGGCAAAGCCCAACACGGCACACACAACCGTGCTACGAATGGTGCTCATGCCGCTGGCTTCAAACTCAATGGCTCACAATCCCGGGACGTACATCGATCGAGCTTAGCAGCCTCAGGCAACAACATCCCGCGTCCGAGCCTAGCACGTCCACTTGGGGAATGGCGGTGGCCCGCGCTACCGTGTATTTGGCGTCACAGTCTGCCGGAAATGGGAGAACTTTGGCCGGAAGAGTCCGTTCATTATCCTTAGAGGGGTGAATGAGATATGGACTCTTGCGTAGGTCGCTTCCGGTGGTCGAGACTGTTCCTAGCTAGCGCGCTTGTGCTGGTGCTCATGCTCTTGGCATTCCGGCCAGCCTCCAGTGAATCAGCCGGACAACAATCGACACAGACCATCATCCTCGGCGCCGTAGCGGCGACTGCGGCTGTCATCCTGTATAACAGCTATCATCATGCCCAGGTCGCCCAGGAGACGATCGTCGGCCACACATCCGATGGCGGCACGGTCTACATCGACGGACGCATCGTGTTCCCTGGCGGAATCGTCGTGTACCTGAGCAACGATGGCCGCCGCCCGTGCAGCTACTGGGGAGATGCAGACAGGTGTGGATCGCACGCGCGTGGCTTTGAGTGGCGACATCCGGATGAAGACCAGTGGCACGGCGAAGGCCTGCATAAGGGTTGGAATAAGGGCAACGGCAACCCGCACCACGACAACGACGATGGCGAGAACCACGGCCACAGCCGTTAACGCCCAACAAGCATCGGTCCCATACGGAGCGTGCCATTGCTCTCATACGACCGCGATATGAGCCGGCACCCGCCCCCTAACTGTGGTATACTTCTCGTACAGCGACTCTAGGCATTGAAAAACGGCTGCCCGTCACTGGCGCCTCACAGGCGCACCTCAAGTGGGGCAGTCTTCTTTTGAACACTTACGCTCTCGACTGTATACCGAAGCCAACTCTGAGGAGTTGTCCATGTACGCACGCATCCTAACATTCAATCTCAAGGCCAATCACCTTAATGATTTCAAGGCGACGCTTGACAAGAACGTCATCCCTATGCTTCGCAAGCAAAACGGCTTCAAGAACATGATCGCCTTTGCTGGCCCGAGCGGAACCGAAATCCGCACCGTCAGCTTCTGGGACAAAAAAGAGACTGCCGAGACCTACAATAGCACGGGCTATCCGGAAGTGCTGAAGGCTCTGACCAACGTACTCGAAGGAACACCGCAGCTCAAGAACTACGAGGTCGTCAACTCGACCTTTAGTGAGATCCCCGTTCTCGCCACCGTCTAACGCGCAAGAACCCTCATACACTTGGAGCGGTCCGCGAGACCGCTCCTTCTTATTGCCGCGCCGCCTTTGAAGGAGGTGATACACATGAAATCGTTCTTTAAAAAATCAATAGGACCGTCGCTTGTCCTGGTACTGCTGGTCGAACTGGTCTTTGCACTGGCTCAGCCGCACTGGCTCCTCGTGACGTTAGCGTTTACCATCATCAACATGGTGGTGTTCGTCGCAATACGCCTCGTCAAGCCCAGAGTGATATCGCAGTCGTCCTGACGAGGGATCCGATCCGAGCCAGCGGCACGTGTGCCGCGCAGCAGTCGAACGCAGGCTGACCGAGCGGAAAAGAAGCAGGTCCGGTGCAGCAATGCCCCGGACCCTAAGGAACGCTCGCGCTCTAGGATATGGATCCTACGGAGCTCCCCACAATTGGAAGCCGCCGCACGGACTCAAGCTGGGGCTCACGCTCGAGCCTGAGAAAAACGTCGCTTGGTTATTGTTGTATCCGTACATCTGCCCTACGCTCGGAGCATCCTGCATCCCGCCGTCAAACCACGGACTTGCAAACGATGAGCCCCACACCGAGGATGGTGAAGGCTGACCGTATGCAGATCCGGCTCCGTACGGATAGCCGCCGCATGTTTGCATCATTGGATTCGATCCTTGATTTGCATAACGTGGCGTGTATTGTTGATTCCGATTCGGAATGCTGTTTTGCGATGATGGTGACGAATGTTCGCCGGACACGCCTTGCGGTGTCGGCCGCTGTTGCGCGGCAGCTGGCGTTGCGAGCCCCGCTACGACAAGCCCGAGCGCCGCGACAACTGCGAGCCCAAAGCCACTGGCATTGCGCGGCCTCATTTTGACGACCATAACAGACCCCTCCGTTCTCGGTGACCAGGCCCCGCCCTCACGGTCTGCCACGACTCGATTGTACCACTTTTGAGTCCCACTCGCACTGCCCATTTCGGGCGGGCCACGCCGCCCGGAGCCCGCCGGAAAAGCCCAAATCTCGGCCGTCACGCAACCCTTGTCGACGCCTACAGGCAGAGGTCAAACGGCGTATTCGTCGTGGCGGCGCACCCAGCGCTGCGCACCATCAGCTTCGTCGCGGCCCTTGGGGACGAGATCCAACATGTTGTATGCACCGTTGATGATGTCGATGCCGCGCCCGAATGCGGAGTATGTGTGGTAGATCGTTCCGGCATCGTCCTTGTAGAACACGCTCATGCCTGGCCCTTCAGAATCCGGCGGGCTCTGCATCGTATAGTTGTAATACCCAAGGTCACGGTCGAGCTCTTCCTTGGTGAACGTCACGTTGAAGTCGCGGTTGAAATCGTTGGCGAACGATGACAGCCATACGAAGCTCCAGCCCATCCGCTTGTGGTACGCTTCGATCTTCGGCAACGGCGCGCGCGAAATCGCCACAAAGCTGACGTCCCGTGCTCTCAAGTGGACGGGGATCCCGTTGAAGTTGTCCGCCCAAAAGGAGCAGCTCTTGCAACCGATGTCCCAGTCCGGATCGAACATGAAATGGTACACGACGAGCTGGTGACGGCCCGCGAACAGATCAGCGAGCGACTGCTTCCCGGCGGGTCCGTCGAAAACGTAGTCCTTGTCGATGCGCTCCCACGGCAGATCGCGCCGCTCTTGCGAGAGCTGATCGCGCACCCTCGTGAATTCCTTTTCTCTTGCAAGCAGCGCCTTGCGCGCCTCGATCCAGGCATCGTGCGACAGGATCTTGTGGGTCGCAACGTCATAGGTGGGCGTCTTCATGTACGGCTCCTTCGTCTTGTCCATACGTTAGCATATACTTACGAAAGTGTAAACTTACGGTACGACGCGGCAAACGACAGGGCCGGCGATGCGGCAGGTGCTAGGGCGGCAGGTTCAGCAGGACCTCGCGCGCCGCACGAACCGCCCGGGCACGCAGGACGTCGGATGATATGTCGGGGCTCCAGGGACCCATCAGGGCGACCTCCATCCGCATCCCGCCGCCGAGCACGACCAGCGTGCGCTTCAGATCGATCCAGATAGCTAACGCCGGCAGATCGGTCACCCGCTGCGCATTGCCGCCCGCCACGCCGAAACCCGGCTCTTGCGCTAGTCGTTCGACCTCGCTCGGCCCCGGCCACTCGAGCGAGACTCTGATCGACGGCGTGGGCGCACTGTCCGATGCGCCGGCGGGAAGCCACTGACACTCGGCAGCGGGGTTTGGCGCTTGACTGGTCACCCCGGCGACACCCAGGAGGGTGGCAGCAGTCTTGCTCGCGAGCAGCTCGCAGACGTTGAGCGTGGGATGGACAATTTCGAGCTGGCTCGTGCCGCGAGGGGCTGCGGCATGCGGGCACACCGCGATTGTGACCGCGACGAGCGCGGTTACGCTCACGATGAAGCTGCGCCGACGAGCCAGCGCGGGTGAATGACCCAAAAGAGCCGTACCCTTCACGACGATGTCACACGCATCGATCGGCTCCCGATCTCTTTGGCCGATCCTGGCCATCAGCCTCGTTCTCCTCGCGCTAGGGCAACCGCAACGCCTTGCCCTTTCAGCCGACGCGTCAGTCGTTCCGCTGAACGTCGTCTATCCGGGCGAGGGCGATAGGCTCCCATATCTAAGGAAGTCATTCATCTTCGGCTCGGCGGCCCCGGGTTGCGCAGTCGAGGTCAACGGCGTACCGGCGCTTGTCGCGCAGTCGGGCGGCTGGATCGCCTACGTGCCGTTTGCTCCCGGGGAGTTCCATCTGCACGTGCTCGCTCGCCTCGGGCATGTGACGGCGTCGCTGGACCGGATTGTGAACGTGGCAGCGCCGCTCCAGACGTTGCCCGCATCGCCGGCGCGCGTCGACACGGCCGTGCCCTCAAAACCAGATACGAACTTCACGCTGAATCCCGGCGACATGATAGATGCGTTCATCAAAGCCAGCACAGGCGCGCGCGTGACCGCGTCGTTCGATGGTGGCATCACCCGAGTGCAGTTGGTCGAGACGCGAGCGCCGGGCGCGAGCCCCAGCGAGAAGGAGCGTATCCTCGGCGACGCGAGCGCCGGAGCCGACCTGGTCGGCGGCTTGTACGAAGGTGAGCTCCGCATCCCGGCGACACCGGGCACGCTGTCGGTGGAATACATGGTGACGGCGCCGGATGGTTCCGTAGCCAAAGCGACGGCAAGGGGCATCATCACGGTGGAACCACCGGGTTGGCTCAAGGTCGGACACATCGTGCTCGCCGACCGGAGCAAGGACATCGACGCTCGACCATACGGGATCGTCGAATCGGAGCCGGACGGCGGCTGGCTGTTCTACCCGCCAGAACGCACACCGTTTGAGATCACGGGCAGTGCGGGCGACTACTACCGCGTCGCGCTGGGTGCGAACCAGCAGGGTTGGATCGATAAGAAATCGATCGAGTTCGACGCTCCTGGCACGCCCAGACCGCGTGCGTCGGTGCAAGGAGTCGTCGTCGAGGACGGGGAGAGAGCAGGCACCGTCATCGTGCATTTGAGCGGTCGCGTGCCATACTGGGTCAGTGAGTCTGTGGACACGCCCGGCCTGCGTATACGACTGTTCGGTGCAGCGGCAGGCGGCGACTTCGTGCGTTACGGCGCGGACCGGGGGAACGTCGCGGAGGTCCGCTGGGACCAGCTCGGTGGTGGGGTCGCCATCCTCGAGATCAAGCTACGCCAGCACACGATGTGGGGCTATCACGCGCAGTGGGATGGCAACGACCTCAAGCTCGTCGTCAAGAAGCCGCCGCGTTTCAAACCCGCGCCCGCGTCTGCGCTCGACGGCTTGATCGTCGCGATCGATCCTGGCCATTCGCCGGATAGCGGCTCGATCGGACCGCTCGGCACGCAAGAGCGAGATGTGAACCTCGCCATCGCCGAGCGTTTGGCGACGCACCTCGAGAGCCTTGGGGCGCGCGCGGTCCTCACGCGCACGGCGAACGTCCCCGTCGGCCTGTACGATCGCACCGATCTCGCGGCGCATGTGGGGGCCGACATCCTCATCAGCGTGCACAACAACGCCCTGCCCGATGGCGTCGACCCGTTCACCCATCATGGCTTTTCGGTCTACTACTATCAACCGCAGAGCCTGGCTCTGGCGCGCGCGATCCACGACGCATATCGGCGCGACACGCAGCTGCCCGATTATGGATTGTATTACGACAACCTCGCCCTGACGCGGCCGACTGAGGAGCTGGCCGTGCTCACGGAGTCTGCATTCATCATGTGGCCGCCTGAAGAGATGGATCTTCGCGACCCGGCCTTTCAAGACAAGCTCGCAGCCACGATCGCGGACGGCGTGAACCGCTTTGCCAGCGCCATGCGCGCACTCGAGTGAGCGCTTGAGGCCTCGGGAGTAGGGGTACGCCGCGCCGCGTCAAAGGCTCGGGCTGGGGTGCGTTGACATGCCGAAACGTTTTTACGAGCGGCGCACGGCCGCTCTAGCAGTGACCATCGTGACCCTCGTCTCGTTGGGATCCAGCGCGCACGCTGCGACCAGTCCAACGCAGCCACAGGCCTTGGCGAGCAAGCTGCAATGGCGCAACGTCGGTCCCTGGGTCGGCGGTCGCGTGGTAGCTGTGGCTGGGATACCCGGGCGCAACCTGTTCTACATGGGGGCGGTCGACGGCGGCGTCTGGCGGAGCACGAATTACGGGATCACGTGGGTCAACTTGACCGATGGCACTCTCCCAAGCGAGAGCAACAGCATCGGTGCGATCGCGGTAGCACCTTCGGACGCCAGCGTGATCTATGCAGGCACGGGCGAAAGCGACATCCGCGGCGACGTGATCACGGGTGATGGCGTCTACAAGTCAAACGACGCGGGCAAAACGTGGTCTTACGCAGGCCTGCGCGACACGCACACCATCAGCGCCATTCTTGTCGATCCGAAGCATCCCGCAATCGTCTACGCATCGTCGATGGGACACGTCTTCACGAGCGATCCGAACCGCGGGGTCTTCAAGTCGGTCGACGGCGGCACGACCTGGCGCAAAGTCCTGTTCGTCAACGCCGACACAGGAGCGATCAGCTTGGTGATGGATGCCAAGAATCCAAGTGTGCTCTACGCGGCCATGTGGCAAGCCTACCGGACGCCATGGAAACTCTCCAGTGGCGGTCCGGGTAGCGGCTTGTACAAGAGCACCGACGGAGGCGAACACTGGACCGGTCTGTCGCGCAATGCGGGCCTTCCGCACGGTCTGCTCGGGAGGATGGGCATCGCGGTCGCCGCAAGCGATCCGCGCATCGTCTACGCGATCGTGCAGGCCAAGGAAGGTGGCGTGTTCCGCTCGAGCGACGGCGGCGGGAGTTGGAAGCGCGTCAACGATGAGTGGAAGCTGCGCCAGCGCGCGTTCTATTACATGAGCATCTACGTCGATCCGACGAACCCGGACGTCGTCTACGTCCCCGAGGTCGACGCTTTGTGGGTCTCGCACGACGGCGGCACGACGTTCAGCAAGCTGCATACTCCGCACGGCGATAATCACATCATCTGGATCGACCAACGCAATCCGCACGTCCTGCTCGAGGGCAACGACGGCGGCGCCACCGTGTCAACCGATGGCGGGGCCACCTGGAGCGGTGAGCACAACCAGCCGACCGGCCAGTTCTATCACGTGGGCGTGGATGACCAGTTCCCGTTCCACATCTATGGCGCGCAGCAAGACGAGGGCTCGACGGAGGGCCCCAGCGCCTCGCCAGCCGGCTTCATCGACCTCGGCGAGTGGCACGACGTCGCCTATGGAGAGAGCACGTTTGTGGCGCCGCAGCCAGGCAATCCGAACGTCACCTACGGCAGCGGGTACTTCAGCATATTCCTACGCTATGACATGACCACGGGGCAGCTCTCAAGCGTCAGTCCGTGGCCGAACTTCCTTGAAGGCGCATCGTCAGGGGAGCTCAAGTATCGCTTCGGGTGGACGCACCCCATACTGTTCTCCCCAGCCAATCCCAAAGAGCTGCTGATCGGTGCGCAGTACGTGCTCACAAGCGACGATTACGGGCAATCGTGGGAGCGCATCAGCCCCGATCTGACGCGCAACGATCCGCGCACGGAAGGTCCGACGGGCGGACCGATCGACCTCGACCAGACGAGCGCAGAAGTATTCCCGGGTGTCTCGGCGCTCGCTGTCTCCCCGCTCGACGGCAAGGTGATCTGGGCCGGTTCTGATGACGGGTTGGTGTGGGAGACAAGCGATGCGGGCGGGCACTGGAACTCGGTCACACCGCCGGCGCTGCCGCAATGGGCGCAGATCAGCTGCATCGAGGCCTCGCATGTCGACGCGGGCACCGCGTATCTCACCGCTTCACGCTACATGTGGGACGATTTCCATCCGTATGTCTTCGAGACGACAGACTATGGCCGCCACTGGACCGCGCTGACGGCCGGCCTGCCAGACGATCAGTACGTGTTCGCGATCCGTCAGGATCCAAGCGTTGCCGATCTGCTCTTCGCGGGCACCAAGAACACGGTGTACGCGAGCCTTGACGGCGGCACGCGGTGGCAACCTCTCAGCCTCAACCTCCCGCACGTGCAGGTCCGGGATATCGCGATCGACTCACGTCAGGGCGACGTCGTCGTCGCCACGCATGGACGCGCGTTTTGGGTGCTCGACAATCTTTCGCTGCTCGAGCAGCTTTCAAAGGCGGCGAGCGGGCACACAGGCATGCAGCTTTTTGCCCCGCAGGCCGCCTGGCTGACCCACGCATACGGCAAGGGCGGATCGGAGCGGCCGCTGACCGACGTCGGTGAAAATCCGCCATTCGGCGCGACGGTGTTCTTCACTATCGCTGCCGGCTATGACGGGAAAACGCCGGCGACCATCGCCTTCAGCGATGCGCAAGGCAACCTGATTCGCAGCTTCACGCTGCACCTGAAATCGAAGGCGACGGTCGGCCGGCAGGCACGCGAGCAGATGACCCCGATGCAGCTCAAGCGCTCGACGGACGAGGAACTCACCGCCATCCAGCCGGGGATGAACCGCTTCCAATGGGATCTGCGCTATCCCGGCGCGACGGAGGTCACCGGTTTCTATCAGCCGATCGCGGCCGGTGGATTGGAGGACGACGTCAGAGGCCCCACGGTCGTGCCGGGCCGCTACACCGTGACGCTCGACTATGGAGGAGTAAAAAGCCAGCAGTCCTTCGATGTCGATCTGGATCCACGCTTAAGCGCCACCCCTGACGCGCTCGCCGCTCGCCTTGCGTTCCAGCTCCGCATCCACGCAAGCCTTGATGCGCTCGACAGGACGATCAACGACGCCATCGCCGCGCGCGATCGGCTGCACGACGCGCTGACGACACGGCGTGTGACCGGATCTCAAGGTCAGGCAACGCTCTCGGTCTTAGACCGTGATATCGCCGACGTGGTGCAGCTCAACTTCCAGTCGAGCGAAGGTGCGGTAGTGTACGAAACAAAGCTGCGCGACCATCTCGCCTATCTTTCTGCGGAGGCCGACCTGGCCTACGAACGGCCGACAACCGCACAGTACGCCGTGTTCGATGAACTCGATGCGCAGGAGAAGGCCTCCGTGCAGACGCTCGAGGCCGCGATCGGCGACGCGAACAGACTGACCAAGTAGGCGAAAGCCACTGACAATTGCGCATCGACTTGCACGGCACATAGTGGTCATCCGACAGATCCGATCGACGGAGGGAGCGCAACTGCGATCCATCAGGCTGCAAGCGATCGCCGAGAGTCCCTCGGCCTTCGGATCGACACTCGCCGAAACCGAGGCCTTGTCGAGCGAAGATTGGGACAAGCGGGCAGCGGGAAATGCCACAGGCGATCTGGCCATCTTGTACGTGGCAGAAGACCAAGGGATGTGGGTCGGCCTCGCCGGCGGCATGCGAGCGCCCGACGCGGGCGCTCAGAGCGTTGTGTTGTTCTCGATGTGGGTGAACCCAGCATATCGCCGACAAGGCCTTGGCCGCGAGCTGGTTCGCCGGGTCATCGAGTGGTCAAGCATGCAAGGCGCCGACTGCATCGAGCTCTGGGTCACCCAAAGCAACGAGGCCGCGCGGGAGCTCTACACGAGGTGCGGGTTTACGGCGTCGGCAGAGACAAAGCCCCTGCCGTCGAACCCCGCATTGCTCGAGCAGCGGATGGTGCAGGACCTCCGCGCTCGGCGCACATAAGGGGCAGCAAACGGAGAGACGATGATGAGCACTCATGACCCCGTTCAGTTGAGCTTCGCGCGGGATATCCGCCCCATGTTCAGCGAGATGGATATCGCGCACATGCAGCCCTTTGGCATGGACCTCAGCAACAAAGATGACGTTGAAGCGCACGCTGACGCCATTTATCGTGAGGTCAAAGGCAAGACCATGCCGCCCGAAGGATCGGGCGAGCCCGCGTGGAGCGATGAGATGTGCGATCGTTTCAAGACGTGGCAGACGCAAGGCTGCCCACCATAGCGGTTGCCGTCGATGCTGTTCACGGGCAAACGACACATGCCGTGACCGGCTATTGCATGAAAAGAGACTGATACAGAAAGGCCATCGCCGCCGCCGTCACGATACCGGTCACACACCATCCTGACAGCAGTAGCCACGACGGGCAGCGCTGGCCGCTCATGATCTTAGGGTCGTGCGCGACCACCATCATCATGACGAGCGTGAGTGGTGTCGCGAGACCACCCACGATGGAGCTTACAAAGAGCAGTTTGACGGGTGCGACACCGGCGAACGCGATCACGAGCCCGCCGAGCATCGACGCGCTCATCGCGACATAGAACTTGCGGGCAAGCCAGAACTTGCTGTCGAGATCACCGTGCCAGCGAAACGCCGCGCTGATGACATAGGCGCTCGTGGCGACCAGCACAGGGATGGCGAGTAGGGCCGAGCCGAGCAAGCCTATACCGAACAACGCGGCCGACCATCGGCCCGCTATCGGGGTCAGTGCTTGGGCGGCGTCCTGCGCTGTTTCAACGACGCGATGGTGCACGCCAAGCGTGGCCCCTGTGGCGACCACGATGAAGAAGAAGGTGATGCCCGCGACGGCGGCCCCCAACGTGCCTTCAGCCTGCACGACGCCGATGCGCCGTACCGGTGCATCGTGCGCCACCTCGATCGATTCCCACACGTAGACGTAGCTCGTGAGGGTGGTGCCGAGCAAGGCTATGGCTCCGGTGATGTATTCGGGTGTCGCCTCCAGATGCGGGATGAAGGTGTGCAGAGCGACCTGTCCCCAGTCGGGATGGGCCACGATGGCCGCGGCCACGTACGAGAGGAAGATGAGCGGAATGAAGACGAGCATGCGCTCGATGCGCTTATAGGACCCCAAGAGCAGCATCAATGTGACCGCTATGGCCACGGGCAGGATCCACACCCGATAATCGACGCCGGTCAGCAACTGCAACGCGGCGCCGCCGCCCTCAAGATCCGCTCCGAGTGTCAAGATGTTGACGATGAGTACCGACAGCAGCGCGGCCAACGCCCATCCGAACCCGTAGTGATCTCGAATGACCCGTTCCAGGCCGCTCTTCGTGACCGCCCCTATCTGTGCGCTGATGGCTTGTACCACCGCGAGCATCGGAATGATGAGCACGACGAGCCAGCTGAGCGCATAGATCGTCGTCGACCCGATGACGGCCAGCGAGGCGACGGTCGTGGGATCGTTGTCGGACGCTCCGGCAATAATACCCGGGCCAAGCTCCGCCGCGATGATGCGGTCCGATGGTCGACACGCGCTCATGAACTATCTATCGTCCAAAACAGGGCGATGGCGTCTATCCACGGGGTACGAGCTATTCGTATACGACGACTTCGTCTATGTCATCGGGCCTGACGTACACATTGCCCGTGCCGACCGCGCGCGCGACCAGCCAACCCGATGCGGGGTGAGCCGAAGGATAGATGACCTCATTCGCGCCGGTCGGGTCGCCGGCTCGCGTGATGTGGCGGAATCCGAGGTGCTCGAGGTGCAGCGCCATGTGCGTCGATCCGTAGAGACGGACGTGCACCGAATCGGGTCGCGGTGGCTGCGGAAGCCCGGTGCGCGACCACTGCGACCCGAACTGCGCGAGCTGCTTGTGGACGTTGTCCGGATCGAGCACATCGTAGGCGGCTTCATCGATGCGCCCCTGCCGGTTGATCCCTGCGATGGCTGCGGGCGCAAGAACCATCGAATCGGCGACGGATCCAAGCGGCACCTGGTACACGGGTGCTCCCGCCATGGCGAGGCCGAGCTGCACGAGCCGGTCCTGCGGCAGATTCGTGGCGACGTCTTTCTTCATGTGGGCGACAAAGCGCGGCACGAGAGTCGCGGCATGCAGCGGATCGAGCAGCTTGTTGCGCAAAAGCCCAACTACTTCAACCTCAGCCTGCATGCGCTGATAATCGTTCACACGATATGAGTTGCCGGCTTCGTTCTGCCGCACGCGGATGAACGCGAGTGCCTGGGCTCCGTCCATATGCTGGACGCCGGGCTGAAAATCGGCGTGGCTGTTCTGGGGGTCGTAGACGCGGGCCTTGACGTCGACCGTGAGGCCCCCGACGAGATCCACGGCTTTGGTGAAGCCTGCGAAGTTCACGACGATATAGCCGTCGATGGGAAGGCCGGTGAGTTCGGACACCGCCTTGGCGAGATATTGCGGTCCGTGCGGCGGCGTCTCCTCATCGCCCATGAAGAACAACGTCTTGATCTTCGGCACTGAATTATGCCAGCGCGGTTGTGCCACGAGCGCGTCGCGCGGAATCGTGATCGCGTAGATGGTATGAGTGCCAGGATCCAGCCGGGCGAGCAAGATGACATCTGCCTGGCCGGCAGCTGAACCCAAACCCAGCGGGTTATCCGCTGCGACGCTGCGGGCGTTGTTCGCGATCAACAGGATGTTCGTCGGCCGGTTGCCCATGGTCAGCCGCGCCGCGACGCCTCCAGCATACTGGCGACCTGGCTTGGACAAGAAAAAAACGACCCCGATGAGTGCGATGAGCAGGCAGCCAATGATGATGACGTGCTTGCGATCGAAAGAGAAATGGTCAGTCCGCATCCTAGGAAAACGCCTCCATGTATATCGTGAATAGGGAGCGACCCGCTGCAGCACGGCACGCCCGAGTGGTCTTTTTAGTGTCAGAGCAGGGAATGCGCAGGTGCTGCTGGGGGTGAGCTATGCGGCGAGGGGTGGAGGCGCGCGCTCGCCGGCGCAGCCAAAGGCGTGGATGAAGCGACGCTGCGTGCTGCATCGTGCCCGAGAGAGAAACGATGCTGCGCTACGGAGCACCGGTAAGGTGGCAAGCGCAAGGACCAGCTGCACGAGCTGCACGGTGGCGTCGGCTAAGGCACGCAGGATCCGCGCCGCCGCCAGCGCCACGAGCGCACAGATGACGGCGTGCGCGACGAGGCTGACCGCGATGGGACCGCCGAGCCAGAGAGTCCCGCCCAGCACATGTCCATAGACGACCTGTTGCTCGACCGTTTCCATGAGGAACAACACGGCAACTTGCGCGACAAAGATCAGCGGCACGAGGCGGAGAGCGCTCGGCCCGAGCGCACCTGTGGTGAGTCGCAGCCAGTGAGGAGAGGCCTTCCCGCCGGTGAGCGCTTTGTGGACCCGTACGCAGACATGCAATGCGACAAAGACCAGGCCCAGCATGAGAGCGGGCACGACATCCCAGTTGCTGTGATCCGTGAAGCTGCCGGGGCCGAACCACCCCGCGTTCGAAGCGTGCTCGACCAAAGGGTCGGCGATCGAAGCGGCGAGCATGGCGACCGCCGCACAGAACCATAGCCGGATGGCCGCTGTCATGCGCTCAGGCTTCACCGACCCGCAAACGCATCACCTGCAGTGATGGAACGCCGCGCCTTGCAAGGACGCTCGAGCAAACGGCGAAAGCGCTGACCGCTATGGGTTTTGCGGGCCCCAAACGTGCACGCGGTCACGCGCTGTGAGCACGCAGTCGTCTCCCTGGGAATTCCGCACGCGCGGATGGATCGGGTTCGCGATATATTTTCTCGGGTTCTTTGCGGGATACGCGATCGACCAGGCCATGGGCGGCAAAGGCATCCCGACGTACGTGTTGCTGGGGAGACACTGGGGAGACGCTGGGATTCGCATCGCGGCGGGGGTCGCCGCGGCCTTCGCCATCGCCGGCTTTCTCATCCGCTGGTGGGGATCGAGCTATCACCAGGCGGGCATCGTGTTCAGCAGCCGCATCGAAACGAGCATCCTGACCGCGGCCGGCCCTTACCGTTACGTTCGCAACCCCCTGTACCTCGGCAATCTTCTCCAGGCTATCGGCATCAGCATGGTCGGCCCGCCGGCGGCGACCATGATCATCCTCGTTCTGATGACGGCGTTTCTCAATCGGCTGATCTTCCTCGAAGAAGGCCATCTCCGCGCGGCGCATGGTGAGGCCTACGCTCGGTATTGCGCGGCGGTGCCCCGGCTCGTACCCCGCTTGACCCCGGCGTCTCTGCCTGCAAGCGGGCAACGCCCAAACGTCGTCATGGGGTTCCTCACCGAGCTCGGCTTTGTCGGCTTTGCGGTGTGGATGACCTATCTTCCCGTGGTCAATCCGCACGGCGTGACGACCACATTTGTCGTCCTCTTTTACGTCGCCATTTTCTTGTTCGTCACGAGTGCCATCGTCAACCGCCGCATGGGCCGTGCGAGAACCGATCCCCAATGATGAAGTTGACGCCGTTCCTGCTTGAGAAATGGCTTGATGGTCATATCGATCCACCGGTCGAGTTCAACCTGGGCGGGAGCACCGGGCCGGTCTGGACTGCGCGCGAGGTGCTCGACCTTGATGGCGCACGAAGTCTCGAACGCTTGTTGGATAAGCACATCGTATATTCGCGCTCGGCCGGCGGGAGCAGTCTGCGCCAGGCGTTGGCCGACATGCACGGCGTTCCCATGGAGCAGATGCTGGTCACCACCGGCGCAGCGGAAGCACTCGTTCAGGTCTTTCTGGTCGCGGCTGAGCCGGGCAGCAACGTCGTCGTTCCCCAACCCTGCTTTCCCCCACACGCGCAAGTGCCCGAATCGCTCGGGCTGGAGGTTCGCTCGTACGGGGTGCGCCGCGACAGGGCTTTCCAGATCGATCTGCAGGAGGTGATGGGTCTGGTCGATGCGCACACCAGGCTCATCCTGGTGAATTCGCCGCATAATCCTACCGGGACGACGATCAGCGACAAGGACATGCTAGCGCTGCACGATTTCGCCGCGGAGCGTAGCGTGCAGTTCGTTTCCGACGAGGTGTACCACCCCATCTACCACGGGCCTGCGAGCGCATCTGCCGCGACGCTGGCGCACGCCACCGTGATCAGCGACCTCTCGAAAGCGTTTTCTCTCAGCGGTCTGCGGCTAGGCTGGATTCGCGAGCCCGATGTGCAGCGCCGGGAGCGCTATCTGAGCATCCGAGAGTTCTTCACGATCTCCAACTCACCCATAACCGAACTGCTGGGGGAGATCGCCGTGCGCCACCGCGACGCGATCTTTCGGCGAACCCGCGAGGTGGCGTCCGCCAACCTCGAACTTCTCGACCAGGTGATCGCTGCGCATCAAGACGTCCTGCGTTGGGTTCGCCCGCGGGGAGGGATGACCGGGTTTCCCTGGCTCGTTTCGGGCGCGAACGCGCGTGCTTTCTGCGAAGAGGCCGTACGCGTAGGATTGCTCCTCGTGCCGGGTGACTGCTTCGGCGTTCCAGATCACGTGCGAATGGGATTCGGCGTCGGTCGCGAGTGGTATGCGCGCGCCATGGAGCGGCTATCGGGATTCCTCGCCGGCCAGTCGTGAAGCCGGGCGGACCTTATACCAATTGCTTCAGAACGATCTCGTGGCTCGACGTCTTCCCGTGAGATTCGCTCACCACGGTGATCGACGTTCCGGGCGGGCTGCTCGACAGCGTCGTGCGAAGTGTCAAGAGATCGTGCGAACTGACCGGCTGCCCGTTCACCGTCACGATCTCGTCGCCTGGCTGTAACCCCGCTTGTGAGGCAGGTCCATCGGGCAGCACGCTTGCGACATAGGCATGGTCGTCGCGCAGTGAGATCCATAGGCCGGAGCGGTCGTAGCTATCCGGAGCAGCGAAGAGCGCGCTTTGCCAGACGTATAACACGTTGTGTGGATAATCATAGACGATGTTGAAACGTCTGAGAAGGCCGCCGCCGATGCTTGCGGCCGCGACGTTCGAGGCGAAGACGCCTGCCTTTTGCCGGGAGGCGCGGGTCGTGATGTCGCTTAGGCGGGTACCCAGCACATCCAGCTGCGGCAGCGTGAAGACGTCCCCGTACACCGGTCCGCCGATGCCAAATCCTGTGAGCGCGTCTTGCACGCCGCCGAATCGTCCATACATCCCGTGACGTGTGGCAAACGGACCATAGACGCTCAGTGATGAGCGATCCCCGGTATCGATGAGGATCGTTCCCGTGATGCCCTCG
>Ga0310037_10000733_pt1 | contig 19432 bp, 20 predicted proteins | sample Sb_taG_11_FD_200239 | JGI IMG/M metagenome (GOLD analysis project Ga0310037, IMG submission 200239) | Peat soil microbial communities from Weissenstadt, Germany - Sb_50d_3_AS metaG (v2) (version 2) | ecosystem: Environmental > Terrestrial > Soil > Wetlands > Peat | place: Germany: Weissenstadt...
AGACCGTGCTCGACCTGAGCTGATCCTCGACCGCCGACAGGAAGGATGTCCACATGAGCCTCGTCTCAACCGAAGACCGCGGCCCGGTCCGTCATGTAGTGCTGAACCGACCGGAGAAGCGCAACGCGATGAACCAGGCGCTGCTCGTCGAGCTCTCAGGCGCCCTGCGCGCGGCTACGAACGACACATCCGTGCACTGCGTCGTCCTGCGCGGTGAGGGACCCGTGTTCTCTGCCGGCGTGGACCTCGGCGAGCTCATGTCCTTCGCCAACGACCCGGACGTCCTGCGACCGTTCCGCAACGTGTTCCTCGACTGCGCGAACCTGTGCGAAACGATGCCCAAGCCGGTCGTCTGTGAGATCCACGGCGCGTGCTTCGGCGGGGCGCTCGAGGTGGCGCTCGGCTGCGACCTGCGCGTCGCCGCCGAGGGCTCCAAGCTCGGGCTGCCGGAGGTCAAGTTCGGGATCATCCCCGACGTCGGTGGCTCCTCGCGGCTACCCGCGGTCGTCGGGTTGGGCCGCGCCAAGGAGCTGATCATGACGGCGCGGACGATCGACGCGGCCGAGGCCGAGCGCATCGGCCTGTTCAACCGGGTGGCCGCGCCCGAGGAGCTCGAGCAGGCCACACAGACACTGGTGGACGAACTGCTGGCGAACTCGCACGTCGCGGTGGGTCGGGCCAAGCGCGTGATGGACGCCTCCGCGCGCCCCGCGCTCGCTCAGACCCTGGAGCTGGAGGTCTCGGTGCAGGAGTACTGCGTCGCGGCGATGCGCGAGAGCGCGCGTGAGGCCGAGGGAGCCGCCGAGGCCGAGGGAGCCGCCGCCGAAACCGAGACGGTCGCGGCCGGTTAGCTAGCCGCCTCAGACGGCGGCGGTCGGGGCCTCTGTCGCCGGACGGCCCTCCGTCCACGTCCTGTGCGCGAGCAGCGCGACGGCAGCGTAGATCACAAGTGCATTCACGCCGTGGAGGAAGCCCACCCACGGGGCCGACGTTGCGACGACGCCGAGGACGAACTGCAAGATGCCGAGTAGAAGGATCCCGCCCGACCACTTGAGGTGGCTTTCGCCGAGACGTCCGGCCAACGAGACGATCAACAGCACCAGCATGAGGAGAACAATGACCGGACCGAGCGCACCATGCGCGTTGAAGGCGTCTTCGATCGTTTTCTTCGGAACCGAGACCGACGCCTGTTCCGCTTTATGGATCACATCGAACGCACCGTACCCCGCGAGCCCGACCTGCACGACGACCGCCATAAACAGAATTGAGGTCAACCAGCGAAACGCATTGCGCATGCGCAGCAGCATATAGGAGCTCTCGGAGCCGACCATGCGTAAAGCTAACGAGCATGAAAAGCGTCACCTATCCACGCGTTCCACACCTAGCTCCGGGTCTGGGAGCGACACGAGACGACCTCGTACTGTCCCGCGAGACATGCGAACGACTCCTGGAGGGCGGGGTCCACATCGAAGAGAAGCTCGACGGCGCGAACATCAGTCTCGCCATCGGCGATAACCGCCAGATCGAAGTTGCATCGCGCGGGGGCCCTGGGACGATTGATCGCGGCAACCACCTCGGTCGCGCACGCGCGTGGGCGGCTGAACGCTCCGACGCGCTGCACCGCCTGCTCGCCGACGGTCGCATCCTCTATGGCGAGTGGCTGCTCACCCGCCATAGCGTGGGTTACGACTCGCTCCCAGACCTGTTCGTGGGGTTCGACTTGTTCGACCCAAAGACGGGTTGGATCTCGGTCCGCGACCGCGACGAGCGCTTGCATAACGCGGGCTTGGCAACTCCGCCCGTCTTGGGCGAGTTTGACCACATCGATCTCGCGGCAGTGGATGCGCTGATCGGACCGTCGGCCTTCGGAGCGCCAAGTGCCGAGGGCTTGATCCTACGCGCGGTTCATGCTCGCGACGACGTGCCAAGACTGGCGAAGCGATTGGCGGTAGGCGTCTCCCGAGTGACGGACGATGCATTTGGGCAGACTCGCGAGGAGAATCGGGTAAGACACCCGGCAGTACAGGTTTGAACCTGTACTCAAACCTTGTCAGGGTCAGCAATCTCGGGGCGCCAGTCCACGGGGCCCGCCACAAGCGTGTGGCTGCCCAGCGGCCGGCCGAGGATCTCCTGCACACGCCGCGCGCACGCGAGCAGCGCCTCCAGATCGATGCCGGTGTCGATTCCCATCTCCTCCAGCATCGAGACGAGATCCTCGGTCGCGATGTTCCCGGTCGCGCCGGGAGGCACGGGGCAGCCGCCGAGCTCGCCGAAGCTCGACTCGAAGCTGTCGATCCCCGCCTCGAGCGCCGCGAGCACGTTCGCGAGCCCCTGACCGCGGGTGTTGTGGAAGTGCGCGGTCAGCTGCGCGTCCGGCAGCTCGTCGCGCCACAGCGTGAACAGCTCGCCGACCTGGCGCGGGTTGGCCATCCCGGTCGTGTCGCCGAAGCCGATCTCCTGCGCGCCGGCCTCATGCAGGCGCCGGGCGATCTCCATCACGCGCTCGGGCGACACGCGACCCTCATAGGGGCAACCGAACGAGGTCGAGATCACGCCCTCACAGCGTAGGCCCGCCTCGCGCGCGCGCCCAAGCACCACCTCGAGGCCCGCCAACGACTCAGCGATCGAGCGGTTGACGTTCTTGCTGTTGTGCGTCTCCGAAGCGGACATGAACACGTTGATCTCGTCAAACGCCTGCCTGCGACCGCTCGACCGCGACTTCTCCAGCAACGCGAGCGCATTATCCAGGCCGCGCTCGTTCGGCACGAGCACGCTGAGCGCCACATCTTCTGGCACGTCGATCCCCCCGAGCGCCTCGGCGGCGTCGGCGAGCTGCGGGATCACATCGGGGCGCACGAAGCTCGTGACCTCCAAACTCTTTACGCCCGTGCGTGCAAGCGCCTCGATCAGCTCGACCTTCCGCTCGGTCGGGATCGTCTCGGGCTCGTTCTGAAAGCCGTCGCGCGGGCCGACCTCCCTGATCCTCACGGTCTTCGGCGTCATCCCCTGAAGCCTATACTCGCCGCCATGTCATCCCCGGCCGACGACCCGATCGCCATCGTCGGAGCCTCGGGCGCGCTGGGGTTCGGTCTCGCGGTGCGTCTCGCCGGCGCCGGGGTGCCGATCGCGATCGGCTCGCGCGACGCCGCACGTGCCCAGGAAACCGCCGAGCGCGCGCAGGCCATCGTGCCGGGCGGCTCCTTCGCCGCGCACGACAACGCGGGCGCCGTGCGCGCGGCGGACACGGTGATCCTGAGCGTGCCGTTCCGCAACCAATCCGAGACGCTCGCCAACCTGAAGGACGCCCTGGAGCCCGGTCAGCTGCTGATCGACGCGACCGTGCCCCTTGCGGCGGCGGTCAGCGGTAAGGCGACGCGCATGCTCGGTGTCTGGCAGGGCTCCGCCGCCCAGCAGGCATTGGAGATGGCACCGGACGGGGTGCGCGTCGTCTCCGCGCTGCACACGGTCAGCGCCGCCTCGCTCAGCGACCCCGACCACCCCCTCGACCAAGACGTGCTCCTGTGCGGCGACTCCCGCGAGGACAAGCGCGCGGCGGCCCTCCTGATCGAGCGGATCGCGGGCCTGCGCTGCGTGGACTGCGGCAAGCTGGAGATGGCGCGCATCACCGAGTCGCTCACCGCGATGTTGATCGCGGTCAACGCTCGCTACAAGGCGCACGCCGGTATCCGCCTCGCGGGCCTGCCGGACATACTCTGGGAGTGATGTCTGGAGACGCCGCAGCGATGGACGGGGACATTGTGATCCTCGCCGGAGGCACCGGCGGCGCCAAGCTCGCGCGGGGCATGGCGGACGTCGTCGACCCCGAGCGGCTGACGGTGATCGCGAACACCGGCGATGACATCGAGATCTACGGCGCCCACGTCTCGCCCGATCCGGACCTCGTCTCCTTCTGGCTGGCCGACCTGATCGATGCACGCGGTTGGGGACTGCGTGGCGACACGTTCGCGGTGATGGACGCGCTCAGGGAGCTCGGCCGGGAGGTGTGGTTCAACCTCGGCGACCGCGACCTGGCCTGGTGTCTGGAGCGCGCGCGCCTGTCGGCCGAGGACGGCCTGCACCCGACCGCGGCGCTGGCACGGCTGAACGAGGCGCTCGGCGTGCGCGCGCGCGTGCTGCCGATGAGCGATGACCCTGTACGCACATGGGTGCGCACAACCACCGGCTGGCGCTCGTTCCAGGAGTTCATGATCCGCCAGCGCGCCGAGGGCATCGTCGAGGGCTTGGAGTTCCGTGGCGCTGAGCAGGCGCGGCCGAGCGCCGCGGTGATCGCGGCGCTCGAGCGTGCCGATGCGATCGTGATCGGCCCCTCCAACCCGCTCGCCTCGATCGCCCCGATCCTCGCCGTCCCGGGCGTCCGCGAGGCGCTGATCGCCGCGTCCGCGCCTGTGATCGCCGTCAGCCCAATCGTCGGTGGCGAGGTCCTGAAGGGCCCAACGGCCGCGTTCATGGCGTTCGCCGCGCTCGAGTGCAGCGCCGACGGGGTGGCCGACTTCTACGGGGAGCTGCTGGACGGGATCATCTCCGATGAAAACGTCGCGCGCCTGCCGACCCTGCAGATCGACACGCGGATGGATGACGGCGCCGCTCGCAAGCAGGTTGCCGAGCAGACACTGTCCTTCGCACAGGCGCTCGCGGGGTAGCCATACGCTGGACTTCGTGGGGCTCGTGGCTACTTCGTGAAGCGCTCGCGGCGACCTCGTGCAGGCGCTCGCGGAGCGGCAGTCCCCGCTTGCTATGAGCCGGCGGCCGCCGACGATGCTCCACGCTCGCGCCACGCCTGCAAGGCGTCGAGCGCGCCATAGGTGACGCGCTCGAGGAAGGTGTCGCGGTCGTTCACGTGTGGCAGCGGCTCGGCGGGGACGTCGACCTCGAGGAACTCGCAGAGCGGCTCCCATCCTTCGGTGACCTCCCAGACGAGCAGCCGCTCCGGCGGCACGGTCCGCTTGACCGCCTCGTTGTGGGCGTTTGCCTGCTCGATCAGCTCCGCCGGGGAGTGGCCGGCGGCGAACGTGCCCTGCTCGCCCCAGAACATGCGGTCCACCAACGCCAGGTAGCGCCGCCAGCGCGGGTCCACCTCGCGGCGAGCGCTCGAGAGCAGGCGAATCAGCGACTCGCCGTAGCACATGTCCACGATCGTGCTGCGGAAGCTGCGCTCCCACGACTCGGGCTCGCGCACGCTCAGCAGGACCTTCGCGTCCGGGTAGAAGTCCATCAGCTCGCGATAGAAGTAGCCCCCGGGCCAGTCCGCGCTGGCTCCGCGCCCGGCAAACACCTCCTCCCAAACGGCCTCCCCGTCCAGTGCGCGGTTCCACAGCGGGACCTGGCCGTCCAGGTCGGCCAGCACGTCGACCCAGTGGTAGCAAGACCCGAGGCCGAGCTGCTCCAGCGCCACCTTCTGCGTCAGCGTGCCGGTCCGCGGCAGGCCCGCCCCTATCAACTCAATGCTCATCTGCGATCTCTCCCAAGACGCCGGTAATGCGCGTAACCTACTGTGCTCGCGCTGCCGAGACCGTTATTTGCGGGCCAATCGAGCTGCGGGCACGCGAAGAAGTCAGTAAGAACGCCGTCTTGGCACCAGATTAGTGTCCAGTTTGTGCATATCGTCGGAACTACAACTTTGGACGGTGCTGACCGGTTTCACAGTACGTCCGCCGGCAGACAAGGAGTCTCGACTGTGTACAACGGCGCGAATCGCAGCACCGGAGGATCGCTTCTCGTCGATCCGCTGCCGGCCACACGCCGGGACGTCCGCCGCGCAGGCACGCGCATCGCCGCGATCGCGGTCTCCCACGCCGCGGAGGTCCTCACGCAGGAGCAGGTGCTCGAGCGCCTGGGGCTGAAGGGCGACGAGTTCGCCGAGCGAATCTTTGCCCGCAGCGGCGTCAAGCGCCGCCACTTGGACCTCAGCGAGGGCTTCCTGGGAAAAACGTTGCAGGGACGTGCCCAGCAGATCGAGCGGGACCTGCTGCGCCACTCGATCCATGCTGTCGACGCGCTCGAGCTCGACCCACTCCAGATCGGCACGGTCGTCAGCTCGAGCCTGTACTCGCTCGGCTGCCCCACGCTCGCCCATCGCATGGTCGACCACTACGGGATGCATCCGGCAACCGACAAGTACCACATCAACGGAGTGGGCTGCGCGAGCGGCGTGCCGCTCATGCGCCTGGCGATCCAGACGATGCACGAGCAGCCGGGCAAGCAGGCGCTGGTCGTGGCGGCCGAGAGCATGAGCGGCATCCTCACGCCTGCCACACCCGATGACCCGAGGGCCAAGACGGTGGGCTCGGCGCTGTTCGGCGACGGCTGCGCCGCGGCCGTGCTCTCCGGCGACCCCGACGCGGACGGCCCGGTCATCCTCGACTCGCAGGTCCATCAGGTCGCGGGCACGCTCGACGCCGTCCGCCTGGACCTCGCCGCCGAAGACAGCTACCTGCACCTCGCCCGGGACCTGCCGGACATCGGCGGGGCGGCCCTGCCGGCGCTCGTCGCCGGATTCCTGCGCCGCAATCAACTCGAGCGCTCGGACATCGATCACTGGATGGCCCATCCCGGCGGCAGGCGCATCGTCGAGAACGTGCAGAGTGCGCTCGGGCTCTCGGAGGACGACCTCGCCACGAGCTGGAGCGCACTGGCCGAGCACGGCAATGTGGGCACCCCCTCGATCCTGTATGTGCTCAAGGACACGATCGCGCGCTGCGAGCCCCAGCCGGGCGAGCGCGGACTGATGGTGACGATCGGCCCCGGGGTGACTCTGGGGTTGATGCTGCTCGGCTGGTAAACCAGCGGGCCTGGCGGGCCATGCCGCTCCCGAGCGCCGGAGACTTCGAGGCAATGCGGACGGCTGGATACGCTCTTGCGATGCGCACCGCGGCGATCCTACCCGTCAAGCACTTCGCCCAAGCCAAGCAGCGCCTGGGCGCGAGCGTCGCTGATCCGCTGCGGCTGGAGATGGCACGAGCGATGGTCGACGATGTGCTCGCCGCGCTGGCTGAGACCGCTTCGATCGAGCGCACGATCGTCGTCACCGGCGAGCCGTCGGTGACCGATACAGCACGCGCGCAGGGAGCAATCGTGATCGACGACACCGCGCAAGACGGCCAAAGCGCCGCCGTGAACCTCGGCATCGAGCGTGCCCTCATCGAGGGAATGGAGCGTGCACTGTGCGTCCCCGGTGACTGTCCAACACTCGATCCCGATGAGCTCGCGGCGCTGCTGAGCTCACCGGCAAGCGACGAGCCCGAAGTCGTGATCGTTCCCGACCGGCACGGAACCGGGACCAACGGCCTGCTGCTCGCGCCTCCTGGCGCGATCCGTCCCAGCTTTGGGCTTGGCAGCTGTGAGCGTCACCGCACACTTGCGATTGCCGCTGAGGTCTCCTGGCGCATCGAGCGGCCGGCGTCGCTGCTGCTGGACATCGACACCGGCGAGGACCTCGCCGCGCTGCGTACGCGACTCTCCGCGGAGCGCCTCGGAGCCTCCCGCACCCGCGCGGTGCTCGACCGGACCGCAGCCAGGGAACGACCCGCCATCACGACCCCCGCCTGAGACGGAGCAGTGGCGAGCCTCTCCGCGCGCGCCCTCAGCCACCTGCCCGAGGTGCGCGCCGGTGACGACCTCGCGATGCTGATCGTGAACGCGCTGGACGAGGAGCGCGAGCGACCCGTGCGCCCCCTGCACGACGGGCAGATCGTGGTGATCGCGCACAAGGTCATCTCCAAGGCCGAGGGCGCCATCGTCGTCCTCGCCGATGTGACGCCCGGGGAGCGAGCTCGAGAGCTGGCCGCGGAGCAGGGCAAGGATGCGCGCATGGTGCGGGTCGTGCTCGACCAGTCCGCGGAGATCCTCCGCACCGCGAGCGGCGTGCTGATCAGCCGCACCCACCACGGCTTCGTCTGCGCGAACGCCGGGGTCGACGCCTCCAACACGAGCAGGGCGAACGGGACCGGGACAGGCGCGACCGGGGCAGGCGATACCGAGGCGGGCGAGACCGAGACGCTGATCGTGCTCCCCCGTGACCCCGACGCCTCCGCCCGAGCTCTGCGCAATCGCTTGCGCGAGCTGACCGGGGCCCACCCCGCGGTGCTGATCACCGACAGCTTCGGCCGCGCCTGGCGCCACGGGCAATGCGACGTCGCGATCGGCTGCGCCGGGATGACGCCGCTGGAGGATTGGCGGGGCCGCACAGACAGCGTCGGCCTGGAGCTGCGCGCCACCTGGATCGCCGTCGCCGACGCCGCGGCCGCCACCGCCGACCTCGCCCGTAGCAAGGACTCGCGCGAGCCCGTCGTGCTGATCGACGGCCTCGCGCGCTTCGTCACCGCCGAGGACGGCCCCGGCGCGGTGGCGCTACTGCGACCATTGGAGGAGGATTTATTCAGATAGCCAGGCGCGGGTCTGACCAACCCACAACCCGCTCTGAAGCGGCTGAGCCGCGACCGCGGGGCTCGATAGCTTTAGCTCGTGCTCCGAGCTCACCCGATCAGGAGGATCCTGCTGGTCACGCTGGTCGCGCTCTGCACGGCCGTCATCGCGCTCAATTGGACCTACGGCCGTCTGCCGGCGGAGCCCAAGCCGGCCGGCTCGTTCGTTCAGGTCGGCAAGCTGCGAATCCACTACATAGAACACCCCGGGAGCGGCACACCGGTCTTGCTCATACACGGCCTGCCAGGGACGGCCGAGGACTGGGAAGACGTCACACCGCTGCTCGCCGGCCATCGCACGATCGCGATCGACCGGCCCGGCTTCGGCTACTCGACCGGCGGTTATGTTTCCTTCAAACGGCAACTGGAAACGATCGACGCGCTGCTGCACAAGCTCCATGTCTTGCGGCCGATTCTCGTCGGCCACTCCTACGGCGGGACGATCGCGCTCGGGTTTGCCGAGCGCTACCCAAGCGAGGTACGCGGACTGGTGCTCGTCGACGCGGCCGCCGCCGGCCAGCACCCAGACGACTTCGCGCGGTTTCAGGCTCACGTCATCCATGTCCTTGAGCTGCCGGTCATCTGGCAGATCGCCGACGTGACCTTCTCGCAACTGTTGCGCAAGGTATCCGTGGAACTGGCCGACAGCGAAGCGTTTCACCCCCAACCCGTCGACGCGGCCCAACGTCAGCACGTGCTCGCAATCAGCATGACGCGCGGTAATCTCGATGCACTGGCGGGGGAGTACCTGGCTGCCGACAGCGCGATCACCCAAGTCGATCGAGGTCTCGGCACGATCAAGCTCCCGAGTGTCGTCATCCAGGGCGACGCCGACAAATTCGTCGAGCCGATTTATGGTCGCCGTCTCGCGGCCGTGCTGCCCAAGGCTCGTCTGGTGATGGTGAGCGGTGGACACATGGCGCCTTACACACATCCGGCGGCGATCGCCGCCGCAGTCAAGAGCATTTCGGACGCACCGGTGCAGCGCCTCAGGCGAGGACCGGCAGCTCGTGGCGGCGCCTGATCTCGTACAGCGTCGTGCGCTCCGCCGCCGGGCGCCCGGCCTCGTGCGCGGCGCCCACGAGCTGCTCGGGCTCCAGGCGGGTGCCGTGGTAGCTGCCGGCGAGGCGGCTGATCGACTCCTCCATCAGCGTGCCGCCGAGGTCGTTGACGCCCCAGCGCAGCGACTCGGTCGCGGCGTCGAGCCCCATCTTCACCCAGCTGGCCTGCAGGCTCGGCACGGTGCGTCCGAGCGCCAGGCGAAAGACGGCGGTGTGCTTGAGGTTCTCCTCGCGCGAGATCTCCTCCACCCCGTGCGTGCGCCCGAGCAGCGTCTGGAAGGGGATGAACGACAGCGGCACGAACTCGGTGATCCCTCCGGTGCGCTCCTGCAGCTCGCGGATCACGCGCATGTGCTCGGCGAGCTCCCACGGCTCCTCGATGTGGCCGAACATGACCGTAGCGGTCGAGCGTAGACCAGCCGCGTGCGACGCCTCGATGATCTCCACCCAGCGCGCGACCGGCAGCTTGTTCGGCGAGATGCGCTCGCGCACGCCGTCGTGCAGCACCTCCGCGGCGGTGCCCGGCGTCGAGCCGAGACCCGCGTCGCGCAGGCGCGCGAACACCTCCGCCGGGGATAGCTCGGAGATGTCGCACATGTGCGCGATCTCCATCGGGCTGTACGCGTGCAGGTGCAGATCGGCTCCCGCGTCCGCTGCGGTCGCCTTCGCCAACCGCAGCCACCCGAGGTAGTCATCGAGCTGCCAGTCGGGGTGGATGCCCGACTGGATGCACAGCTCGGTGGCACCGAACTCAAGCGCGTCGTGGATGCGCGCGGCGAACTCCTGCTCGTCGTGTTCGTAGGCGTCCGGCGAGCGCTTGCCCTGGCCGAAGCCGCAGAACGCGCAGCCGACCGTACAGACGTTGGAGATGTTGATGTTGCGGTTGACGACGAACGTCACCGTCTCCCCCGCCAGCTCCGCCCGCAGCTCATCCGCCGCTTGGCGCATGTCCTCGATCGCCTCCGGCCGCGTCTCGGCGAACATCGCCGTCAGCTCCTCGGCGCTCAACCCGAGGCCGTCGCGGGCGCGCTCGGTCGCCCCGGCGACGAGGTCGGGACGGATCGGCGGAGCGCCGCTTGCGGCCGGGTCGGTGCGGCCGGAGCCTCGCCGCGGGATGAAGCTCCAGTACTTGACCTTGATCGTGTCCATCACACCCTGCGCCATCCACTCGGGGTCGATGTACTTCGGATAGACGCACAGCCGCTCGGTCAACGCATAGCCGTCCCTCTGCAGCTCCTTGCGCACCTGGTGCGGCGACGGAAACGGGTGCTCCGGGGAGATGTGATCGCCGTTCGCGCTCAAGCCCCCCAGGTCGGTCGCGCCCGCGGCCACCAGCTCGCCCCACCAGTCCGCCAGGTTCGGCGGGATCTGGATGCCCACGTCGGGCATCAGCCGCCGGGTCTCCGCGATCAGCCGCTTCATGTCCTCGATATTGATTGGACCCCCACCCGCCCCGGCCCACTCCGGCAAAGGCAGCTCCGGCCGGCCGTCCGCCACGCCCGTGCGCCAGTACTCGCGCGCGGCCGCGTCCGCGATCTGCGCCGGCTCCTGCCCGTAGTAGCGCTGGTGGGGAACGAAGTTCTGCAGGATCACCTCCTGGATGTGCCCATACTCGGCGTGCACAGCCGCGAGCGCCTCCAGCGACCGCACGCGCTCCTCCTCCGTCTCCCCTATTCCCACGAGGATGCCGCTCGTGAACGGGATCCGTAGCTCGCCCGCCGCGCGGATCGTCTCCAGGCGCCGCGCCGGGTGCTTGGTCGGCGAGCCAGCGTGCACCGTCTGCATCAGCCGCTCGGAGATCGACTCGAGCATCAGCCCCTGCGACGCCGTCACCTCGCGCAGGCGCGCGAGGTCCTCGTGCGCGAGCACGCCGAGGTTCGTGTGCGGCAAGAGGCCGCGCTCGAGCGCCCGCTCGCATGCCCACATGACGTAGGCGGTGAAGTCCTCATGGCCGTACTCGCGCAGCCGCGCCGCCACCTCGGGGTTGACCTCCGGTTTCTCGCCCGTCAGGACGAGCAGCTCCTTGACCTGCCGGCGCGCGGCGCCGTCGAGGATCTCGATGACCTCCTCGGGCGCGTACAAGTGGGCCTGATGCGTGGCGAACGCGCAGTACTTGCAGTAGCACTGACACGTCCGCGACAGCGACAGCGTCAGATTGCGCGAAAACGTGACCCTGCGCCGCATTCCCCGAGTGTATGAGGTCAATGGGTCTGTCCGATGGCCCTTCTACATTCGCCCCATGTCCGAAGACACCCTCCGTCGCGCCGTCGCCGAGATGATCGGCGCGTTCACGCTCACGTTCGTCGGCGCCGGCGCCGCTGCGGCGTCAGGCGTCGCCCACGACAGCACCCTGATCGGCGTGGCGATCGCCAACGGGCTCGCGATCGGCGTGATGGTGTGCGCGCTCGGCTACATCTCGGGCGGGCACTTCAACCCCGCGATCACGTTCGGCTTCCTCATCACCCGCCGGATCAAGCCGGCGCTCGCGGGCGTCTACTGGATCGCGCAGCTGAGCGGCGCCGCGCTCGCCGCGCTGCTCGTCAAGGAGCTGCTCCCGCGCGCCACGACCGAAGCGGTGAAGCTCGGGGTCCCCGCGCTCGGTCATGGAGTGGACGCGAGCTCGGGCTTCCTGCTCGAGGCGGTGCTCACGTTCTTCCTCGTGCTCGTCGTGTTCGGCGCGGCCGTCGACACGCGCGGCCCGTTCAACGCGGTCGCCGGGCTGGCGATCGGCCTGACGATCTCGATCGACGTGCTGTTCGGCGGCCCATTTACAGGCGCGGCGATGAACCCTTCGCGCGCGTTCGGGCCGCAGCTCGTCGGCGACCACTGGGCCAACGGCTGGGTCTGGTACGCGGGACCGGTGCTGGGAGCGAGCGTGGCGGCGCTGCTGTACCACTTCCTGTTCCTGGGGGGCAAGGCCGAGCCCGAGGCCGCCACAGCCGCGACCTGATCGGGCAGGGCGGGACCCCCCGCGAACGTGCGGCGCGGGCGGTTGCGAAGCGCCGACCTCTACGACCCCTATGCTCCGCCGCGATGTCCTCTCCGGCCCGCGTCTATCTGGCCCGTCACGGCCAGACGGCCTACAACCTCGAGGGCCGCTTTCAGGGCCAGCTGCCCGTGCCGCTCGACGGGAAGGGCCGGATACAGGCCGCAGAACTGGCTGAGCTCGCCGCCGAGCACGGGTTCAAGGCACTGTGGTGCAGCCCGCTGCTGCGGGCGCACGAAACGGCGGAGATCGTGTCCGCCAGGATCGGGCTGGAGCCGAAAGAAGATGCGCGGCTGATGGAGACGAACGCGGGCGACTGGACGGATAGGTCGTTCAGCGAGGTGCAAGCGGAAGCGTCCGAGCTGTTCGCAAAGTTCATCGTCGGCGACCCGAGTTTCGCTTTCCCCGGCGGAGAGTCGTTCTCCCAGCAGGAGGAGCGCGTGGGCGCCGCGCTCGATGATGTCGAAAAGGGCGTTCTGCCCGCACTCGTGGTCTGTCACGGCATGGTCATTCGCGCCGCCCTGTCTGTGCGCTCCGGGCAATGGCTGCCAAACGGACAACGGGTGCCCAACGGAGCGCTCGTCCCGCTCGACCCAGCCGAGGCGGAACGAATGGACCTTGGCGACCCAGACGCCACGACGGCGAGCTGAGGAGCCGGCCGCTAGGACATCTGCGCAAGGTTGTTGACATCCTCTCCGGCCACGAGCACGAACTCGTTTTTAGCTCCGGCACGGCGGCCCTCACGATAGGGCCTGTATTCATCGCTCTCGTAGAACTCCTCCGCAACCTCTTTCGAAGGCCACTCGATGATCACGGAGACCTGGGCCGGCGCCCGCTCGCCCTCGATCTTGCGGACCTTCCCCGTACGAGCCAGATAGCGGCCGCCACGCCGCTCGACCATGCCGGTGACGTTTGCGACGTACTCCCTGATCCAGCTGGGATCCGTGATGTCCATCTCGGCGATCGCGTAGTACTTCATCGGTGTTCCCCCATCGGTTGCATTCCCCAGACCGTATTCAGACCGTATCTACTAGGCGACTGACGAGCTCGGCGCCCTCGCGAGCCATGCGCGAGCGGGGAACCACAAGGTCGAAACCGGCCTGCTCGGCACGTTCACGCACATGCACATCCACATGTGAGTAGAAGCCCAGCGTCCGTGTCTGCGCCAGCTTGCCCTCGCCAGGTAGTGCTTCCACCAACGCCGAGCCATCGAGGTCGTCGTTCGTCAAGTCCACTACGAGCACCGCCGGAGCCGCTGCGTCAGCGTCTTTTAGTCGGCCTCGCAGTTGACCCTCGTCCGTGAGGAGCGCGACCTCGTGGCCGGCCGCCGTGAGCGCTCCCTGCACGCGCGATCCGAATAGGAGATCCGGAATCAGCGCAAGCACATGCGCCATCGTCCTCGGCCTCTACTGCGCGCGCAGGTGGCGGAACTCTTCGCGCGCCGACTGCGGGCGACCCCACATCTGCGTGACCTCCACCCGCCCCGAGCGTACCTCCCGCACGGCGAGCTCGCCCTCGAGGCCCGCTTCATCGAGCAGACGCAGCGTGCCGTGCACCGTCGGCGCCGAGGCTGCGTGCCCGAAGCGGTGGGCGATAAGTAGACGCCAGTGCCAGTCGTGGTGGGAATAGGGCCGCGCGTTGCAGGTCGTCAGGTAGACGGCTGCTTCGACGTAGCGTGACTCTTCAGCGATTCGCAGGTCGAGCTCGAGGTCGGTCCAGTCGTCCGGAAGCGAGTCGACGATCTGCTGGAAGGCGTCGGCCAGGCTCATTGCCGCAAAGCCTAGCGTGGCGCCCCGCGGGGAGCGACCGGAAGGCCAGCGGAACGGCATGGCCATCGTTCGGTCACATCTGGGCGTGGCTATCCTCGAAGGAGTGGCAACGATCGCCGACACGGACCGCCTCAGCACCGAGTACCGGACGCTCACCGAGACCTGTGGCTTGATTGATCGCTCCGAGCGGGGCAAGCTCGCCCTCACCGGCTCAGGCGCAGTGGAGTTCCTCAATGGCCAGGTCACCAACGAGCTTTCAGACCTGCACCCCGGCGAGGGCTGCTATGCGGCGTTCCTCACGCACAAGGGCAAGATGCTCGGCGACCTGCGCATCCTCGCGATCGGCGAAGACCCGGCGCGCCCACCATCTGAACTGCTGCTCGACACGGAGCGCGTGGCGCTCCAGGGGCTATTCGACATGATCCGCCGCTTCAAGGTCGGCTACGAAGTCGAACTGCACAAGCGCACGATCGAGCGTGGCGTGTTGTCGCTGATCGGCCCCGAAGCCGGGCGAATCGCGGCGGCCGAGGCACTGGCGAATATCGAGCACGCCAACGCAGCCCTCGAGATCGACGGCATCGCGGCCGTCGTCGTGCGCACCGATGTCGGCGTGGACATCATCTGCGACGCCGCCGACGTCGAGCGGCTGACCACTGCATTGCGCGAGCGCGACGCCGTGCCCGTCTCCCAGCAGGCCGCCGAATGCCTGCGCATCGAGCGCGGCCGCCCGCTCTACGGGATCGACATCGATGACACCACGATCCCCCAGGAGGCCGGGCTGAACGAGCGCGCCGTCTCGTTCACAAAGGGTTGCTACGTCGGCCAGGAGACCGTCGCGCGTCTGCATTACAGGGGCAAGCCCAATCGGCATCTACGTGGCCTGCGCATGCCCGAGCCCGTTGCGGTGGGAGCTGAACTGCGCCTGGGCGAGCGCGTCGTTGGGCGTCTGACCAGCGCTGTCGTATCGCCCAGGCTGGGCCCGATCGGGCTGGCGCTCATCCGCCGCGAGGCCGAGCCGGGCACAGTAGTGAGCATTCGCGAGAACGGCGCCGCAGCCGAGGTCATCGAGCTTCCGTTCTAGTGTCGTGGACGGCGCGCGAACCCCCTCGGCCTGACGCACCAAGATTTGGTCCGGCCTTCGGCCGGGGGGACCCACCTCCGCCAGCCATCTGGCCGGCTCCGGCACCTATGACTTGGTCCAGCCTTCGGCCGGGGGGACCCACCTCCGCCAGCCATCTGGCCGGCTCCGGCACCTATGACTTGGTCCAGCCTTCGGCCGGGGGGACCCACCTCCGCCAGCCATCTGGCCGGCTCCGGCACCAAGATTTGGTCCGGCCTACGGCCGGGGGGACCCACCTCCGCCAGCCATCTGGCCGGCTCCGGCACCAAGATTTGGTCCAGCCTACGGCCGGGGGGACCCACCTCCGCCAGCCATGTGGCCGGCTCCGGCACCAAGATTTGGTCCGGCCTACGGCCGGGGGGACCCACCTCCGCCAGCCATCTGGCCGGCTCCGGCACCAAGATTTGGTCCGGCCTACGGCCGGGGGGACCCACCTCCGCCAGCCACGTGGCCGGCTCCGGCACCTATGACTTGGTCCGGCCTACGGCCGGGGGGACCCACCTCCGCCAGCCATGTGGCCGGCTCCGGCACCCCTAGACCACTCAGGGTCAGCCCAGCGCGATGAGCTGTGTGATACATGTCACACACGCAACGATTGCGCTGATGACTATACTTGCGTGCATGCAAGCAATCACTGTGGTGACGCAACCCAATCGCGTGGTATTGACACGAGACATGTACGCACTGGCAAGTTTCCTGATGCGCACGGCGAACGTTGGCACGTTTAACGCAATCGCCGAGCTCGATCTGTCGTTCACCCAGCTCAAGGCGCTGTGCGCCTTGGAGACGGACGGTGAAGAGCGCTCGGTGAAGGCTCTCGCCGAATCGATGCAGGTCTCTTTGCCAGCGATGAGTCGCGCCGTGGACGGCCTCTTCGAGCGCGGCTTCGTGGAGCGCGAGGAGGATCCGGCCGACAGACGCATGAAGCGAGTGCGCCTGACCGACGCCGGCCGGACCGTACCGCGGGCCCTCAACGAGGCCCGTCTATCCGCCCTCGCCGAGCTGATGAGCTCCCTGGAGGACGCGGAGGCAGAGGCGTTGGAGCGCGCGCTCGGCCTCATCCTCGAGCGCCGCGAGGAGATCGCCGCCTACAGACCTACCGAGCAGGGAGCCGTCGCATGACCGAGAGGATCCGATCGTTGCAGATGAACGACGACAACCGCCGCTGGTGGGCGCTGGGGGCGATGTGCTTTGCGCTGTTCATGATCATGCTCGACAACACGGTCGTAAACGTGGCTCTGCCGTCGATCCAGCGCGACCTGCACTCCTCCACCTCCTCCCTGGAGTGGACGGTCAACGCCTACACGCTCTCCTTCGCCGTGCTGCTGGTCACCGGCGGACGTTTGGGCGACCTCTTCGGCCGCCGCAAAGTGTTTCTCGCGGGCGTGATCATCTTCGCGTGCTCCAGCGGCGCCATCGGGTTCTCGCCCAGCGACACCTGGCTGATCGCTTGGCGTGCGGTGCAGGGCACGGGCTCGGCGCTGATGATGCCGGCCACGCTGTCGATCATCACCAACGCATTCCCACCCGAGGAGCGCGGCAAGGCGATCGGCACCTGGGCGGGCGTGTCGGCGATGGCGTTGGCAATCGGTCCGGTGGTGGGTGGCTTCCTCGTGCAGAGCGTCAGCTGGCAGTCGATCTTCTTTCTGAACCTACCGGTCGCGATCGCCGCGGTTGTCGTCGCGCTGTTCGCTGTGCGCGAGTCGCGCGACGAAACCGTCGAGCGAACCGTCGACATTCCCGGCGTTCTGACGCTCACGATCGGCCTCGCCGCACTGGTGTTGGCTCTGGTCGAGGGCAACAGCTGGCACTGGGGCTCCACACGCGAGATCGCGATGCTCGCAGTGGCCGTCGTTGGCCTGGCTGGCTTCTTCCTCGTTGAGTCTCATCGACGGGTGCCGATGGTGAACTTCAGCTTTTTTCGCTCGCGCACCTTCCTGGGAGCCAATCTGGTCGCGTTCATCGTGAGTTTCGCGATGCTCGCGATGTTCTTCTTCCTGGCGCTCTACATGCAGAACATCCGTGGGTACACGCCGCTCGAGGCCGGCGTGCGCTTTTTGCCATCGACGGTGATGATCATCCTGATTGCGCCAATGGCGGGACGTCTCGCCGACCGCGTGGGCCCGCGACCGCTGATGACCTTTGGGCTGCTCGCCGTTTCGGGAGCGCTGTTCTGGCAATCCCATCTGACGGTCACAAGCGGCTACGGCACGCTTCTGCCCGGCTTTGTGCTGATGGGCATCGGTATGGGCTTTGTGATGTCGCCGATGAGCATGGCCGCCATGAACGCCGTCGATCGCACCAAGGCAGGCGTGGCCTCGGGAATACTCTCGATGAATCGCATGGTCGGCGGCACCTTCGGTGTCGCCATCCTGGGTGCCCTTGGCAGCACGCTGGGTCGAGCAAAGATCGATCAGCTACTGCCCTCGCTGCCTGTCGCCAAGCGCGCACAGCTGGTCGAAGGCCTGGGCTCGAGCGGCGCGGGACACCATCTGCCCGTCAGCATCGTCGAGGCGGGCCAACAAGCATTCGTGTACGCGCTGCAGTACGGGTTGCGCCTGGGCTCCGCGGTCGCTCTAGTCGGAGCCCTGCTCGCATGGATGCTCGTTGCCCGCCGGACAGCTGCCACCCCGGTGGGCGAGCACGCGCAGAGCCCCGACCGCGGTCACACGACCGAGACTGTCCAGGCGTGATGGAGGCGTCGTTCGAGGCGCACGCGTGGGACCGCAAGCCCACGTCGACGACCCCCGGGTAGGATTGAGCTCCTGTCCTGGGTGGGCGGGTAAATCAATCACCGGAGGTTCCAGAGCCCGTGGCAATCGACCTGCAACAAGTATCCGAGGTGGACACCGAGCTCGGCGAGCTGCCCAAGACAATGGCCGCCTGGGTCATCCGCGAGGAGCGCTTCGGCGAGCCTAAGGACGCCTTTCAGCTCGAGGAGATCGAGGTTCCCGAGCCCGGCGCGTTCGAGGTGATCGTGCGCGTGATGGCGGCGGGCGTGAACTACAACAACGTGTGGGCCGCCCTGGGCAAGCCGGTGTCGGTGATGAAGTATGGAGACCACCCCGAGTTCGGCCACCACATCGGCGGCTCAGATGCCTCTGGGATCGTGTGGAAGGTCGGCCCGGGCGTCACCCGTTGGAAGCCGGGCGACGAGGTTGTCGTGCACTGCAACCAGGCCTCCTACGAGGACCCTGAGGTCCATGGCCTGGACCCAATGGCCGCCCCCTCACAGAAGATCTGGGGCTATGAGACCACGTGGGGCTCCTTCGCCCAGTTCACCAAGGTCCAGGCCCAGCAGCTGCTGGCAAAGCCCGCGGCGCTGACCTGGGAGGAGTCGGCCTCTTACGGCCTCGTGTACTTCACCGCCTACCGCATGCTGATCACCCGCTGCAAGCTGCAGGCGGGCAAGAAGGTGCTCATCTGGGGGGCCGCCGGCGGTCTCGGCGTGTTCGCCACCCAGCTGTGCGCCGCCGCTGGCGCCCACTGCGTGGGCGTCGTGTCCTCGGCCGAGAAGGGCGAGCTCGTCAAGCGCCTGGGCGCTGTTGACTACATCGACCGCGCCGAGTTCTCCGGGATGATGCGCACCGGCAAGGAGACACCTGACGAGGAGAAGGCTCGCTTTGGCGTCTCGCGCGAATTCTCAAAGCGCGTCAAGCAGATCCTCGGCGACGCTCCCGACATCGTCTTTGAGCACGTCGGCCAGGCGACGTTTCCGACCTCGGTGTTCACGGTCAAGCCGTTCGGCAAGGTCGTTATCTGCGCCGGCACCACAGGCTTCAACCTCGACTTCGACGTTCGCTATCTGTGGATGAAGCAGAAGGAGATCCTCGGCTCGCACTTCGCCAACGCGTATGAGTGCACGAAGGCCAACGAGCTGATCGAGTCGGGCCAGATCCGCCCGGTGCTGTGGCGCACGCTTGGCTTCGAGGGCGTCGCCGAAGCGCACCAGCTGATGCTCGAAAACAAGCATCTCGGCAAGATCTCGATTCTGGTCGGCGCGACCGAGGAGGGCCTGGGTAAGACCGCCGACGGCCCCGGCGCGATCCACGCGG
>Ga0310037_10000742_pt1 | contig 19299 bp, 10 predicted proteins | sample Sb_taG_11_FD_200239 | JGI IMG/M metagenome (GOLD analysis project Ga0310037, IMG submission 200239) | Peat soil microbial communities from Weissenstadt, Germany - Sb_50d_3_AS metaG (v2) (version 2) | ecosystem: Environmental > Terrestrial > Soil > Wetlands > Peat | place: Germany: Weissenstadt...
AAAGGGGTTCTATCCCCCCCTTGTAGCTTCCGCTCGGGAGATGCCCCGCATCAAGAAGATTCAGAGATTTAGATATAGTGTTCTTTTGTTCATTTATAGTGGAGTTTTTTAGGGAAACTACTGTTTAGGGGCCAGCTCGGCAGCCTTGACCCGGAACTCGTGGGCCGCGCAGGACCACCCGATGAACGGGACTTGGAGGGGCGACAACCTTGACCTCCCGGACGGGGACGGAGTGTGAGGCCACGACCTCCGCGCCACCCCGTGACACCTTCATTCTAGCCCTGAAACAAGCGTGATGGGAGGCGACTTGGGACCTTATCCCTATATTCAATTCCTTGTCCGGGCCTACCGGACGCACGGGTGTGCTGGTAGGCCCCTGCTCCCGCTCTTCGCTCGGCGTGTGGCCCGATAACCAGCAGCCTTCCGCCGACTGTGTACCCCTGAATCCCCGGCGATTTCTGCTCGGAGTTCCCGGCCACGTTCAGCGCCCCGGCGCCGTTCGCCCGGAACCATCGGGCGACCTCCTCGGGGTTCGGGCCTCGGGCCGGGCTGACATCGATGTGGGGCTTCCTGGGCCGCTGGATCATCCTGAGCGTCAGCCTCACACCCGCTGAGCCCCAGTCCGTGGCGAACTGGATCATGCCGTCCGCCTCCTTGACGTTCGCTTCAGTCCGCGGAGGGGTATTGGTGGCTGGGGTGTTCCCTGATGCCGTACTCCTCGGCAAACGCCGGACGGCGTCCTGGGCCAGGAAACCCCGCGGCATCCAGCCGCCGGTCGGGATGCCGGCCGCATACGATTTCCCATGGCCCGGAGTCCATCTCCCCACCGAGCGACGTTGCACCAAGGCCGCACCTGGTAATCCCGGAGCCCGCGTGGAGATGCAAAGGGCTCGAACGATTGACAGGCGGGCGGGGAGGCGGCCCATTGTTCGTCCCTGTGAAAGAGTAGCTCACACGTCCGCTCCGCAGTGGACATCGCTTCTGTCATCCGACCACCCTCTTCCGACATCCCGCCACGCTGGCTGGTCGAGAATACCGGCGCCTAACTCGACAGGCTACGGTCCCCGTTAGCCCAACAGTCGTAGCAGGTATGGAATAATCATCGCACGAACTACACATGTATTATAGACGTTATAGTCAAAGATACGTGGGGAGATTGTTGGGAACAGCCCCCCACGCGACCTGAGATCAGTGGCAAGATGGAAGCAGATTGCTTGCCCACACATATACCAAGCGACCCCAACAATCGGCCCCAGTCAGGCTCACTGCTTCCGGCCTGGCTGGGGTCGGCTTGTTTTCACCAGGAAGCACTAGCCTATGGACACCACCAGTACAACGCTACTCGATGCACAAGAAAACCGGGCAGCCAAAATCTGCTCCGCCATGGAGCACCTCTGGATCGAAGGCACAGTGGCTGAACTACGCGTGCCGAACGCTACCCTCACCGAACGTAGTGATTACACGACCACGATGGTCGGATACTTCGACAATCTAGACGACCTTGTAGTAGCCGCCACCCAGTGGTCAGGACGAGCACCCGGCGTCTACTGGACCATCAATCCGATCAACCCAGCTTTTTTATCGGTAGCTAAGAATCGGGTTCTCAGAGCACGCGCTAATCTCGTCAAGGATACAGACATCCTTAGGCGATCCACCTTATTAATTGACATCGATCCATATCGGCATCCTAAGGACATCTCGGCTACCGATGTCGAGAAAGCACATGCTCGCGATGTCCTTGGTATTACTGTGTACCACCTTACGGTACTTGGTTGGCCTGAACCGATCCTGGTTGATTCTGGTAATGGGTACTATGCCCTTTACCGGATCGATGAGCCCACTAATGATAACGGGCTGGTTAAGCGTGTACTAAAGACTCTAGACCAGCTCTTTACCACCCCTGACGCCAAGATCGACACCAGCGTGTTCAATCCAGCCCGGATCGCTAAGGTCATCGGCACGAAAGCGTGTAAGGGCGAAGACGACAAGGAATCCGGGAGACCACATCGCTACAGCACGATAATATCTACGCCAGCGGTGTGGAGCGTTGTGCCACGGGAGTGTCTGGAAAGTCTCGTGAGCACGTATAGTGAGCCACTCGCCCTTCAGCCGCAGATCCCCCTAGGGGCTCCGTGGAACGCAAAGAAACGGGCACGAGCCTATATTGCGAAGATTCCACCGAGCATCGATGGACAGTACGGACACAAAGCATTGTACAAAGTAGCAATGGTGGCACAAGACGGCTTCGGTTTAGATAGGGATGCAGCCTATGAATTGCTCAGCGAATACAACAACAGGGAAGACTGCGATCCAGAGACCCAGCAGCAATTGACCCACAAAATTGATAGTGCTGCTAAGAACATCGAGGAGGCCGGTGGACCAAATCTCACACTGCTCAACCCCGTACCCAAGAGTGCGGATAGTATTGATGAGGACACAGGTCAAGGTTACGTTCCGATCAACAATCCAAAACGCCTAGCAATGACAACAATACAGGACACATATACTCACTCAAAATATAGGACCATCCACTACTGGTGCAACAGCTGGTGGTCCTGGGTAAATTCCGCCTATACCATAATCGATCCTGGAGTCGTAGAAGACACGATCACAAAAACAGCAGAAAAAGAATTCGAGCGAGACCTCAAAGACAAACGCGCTGCTTACCACACAAGGCTAGCCGCACAAGCCAAGCAGCAAGGTCTCAAATCACCGATCCCAGAGGACCCGCCCCAACTGTTGGCGGTCACCCGTTCCCTGGTCGCCAACGTCCTGGGGAGCCTACGAGCTAGCACACGCCTCGACAATGTCCAGGCCCAACCAGCCTGGCTCGGTGATGAGCCAGCGCCCTTTCCCCCCGGGACTATCCTGCCCACCCGCTCGGCCCTAGTACACCTAGAGTCCGGGAACACTATACCACCCACCCCGAAGTTCTTCGCGCCCTACGCGCTGGAGTTTGACTACCAACCTGACGCCCCCGCGCCGGCCCAGTGGCTGAAGTTCCTCGAATCGATTTGGGGAGCCGATAGCGAGGCCATCAGCACTCTTAGGGAATGGTTCGGCTACTGCCTTACACCCGACACCAGCCAACACAAGATCCTTCTCCTAGTTGGCCCACCTCGCTCGGGCAAAGGAGTCATCGCGCGAGTGCTCCGGCAGCTGATCGGCGTCGAGAACACGGTCGGCCCCACGCTCGCCTCCCTGGCCGAGTCGTTCGGCCTGGAGCCCCTGATCGGCAAACCCCTAGCGATCATCGGCGATGCACGGCTGTCGGCCAAGTCCGACCGGGCTACCGTCACCGAGCGATTATTGTCGATCTCGGGCGAGGACACCCTCTCCTGCAACCGCAAGAACAACCCCTACTGGACCGGGAAGCTGCCCACCCGCTTGGTCCTGCTGACGAACGAGACCCCCTGGCTGACCGATTCCAGCCGGGCGCTGGCCGGGCGGTTCCTGGTCCTGCACATGACGGAGAGCTTCGAGGGCCGCGAGGACCGCGCGCTGGAGGCCCGCCTGGTCACCGAGCTGCCGGGCATCCTCAACTGGGCGATTGAGGGCTGGAAGCGATTAAGGGCCCGCGGCAAGTTCGTACAGCCCGAGAGCGGCCGGGCAATGGTCGAGGAACTCAAGGAGCTGTCATCGCGGGTCAGCACCTTCCTAACTGACGCTTGCGAGATCGATCCGGGATACCAGGAAGCGATCCCCCACGTCTACTGGGCCTGGTGCCACTGGTGCGACAAACAAGGCGAGTCCAACCCGGGCAGCACCCGCTCGCTCGCCAAGGAACTCCGGACAGTCCTCCCCAAGTTATCGAGCGACAAGAGCACCAAGCGCGACGGCAAGACGCTCAAACTATTCACCGGCCTAAGACTCAATGATGATTATAGGACCCATGTCCGGGCCATGGGACACACGCCAATACCCCAGCCGGTAACCCAGAGACCCATACCACCCGAGCCACAGCCCCCAAACCCCAGTTCTGAACACCCGGGCATAGCGGACCTGCTCGAAGAACTGTCTCGGTAGGGCCCTCTGCGCCACCGAAGCCCGGTGGCGCAGACCCCCTCTTCGGTGGCGCACCACCACCCACCCAAACCCTTCGCTACCGTGATACCTATACGACCGTACCACAGATGCCTGCACACCCACCCCTGCCGCGCCACCGAAACAAGCCTCGAGCCACTCTTCGGTGGCGCTCGGTGGCGCTTCGGTGGCGCAACAGACACGGACGGGACGCTACGAGAACCACTGCGCCACCGGCGCCACCGAAACGAGAAGATTTACGCGGATTCGAGATCAACAAGGTACTCCTCGAGAAACAAGAACCACAATGGTCTCTCTCTGGTGGCGCCGGTGGCGCCGGTGGCGCCCCACCTGTCGTACCTGGCTAGTGGGCTACTAGAACCGGAGGGGGTGGGGGGCACGAGAAAACCACTGCGTCCGGGCAAGAACGCTTGACGACGTCGAGTAAGGAAACGAACATGTCCTGGCGCGCAATGCCGATATAAAAAGAAAACTTACTAGCAAATATGACAGTGAGTGGATTGACGAAGCGCCCCTCTCGCACGGGTTCCGCTTCGAGATCGCCAATCAACAATATGTGTATTAATAGATATCAGCAAGTACATCACGTATACAATTCCAGAAAAGATGATTCAAAATAGCCAGACTAAGTACAATTTGTGGCGGAACACCGGGTAAACCTGGCGACAAGATGCGCGGAATAGGACCCGACCAGATTCCACGGAGGAGGTATACTGTGGCTAGCCTGGTCACCAGAATACGGTATCGGGGTAATTGTCCTGTAACCGTTCACGAGTCGATGGTGACAAGCGTACACAATCGCATGGAGCCACGAAGATCCCTCCTGGGTGCGTCGGTCGATCAGACCGACGCACGCAGCGTCACTGACTTTGGCCTGGACGATGGCGCCGTCCGCCTCCGTGCAGATCGCTCAGTGCGGTCGTGTGAAGCGTACCCCTCAGTCACTTCGGGGAGGAATCAACCGGCCACGAGGCGAGCCCGCGTCTGCTCGGCCTCTTCGACCGGCGACACGCCAAAGAGCCGCTTGAGCTCCCGGCTGAACTGCGATGCGCTCTCGTACCCGGACGCCCGCGCGGCCGTGCCCGCGTTGTAGCCGTCGTGGGCCATCAGCCGCCTCGCGTGGTCGAGCCGGATTCGTTTCAGATACTGGAGCGGGGAGCTCGCCGTCACGAGCTTGAAGTGGTGGTGGAAGGCCGCGACGCTCATCCCGCCTCGCCAGCTCTTCGACGCTGAGCGGCCTCGCATACTCAGCGTGGACGTGCCTTATTGAATCCCGACCGGACAGGGACGAGGATGCTTCCTGCACCCTCGAACGCAAAGGCGGCGGGACGCAGCCGTTTGAAGGTGGTTACATGTCTACTAGATGCTAACAAATTGATGCCATCTCGGTAATCTGGGGGAAATATGAGCGACCGGATAAGATTCTAACGACGAGAACTCGTTCCGAATCGGTCTTGACATTCTAAACTCAGGACAACAGATAAATGAAATTCTCTCCTGAGCCGAATTCGCATCTTTACGAGAGATGTCGTAATTCCTTATAATACAATGTCTTACGATACTGTTAAACCACCTTCAAACGGCTGGGCGGCGGGACGCCATCGGGGTGCCGCTACGAAAAGAGGAACGCCGTCATCAGCCGGTAGATCTCGTCGTGGAAGATGTCGGAATGATGGCCGGCGAACGGGGCGTTGCCCGATGGGTTCGCCTGGTGGAGCGGCGTGAGGTCGGCGACGATCAGGCGCCCGGTCAGCGATCCCGCGGTCGGTATAGGGAACCCCCGGCCGACTTGCAGGGCCACCGAGCCGCCCGCCGCCGCGACCGTCCCGGCGCTCGGGCCGGAGGCCCCCAGCCCGGGCGTTGGCGTGCCGAAGAGATTCATGATCCTCTGGACGGCTACGTACTCCTCGCCGATGGCGGTGTCGAGATCCGATCGCGTCGCGAGGATGCGGAGCTTCGGATACGCGCCGAGCACCCGTCCGTACGATTCTCCGCGCTCAAGGGCGTTGTTGTCGAACGCCGCCTGGAGCAAGACCACATTGACGATCGGCTCGTTCAGCAGGCCCGAAGGCGCGAGCGTCTCGGCCACCTGCTCCAGCGCCGCGCACACGACCTTGCAGCCGAAGCTGTGCCCAACCAGTTGGATCCGGGGCGGGTCGAGGCTCGCATCGCGCCGCGCCTCCAGCGCCAGGCGCAACAGCGAGTACCCGCCATGCTGGCCGACCTCGTCGGCCATCTTGGCGCGGTTGAAGTAGGTGAATGGCTGGAGCACGGTCAAGGGCGTGTTCGCGTCCTCGCTGACCATCGCGGGCCAGTGGACACCGAGGCCCAGGAGTACCCGCGAGGTGATGCCCGCGGCGGCGTCGGCGGTGACCACGATCGGAGACAATCCCATCAGGAAGCGGTTGTAGTCGATCATCGCCGTCTGGGCGGTCGTCCACCAGCCGTGAGAGTAGAGCAGCAGGTCGGTGTAGCCGAACGGCGGCACCATCGCCTTCTGGATGATGTCCTTCGTCCCCGGGTCGACGATGATCCCCTGGCCGCTGATCGGGATCATCAGGTAGTTCGAGCGCGACATCGGTGCCTCCGTAAGTTCAGCCCGTCGAAAGCCATCTCAACTCTCATAATTCAAGATCTTCGGGACGGAAGGTTCGCTCGACGACCCAGTACCCGTCGCGGACGGCTTGCTGGCCGCGCGGGCAACGGAAATCGTAGTGGCCGAAGAACGTCGACCAGAGTTGGTACTCCATCCCCTCCTCCCGTTCATCCCCGCGCCCCGACGGCCGGGCCGGGTATCGGGTCTGGATCGTGAACGCGCGCGGCCCCTGGTCGCTTCGCGGGACCCGGCGGAAGTCGGTCAGGATCCCGAGGGCGCATCGGCTCGCGATCCCCAATCCCCGATGGGCGCGGCGGATCCAGACGAAGAGCTCGTACCGCGACGGCTCGTCGCGAGCCGGGTCGCCGGGCGAGATGCGGCCGGCGAAGACGATCCCGCAGGCCACCCTGTCCGGAGAGTCCGCGACCTCTCCGTCCCCGGGCGGGGCCTGGATGATCAGCAGGATCGGGTGCTGGTCGGTCCAGTCGCGCCAGTTCTGCTCCGCGTCGCGGAGCCGGTCGTCCAGGGCCTTCTCGCGGGGCCACTCGCGCGCGAACTCGGCGCTGATGAGCGTCTGGGAGGCCTCGAAGTACGCCGGATCCAGCCGGGAACGCGGGACGGCCTCGATCCGCACCCCGAGCTCGAGCTGGGTCTCGCAGAACTTGATGAAGTCCGGGCTGTATTCCGCGCGGAGGATCGGCCAGAGGCGGCGGAGGGTCGGCGCGGTGGTCCATCGGCGGAAGACGGCTATCCATCCGCGGTTCATCGGCTGGTCGTAGGAATCGACCCTCGGGAGAGCCGCCCAGGCGTCCTCCATAGCCTCGATCATCTGGGCGACCGCGTGCCATTGCGGGACATCCAGGCCGGACGAGGCCATGGCCTCCAGCTCGGGATAGATCGCACGGCTCAAGGGGGCCAGGTCCTCCTCGCTCCGCAGCGCCCTCTGGAACCTGTCCCAGGATCGGGCCGCCGGGGCGGATGCGTCCTCCCGGGCCGACGGGGAGATCGCCCATCGCCGCTGGACGGCGGAGAACAACCGCTGGTTGCCGCGCTTGAATTCGATCTCGGGGTCGTGGTTCGACCAGAGCGGCTCGGCGTTGTTCACGTCGTCCAGGGCATCCTTGAACGCCACGCGCGCCACGTGGACGCCCAGGGCGCGGTAGCTCTCGAACTGGGGCTCCTTGAAGAACTGGTCGAGTGTGGACTCCCGGGGGAAGGCCGGATGCTTCGACGCGTATTCCTGGACGTCGGGCGGCTCGTCGCCGGTCATCGCCGTCCGCAAGAGCACCAGGATCCCGGGCCGCTCGCCGCCGTCGACGTCGTCCTATCGGATCTTGCCGACGACGCAATGCCAGCGGCTCAATCCATCGGGGCCTTGCCGTACGAAGGGGGACGTGTCGATCTCGATCCGGACCCCGAAGTCGGTCCGGCAGAGCCGGATCATGTTGGCGAGATTGTCGTCGGAGGCCTGCGGGTCAGTCCCCGCGTCGCAACAGACGATGTAGCGGCAACGCCGGCGGATCAGCTCGTAGACGCCGAGGTTCTCGAAGTGGCCGCCGTCCGAGATGTGGATCCACTTCCGCGTCTCGTCCGTCTGGCCGAGGAGCTCCATGAGCAACGGCAGGGCCAGCGACGGGCTCGCGGCGTCCCAGGCCGGCTGGTCCCCTCGGGTCGGCAGCCACCCGGGGCGCCAGGTCGAGGGATTGGGGTTCTTGATCCACCAGCCGAGCCGGGCGTTCAGGGCGGTCATCAAGGCGATCAGGGCCGAGGACTGGTGGATGCCGATGTTGGAGTCGACGGCCGCTCCCGAGATCGACATGGCCCGGCCCAGCGTAAGTTCGCGGCCGGTCTGGGGGGTCGTGGCGGCATAGCCCGTCCCCTTGCTGCCGGCGTGGGTGGGCGTCAGGACGAACGACTCGGCCTCGCGATCCTGCCAGGCCAGCTCCTCGCCCACGACGAGGTTGAGCGCCGTGTTCATGATCAGGTGCGGTCCCAGGTAATCGGTGATCGGCTGCGGTCCGGGGCCGACCGCGACCGGCTCGGGGCCGATCTTCAGCCTCCAGAGCTCGATGTCATCCGCGGGGTCGAAGCCGGTCACGGGATTCTTCCACCGCACCGGGCCACGCACGGCCGTCGGTGCCCCGCCCGGACCGGGCCGCCAATCCGGCCCGCGGACCTCCCAGTCCCGTCTCGGCCGCGACGCCCCGAGATAACACCGCGTGAGTCGGCTGGCGTACATCGAGTTCAGGGAGAAGAGGTTGACGTTGGACATCCCCGCGGCCAGCCCGACAAGGATGATGCAGGCGCCGACGACCCGGCCAATGCGGTCGATCGGAGTCGTCACGATCCCGTCCCAGTAGACGATCGGCGCCGAGGGGTCGACCGGTCCGCCCCGGGCCGCGGCGCCCACCAGGTGCAGGCGGTCGCCGGGGGGATCGAAGACCAGGAGATCGACCAGCATCGCCACGACGACCAGCAACCCGGCCGCGAACACCGGCGGCGCGACCCCGACCAGGAGCTTGAGCCACCACGGGTCGCCCGCCCGCTTCGTCTCGGGCCTCCGGCCGGTCAGGGCCCCGCCCATCGCCGTCGCCAGCCATCCCATCAACGCCCCCACCTGGAGGTGCGGGCTGCGGAGCAGATGATTCGCCGCCATAGGCCCGTACAGGGTGATGCCGAAGAACGCCAGCCAGGCGGCTGACGCGATCACCAACCAGGCGCAGATCCGGGCCCACCACTCCCGGATGTCGTCCCCCTCCCACCGGCCCAGGAGCCAGATCCCCACGAACATCGACGCGACGACCACGAGCAGGACCAGCGGAGGGCCGAGGGTCGCGACCGCATACGGCTGATCGCCCAGCCGCCAGATGACCTGCGAGGCCATGGTGAAGAACAGGAATCCCCCGGTGCCGCCCGCCATGACGGCGGCGATCGACATCCAGAGGATGCCCCAGACCCGGCTCCGCTCCTGGCCCTCTCCCCGCGCGATCGTGTCGGGGTCCAGGCCACGGACCACGAGCACGACGTAGCCGAGCCAGTGCGCCAGCAACGTCAGCACGCCGAACGCCAGCCCGAACTCGAAAGCCGCGATATCGAAGAGCGCTTCCCAGCCCCGCATGGCCGCGGATGCGATCCTTCCCGAACCGAACAGGGGCTCATCGGTCATCGGACGCCCGCGACGGAGTGGATCGTTCCCGACGTCGGACCCGTCGCGCGCGAGACCGGCCGGGAGGCGGATCCGACCCCAGGCGTCATCCGCGGGCGGGCCGGGGGCTCCGACGATGCCGGACCCGGGGGCGAAGCTGAACGACCAGCAGGCGAGCGCGGCGGCGGCGATCATCGGGACGAGCATCGTCGTCGCCAGGATCCATGGCAACCCGCCGCCACGCTTGCGGCGGTCCGTCGCTGTCGGGCCTCGCGCCTTGACGAACTGCAAGGAAGAGATGTGGAGGGTGAGGGAGAGGAACGCCACGAACAGGGAGAGCCCGAGCGAGCCGAAGACCCAGACCCGCAAGTCCTCCGTTTCCCCGGTCTGCGCGTAGAACCAGACGATCGACCGGCCCAGCAGCACGACGATCATCGTCAGCGGCAGGAGCAGCAGCAGGTTGATCAGGGCATTGCGGACGTAGATCGTCAGGACCGTCCAGGTGTCGATGGTCAGCAGGCCGGGGCGGGGCGTGAGGTAGTTGCTGTACGACCGGAGGTGGTGGATCGGCTCGGGCTCCTCGTCGACGATCCGGCCCGGCCCGATCACTGCCCGATCGGCGCCGGCCTCGGTGATCCGCCCCGGGGCGAGCTGCTCCTCCACGCTCAACGGGTCGCCCTCGCGCTTGATCCAGGCCGCGAGCCAGCCGCCAATGTAGCCGCCGCCCGAGACCGTCGAGAGGTAGTCGAAGCGGTTGAGGATCCTCAGGTCGGCCAGCCCCTGGAGCACGCTCAGCGCGAACGTCGCGCTACGGATCCCTCCGCCGGAGAGCGCCAGCCCGGCCAGGTGCCGGTCCATCGCCGCCAGGCGTGCCCGCTTCTCCGGTGGAGTCGGATCGACCGCACCCTGGGCATCGCCCCGCGGACCCTCGTCCTGGACCCTGGCGGGCGCCGCCCCGGGCGGCTGAGGTGTTAACTGCCGGACGCGACGCCGACGCAGCGTGATCGAGTCGAGTTCCTGGGTCAAGACGTCCGCGAATTCCACGGGCCAATCCCCCGAGCATCGTGCCGGCGGTGGAGTTCACCGTGATGGGAAACTCGACGCCATCACGTCGCCGCCGCGGCGGTACCGGGATTCACCTCCACCCGCTTCCAGGGTGCGAAGGCGTTCTTCACGCCGTAGAGCGACGGCCCGAGCTCGGGATAGTGCCGGAGCAGGACGTCGCTCATCGACGTGTTCTCGAGCCAGTCGAGGCCGACCTGGGTATAGACCTCCTCGGTGAAGGCGTCGCCGGCGATGAATCGGTCGCTCTTGAGGCGACGCGAGGCCATCAGGATGAAGATGCGGAAGGCGGTGTCGCTGAAGCCGAAACCGGCCGGGGGGACCTCGGCGAACATCCCGACCATCAGGTCGAGCATCTCGACGTCGTCGCGGCCGTCGGGGGTCTTGCCGTAGATCCGCCGCAGGTCCTCGGCGAGCGTCGGGAAGCTCGGGTTGCGGAAGTCGTCGAACGACGAGATCGGCGTGCGGTGGAGTAGCCGGAGGAACCGGTTGTACCGCGGCACGCCCCGCTCGCGGTCGCGGAGGACGTCGATCGAGGCCAGGTCGATGACCTCCTCGACCCCGAACGCCTCGGGACGTTTCAGATTCCGCAAGAAGTTCGGATAATTGTGGAGCGTGACCGCGCCCGGGTTGGCCACGCCGAACGAGTAGAACAGGTCGGCCATGGTCGCCCCGTCGCTCAGGGCCCTCAGCCGCGATTGGTCGCCTACGACACCATCCGGGAGGACGTACTTCTTGATCAGATGGCCGTCGCGGGCGGAGAGGACCTCGAGCTCGTCCGGGACGAGCGGGTGCAGGCGGTAGACCGAGACGAACTCCTCGGTCAGGCAGTAGTCGGCGACCTCGCCTCTGGGCAGGCCGGGGATGCCGCTGTCGACCGAGACGCCGTGGTCCACCCCCGAGCCGGGGATGCCGCTGAACGCCTCGTTCCGGCTGATCCGCCCGAACATCTTCTTGACGTCCTCGGTGAGCAGCCCCCACCAGTTCGCCGACATGCCGACCTGGAGCGCCGGGTGGGTGAGGATGGCCGGCGTCCACTCGATCGTGTGGATCTTGGCGATCAGGGCCGCGACGACCAGGCGCGCGACGCGGAAGATGTCGTCGCCCGACCAGTCCGGATATTCGACCTTGATGCGGTCGCAGAGCGCGTTGTGCTCGAGCGTGAAGAGCGTGTGTAGCAGGCTGAGCCCCAGCCACCAGTTGCCGGTGAACCCCGACATGGCCGTGCCGGCGCCCGGGTCGAGCGAGAGATGCCGGCCGATGACGAACAGCTTCCCGTCCTCCAGCTTGCCGGTGGGGATGGGCCGGCCGCGCTCGTCGAGGACGAGCTTGCCGTCCTCGACCCGGTAATCCATGCGGAGCCGATCCATGGTCTCGGGGTCGCTGCCGTAGATCTGCGAGCCGTCCCACCAGTGGGATTCGGCGTTGGCGTAGGTGGGCGGGTACATCAGCCGGCCGTTCGGGGCCATCTCCTTGTCGTAATCCCGGGTCACATCCGGCCGGGTGGGGCGGATCCGCATCGGGCACTCGTGCCATCGGTCCCCATCCGCGATCGGGACGAGGTGCGGCTGATACTGCCGGTCGGTGATCGGGTCCCGAATGCCCCTCCTCCGCTTATCGTCCTTCTCCCCCTCCCAGGGCGGCTCGCCGTGGTTGAACCAGTCGTGCGTCTCGAACTGGATCCAGGCAGCGGCCAGCAGGTTCAGGATCGTGGCCGGCTTGAAGGTGTCGCGGGCGAGCAGCTCGTTGCTGATCACCCGGGGGCTGGGCGTCAGCAGGTTGTCGAGGTCCGGGAAGGCCTCCTTCAACGGAACGTTCCGGCCGAATCGCGCGCCCGGCTGGCTCGCGTTGAAATACATGCTGTCGTGGGTCGCCTCCTCGGCCGGCCCGACGGGTGCGACTGTCTCGGTATTCGCGCTGGCGCCGCCCATCGACGGCTTCGAAAGGTCGTCGTAATAGCCGTCGACCTGTCGCTCCATCATGAAGGCCGGGTCGTACCCGGGGACCCCGATGACGTTCTGCGGGTTTGTGATGGGGATATCCGACGTGTTGCACAGGTTCTTGGCCCGGAGCGTCTCGCGGTAGGCGCCGAGGTTCACGACGGCCATCCAGGTCGGCAGGCGGTGCCAGGGGACGAAGAGGTTGATCACCTTAAACAGGCCGATGTAGAGCCGGGCGCCCAGGGAATTGGCGTCGAACGGCTTGATGACCAGCCGCCCCAGGCCGAAGAGGATGACCAGCACGGTCATGAAGAAGCCCAGGCCGCGGATATACCAGTTCTCGGCCTTGGTGATCCACACGCCCGTCAGGGCGGCGAACAGCCAGAGGTGGACGAACCCCCGGAAGGCCCGCACCCAGGCGGGCGATTTCCAGATGTCGCCCGCGGTGAGGACGACCATCCAGGCCAGGACCACGTCGAGGCCCCAGGCGACCGTCAGCAAGGTGTCGTTCCAGGGATGATTGACCAGGTGCGGGCACTCGAAGACGAACCGCCACTGGCCGCCCATCATCCCGGCGATCGCCCAGTAGACGTGGATCAGGTAGACCACATAGGCGGCGGTCCAGAACGCGAGCCACGCCCCCATCGGCTCGCGGGGGACGCGATAGGCGAAGAGGCACAACGCGGGCGTCACGAGGATGTAGACGGCGGCGATCGTCAGGATGACGCGGAAGTAGTTGAGGTCGTGCGCGCCGGCGGGACAAGCGGCGGGCGGGTTCACCTCGGCCACCAGTTCGTGGTACTGCTGGTGGGCGGATAGCTCGGCGAGGCCGAGCAGGATGAGGGTCAGAACGGCGACGGTCGCGAGCTGTCTGGCAGTGACCATGGATGGGATCCTCGAGGGTCGCGCGGGGAAACAACGGCGTCGTCGGAGTCGCTCGCGGAAGCCGGTCCGGCGAGCCCTTCCCGTCCCGATTCGATGGGTCCGCGAGGAAGCCGCCGACATCGGCCTCGCTCGTCGGCGCCCGGCCTCAGCCGGCCGGGGGGGCCCGTCCGCCGCCGTGCCACCGCTCCTGGTGGCGGGCTTGCGTCTCGGTATAGCCGTCCCCGAAGAGCTGATCGTAATAGGCGAGGTCGAGGTGGTGCGCCTGGATCCAGACTCCCGGCACGTAGATGGCGTCCACGTGCGCCGGGAAACGCCCGTGGGTGTTATAAATGTAGTTGCAAATATCTTTGGTGCACTCGATGACCTCGGGCTTGTAGAAGGGGACCTCGCTGCGGAAGCGATCGCCCTGGGTCTTGAAGGTCTTGTCGAAGAACGCCTGGTCGCCGTACAGCCGGCGCTTCTCGGCGATCACGGCGTCGACGGCGGTGTTCATGTCCTTGTAGTACGGGGGGCACATCGCCTCGATGACGCCGTCGAGGCCGACCGGGTTGGCCCGGAGGATGGGGAGGATGCTGCCCCATCGCAGGAGCTCGAGAAGGAAGAAGGAGAGCGGGATCACGTGGCGGAACGCCAGCCCCTTGGTCTCCTTGGCGAAGTACGGATGCCCCAGCAGATAGGGGGGGCCGATGGCGGCGTGGATCCAGCCGCCGAGGCCCATCACCTGGAGGGTGAGCATCAGGTTCTGGAGCAGCAGCTCGGCCTCGATCTGCGTCCGCATTGTGCCGAGCGCCCCGAGGGAGAGCTTCAGGTCCTTGCTAAGGAACCCGCTGCGAATCCACCGGCGTACGCCGGCCGGAAGGTAGAAGTTGCGATCGTCGACGATCGTCGGCCGATAGCCGTCGGGCTCGGTGAGGAGGTACATCAGCGCATTAATATACTGCCGCGTCATGTCCACGATCGGCAGGAGGATCGTGCTCCCCTCGAGGTTGGAGAGGAAGCGGTTCGAATCCAGGTAGTAGGGGAAATGGCGGGGGAACTCCAGGCGCTTATCCAGCACGCGGACCTTCGACAGCTCCGCGCGGCGGATCATCTCCTCGGGCGTCGGCGGGGCCTCCGGCTTCGCCTCGTCGGCCGTGAGCCGGCGGAGGAAATAGGTCCCCGAGTCGTTGATGAGGAAGAACGAGGTGGGTTGCGAGTTGTCGGTGCTGCCGGCGGCCCGGCCCGTGAAGCTCATGTTCGGCGTGCCCAGGATGGGCTGCGGCGGCTGCCCATCGTCCTGGAACGGCCGATCCGGCAGGTTGATCCCCGTCACGCCGACGACGGCGATCAGCATGGCCTCCTCGAGGGCGGTCAAGGGCTGGGGCTTCTCTCGGGATCGATAGGAATGGCTGCCGGCGTTGACCTCGTGGATCCCCTTGCAGATACGGCGGGAGCGGCGATGGAAGATCGCCCGGACGAGCGGATAGTCCATCGCATACTGGAATCCCTGGGAACTCAGATCGTCCACGGATAGCCTCCTCGCCCGGTGACGGGCGGACCGGCCGGCAGAGCAGTCGCGCGTCGTCCGCCCCGATCTGTCGCTTGAGATGTGATCAAGTTCGATCGGGATTGCCCGAAGGCCGCATCCCCGTGGGGCCCGTCCTCCCGGCGTGCGTCGTGGCTGCGATCCGCGATTCGGCCATCGTAGGCAAGACCGCGCCTATGCAGAATAGAGCGTCCTGGCCCATAGTCAATGAAAAACTCAAAAAAACCGGCCTCACTTCGGGTTCATGCGGATTTTTCTTGATAACCCTCGGGCGATCGATTAGTGTACAGAGTGGCGTCGGCCTCATGTGCAAATCCGACCGGCGAGACCTTGCGGGTTGGGCAAACCCGGCCCGGTTCGTCGGGTTACGAGCCTCGCCATGGTGCGTCGTCCGGCCGGCATGACCTCATCTCAGCGTCGGGCGAGGATCGGGTGGCGCGGTCCGCATCGTCCGGCTGTCGCCTCCGATCCCGTCAGATTCACTCGAACCCGAAGGTGAGACCGATGCGCGTCTACGAGGCAGTGGTCAAGATTCTGGAGGGCCTGGGAGTCGACGCCGTCTTCGGCGGACCCGGCGAGAATGACGCCTCGCTGCTGCTGGCCTTGAAGCATTCCACCAAGATCAAGTCGGTGATCGTCCGGAACGAGCAGGCGGCATCGTTCATGGCCTGCGGCTACACGATGTACACCACTCGCCTGGGGGTCTGCTTCGCCACGGCCGGACCGGGCGCGTTCAACCTGTTCTCGGGGCTGGCCGTCGCGCTGTCCGACTCCCACCCCGTCCTGGCGATCTCCGGTTACTCCTCGCTGGATTGGGCCGGCAAGGGCGCGCTGAACGAGACATCGGGGCTCCATCGGACGCCCGATTCCCGGGCCATGTTCGCCGCCACCACCAAGCGGTCGTACCTGCTGACCGACCCGTCGCAGATCTGCGACATGATGGAAGAGGCGGTCAATCTGGCGTTCGCGGGACGTCCCGGGCCGGTGCACATCCACGTCCCCGAGAATCTGACCCACCCCAACGTCTCGGTGGACAACTACCGCGAGATCCGACTGGATGTGCAGCCCGTCCTGCCCGACCCATCGCAGGTCGAGGCCGCAGCCGGCGCGATGTTCGAGGCGATCCGGCAGGGGAAACGCGTGCTCGCCCTCATCGGCTACGGCGCAACTCTTAGCAACGCGGGCCCCGAACTGCTCGCCCTGGTCGACCGATTCCAGGTCCCCTTCGTCACGACGCTCGACGGCAAAGGCATCATCCGGGAGGACCATCCCCTGGCGCTGGGCATAGTCGGCGACGCGGGGAACCGCGGTGCCCGGGAGGCCCTGAACCATGCCGATGTCGTCCTAGCCGTCGGCAATTCCTTCGCGCAGCACGCGACCTTCGGCTTCGCGCCCGAGCTGCTCAAAGGCAAGGCGCTCATCCACGTGAACATCGACCCCACGGAGATCGGCAAGGTCTACGAGGCGGATTACCCGCTGGTCTCGGACGCCAAGCCGGCGATCGCGGCGCTCGTCGACCAGCTTGATGCCGCGGGGCTCACCGTCGAGGCCGCGCAGGTCGTCAGGGACGGGCACGCCACGGCCCCGATCCACCACATCGTCCCCTTGATTCACCCCGGACAGATGGTCCAGTCGCTCTCGAGGCTGCTGCCGGACAACAGCATCGTCCTCTCCGACGCGGGAGCCCATGCGGCCTGGCTGGCCTATTACCTCGAGCTGGCGCGCGGGCAGTATTTCCGCAAGCCGGGCAGCTTCGGGCCGATGGCCTGCCACGTCAACGGCGGACTCGGCGTCAAATGTGCCAACCCCGATCGGACGGTGGTCGTCGGCTGCGGCGACGGCTGCTACCTGCTCGCCGGCTTCGAGCTGCTGACGGCCGTCCAGTATGACATCCCGGTCATCTGGATCATCTTCAACGACGGCGAGTTCAAGCTGATCAAGCTCTACCAGATGACCAGCTTCTTCGAGTCGGGGCTGGTCGAATTCACCAACCCGGACTACGTTGCCTATGCCCGGGCCTGCGGCGCGCAAGGCTACCGGGTCGAGACCCTGGCCGAGTTCGAGGGAGCATTCCACGAGGCGCTCGCCTCGGGCATGCCGACGATCATCGACGCCGCCATCGCCCGGGTGGACATCCCCCATTACAGCCCCACGCCCCACGGGATCCTCCCATCCCTGCTCCCCCATTAAATAAGACCCGTGCAATCCGCGAGAAGTGGTCGTCCCGGCTGGCCAGGGCACGCAGGGCCCCTCCCTGCTCTCCCTGGAGCACGCGATAGACGATTCCTCGGACCGTCTGGCGGCCGAGCATCCGGCTGTCGAGCGGGCTCTTGAGACACTCCAGCAGTCGGATGACGGCCCCGCCCGGGGCGGCTATGCGCGCCTCGCCTTACCTACTTCGGTCCGACACACCGACGCGCCTTCAGGGTTGCCTCGGTCCTATCGTGGCTAGGTCGGCTTTCATGCCGCAACACTGGTTCGCATCTGAACGGCCGTCACCCTCGGCCCGTGAACGCGTACATTGTCCTGGCACCGGGCAATGACACCTCGTAATATCAAGTAACATTAATCTATTATATCTGCCACGGGATCGTTGTTTTATCTATCGGTTGAGACCTCATCCCCTTGAATCGCCCAGACTCGACCCGGTCCAGTCCAGCTGGATTCTGGATCACAGCTGGCGGGGCCGTTGGCTTAGATCCCCACTTATATTGCAGCGCCTCCACTATTTGAGCCCCGATTCCACCACCACCCAAAGCTTTATTCCGAATTAGTTGGCACTTGATCTCGGGAGGAACGGCGATGCTCACGTGCCTACCACGACGATGCTGACCCCAAGACATAATGTTACTCCCTTCACTGGTGAACCCGTGTAAGTACATGTGTATATACTGTGGCACGTACCCGTCCCAGCCCCGGCTAGTGTCACTTTTACGGGAACACACAACGGGGCCAAGAACGATCGACAACCACGGTCTTCACAGCAAAAATTCCAGTGAGACCATTATAGGTGATGATACCCATCAAATATCGCAAACGGTTGTACAGTAATATACGGGGAGGGGCATTCGGTCGTTCTTGCCAACGCTAATTGGTTCACGCCCCGGGACCCCAAAGATATCACAGGTCGAATGTGTAAATTATATTGTGATCACTAGTGCTACCAGGAGAACAAGTATGGCTGACTCTGCAAAATTGCCAGGTGGTGGACTGAAGGGACGTCCCGGGAAGCCTGGAGTGGCACCAACTCCGCCGCAACCGCCAACCCCTCCACGCATGAAACCGATACCACCCGCCAGTCAGCCATCACCGAGTGTCAAGAAAGCACCCAATCCAATCAAAGTGAAGAAGCAATCACAGTGAAACAACCACCTGTTAATATAACACTGGGCAACAAGACGTACAGTGTATGTATCAGTCATCTGAGCCTGGATAGGTTCTATGCTCTGATGAGGGCAGCAGCACTCAATAAAGCTCTGCATCATTATCCACTTCTTGATGATTCACAGATAGCGGCCTTATGAACCATCTTTAGCAATAGTGGGATGGCCTCCCACAGAATGATCATAGAGCATGTGCTAGAACATCTAACAAGTGTCAGTGGGAGCCTGGATCATGCACCTATCAGCCCTAGCACAATGATAAGTGAGATGATCAATGCTCTGCCGGACGAAGACGAAGACGAGTAACCGGTGGGCCAGCCTCCGGCACCGGTCTACCCGGGTCACACCAACCTGGTGTGGTTACCTGACCTTCTTTGATCGCACAATGTACCAGCCCTTGTAGTCCATCATTACGTTGGCTTTGGCGTTCTCATAGCCGTAGCCCGTCCGAGTGGTTGATACATCCCAGCCGCTCCTACTTGGCTTCCGGCTGAGACAGAACTCCCAAGATTCTAACTTCTCCGCTGCCATCGGCGTCCTCTTCTGTAAAAAATTGTGGATGGTATCCCGCCCCGGTGTGGAGCCACAGGCTCCGTCCTGGGGCAAACGTGCCCTCCTTGGCCCCTTCCCGGATCATACCGCTTCGACTATCTCCATTCTAAATTCTTGTCCGTTCGCCAGGACAACAACAATCCCATTCCCCGCCATGGTCCAGTCAG
>Ga0310037_10000747_pt1 | contig 19209 bp, 19 predicted proteins | sample Sb_taG_11_FD_200239 | JGI IMG/M metagenome (GOLD analysis project Ga0310037, IMG submission 200239) | Peat soil microbial communities from Weissenstadt, Germany - Sb_50d_3_AS metaG (v2) (version 2) | ecosystem: Environmental > Terrestrial > Soil > Wetlands > Peat | place: Germany: Weissenstadt...
GGTGACACGCCGCATCCGGTGCTTGCGCCACACCTGTCGCGCACGCTAACGTCATTCCATCAGCCTCTGAGCTGCGCAAACACGAAGACCAGACTTGCGCCACGGCCGGTGACCCCGGGAGAAGCAGGCCGGTTGCTGCGAGAAGGCTGATCAGGGTCTGGTAGGTGGCGGCCCGGAACCGGGGCCGCAGCGTTCCGGCCGCGGCGATGATGGCGCTGATCTCGGCGTCGGAGTAGATGTAGGGGGTCGCGCGGTCGTTCCCGCGGCGGATCAGGCCGGGCGGGGGAACCTGGACCGACGGGTCGGTGCCGTGCAGGTAGGCGGCGAACCCGCGGATCATGCTGAGCCGGATCGACTGCCATGCCTGCGAGGCCCCGGGCGGGAGCACCGCCCATGCCAGGGCGTCTTCGGCGGTGATCGTGTCAGAGCCGCGATCGTCGAGCCAGCTGACGAACTGATCCAGCAGCCGTCCGGCGGTCTTGAGCCTGAAGCCCAGCGCGCGGCGCAGTGCCAGGTAGTCTTCCAGCGAGTCCCTCAGCGGGCGTCCGTCCGCCGTCATGCGGTTTCCTCCTGACCGGGCCAGGGACGGCCCAGCGGGCGCAGCGCGTCGATGTCAACCTTCGCGTAAATGGCAGTCGTGGCCGGCCGGGCATGGCGAAGAGCCTGCCCGATCTCGGTCAGGGATCCGCCGCCGCGCAGCATCGCGGTCGCGGCCGAGTGGCGCAGGCGGTGGGCGTGGACCGGCCCTGGGATCCCGGCCCGGGAGGCGGCGTCGGCGGCGATCGTGGTGATCCCGGTATACGACAGCGCCTCCCGGGGAGCCTGGGCCGCGATGAACACCGTGCGGTCCAGCGCGCCGGACGGGCGGCCGTCGCGGAGGTAGGCGACGATCGCCGCGCCGACGTCGGAAGGGAGCGGCAGCCGGTCGCGGCGGCTGCCCTTGCCGCGGACCGTGATCTCGCCGCGTCGCCAGTCGATGTCGTCCAGTCCGAGCCCGGCGACTTCGCCGGCTCGCAGTCCCATCCGGGACAGCATCAGCAGGACCGCACGGTCCCGGCGCCCGGTCGCGGTGGCCGGGTCGCAGGAGTCCAGCATCGCCTGGACCTGCCCGGGCTCCAGCGCCCGGGGCAGCCCGGCCAGTGCATGCCCGGCCGGCGACGGCACCGCGCCCGCCAGCGGGATGGCCAGGACGCCGTCAACGTGCAGGAAGCGGAGCAGGGACCGCAGCGCGGTCACGATCCGCTTGGCCGACCGCGGCTGCTTCCGGGCCTGGTCCAGTACGAATGCCCGTACCTCGCCGGCGGTCAGCTGCTCCAGGTCCAGGTGCCCGTCGTGTTCGAGTGCCCGCTGCTGCAGGAACGGGCGGGCCAGGCGGACGTTCAGGGCGACCGTCGTCGGTGCCAGGCCGCGCTCGGACGCCAGGTAGGCCGCGAACAGGTCCAGCAGCAGGCTCGTCTCCGTCGCCGGCTCCGCCGACGGAAGCGGGACGGCCCTTAGCCTGCGGAGATAGCCCAGCAGCGGGCCGAGTGCCTCGGTGGTCCGCTCGTTCGTGTATCCCGCCAGGCGGCGGGCCGCGAAGTACCGTTCCGCCGTCGGCATGTCCAGATCGTGGGTGCTGACGCCCTCGGCGGTCATCCAGCGGCTCAGGTGGGCGGTCAGCCGCAGCTGGCAGGCTGCGGTGAGCGGGGTATAGCCGAGCCGGAATAGCTCGGCCCGGAACCCGTCCGCGTACTCCGCGAGCGGCCCGGTTACCTTCGCCCAGGACGGTTTCGTTTTCGCCATCATGAACTCCTCTTCCGGACGACCAGCGCGTCCGGAGAAGAGAATCAGTCCCTGACCTGGTGAAACGCTGACGGCAAGCCATCGCCGGGCTGGGATTATGCCGACTTGCCGACACGGCCGGCCAAGCCCGCAGCGAACCCACAGCTTCTGGTCGGCATAACGGCGATGTCCGCATAAGAGGTCGAGCTGCATCTGATCAGGCAGCGGATGGCGTCGGGCCGGCTGGCCAAGGCCGGCCGCGGCGAGCTGGCTGTCCCGCTGCCGGCCGGGTATGCCCGCCGGTCCTCCGGCGAGGTGGCCCTGGATCCCGATGAGCAGGTCCAGGCGGTCGTGCGGCTGGTGTTCCGGCTGTTCGATGAGCTGGGCACGGTGCATGCGGTGCTGCGGTTCCTGGTGGAGCATCAGGTGCAGATCGGGATGCGGGAGCGGTCCGGTCCGGGCAAGGGCGAGGTCGCCTGGCGGGCGCCGCATCAGCAGGGTCTGGTCAATATGCTGCGCAACCCGGCCTATGCCGGCATCTACGCCTATGGGCGCAGCCGCACCGACCCGTCCCGGCGGCTGCCTGGCCGTGAGCATTCCGGCCGGGTGCGCCGTCTGGACGCCGGGCAGTGGCTGGTGCGCATCGAGGGTGCGCTGCCGGCCTATATCAGCGTGGAGCAGTATGAGCGGAACCTGGCGCGGCTGGCCGCCAACCGGGCGCGCGCCGAGAGCCCGGGCGCGCCGCGTGAGGGCCCCGCGCTGCTGGGCGGGCTGGTGGCCTGCGGGATCTGCGGTCACCGCCTGCAGGTGAGTTATGAGGCCAGCGGGCAGGGGCTGACCGGGCGGTACTGCTGCCAGCGCCGCCACCACACCTACGGTGAGCCGCGCTGCCAGCAGATGGCCGCCCGGTTCCTCGATGACCATGTCGTCGCCCAGGTCCTGCCGGCGCTGGCCCCGGCCGCGCTGGAGCTGTCGGTCACCGCCGCGGCGCAGGTCGAGGCCCGCCGGGCCGAGGTGGACCGGATCTGGCGGCAGCGGCTGGAACGCGCGGACTTCGCCTGTGACCGGGCGCGGCGCCAGTATCAGCTGGCCGAGCCGGAGAACCGGCTGGTGGCCCGCCAGCTCGAGCGCGAGTGGGAGGCCGCGCTGGCCGAGCGGGCGCACCTGGGCGAGGAGTACGAGCGGTACCAGCGGGCCCGCCCGGCCCGGCTGCCGGCCGCCGAGCTGGCCGCGATCCGCGCCCTGGCCGGCGACATCCCGGCGCTGTGGTCCGCGCCGACGACCACCGTGGCCGACCGCAAGAGGCTGCTGCGCGCCGTCATCGAGTCCGTCCAGGTCACCGCCGAGGGCGCCACCGAGCGCGTGCACGCCACCGTGACCTGGGCCGGCGGCCACCAGAGCCGTGCCGCCCTCAGCCGTCCGGTGGCCCGGATCGACCAGCTGTCGTACTACCCGGCGCTCACCGAGCGGATCAGCGCACTGGCCCGGCAGGGCCTGGACAGCACCGCGATCGCCGGGCAGCTCGCCGCCGAGGGCTTCCGCACGCCCCGCCTGCACGACCGCTTCCATCCCGGCGAAATCCAGCACCTGATCCGCCGGCTGGGCCTGCGCCCCGGCCTGGACCACGACCACCGCACCGACCAGGGCAGCCTCGGCCCCGGCCAGTGGTGGCTGGCCACCCTGGCCCGCGAGATCGGCATGCCAGCCGCGACCCCGTTCGGGTGGCTCAGACGCGGCTGGGTCTGCGGCCGGCAAGACACCCGGCCGCCTTACCGGTGGATCATCACCGCAGACTCCGCCGGAGTCGAACGCCTCCGCGCGCTGCACCAGCTGCCGGTCGGCTACCACAACCGGCGCCGCTGGGCTGACGACGGCACCCCGATCGACACCTCGAAGGACAAGGAGCCCGGCAATCATGAAAGAGAAGACCTACGCAGCTCGCACTGAGGCAAACCCATCTCCACCGGGTTGAGGTCTGGGGCATAGGCCGGCAGCTGGACGACGGTCAGCCAGTCCGGGTGCGCCCCGGTGAACTCGCGCATCACGGCGCTGAGGTGCGTATTGAGGTTGTCCCAGATGACAATGACCGGGGCAGCCAGCTGGCTGTGCGCGGCGGTGATCAGGCCGGCGTAATCGGCTTCGGACAGGCTGCGGCGCTCGCCCTTACGGCCCCGGTGGATGCGCATCCGGTAGAACAGGTGGCCCCGGGCACCGGGCTTGAGGCAGACCAGGCCCGCGACCGACACCCGCCCGGAGCCCTTGCCGGACACGGTGACCACAGGGGTGTGCCCGCGGCGGGCCCAGGTACGGGCCTTCGGCGGGCGCAGGTTCTGCCCGGCTTCGTCTTCGAAGCAGATCCACGCTCCGGTCGCCGCCGCTAGCCTCGTACCGTCGCCCAGGTCCCCGTCCGCCACGCCGCGATCGCGGCCTCATCGCGTTCCGCAGCCCGGTGCGCGGGCACCTGCGGGCTGAACCCGGCCCGGTGCAGCAGGTACGACACGCCACGCAGCGTGTACCGGACGTGGAACAGCCGCCCGATCAGCGCGGCGACCCTCGCCAGCGTCCACCGCTGATCCTCGCGCCAGCCATAGGCCGCCGGGCCCAGGTCCAGCGCGGCCCGCAGCCGGGCCAGCTGCCGCTCATCGAGCCGGCACACCGCCCCGCCCGCGCCTTTGGACACCAGCGCGGCCGGGCCGCCGGCTCGCCAGTGCCGCCGCCACTGGTACACCGACTTGGTGCTGACCCGCAGGCATTTCGCCACCCGCACCGGGTCGATATCCTGCTCAAACATCTGCGCGGCCTGCAGCCGCAGCTTCTCGCGGCGGGCCCGTCCCTGAGCGGACAGGCCGCCGCCATCGGGATACCTCATATCTCCGGCGTAGACCCGCCACCGACCGGGATCACGCAGGCGCGCCGAATGTGATCAGGCAGACACGGACCCTGGCCATTCAATTTCTGTAACTATAGCCACCACACAGACGAAATGCCCGACGGTAGTTGCTGGGCCGGTGGTGAGTAATAGGAATACCGCACAAAGGCGGCCCTAGCAGAAGATCAACACACCAATAACACGGACAAGACGGCATTACCTGGCACACGGTGGCACGCCCGCTACGATGGCCGTGCAGCCACGGTGATCAGAAAAAGCAGGTGAGGTGGGATGAATCACCTGGCTGAAATGATGGTCCAGTACATAATCGACCGTCTTGTAAACGGCAGCTCTCATCGACCGTGATCCAAGCGGACCACAACAGGTTCAGTCAGCGTTCCTCGCAGTCGCGTAGCGTGACGACGGCCATATTGTAATTTGCTCGAAAAATTTCAGATCGCCGATTACGCACTCGCCGGTTGTCTCGTGCAAGAATTGCCAGTTGCGCCCATATCAGCCATTCTGGCGTGGTCTTCGGCCTGAGAGAGGCGGATTATGAGTCCAGCCCTCCGGCGGCCCTCGCCAGGGTAGCTGACCTGGGCGAATGTGGACGGTGGTGCTGCTGCTCAGGCCGATTTCGGCACGTATTGGGCATGATCAAGCTCGACGCAGCCTGAGTATCGGCGGTCACCGTTGGAAGCGGCGGTAGACCTCCGAGCGGTGATCGATGTCGAGGACATGGACGGCGCGACTGTTCTCGTCGATCTAGTCGACGATGCAGTAGGTGCCGCGCCAGGCGCCATGACAGCCAGTTAGCGGCCCGAACAGCGGCTTGCCGACCCGTCGAGAGTTGACCGCAAGCGCGCTGGCACAGAACGCCAGTGCCGCAGCGGCAACAGCTTCCGGAAGCCGCTCGGCAATCGCTCGCCGTGCAGCAGGCTGGAATCGGATCTCGGACTGCCGCGGAGGTTCGGTCGTCACGCGCCACCCTTGGCGTAGCAGGCACTGCGACGATCACAGCCACGGCCAGCCAGTAAAAGCCCTAGCGTGGTGGGTGCCCGCACCACCAGAGACGGACATCGCCAAGATCCGCAAGTACTGCCGAGCCCGGGTCCCAGCCCGCCTTCTCTACCAGGCTCGCATCGAAACCGCCGTCCGCGGCAACCCTGTGACCATCTTTGACTGCCGACCGCTGTGGCACCCGAACCTGACCGAATGGTCCAAGGTGCGCGCGGCCCAGCTGCGCTACAGCGCCAACACCCACCACGGGAGCCTGTACTGGGCCGACCGCAACGGCCACTGGCACCGCTATGACGACCTCGAGCCCGGTCCTCTCGACACGGTGCTTAACGAGATCGAAGCCGACCCGACCGGCATTTTCTGGGGTTAACAGACGGCCCCTCCTCAGAGCGAGACCACCTTCACAGCCGCGGATTATGAGATCGCCCTTACGGTGTTCGAGATCGTCCGTCAGGCTACGCCTCGCAGGTCGGGCCGCATAGCGCGACTGTTATGAACCGGTACGTACGAGAAGGAACTGCAACCAGAACTTCAACCGTGCCGCTCTCGGCGCTTGAGCATCAGTTACTTGAAGAATCAACAGTGGGACCTTGAGCCACGGTCAGGATGTCTGCGCACGGCAGGCGGCGTCAAGCGAGCACCCGGCGAAGATGACGCCGCCCCTGAGAAGCGGCCTTGGAGCGAGGTCGCGTAGGTAGGACCCGCGATGTAATCTGAAATAATGGAGACGTTGCGGCTTGCGGCGATCCGCTTCTTCGCCGACTTGCCCGAAGACGAGCTTGCCGTCGTCGCGAGCATGGCGTCAGAGGAGGAAATCACTCCCGGGCAATTGCTCGCTGCAGAGGGGCGCACAGGATATTCGCTGTACGCCATCGAGAGCGGTACTGCCGATGTCGTCATCAATGGTGAGACGGTGGCAACGATCGGGGCTGGTGATGTCGTGGGCGAAATGGCCGTGCTTATCTCTCCGCCTGACTGGTCCGAGCCGCCGGAAGTGGCAATAGGCGGTTTGCGTACCGCTTCGGTCGTTGCGACCTCGCCGATGCGACTGATCATGCTGTTCAAGCGCGACGTTTGGGCGCTGGACCGGCGAGCGCCGGTCATGATTCAGCGCTTGCGAGCAGTACTCGATGAGCGTCGTGCGCAAAACGCTGAGCGCGCGCTGGGCAATCAGCGCGCACAAAGCGAGCAGGGCGGTTCTCCGGGCTCAGATCCGCCCGCCGACAACGCCTAGTGCTACGTTCCTCTTTGGATGGGTTTTAGGATGGGAGCTGCAGGGATTATTCAGGCGACTGCATAAAAGTGCAGGGCCACCGCAGCTGAGATGGTTTGCGGAAGTGTCGCCAGGGGCCGACGGTAGTCGGTGTGCATGATCCGCCAGGTCTTAAAGTTGGCAATGGCCTGCTCAATGATGTAGCGGATCTTGTTGATCTGCGTGTTGAACTCTCCCTGCCGGTCACGGTCGGGGTGCTCGGCGCGTTTGGCCTGCTTATCAGGCTCGCCGTGGCGCCGGCGGTGGCCTACTAACCTCGATTCGTCACGATCTCGACCGTGCACTATGGATGACCTGCGGAAACGCTTGATGTGACCCGCACCCAAAGGGTGCGGGTTCCCCGAGGGACTTGAGGGTGTTTCCGCAGCTCAACCGCATGATCAGAGAACTCTTGACCTTGGTGTGAATAACTGAGGCTAACGGGAGCGTGGACCTGAGCGCTGTGGGAGGTGGGCGGAGGCGACCGCGCTGTTCATCGCCGGGTTCGGCGAGCGGCGGGATCTCGTTCGCATCAAGGATCCGGGTTCAGGCCAGGTATTGCCCGGCACCAGCTCGCCCGCTAGGCCGACGAAGCGGTGTGCGGCTTGACGTAAAGGCCCGTTATCAGCCAGTTCCGGGCCGGTATCCGATCGGGCAACTCTGCCCCGGTAAGGGCATGCGAACGGCCGTCATCAGGGTCCGCTGCGTGCGCCCAGGTTACGTTGCGAGGCGTCGGTCGCTGAGACCTAGGCCGCGCCGTCACGCCCGATATCTCATCGGACAAGCCGTAGGCGACGATAGAGCGATCGCCGCCGACGCGCCGATCCGCAGCGTCTGGACCGGTCACAGAACCTATGCCAGGCGCCTGGGAGTGATTAGAACCAGCATTCGACGGTACCATGTCCGCAGTGCCGACTTCGATCGAATCACCCGAAGGATGGCCTGACCCTTCGGGCGCCCGCAACTCCGGGAGCCTGCCGGTGCTGCCCGCACTGCGCGAGTTGCTTCCGCGCGGCGGGCTGGCCCGCGGGTCGGTTGTGCGGTGGCAGAGTTCGGCCTGCTGTGCCTGGCCCTGGCGGCCGGGGCGTCGGCGGCCGGGGTGTGGTGCGGAATCGCGGGACTGCCCGAGGCTGGGGTGCTGGCCGCCGTCGGCCTCGGCCTGGACGCCGAGCGGGCCCTGCTGGTCCCGGATCCCGGCCCCGCCTGGCCGCGCAGGTGGTGGCGTCGCTGCTGGACGGCTGTGAGATCGTCCTGGTTCGCCCACCCGCGCCGGCCACAGCCCCGATACGCAAGCGCCTCGAGGCGGCGCTGCGGCGCGGCCGGGGCGTCCTGCTCGTAGCCGGGGACTGGTCTGGAGCCCAGGTGCGCCTGCGGGTTGGCACCCGGCGGTGGACCGGGCTAGGCGACGGGCACGGACGGCTGCGGGCGTGCTGCGCAGAGGTGACGGCGAACGGCCGCGGACAGGCCGCCGCGACACACACACGCTGGCTCTGGCTGCCCGCTGAGGACGGCACCGTCACCGTAGCCGACCCGGCCGGCCTTCCCGCGGATTTCCCGCTGGAACTCCCTGTGGCAGACATACCGTCCGCAGGTATCAGCAGGCTGACGCAGACCGCGTCAGCGGGGTAACTGACAGCCGCACCGCCCGCCCGGCACCGCTCACCGAGCCTATTGTGGCCCACCTGGATCGCGGTCGATGATGTGACTTGCCGTTTACAAGAAGGTCTGTCATAGCCGGGGATCGCGGATGCCTGAGATGTTGTCAGCCCGGCGCCAGCGATCGGAGATCTCACTCCAGGCTGTGTACGAGCTGGTCGTAGGCGAGACCGTTGGAGTCTTCACCTATCTCAGCCATTGTGAGGCCGAGAACATGATGTTGAAGCGGGTGACACCGCTACGCGACGAGTACGCCGCTCACCCTGCCACCCGGCTGTATCTCGGAGAACCGTGGGGAGCGCTCGTCGACTGTGATGCGCCCCTGCTTGCACCGCTCCCAGAGTTCGCGGCTGCCAAGGGCACGTACATCACTGACGTGGTACCGAAGGTTATCGACATGTGGCAGCGGGCCGGTTTGACGTTCACCGACGGCCCGGCCCCTACGATCTGTCCTAGGGTCACCGAAGGTGCCCTAGGTCCTCGACCAGCCGCGTTCGAGCCCGCGTTGCCCGGCGACAGCGTAGACGGGACCATAGGCATATGACTATTGCTGGCGGGCCATTGGTCCGTGACGTGATATTGCGGGACGGCACCCCGCTGAGGCTTCGCGCGCCGACGACCGAGGACTATGACGGCATCAAGGCCTTCTACGACGGGTTGTCTGAAGACAGCCTGTATACGCGCTTTCACGGCAATGTGCGAACCGAGGGGCCGGCGCGGTCGGACGCGGAGGCCGACGGCGATGCCCGGGTGGTGCTGATCGGGTGGCGGGCCGACCGGGTGGTGGCGTCTGGCAGCTACGACCGGCTGCGTGAGCCGGCGGTCGCGGAGGTCGCGTTCACGGTGGCGGAGGACTTCAAGGGCCGTGGCGTCGCCACGCGGATGCTGGAGCAGCTGGCGGAGATCGGCGCGGAGCGTGGGGTCGCGCGCTTTGACGCTGAAGTCATGGACAGCAATCAGGCGATGCTCGCCGTCTTTAACCGGGCCGGGTTCGGCGTCCGGAGCAGGCTGGACTTCGACGAGCTGCTGGTGTCCTTGGACATCCAGCCGACGGAGGCCGTGCAGGAGAAAATCGAGGAGCGAGACCACCTTGGGGTGGTCGCATCGCTCCGCTCGATCCTCGCTCCTGCCTCGGTTGCCGTGGTCGGGGCCTCGAACGAGCCGGGCAGCCGGGGTGGTGACCTGTTCGCCAACCTGATCGCCGGCGGCTTCCAGGGGGCGGTGGTCCCGGTGAACCGGAGCGGGGGGGTGGTGCGTTCGGTGCGGGCGGCCAGGAGCCTCGGGGACCTGGCGGAGCCTCCGGAGCTGGTGGTCGTGGCGGTGCCGGACGAGGAGGTGCTCGACGTGGCCGCCGAGGCGGCACGCATCGGGGCTAAGGCCATGCTCGTGGTCTCGAGGTTGGCCGAGGGCGCGGGGGAGGACACCGGGCGACAGCAGCAGCTGCTCGAGATCGTGCGGTCAGCGGGCTTGCGCATGGTGGGGCCGAGCACGCTGGGCGTCCTGAACAACGATGCCTCGGTAAGCCTCCGCGGAACCTTCGCTGGGGCGCCGGTGCCCGCCGGGCGCCTGGCGATCTCCTCGCAGTCGGGGGCGATCGGCATCGCGCTGCTGGGCGATGTCGCGGCGCGCCGGCTGGGCCTGTCGAGCTTCGCATCACTCGGCGGCCGCGCCGATGTCTCGACCAACGACCTGCTCGAGTACTGGGAGGAAGACCAGGCCACGGCGGCCGTCATACTCTACGTCGAGACCTTCGGCAACCCGGAGCACTTCGGCCGCATCGCGCGGCGGGTCGCCAGGCGCAAGCCGATCCTGGCCATCAAAGGACGCAGGGCACAGGACCCGCACGCCGGGGCGGGCTCGCACACCGCGGCAGCTCTGCGCGGGGACGCCCTGGTCGACGCGCTCCTGCGTCAGGCCGGCGTGATGCGCTTTCACAGCGGTGAGGAGCTGTTCGATACCGCGGAGTTCTTCGAGACGCAGCCGCTGCCGCTCGGGCACCGGATCGGGATCGTCAGCAACTCCAGGGGCGTGGCCGCGCTCGCGGTCGACGCCTGCGGGTCGCGCGGCCTGGTGGCGGGCAGTTCGCTCGTAATTGGCTCCCGTGCCGGGCCCGCGGATTACGCGGCCAGCATGCGGGGCCTGTTTACCGGGCAGACGATCGACGCCGTGATGGCCTACTACGTCGACGTCGGAGGCGGTGACCCGCAGTCCGTGCTGGCGGCGATCTCCGAGGTCGCCGCGGAGCAGAACAAGCCCGTGGTCGCTTCGGTCCTGGGCGGCGACGGTCGCCGGGTCGAGCGGCAGGGCGACTCGGTCCCGAACTTCCGCTTCCCGGAGACCTGCGCGGGCGTCCTGGCGCGCGCGGTCGAGCGGCGGGAGTGGCTGTCCCGGGCGCTGGGGCAGCGGCCGGAGTTCGATGCCATCGATGCCGAAGCTGCCCGGGCCCGGGTGACGGCCTGGCTCGACGATCACCCCGCCGTCGGCACGCAGGAGGAACGCGGCTGGCTGCCGACGGCGGAGTCCGAGACCCTGCTTGCCACGCACGCGATCCCGTTCGTGGCCAGTGAGTCCTGCCCGGACGTCGAGCGGGCCGTGTCGTCGGCGGCTGTCTTGGGTGGACCAGTCGTCCTGAAGGCGGATTTCCCCCCGCCCGCTCACGCCGCCGATGTCGATGCGGTCTTGCTCGGCCTGGAGGGAGAGGCGGCGGTGCGAGCGGGCTGGCAGGAACTCGAGCGCCGGTGCCGCGCGGCCGGTCGCGAGTGGCGCGGAGTGATCGTCGAGCCCCTCGTGGGGTCCGGTGCGGATGTCCTGCTCGGCGCGCTGGCGGATCCGGATCTGGGGCAAGTCATGGCGATCGGCCTGGGCGGGCGCCGGGCAGGTCTGGGACGTGACGTTGCCTATCGGTTGTTGCCCTTCACCGACGTCGACGCACGCGAGCTGATCGACGCCTCGGAAACCCTGTCGATTCAGCTCGACGGCTTCCGCGGCTCTCTCCCCCTGGACCGTCTGGCGCTGCAAGAGCTGATCCTGCGCTTCGCAGCGCTCCTGCGCGCTGTCCCGGAGCTCGTGGAGGTGGATCTCAACCCCGTGCGCTGCCTGCCTGACGGCGCGCTCGTGCTCGACATGCGCTTGCGAGTCGAGCGCAGGTTGCGAGCGGAATCGGTGACACGATGGTGACGATGCGTGACGTGGCATGGCGCATACGCGGTGAAGGTCATGGCCGCCACCAGGCGGACGGCCGCCGCCCAGGAGGGTACAGCCACTCCACCACTTGAACGCTGCACGCGACAGTGGGTCGACATAGGACGCATAGAGCGCCCAGAATCAGACGTTCTGTGTGCGGCTGCCCCTGCGGGCGCCACAGCTCGCGACCGCACCGATTCGGCGATCTGTAATTGTTCGAGCTAATTACAATGTGGCCGTTTGTTACGCTATGCGACCGCGAGGAGCGCTAACCGGGCCTGTTGTGGCTCACCTGTCCCCGGCTCCGAGAACTGACGAAGGTGCCCCGCACCCTCTTCGAAGTCAGAACGTATCCGAGGCCCGCCAGGCCAGGGAGCGAGTCGACGACCGTACCGACGAGCGACTTCTCGCCGACAAAATGCCACAAGACCACGAACAGCACCGACAACAAGTTAAAGACGATGTTGTTGGCGATCGCCGCCTTCCGGCGCCGGAGCATGAGGACCAGCAGGACGGCGGTGTAGATGACCAAGACGACGTTGGTTAGGACGTAGAACAACAACCAGCCGAGCGGCACGAACGACGTCAGCCCACCCAGCGCCGGGTTGGCATAGATCACAACAACGGCCACCGTCAGCCCGAGCCCGTGCAGTGCCAGCACGACCAGGCCGGCCATGTACACCAACAGCCATCCTCGCAACCCCGCTCGCGGGCCGAGTCCGGAGGCAGCGCGTCCGACGTCGGTGGGAGCGGACGTGTCAACTGAGCGCATGTCTCAACGATCGTCCCGGAGGGCGCACCGATCCATGGTGCCTGCACCCGAATCCAGGGTCCGGCTAACCGGACCGTTCTCTTGCTCCTGCCCTGGCCTCCGTGTCTGTCACCGTGCCCGGAAGTGGCACGGTCGGTGCTGGCGGAGAGGCCTCTCGAGCGGTTTGTTCGGCCGTTTCCCCTTGTTCTTCTGCAGAGAGCCGTCATCCGAGGAAGGGCCTATTGCCGGGATGATGGTGGCCGCCTGGTCACATGGCTTCTTCGCGATCGCCGGGAAACCATCGGCGCCGCACTCCCGCCCGATCCGCAGGGCTAGCGAGTGCTGATGCTCTCCTTCGAGCATGACCTGGCGGCGGCTCATCGCCTCGCAGGCTTCGGCAGCGAGGTCGAGGTCCTGTCCCCGCCGCCGGTGCGCGAGCAGCTCCGGGCCACCGCATACGGGATCCTCGACCGCCACCGCACCGACTGGCCACCTGGGAAGGAAGAAGCCAGTTCAGAAACTGAATTCCCGGCGCGTCCACCATCCTGCAAGCCAGAGCCCTGCCCAACACCCGAGCAATCACGGTATCCAGAAAATGGTGGGTACATAACTGGAAAATCTGCATACGCCAGCCGCATGACCGACCCTGGCGGTCATCAACTCCGAATCGGCAGGGAGGATGGTTCCGCGCCGGCACAACAGTCGCGCTGCGTGACGATCGCTGGTCGCAGCCGTCGTGCGAGATCCGGCGTGCTGCTCGGCAATGGGGTCGGCGATGTCGCTGCTTGTGCGCGCCCGAAGGGTCGTTTGGTACCCTCCGCTGAACGCGCGGGACCGGGCGGACTCGGTTGGCTACAGCTCGTCGACGCGAACGAGGTCGAGATTGCGGAACGTAGGCCCTGACGTGCAGAGGGCCGACAGCTTCTCGGCGAACGCCGCCGTCTCGGGAAGGGCGGAGTTTGCCATCGCCTCCTCGTAGGAGGGGAACTCCACCACCTGCACGTAGGTATCGGAGCGGTCGCGGTCCCTGGTCAGCAGGCTGCGGCGTGCGCTACGGCGCCCTTCTGTCGCTGCCATCCACCCGTTCATGAGCTCCTCGATCTCGGGAGCTTTGGTGGTGGTCATCTCGATGATCTGTACGAACGTCATCACTCCCCCTCCCGGTGCGACCGGCTGGCCGGACGACGGACCTAACCTATCAGCGCGACCCCGGACCTGGAGCGGGGCATGCCCAGAACGGCTGAAGGCCCCAGTCCCGCTGTCAGGGGCAGCCACGAGATCAAGGCCACGGAGACTGGCGACTGTGCAGATCGGGGTGATCTGTGTTCATCCACCGTGTCTGCGGTGCCGGTAGGATCGCCGTCCATGGGTACGCCATCGGGAGAGCTGGACAGCGCGCGGCTGCGGGCTATCGCCGCCAGCGACCGGCCGCTGGCACCGCACGAATGCGCGGAACGGGCCCGGCTGGCGGCCGCGCTGATCGAGCCTGGCCTGCTCGACAGCTCCGGCCCTGGTGAGGCGGTGCTGCTGTGGCGTGACGAGCATTCTGAAGCATGGCTTAATCTGTGGTGGCAGCCACGCGATACCGGTTACCACGACCACACTGGCTCGTGTGTCGGCGTCCACGTGATCGAAGGCCGCGCCTGGAACGAGCCACTCACCATCGGCGAGCCGCCACAGGCGCGCGAGTACGGCCCGGGCGAGACGTTCTGGTTCCCCCGCGAGGGCATCCACCGCATGGATCACCAGGCCGGAGCCGTCACCATCCATGTGTACTCGCCGCCGATCCGGGCGATCGGCCACTACGACCTCCACGACGGCCAACTGCGCCGTACCCAAGGGCCGCCCGACCAGCCGTCCCCACCCAGCGCCGCGCTCTACGAGGCGCTCCACCCGCCCGCTGGCGCTGACCCGGCCGACCATGGCGTGGCGGCTAGTTTACGCCGCTAGAGCGGGTGCGACTGAGACCACACGGTCGTCTCACGGTGCGTAATCGCCCTCGATTGAGGCGACGCGCGCAATCCCGCCGTTCTGGCGCCGTTCCCTGCCGCTTGGCATGGCTGCCCGCGGCGCGCGGATCAGGTTGTTCTGTCGTGCGGCCTCCAGGATGCCCGGGACCCGCGGTTTGCAGCAGCTGGCCGGGCCGGGCGGCAGATCGCCTGGCTGGGGGGCGGTTTGAGGGCTGAGTGGCTTTACGCGATCTTCACATGTTCTGCAGCTGACCTTCACATGGGCTTGGTGGCCTGTGATGGCCGAGCGGCCTGGAGTGTCGTCGCGGGATCGCGGAACCGCGGGCCAGATGGCGGGGCGGATACGAGCATGCCGCCGCCTGTCTGGTGGCTGGGGACGCTGATGGGAGGTAGCTATGAGCAAGATCGGAGCGCCCAGGCGCATCATCGAGATCGAGCCGATCGAGGAACCAGCCGCCGAGCCCGTCAAGGTACCCGAGCCCGTCAAGGTGCCCGAACGTGTCTAGGACCGAGTTCGGTGTCACGCCTATGCGCGGCTACCGCAAGTGGGACGTCCGCGGCGGCCGCCTGGTGAGCCACTACAACCAGGTCTGGCCGCTTCGCGCCCCGGCCCAGGCTGCCTGCACGCACTGCTCCCGCGCGGGCCTGCCCATTCCGTCTGGGACCAGGCACGGCCACTTTGCGGGCGAGGGCTGTGGTCTGTACGCCTGGAGCGCCCCCGAATTCGTCGAGCGCCAGTACACGCTGCTGAGCAAGCGCATCCAGTGCTGGGGAGTCGTGGAGGGCTGGGGCCGCGTCCTTGAGCACGAGAAGGGCTTCCGCGCCCTCTGCATGCGCCCGCTGGCCCTGTCGCCCATGTTCTCGATCGACCTGAAGCTCCTGAAGGACATGGCCGCCGCCTACGAGATCCCGCTCCTGATGAGCGTGGGCGAGGTCCGGCGCGCCGTCCCGCCGCTCACCACCAGTGCCCCGTCATGACCCCGCACCCGCCTGGCGGCTTCGAGCCACCCCACATGGCGGGCGACGCCGGCACCGTGATCGGCGTCCTCCAGGTTCCTCAACGGCGACGGCTTCGGCCTCTATGAGCACGTTCGCCTGTACGTCGGCGGCGACCAGTTCGCCGAGGCCCAGCCCGGCGGCGCCAGCTACAGGATTACTCCGCCGGCCAGGCAGGCCCAGAGATCAGGGAGTACGTGCGGCGCGGCTGCGCGCAGATCTTCGGCCTGCTCGGCGCCGCGCCGGCGCCGGCGAGGCGTCCGCTGCCAGCCTGATCGCCAGGTCAGCGCCTTCAGCGCCACCCGGCCAGCGCTCATCAGACCCACACAAGCACGTGCCCGCGTCAACTCGATGTGAGCAAGCCCAGGGCCCACCGACCCGACAGCAGGGCCCCAATAGCTGAAGTAGGCACCTCGCAGGGCTTAGCCGACAACGGTGCTGCTGGTCCGGAGATGCCCAGAACTAGCAGATATAGCCGCCGACAGCCGATAGATCAGCTGTCTGGACACCCGCTCGGAATCGGCAGGTAATGGTCGGCTGCGGCGCGAGGCCGTCGTTAGGAGACCGGCCGCGGGCGGCTTGCGGTTCTGCGGCACAGTTGTCGTGTTCTGGGTTATCGTCATGTGATTCGCGGGGGCGGCGGTCCAGGGCCGGGTTTGTCAGCGGGCTGTCCGCGGCCGGGATGGCAAAGGACAGCATGATGACGCGGGGGCCTGGCGGCCGGGTTTTCATCTGTTACCGCCGTGAGGATGCCGGTTCCCGGCGGGCTGGCTGTTTGACCAGCTGACTGCTCGTCTGGGTGCTGACCGGGTGTTCAAGGACGTGGACTCGATCGAGCCGGGTGATGACTTCGCGGACGTGATCACCGAGGCGGTCAGCTCGTGCGCGGTGCTGCTGGCGGTGATCGGCCCCGGTGGCTCGCGGCCGCCGGGCCGGACGAACGCCGGCTGGATGATGCCGGTGATTTCGTGCGGCTGGAGATCGAGGCGGCGCTGGCCCGGGGCGTGCGGGTGATCCCCGTGCTGGTAGACGGCGCGCGGATGCCCCGCCCGGACCAGCTCCCGGCCAGCCTGGCTCCGCTCGCCCGCCGCCACGCCATCGCCCTGAGCCATTCCCGCTTCAGCGCCGACCTGGCGGGCCTGCTGAACGTCCTGGACAGGGAGCTCCGCCCGGCGCCGGTCCAGGAGCCGCCATTGCCCCGGGCGCTGCCCGCCCGGGAGCGCCCGGCGGGGAAAGCCCCGGCGGTGCCGCGGGACGCCGCTGGCGCGCTTCCGGCGTCGGTCACCTGCTTCCGGGATGATGACGCCGGATTCCGCCGCTGGCGCGAGGACAACCCCGATGGCTTTTTCCTCAACACCGAGCGGAACCCCGGGCCCGGCTACCTGATGCTCCACCGCTCCGGCTGCCCTCACTTCACGCGCAGCCCGCTGCACTGGACCAGGGACTACATCAAGTTCTGCGCCCCCGCCCAGGCAAGCCTGGAGGAATGGGCCAGCACCCTGGGGGACGTCAAACATTGCCGCACCTGCTTCCGCAAACCCGCCACAGGAAGCAATCGCGACGCTACCCGCGGCTAGCGGGTACAGAACTACTCAGCGCAGCTCATCCGCCGACAGCAGCCCCGCAAGATCCGCCGATCGGTGCGGCTAGGGCCCAGCGTGGCAATCATCAACTGAGGTACGCAGATCTGGCCATTATGTGGCCCGAAGGCGAAGATGATCTCCGATCACCTAGATAATGCTGATGAGCGGGCCATGAGTGAGACGTGTCACGCCAGAGGTGACCCGGCGGCGTCACCAGGCGCGGGCCGCGGGGACTGGTCACGGCAGGATCGGGCGGAGGCCCCTGCTCAGTTGCGTCGCAGACGGCGGGATCGCGGTCGGCCCCTGAATGCCGGCTCTTACTCAGGAAGGCAGGAGCCTGGGAATCCGCGGACCGGATGGATTTCGTAGGTGAAGATGCCGGCGGCCACTCCGGGGTCGTGGTCCATGATCGCGCGAACGTCATCTGGCGGTGCGTTGAAAATGTAGAGGCCGGCCAAGTCATTGCCGTCGGTGGCCGGCAGCACGATGGGGAGCACGCCGTGCTCGCGCAGGGCGAAGTTGCGCCGGCCATGTTCCCAGATGACGGGGTCGACGTCGGGCCGGACGAGCTTGCCGGCGGCGCGCAGGAGCACCACCGTGTAGGGGCGTGCCGCTCGCAGCCGCTCGTGCATCACCTCGTCGGTGATGGCCGGTAGCGGGACGCCGGCGACGTGCTGGAAGTCGGTGGCCAGGACGCGGTTCATCTGAGGTCCTTTCAGGTGGCAGGCGCACACGGCCCGGTGGTGTGACGGGCAGCCGGCGGGGTCCGGCAACTGCCGCCGGCGCGTGTCAGCGTTGTGCGGCGATTTCGGCGAAGTGGGTGAGGCTCCAGCCTGAGCCGACCGCGTCGCGCATGCTCTCCCATCCGTCGCCGTGCCGGTCCAGGTGGCGGTGGGTGAGTACCACCCGGGTGCGTCCGGGTCCGTCGGGGGTGAAGGTGACCTCGACTTCACTGGTCTTCGCCGGGTCGGTCTCGAGCTGCCAGCGCAGGTTGATGTCCCAGCTGAAGCAGACCCGATGCGGTGGCTCGTAGGCGAGCACCCGGGCCCAGCGGCACTCGCTGCCATCGGCGCCGCGGTCGATGATGTGGCCGCCGACGTGCGGCTCGAACACCATCTCGGCGAGTTCGGCCTGCAGGATGTGATGGCCGGGATCCCACCAGGAGCCGATGCCTTCGGTGAACACCCGGAAGGCGTGCTCGATCGGCGCCTGGACCTCGGCCGCGGTAGTGACCGAGGTCGCTTGCAGTCGTGTGGTCATGTCTCCTCCTGGATCGGTTGGCTGGCAGCGGTGCGGAACCTGGCGAGGGACTGCTGCCAGAACTGCTCGAAGTAGTCGCGGATCGCGGCGAGGCCCGCGGGGTCGACCGAGTAGACGCGGCGCGTGCCTGCTGCGTGGCCGGTGACCAGTCCGGCGGATTTGAGGACCTTGAGGTGCTGCGAGACAGCGGGACGGCTCACTGGCAGCCCGCGCGCCAGTTCACCGACCGCGCTCGGTGACTGGGCCAGCCGCTCAAAGATCGCTCGCCGGGTCGGATCCGCGAGCGCCGCGAGCACGGCTGAATGGTTAGCCATGACTTACGGTAAGTTATAGCTTACGGAGGCTTGCTGTCAAGCGGATGGTGTTGCCGGCCGTGCCTGCCCGGCCGGCTACGCGGACCAGCCCGGTCTCGCCGGGCCCGGTCACGTCCGGTTCCGCGAGGAACAAGCGATCGCCAATCGCCTGTATGCGCCAGCCAAAAGGTTCTTCCCGCGGCTGATGCGATCTTCGAGGAACCCCGGCCCGCGCCGATCTACAATCCGCTGGACGCTGACTGAGCGCGATCTCGACGCCTACGCCGTTTGGCCGACGAGCTCAGCGCCGGGAGCGTCCCGGACACCGGCTGCGGGACAGGGAACCCTCGCCTGCCTGCTTGCCGGACGCGGCCTGGAGGTCATCGCTACCGGCGCAAGCCTGGCGCCGGCCGCGTCCGCTGGCTGCATCCAGATGCCACGGATCTGCCCCGCTGCAGGCCCATCTCGCGACCATAACCGGGAACGTGGCCTAGGTAGCTGGTGTTAATCGGCGGTCTTCTGCGCTGGCCTCGCGCGCTGCGCGGCGTCGTATGTCACCGGGAGCGCTGCCGATCGCTGCCCGCGGGGCGCTCCGCCTGGGCCTGGTCCGGGCCT
>Ga0310037_10000749_pt1 | contig 19169 bp, 12 predicted proteins | sample Sb_taG_11_FD_200239 | JGI IMG/M metagenome (GOLD analysis project Ga0310037, IMG submission 200239) | Peat soil microbial communities from Weissenstadt, Germany - Sb_50d_3_AS metaG (v2) (version 2) | ecosystem: Environmental > Terrestrial > Soil > Wetlands > Peat | place: Germany: Weissenstadt...
CCGATCGGGCAGGTTGCGCCACAGGGCTGAATGGCGGCCGCGCTTCCGTCGCGCGCACCCGCTGTGGGTGGGTCTCCCCGCCCATACCCTTCGGATCCGCCCGCGTCCGCCTTGTGGGTAGCGGAGGGTTGCCGAAGGGGAGGGCACCCGAGGGTCTCTTCCGAGATAGAGTTAGGCCACGGTTCGCAGCGACGCTCCTCCAGCCACCGGAACACCTCGATCGCAGGAGCGTGCGAGAGAAACCGACTGGTAGGACTGCCTTACAGCCTTTCTCAGTGTATGCCATGGCAGCTCCGCCCATCCGCCCCGTCTCAGGACAACCTGGCGCGTCACCCGCGGGTGGCTCATGCCCAAGACGCCATCACAAGCAAGATCAGGCCCGCGAACGCGGCGGCCAGGGTAAACGCGAAGAACGCACTCAAGACTGCCCCTTCTTCAGACTCTCACGGAAGTACCTGGTGAGCATGTCGTTCCACTTCTCGAAAAGTGCCACCATTCCATGCAAGTCGTCCTCGCGTAGCTCGGCCAATCCGTGAGACACTGAACCCTCCGGCGTGTGAGGGTGGACGATTGCGGACCTGCCAACCACACGAACAACCGCGGCGGCTCGATCTTCCCGCCCCCCACGTCGGTTCGCGCTTCCCCAGCATTTGCGGCCGATCTTACCGCTTAAAGTGTCACTCTCACCAATAGCCGTCGACGTGCGCTCACTCCCCCCATAGGGCCGGGTGGGTGCCAAGTGCGTCAATGACGCGATAGCAACGCGTTCTGGCGTTGACAGCACCGAAGAAGCAAACTCCACGCCGGCTCAGGAAGGAACGCGCGTGGGCATAATCATCGCGGAGGGATGAACGTTGATTAACTACAAAGTCACGATCGATGATCTTCTAAAGGCAAGCGGAACCACGGATGTGACAGCCCAGGCCATTCTCACGGTCGGACTGGCAATCTCGGAGCGGTTAGAAGCCATGATTGCTGCGATTAATAACGCGGCGGAGGCCGGGGTGGCTCAGAGACGGTAGGTCCTCGGGGTAGGACAGCAACGGAGTTCGCTGCCTTTCGGAAAACCCCCGCGTGAGTGACTCGCGAACCCCACGTCGTCATTGAGCCCCTCGGAGTGGGCACGACCGCTCGGGTGAGGCGGCGCCGCTGCATCATACTCTATTTGGTGTATACTCACTCGCACACAGAGAGCCGGCCGGACGCGGGCCCCAGTGGGTCCGTAGCAAGCAGACACCCCGATTCACTTGAATCTTAGTAGATCGAGATGGGCGTTCAACGAGACGAACTGCGTATTAGGCCGCCTCTCCCTTGAGCTCTCGCTTCACTCGCTCAGCAAGAAACAGTTTGATTAATGATTGATACGGAACATCGCGCTTGTGTGCGAGCTGCTTGATCTCTTCAACGATGAATGCCGGCAGTCTCAGCGAGATTGTTGTGAGTGAAGGCTTCAGGTTGGGTAGCGTTACCCGCTTGGCCTTGGACCAGTTGACTACATCCGCTGAGTCCTGCTTAGACCAGAACTCGCGCTCCTCGTCCTCCGTTTCAAATCGACGTCTCTTAGGCATGTGTAGTAGACCTCACGTTCTCGTTTGGTCATATCGCGCGCCGAGATCACGCGGACGAGCTGCCGGTGAATCGCACATACAACGAACAGGTGTCTACCCGAGTCTGTCTTCCCGAGAACCAAGATGCAGTCTTCCAGTTCATCGTCCGGTTCCGCCGCGAGTGGTTGATTGAAGAACTCCTGCTCGCACTCGCCGTCCGAGACCTGATGCTTTTCGTCGTTCTTGCCGGAGTTCCCGTCATCCCAATCGAATCCCGTGCATGCGCGAAGGCGTTCGAGAAGATTCACCCGATCGATTGTATATGGATACCATATACATCGGCAAGAGCGCACTGTCCCTGGAGCCGCTCCGTTTTGACATGGTCGACATGGCCGTAACCCATTGAAACGAAAGGGGGTTTTCGGGGACTCCCCCGCGGCAAAGCTTGGAGACCGTTCTTCATCCTGGGCATGGATGGTGCGGGTGTCCCACGACGGCACGGTTTTCGAATGTCGCTGGACGCGTTGGCGCAGGAGATGGATGGGTCGGAACGCTCATCTGGATTCCGACACGCGGGTGCGTCGGGATCGCCCACCGGAATGTGTCGTGCATGTGCCAGCGGGAAGAGATATAAGCGCTTGAAATTAAAGGAGAGTTTACACTCCCTGAATCTGGTGCGTCTACCAATTCCGCCACCCGGGCAAACCTGCTGAGGTTGCTTGGTATTCCCCCTTGCTTCCAACCGACTCAGGGTGCAGCGGTATTGGCGGAAGCGAAGGAGCCAGGTTGGCAGCGAAGGGACGTGTTCGCAAGCGCGACCGCACACCGCTGCGGTCGCCACCCGCGGCTGCTCGAGCGCTACGTCGGCCTCCCCGGAGCTCCTCGATCCTCGGCGGCGTGAGATCCTAGCGCGGAGCCTTTCCGGGCGAAGCTCGGCGAAGCCGTCGCGTCACGCGCTGCGTCCGGCAGCCGGAAGCCGAGAACGCGCAACAGCTCCACCTGTTTCTCCAGTGTGATATCTCGCGCGCGGTAGGTCCGGGCCGAGCTCTGCGCTTGCGGCCTGCGGACAGCGACGCCGGCCAGAACTTCTGTTGCTGCTTGCGCCAGAAGCTTTCCCGTGAGCACGACGTTCCGGTTGCGAAGGCGCCAAGGGCAAATGGGGAAGCTCGCCTCGACTCGGCGCTGAAGGGTTACGTCGCCGCTGTCCACGCCGGCGTCAATGAAATGGACCGTCACACCCGCAGATTCGAGGTCAGCGTGCAGCACCTGCCAGAACTCGGGGAACATCCCGCGATACTCCGGGAGAATCGAGGTATGCGCATTGAGAGCACCGATCCTCGGAATGTGGATCAGGGGCTCCTTCAGAATTGAGGTGCCGCAGACCAGGAGCAGATCGGGGGAGCGCTCTTGGCACCAGGCCAAGGTTTCCTTGCGATTGATGTTCTGAGTCGAGTGGATGGGGAGATGCTTCGGCCAGGGCCCGGGCGTAGAGCCCGTATCGCGCAGGAACTCGCGCTTTGCTTCCAGGATGAGCCGTTCTCCGATGAACTGAACCCGGGCTCGCAGTCGCTCTCCGCGAAGCCAAGTTCTCGTGACCGAGAGGTAGCTGTGAAGGCGATCCACGAAGAGGGTGCGAGGGGCACCCCTGCGCAAGCGCGGAACGCGGAGCCGAGGGTCCTCGACGACGATGCCCGCGAGTCCCAGCGTCTCGTGAAGCTTCTGTGCGACGTAGCGGCCGTGGGCGCTCGGATTCGTCAGTAGGAGGACTGTGTGCTCAGGCACCGTCGCGATTCTCAGGGGGTTCGATTTGCGGGAAGCGGATCCGGACCGTATCGGCCTCAACCTGGTCGAGCTCACACGCGACAGCCTCCCCTTGGCAGGTGATGCACACGTCGCCGCCCCCCTTGCGGAAGAAGCCGAACTCGAAGCCTCCTAGGTCCGAGAGGTTGAGCGAAGGGAAGCGAAGCCCATCCGCTCGAAAGTCGACGCCCGCGGGACCCACGCTCGCGTGGTCGCGCAGTACCAGGTAGTCGAGGAACTTCGATGTCGAAGAGAGCAGGATGCGACCTTCGGCGTATGCCTCTGCGAGGCGCCCGAGGGCAGACCTCGTCCCTTCCGGAATGTGTCGGCTCTCGCGAGCGCGGCCGGCCCGGCGCTTTCCGAGGTGGGTATAGATCACCGCGGAGCCGCGCACGGCCTGCAAACGCTCGAGGAGCGCCGGCGAGAGCAGCTCTCCCAAGCCATCGATGTCGGCGAGATTCCAGACGCCGTAGCGCCGGAACAGGTAGAGCGATGATTGATCGGCGAAGCGGTGGGCCACGTAGGGGTGATTGGCATTCTCGTCGTACGAGAAGATCTCCGGGGAGAGTAGGCGTCGGGCCGGACTTAGGATTCGATCAAGGTTCGCCCGCAGCACGGCCTTCGCCGGAGTCGAAGACAGACCGGCATACCACTCGCGGCGACCGACCGGCCGATCCTGCCCGACCAGGTGCTGGGTCAGGTTGCCGTCCCACGCGTAGCGGACGCCGGCGGCGCGGATCAGATCCAAGCTGTAGTCGACATTGGGATACTCGTGCCCCGAAGCATCCGTGAAGCTCGCTCGACCCCCGGTTCCTCCGCGGTGAGTCAGGTTGCACGAAGACCCCGCATGGTCGGTCCAGATGAGCGGTCGGAGGGCCGCCTCGGCCATCCGCCGGAGGCCGAGCTCGGCCTCTTCGCGGTTGAAGCGGCGCTTCGGAGTCCCCATGTAGTCGCCCCATGTGTGCATGGAGTCGTGGGGGTGGGCATCCAGGATTTCGGGATGGTCTACGAGGTTCACCTGATCGGGCAGAGCCTCGTTGTGGTTAAACACGAAGAAGCTGTCCGCAAACGGGAGCGCCAGTTCCTCCCAGACCAACTCATGGATCTGCTTCCAGTGCTCGATGATGGTGTTGTCGGGGTCGTTGCTAAGGGTCAGCCAGGCCCGAAAGGGAGGCGGGTAGGCGAGCAGCGACCAGGCTCCCGACGGATCACAGCGACGCCAAACGGGGTTCACGTTCTCTCGCCCCGCTGGGAGGCATCCTTCGGCTTTTGAGCGATCAAGCAATAGCCGAGAGGAATGCCCGCAGACGTACCGGCCGAAATGCGCCGCACGCTGCGGAGGCCCAGGAGCCAGCGCGCCAACCTGGAGTGAATTTTCGAAGCCAGCTTCCGGCTGGCGAGCAGCTTCCCAGTAAGGTCGGCCAAGACCTCCGGGGCTCCTCCATAAGCCTCGACGGAGAGCACCGACAGTCGGCTCGCACTGCAGAGTGTTCGCAGCTGGAGCTCGCTGTAGCGGTAGCGGTCGTCAGGACCCGTGAGCCAATAGAGAAACGGTGAGCCCACGATCAACTTGCCACCCGGACGCAGCACCCGCGCCATCTCGAGCCAGAGCCGATCGGGCTTCGCGCTGTACATCAAAAAATCCGTCGCGAGGACCGTATCGGCTCGCTCGTTGGGCAGGGGAATGCCCTCGTCGAGATCGACCTCGTAGTCCAGCAGCGAGTTGGAAGGCTCCGCTTGTGGCCGATCGATACACAACACCTCGGACACTTGATCCCGGTAGACCTCGTAAAGCGGGGCTCGCGCGCAGCCGAGATCCACGAGCACGCCTCGGGCGTGTTCTCGAATGGCGGCTTCGTACACTCTTGCCAAGACGCTCGTCATGAGTCGCGATCCGGCGCCCACTTCGCCCGGATCCCGCGAGGTCTCCAATCCCGAAGCAGTCAGGACGAACTTCGTAGGAGCCCAAAGGTGCGCGTTCTTCAAGCGAAGCCCCTTGCAAAGACCGGTCGGGCCACCCCCGATACGACGACAGTGATTGCCGGGAGAGGAACTGAGCCTCGTGCGGGGCTATTCAGCCCCGAATAGTTCCGACTCCCGACGGATGCGACTCCCGACCGTGCGAGTCGCAGGATCGGCAAGAGAGACAAACTTCTTGAGCAGAAGGTGCCCCGAGGCTCCCGGAATTCGACGGGAATCGACCCGCCGGGCGCAGCGCAGACGCATTCCACGAGTCTGCGCCGAGCGAGCCACCGAAGACGCGCCAGGATTTCGCCGAGTCCGCTCAGGCAGTCGGCGGACGGTAGGTTCGCACCCAAAAGCCGCTTGGCAGCTCTGCGCTCGAGTCGAGGTGCCCGAAGCGCCGGGTCAGCGCCGCACGCAGACTCTCCGCTGCCTCCGCGATCTGGCCATCGCTAAGGCGCCATGTCCACGACCAATCCCGCCGTACAAGTTGTTCGACGAGCCTGCGCGGCTCCAGAAAGCGCGAGAACGCAAGGCGGCACGGTGTGCCTACGAGGCGCCAGCCCTCCTGTTCCGGGAAGCTCTCGATCTGCTCGTACGATACGCCCGCATTCTTAAAGGGGTGAGCCTGTCCAAAACCCTCAAGCCATGCCCAGTGAGCGGCCCGGTCGTCCGCTCCATGAACGAATACACCGTGGGGATGGAGAACGCGCGCAACCTCTCGCAGCACATCACGCCAGCGCGGGATGAGATGGAAGACATGCACGCCAAGGACGGCGTCGAAGCTCGTGTCCTTGAAAGGCAGCTGCGCCGCGTCGGCATGCACAACGTCCACCGGGAGACTGCCGCGCTTGGCAAGAAGCCGCTCCATCATGCTTCGGGAGAGATCCACGCCGGTAACGCGCAGGCCGCGTGCCGCAAGCGGCAGCGCGAGGCGTCCTGTACCAACTCCAATTTCGAGAAGGCGTGCGCGTGGCTTGAGCTCCGCTGCTTCCTGGACGAGCGCCGCAACCCGTTCTGCGACGCCGGGAGGGAAGCCGCGCGTTGCATCGTACCTGTCGGCGGCACGGTCGAAGACAATGGATTCATCGGGTCTTTCAGCGCTTCTCTCGGTCATCTGACTTCTCGGTCCGCACGAAAAGAGCGTCCGGTCTTGCGGAGGCCGGCTCCGCTATGGGTTGGATCCAAGGCCCATACCATTTCACTTTGCCTCCCCTGCCACGAACCCGCATGTTCGACACTCTCTGCGCACGGACCGCTTCCCCCCCTAGCGATGCCTCGCGCTGCGCGGGTCCGCGCAGTCGCATTCGTTTCACGCGGCGCTCGCTTGCTACCCGATCCCTTGCGCTTCGGGTCATTCGCGACGTGGGGTAACGTTCGCGAGATGCGCGGATGGGCCCTCGTAGTCGCGGCGCTGGCGGTGTGGACGGCGTGTAGCCGTTCCAGCGAGAAGACCGCACCAGCTCCCCCGCCCGTGCCCAAGCCTGCCACGTTTGTCGGTTCGCAAAGCTGTGGCGGCTGCCACCCCGCACAGCTCGCGCGCTGGCAAACTTCGCATCACGCGCGCGCCATGCAGCCGGCTTCGGACGCGAGCGTGCTCGGTGACTTCACGACGCGCGCGCTCATGGATTCCGGTGCGAACGTGCGTTTTTTCCGCCACGACGGTCGCTTTGTCTTTTCGACGGAGGGGGCGGAGGGTCGGGTCCACGACTTTGAGATCGCATACACCTTCGGTGTCGATCCTCTGCAGCAATATCTCGTCCCTTTCCCTGGTGGACGCATGCAGGCCACGGGCTTCGCCTGGGACAGCCGCGCCGAGGCCAATGGGGGTCAGCGCTGGTTCGACCTTCATGGGCGCGAGAAGATCCCGCCGAGTGATCCGCTCCACTGGACGGGACCCGCGGGTGCTTGGAACTTCCAGTGTGCGGAGTGCCACTCGACGGATCTTCAAAAGGGCTGGAAACCCGCCGAGTCTCGCTATGAAACCACCTGGGCCGAAGTCTCTGTCGGCTGCGAAGCCTGTCACGGCCCCGGATCCGCCCACGTAGGGTGGGCCAAGGACCGGACCGAGCGGAGTCACGCCGATGCGCCGTCCGAGGGCGCGGGCCATGGACTCGTGGTCGCGCTCGCAGCGAAGCAGAGTGCCGCATGGGTCTTCGACAGCGACGCGCCGATCGCAAGGCGCAGGGGCGAGCCCCCGTCCCATGCCGAACTCGAAGCCTGCGGGCGGTGCCACAGCCGCCGCAGCGTCATCGCAGAGCCCTACAGCTACGGCCGACCGCTTCTCGACACCCATCTCCCTTCACTCCTCGAACCGGATCTCTACTTTAGCGATGGCCAGATCCGCGATGAGATGTACGAGTGGGGCTCCTTCTTACAAAGTCGCATGTATGCCGCTGGCGTCACTTGCAGCAATTGCCACGAGCCCCACAGCGGCGAGCTCCGGGAAAAGGGGAATGCGACCTGCGGCCAGTGCCACCAGCCCGCGCACTACGACACCGTTTCCCATCACCACCACGCGGTGGGATCGGCGGGTGCGAGCTGTGTGTCGTGCCACATGCCGACGCGGGTCTACATGGTGGTCCATGCGCGCCACGATCACTCGCTCCGCGTCCCACGTCCCGATCTCTCCGTGCGGCTCGGCACGCCAAACGCGTGCGAGAGCTGCCACCGCGAGCGCACGCCGAAATGGGCGGCGGAGACGATCGCCCGCTGGCGTGGAGACGGCCCGGCGCCGCGCGCGCACTTCGCAGAGGCTCTCGACGCGGGACGACGGGGAAGGGCCGACGCCGAGGAGCGTCTGGCGGCACTCGCGGACGACAGCTCCCAGCCCCCGATCGCACGGGCGACCGCGGTGCGTGAGCTGACGCCGTGGCTCACCATCCGCTCGCTCCCAAGCGTGGAGCGGGCCGCCGGGGACGCGGAGCCGTTGCTGCGTCTTGCTGCAGCAGAAGTTGCGCAGGCCATAGGTCCACAGCCTGGGGTGGCGCTGGCAGCTCCGCTCCTGCGCGACCCGCTCCGCGCCGTGCGAATTACGGCCGCGCGTGCGCTGGCCGCGGTCCCGCCGACATTGTTGGCCGCTTCCGACCAGCTTCCGCTCGCCGATGCACTCGCCGAGTGGCGTGCATCTCAGCTTGCGAACGACGACCGCCCCGAGGCGCACGTCAACCTTGGGGCGCTGCATGCACAGAAGGGCGAGGACGAGGCGGCGCGGCGGGAGTACGAGACCGCGCTGCGCCGGGGTCCGTGGTTCGTGCCCGCGTACTTGAATCTCGCGGACTTGGAGCGCTCAGAAGGCCGCGATGGCGCGGCGGGTGAGTGGCTGGAAAAGGCGCTCGCCTTGGCGCCAAAGAACGCCGACGTTCACCTCGCGATCGGTCTTCTCCGCGTGCGGGAGCGGCGCCTCCAAGACGCGGAACAGGAGCTCCGGCTCGCTGCCAGCCTCGCCCCGGAGGACGCCCATCTCACCGTGGTTTATGCGATGGCGCTTCAGGCCGCGGGGCGAGTGAGCGAGGCGCTCAGTGTCCTCGAGGCCATGCACCGCAGCCGCCCCGGCGAACGTGAGCCCCTGCTGGCCCTCGCCACGATCGCACGCGATGCGGGTCAGCCCGGGAGAGCGCGGCAAGCGGCCCAAAACCTCCTCGCGCTCGTGCCCGACGACCCGGGTGCAGAAGCCCTGGCGCGTGAGCTCGCTGAGCCCGTTCCCAAGGAGCGAGAAGCGGGGTCCCGTTGAGTCTGCCACCAAGGCCCCGCACCCCGGCGCCATGCTGCGCGCCGCGCCGGCATGCCATGATGGCTGCAGCTGCAGTCGTCTTCTCAAAGAAGCGCTGCCATTGGAGGTCCGGGTGAGGACACATCATCCCACGACAAAGCGGCGACCCGGAGCCTTGGGCGCAGTGGGACTCTGCCTTTCGATTGTGCTCGTTGCAGCAGCGAATGCGCAGGGCCCTCCGCAGACGCCCGCCCGCCCGCCCGCCGCTGCGCCCGCGCCCAGCGAGGCGGGTATACCGGTGGCGTTAGATGGCGAAGTGGTCTTCTACATTCACAACCCCCTCGGGCCCTTTAGCGCCGAAGAGCGGGCGAAGTCGGCCCGGCGCAGGCTGATCCGCATCGCGGAGGACCCTTTCTACAGCGAGGGCCTCTTCCGCATTCAAAAAACTGACACCGAGACGCTCGTCTTTTATCGGGATGACCTCGTGGGCATGGTCACCGCGCAGGACGCAGCGACCTTACATCAGTCCCAAGAGGATTTGGCTTCCGAAAGGATCCAGATTGTGGAGGGCGCCGTCGCCCGTTACCGCGAGAGGCGAACTCCAATCGAGTGGAGGCGTGCGCAGATTGGTGTCGCGGTCGCAACGGTCGCGTTAGTCACCGTGCTTCTGGGTCTACGGAGCGTTCATCGGTGGCTCTCCGCGATTGTCGAGCGCCGACGCAGAGCGGGCGTCGCGCTGCGCTTGCAGGAGCAGATCGTGATCGATCCGGGGCGTCTCGCGAGCGTGGAGCAGCGGGCGGTAAGATTGGGCACCGCGGCCACAGCCTTGGTGCTGCTGATCCTTTACCTGCAGATCGTTTTCTGGTTCGTGCCCCTTACCCGTGGCTATGCGCTCGCTCTGCTGGATTATCTGCTCGATCCTCTTACGAACCTGTGGCACGGCTTCCTGGCCAATGTGGGCAATTTCTTCTCGATCCTCGTGATCCTGGTCCTCGCGCGATACCTCTTGAAAGGGCTCCGCAGCCTTCTTCTCGCTGCTTCCGCCGACCTCGTCAAGCTGCCAGGCGTTGCGCCAAGCTGGGCCCCGCATCTATACCGGATCGTTCGGCTCCTCGTCATCGGGATCACGGGCGTTATGATCTACCCCTACATCCCTGGCTCAAACACCGACGCCTTCAAGGGTCTCGGTATTCTCGGAGGCGCTCTCCTCACGGTGGGCGCTTCGAGCGCTGTTGGCAACTTTATCGCCGGCCTCATGCTCGTCTTCAGTGACACCTTCCGCATCGGAGACCGCGTGAAGGTGGGAGAGACGATGGGCGATGTGCTGGAAACGAGCATGTCTCTCACCCGGATCCGAACGCCCAAGAACGAGGTGGTGACCTACCCGAATGCCATGCTGCTCAGCGGGCATCTTGTGAACTACAGTGCGAAGGCGCGCGAGGAGGGTCTCATCCTCCACACGTCAGTCACGATCGGATACGACGCGCGGTGGCGGAAGGTGCATGAGCTGCTGATCGAGGCGGCGCTTCGAACCCCTGGAATCGTTCCGCAACCGGCGCCATTTGTGCTGCAGACCGCGCTCAACGACTTCTACATCACCTACGAGATTAACGCCTACACGCGAGCGGCAAACGAGATGCTACGGATCTACGGAGAGCTTCATCAGAATATCCAGGACGCCTTTAATCAGGCCGGCGTCGAGATCATGTCACCGCACTTTGCGTCGCTGCGAGACGGCAACACCAGCACGATTCCGGGGCCCCAAAAGCCGCTGGAGCACGAGCCGCGCCGCTTCTCAATTCGGTTGGAAGAGGGCTCGTGCAAGGAGAGTGCGAAGACCTGACGCTTCCCTGCGCGATGCTGCGCGGTCTGTGGACGACCCGGGGTGGACCAAGCTTCGGCCGGACAGCCGCGACAGGCTCGGGGAAAACGCAACTCACGCTGGGGCAGGTCGGATTGCGCGCAGCGCTGGGCTGAAACGGGCTGCCTCGAAGGCGAGATTCAAGGCCTGCCTGTCGCGGTTCCACCTTGAGCCCGGACCGTGGCGGCACCCAGGACGACCCTTCTCTCCTAAGCCTGGGAGCGCTACCCCTTCGCCGCCCAAAGCGTCGCAGTCGTCCCCTGCGAAGCAGTGCATGGGCCAAGAAGAGCGCGTCGCGGCTCCGCCGATCGCGGGGGTCGCTGGGGGGGAACTCGCGAAGAATGCACCGCGCTCTCGTTCCGCTCGCAGCTCTAGCGGCTCTTGGGATTCTGACTGGGTGTGCAACGCCCATCGGCGTCCGCCCTCTGCGACCTGCGCAGACCGAGCGAGCCCTCGAGAGCAACATCTTGGACGATGGGCGGCCAAGCTCGGAGACCCTTTCACAGCTCTTACGGAGGGGGCTCTACGATCGATACCAGAATTACCCCAACGAGACCCTTGCCGAGCTCCGCGAGGAGGAGAAGCGGGGGGGTGACGAGGATCTCCTCTTCGCGCTGGCAGAGCTCTCGTTCGAGCACGGTCTGCGTTCGGGGGACAAGCGCTACTTCCTCGCTTCGGCTCTCTACGCCTACGCGGCGCTCTTCCCCGAAGACCACAAGCAGTCCCTCCCGCCCGTCGATCCCCGTTACCGACTGGCGTTCGATCTGTATGAAAGGGGTCTTATCCGCAGCTTCCTCGCGCCGGACCGGCCTGAAGTGGTGATCGAAAGCGGCTCGTTTGCGCTGCCCTTCGGCACGCTCCACGTCACGGTTCCGCCCGAAGGCTTTACCTGGGCGGGCTACCGCCTAGGGCACTTCGTATCGGGCGCCGACTTCGAAGTTCGCGGCCTGCGCAATCGCTACCGCACACCCGGAATCGGCGCGCCGCTCCTTGCCGCAGTTTCGAGGGACGGGGCGCAGCCCCTCTCGCCTGCAGCCGCCTACATCCCTGCGCGTTTGCGCATCCCGGTGAGCGCCCTTTTGCGAATCGACCCCCCACGCTCCGTCCTCGCAGAGGGCGACGTGGACGCGACCGTTGAGCTCTACGCCCGGGGTGAGGCCGAGCGCGTGACGATTGCGGGCCAAAAGATTCCCCTCGCGTTCGAGCCGACGGCTGCGCTTGCCTACACGCTGGAAGGAGCCCCGATCTGGGACTTCGAGCTCGCGGGTTTCTTCTCAGGGATGTTCCGACCGGGGGGACTGCAGAGCCTCCCCGATGGTCTCATCATGCTCGAGCCCAATCGGCCCGGCAAGATTCCGCTTGTGCTGGTGCATGGCACGGCATCGAGCCCTGCGCGCTGGGCTGAGCTTGTGAACGAGCTCGAGAACGATCCCCGGATTTGGGCGCGCTACCAGATCTGGCTTTTCATCTACAACACGGGAAACCCCATCGGGTACTCCGGAGGCCTCCTGCGCAAGGCGCTGACCGATGCCGTGAGTACGCTCGATCCGAATGGGCAGGACGCAGCGCTAAACGAGATGGTGGTGATCGGTCACAGCCAAGGAGGTCTGCTGGCGAAGCTCACAGCCATCGACAGCGGGACCCGCTTCTGGGACGCAATGGCCAAGGTCCCCTTCGACCAAGTCGAGGCGGACGACCAAACGCGCGAGCTCCTCCGCAGGTCGCTCTTCTTCGAGCCGCTTCCCTTCGTCAAGCGAGTCGTGTTTGTGGCCACGCCCCATCGGGGTAGCTACCTCGCGGGCTTCGGGATCGCGCAGCTGATCTCGAAGTTCGTGAAGCTCCCCGCGGATCTTGGCGGGCGATTTTTCGACCTGGTGAGCCAAAATCAGGCTGCGCTCGCCATCGACGCGCTCAGGCCGCCCACCAGCATCACGAACATGACGCCCGGAAACCGCTTTCTTCGCGTCTTGAGCGGCATTCCGGTCGCGGACGGGATCGCCGTAAACTCGATCATCGCCGTGAAGGGCGATGGACCCGTCGAGGGCGGTAGTGACGGAGTCGTGGACTACGAAAGCGCGCATATCGAGGGCGTTGAGTCGGAGAAGATTGTCCGATCCCGGCATTCGACACAAGGAGCGCCCGATACAATCGAGGAAATCCGCCGGATTCTGCTCAAGCATGCGGCACAGTTCGAACACGAAAAGACGTACTCGGGCGGCTGGGTGAGGGCACCAGCATGCTCCGTGCGGCTCTGCCGGGCGTCCTTTCTGACTCCCACCACACGAAGCCGAGCGCGATCGGCCCGTGTACGCGTACTGCCGCAGAGCGCGCGCACGCTCGAATCCGCAGCGCCCCGCTCTTAAACGATGCCGGGCTCGCGGGCTTCGCTTCCGCCCGCCCTTGCCTGATCCACAGGGCAGGAGAGCCGGCGCTTCGCGGCGCGATCGGTCCTGAGGGCCCGGTCGGTCACTTCGCGTCGTCTCTACGGGGTGGAAGCGGGGGTCGGCGCGTTGTCGGAGCGCGTAGCCTAGACTACACGCCTGCATGGCCCTCACACGCGAAGCGGTTCTTGAGGCGCTCGGGGGCCGCGCGCGGCCCATGCTTAGCGAAAAGGCACTCTTGCGGGAGCTCGGTGGGCGCGGCGCGAAGGCGGGCACCCTACGGCCTATTCTTCAGGCGCTGTTGCGCGAGGGCAAGCTCGAGCGCGTAGCGGGCGGCTACCGACTTCCGCGCAATGACGGCCTCGTGGAGGGCGTCTACCAGGGCGCCGGCGAGCCCGCTCCGGGCCGCCCCCGACGCGGCGGGACCGATGCCAGCAGCGTGGGTCGCGGTTCGCCGGGCCTCGTGCGCGACGACGCAGGGGTGGCCTGGAGCGTGGGGAGTGGGGCCGGGGCCGAACCCGGCGACCGCGTTCTACTTCGACCTGTGGGCGACCCTCGGGCTCAACGCGGCGAGGTCGTGCACGTTCTCGGCGGCGGGGAACGCCGCAAATGGATTGGGATTCTCTCGCGAGAGCGCCACGGTGGCCTCGTGACACCCTATCGAGACGACGGACACTGGGGCATCTCGATCGCGGCGGCGGACCTTGGAGGTGCGCGGGACGGAGACGTCGTAGAAGTCGTTCCTGCACGACGCGGTGGAGGCAAAGGGGCGCCGCGTGCCTCCGGCCGGATCGTCTCGGTCTTTGGGCCTCCCGGCCACCCTGAAGCCGACTTCAAAGCCGTTACCTGGCGTCGGCGACTGCCGGTGGATTTTCCGCCCGGCGTCCTCGCCGAAGCCGAGGGGATCGAGGTTGAGCCGTCGCCCGAGGAGCTCGCACGGCGCGTCGATCTGCGCTCGCGTCCTTTCGTGACGATTGACCCCGCGACTGCCCGCGATCATGACGACGCGGTCTGCATCGAGTCTCTCCCGGCTGGGGCGACACGCCTTTGGGTTGCGATTGCCGATGTCGCACACTACGTCGGCGAGGGATCGGCGCTGGATCTCGAAGCGCTCCGGCGCGGGAACAGCGTGTACTTCCCCGACCGCGCGATCCCCATGCTGCCGCACCGCCTCTCGGGCGAGATCTGCTCGCTCTATCCGCAAGTCGATCGTCTCGCGATGATCGTCGAGCTCGATCTTTCGGCGGCGGGTCTGGTGGAGCGCCGGAGCTTCTATCCGGGAGTGATCCGAAGCCGCGCCCGCCTCACCTACGAACAGGCCGCGGCAGTGATGGAAAGGTCTGGAGACGGTGGCATCGGAGAGCCTGAGATCCGGGACCAGCTGCGCGGGCTTGCCGCTTTCGCGGGTACGCTGACTGAGCGGCGCTTTGCTGCTGGATCCATCGACTTTGATCTCCCGACCGCAGAGATTGTGCTCGGGGACGACGGACACCCCGTGGATATCGTCGAGGCACCTCGCACCATCGCGCACCGCGCGGTCGAGGAGTGCATGCTGGTTGCGAACCGCGCCGTCGCCGACGCGATCTCCGCGGCGAAGGTTCCAGCGATCTATCGGATCCACGATCCACCCGAGCCCGAGAAGATCGAGCTTCTGTGCGAACTCCTGGCGGCTTTCGGTCTCCTCGAGAACAGGGACGCGAAGTCGCTCTCTGCGCGGGAAATCGCCCGCGCCGTGCAGCGTGTTGCCGGGCGACCAGAGGAGAGACTCGTAAACCTCGTGGCCCTGCGTTCCATGCGGCAGGCACGCTACGACGATGCGAACCGCGGTCACTTCGCTCTGGCGTTCGACAGCTACACACATTTTACTTCGCCCATTCGCCGCTACGCCGATCTGGTGGTTCACCGCGCGCTCAAGGATCTACTCCAAGGCGGGGGCCTCGCGGCCTCGCGCGCGGCGGCGCGAGAGAGCGTGGTTGGCAGCGTTGCGGCGCGCGTCTCCTGGCGCGAACGGGCGGCCATGGAAGCGGAACGGGAGATGATCGATTTGAAGAAGTGCGCGTTCATGGCAAGTCGCGTCGGCGACGAGTACGACGGTACAATTACGGGTGTTGCGAAGCACGGGTTCTACGTAACGCTCGATCCCTTTTTCGTGGAAGGCTTGGTGCACGTATCGCGGCTCAACGACTACGTTGTGCTCGATGAGCGCGCTCATGCTCTCGTGGCCCGTCGCAGCCGCGAGCGCTGGCGCATCGGCGACCGCCTGCGGGTTCGGGTCGATGATGTCGATCCCGTGAAGGCGTGGATCAACTTCTCCGTGGTGCACCGGCTCTCTGGAGGCGAGGCCGAGGTAGCTCCCGCCGTTCCGCCCGGGAACCGCGCCGGTTACCCGAGAACCTCGTCGAGGGCTTCGAGTTCCGCCGCGAGGCGCTCCCACTCGCGATAGAGGACATCGATCGCGTCCTTGGCAGCCGCGCGCTCCGCTTCGAGCGCCCGCACCTTTTCTCCATTCTTGTAGATCTCGGGATCGCCGAGCTTCCAGCTGAGTGCTTCCATCGCACTCTCGCGGACCAGAATATCGGCCTCGATGGCCGCAATTTGCTTTGCCGTCTTGTCGCGCGCCTTGCGGCGGAGACGCTCCTCCTGACGCCCCGGGGTGGCCGGGCGCTGGGGGACCAATGCCCGCCTTCCTTCCGAGTCCTGCGGCGCGGGGGGCGGAGGAGTCTTTTCGGGGGCGTGCGGCGCGCCATGGCCTGCGACCGCGCCTCGCCCCGGGGCCTGCGCCTCGGCGCTTACCCGTTGATACTCGTCGAAGTTCCCGAGGAACTCGCGCAGCCGTCCTGCCCGCACCTCCACCACCCGCGTCGCCACGGCGTTCAAAAAGCTCCTGTCGTGGGAGATCAGCGCAAGCGTCCCCTGGTACTCGCGGAGAGCTTCCTCGAGCACTTCGCAGGCGTCGACATCGAGGTGGTTGGTCGGCTCATCGAGCACGAGGAAGTTTGCCGGCCGCAAGAGCATCTTCGCGAGGGCAAGGCGCGCCTTCTCTCCGCCCGAGAGAACGGAGACCTTCTTGTCGACGTCTTCACCGCTAAACAAGAAGGCGCCGAGATGTCCGCGCAGACGCGGAATGTCGTCGCTGCGCGCGGCGCTGGTCAGCTCCTCGAGCACGGTGCGCGTCGGGTCGAGGGACTCGAGCTGGTGCTGGGCAAAAAAGCCGACGTGCACGTTGTGGCCGAGTTCGCGGCGCCCGCTGTCAAAGGGGAGAACCCCGGCCAGAATTCGGAGCAGGGTGGACTTGCCCGCGCCGTTCGGACCCACAAGCGCAAGCCGATCCCCGCGCCTTAGCTTGAGGCTCGCGCCCTGGTACACCCGCGTAGCGCCGTAGGACTTGTGAACATCCTCGAGTGCGATCACCACGTCGCCGGCACGATCCGGCGGCGGGATCCGAAAGCGCAGCCGCCGCTTCGACGGCGCCTCGACCACAATCCGCTCGACCTTTTCCAACGCCTTGAGCCGACTCTGAACCTGCCGGGCCTTGCTGGCCTTGTAGCGAAAGCGTTCAATGAAGCGCTCGACCTGCGCAATTTCGCGGTCCTGCGACGCCTTCCGGGCGAGGAGCTGGGCGCGCCGCTCCTCGCGCTGGGCGAGGTAGCGGTCGTAGCTCCCCTCGTAGAGCGTGCAGCGTCCGCTTTCGAGCTCAAGCACGCGCGATACATGTCGGCGAAGGAAGGTGCGGTCGTGAGAAATCACGATGACACCGCCCCGGAAGCCAGTCAGCGTTTCCTCAAACCACTGGATCGAAGGCAGGTCAAGATGGTTCGTCGGCTCGTCGAGGAGCAGAACGTCTGGCGCGGAGAGCAGAAGCTTTGCGAGCTCGACGCGCATCAGCCAGCCGCCACTAAAGGAGCGAAGAGGGCGCCCCCGGTCATCGGGCTCGAAACCAAGGCCCGCGAGCACTCGCTCGACCCGCGCCTCGCGCTCGAAGCCCCCACCCAGCTCAAATGCCGCACGCGCGTGGTCGTAACGAGCGGCGACCTCGGTGGAGACCTCGCCGCTCCCGACCCGTGCGATCTCGGCCTCGAGGTCGCGGAGTTCCTGCTCGAGCGCGTCGAGCCGAGCCAGCACAGACGCCACCTCCTCCCGCACCGGCCGGTCAAGCGTCGGATCAATCTCCTGGCGCAGCATCCCCACCCGGACCCCACGCGAGATGACTACGCGTCCGGCGTCCGGGGCCTCATCCTCCGCCGCAATGCGGAGAAGTGTCGTCTTGCCGGCACCATTCGGGCCCACCAGCCCGATGCGGTCCCCCACGCGCACGTCGAGGTCCACACCCGAGAAAAGCGTGCGCCCGGCGAAGCTCTTGGAGATGCCGTCGAGACGAAGCAGCACGGGCGAAATCTACCGAGGTCGCGCCTAGAGCGCTTCCACGAGCGCGTCGATCTCGGCCTCGCTGTTGTAGAAATGCGGCGATGCGCGCACCCCGCCGCGCCGGGCCACCACGAAGATCCGGCGGGCGCGCAGGCGCGCCGCGGTGTGCCTGGGTTCCTCACGAGGCCACTCGAAGGACACGACCCCCGACCGCTCGCCGGGCCCACGGGGGCTGCGGACGAGCGCTCCCCGGCGCTCTAGGCCGACTACGAGACGATCGGTCAATCCGAGGACCCGTTCGGCGATCGCCCCAATGCCGAGCTCGAGCAGCAGGTCGATGGCGGCGCCGAGGGCAAAGATGCCGGGCGCATTGGGCGTCCCCTCCTCGAAGCGGCTCGCCGTCGGCTTGAGCTCAAGGTGGTATCGGTCGAAGTCGGTATCGTCGGTCACGCTGTGCCAGCCGATCACTCGCGGCGCCAAGCAGTCAAGCACACGCCGCGCGCAGAAGAAGATGCCGCAGCCTTCCACCGAGAGCAGCCACTTGTGGCCATCGGTGGAGAGGAAATCGATCCCACAAGTCTCTACATCGAGCGGAAGGCAGCCAAGGCTCTGAATCGCATCGACGCAGAACAGCACACCACGCTCGCGGCACAAGCGCCCAAGCGCCGGGAGGTCCTGGCGGAACCCGCTCCCGAACTCGACGGAAGACAGTGCAAGCAGGCGCACCGAAGACGCGCGCAGCGCCTCCTCGACTCGGTCGAAGGGCAGCCGGCCGGACTGACCGCGCAGCATCACTGTCTCAACGCCGCGATCCCGGAGCGACCACCATGGGTAGACGTTCGATGGGTACTCAAGGTCGCACGTCACCACCCGATCCCCCGGACGCCAGTCAAGGCCCGCCGCGACGAGGCCGAGCCCCTCGGTCGTGTTCTTGACGAACGCGATCTCCTCGGGTTTTCCCCCGATTAGCGTCGCGGCACGTCCCCGTACGCGTTCGATCTCGGCTTCGTAGAATTTCTCGTAGGCGAAGGCGCCGCGGTGCACGGCTTCGGCTGCGAACCGCTGGAGCGCCTCTTCGACGCGGGTCGAGATCGGCGCGACGCCCGCATGGTTCAGGTACACGAGCTCCTTGGTCACAGGAAAGAAGCTGCGGGCGCGCTCCCAACTCACCGGCAGTTCTCGTGCAACGGGCCCGATTCAATCTCGCGCCCCCGCCGTCCGATGAGGAGGTGGTGACCGAAGAGGGCCCGCCAGGAGGGCGCGGGGCGCGGGGGACCGGCATGCAAGCGCAACGGCTGCTCGACTGCGGAGAGCGCGGCATCCATCTGCTCTTCGACACACCCCTGATCGCCGAGGCCTTCGAGCAGGATGCGAAAAGCCTGCGTCGGATTGTGGACGAGCATCTCGCGGAGATCCAGTCTGCGGTCCAGCATGTGCTCGAACTTCCCTCGCCGGACATCGCGCGCGAGTTCATTTCCTGTCTGCCGCGCACTTTGCAACACGTCCTTGTGCTGCTCTACTTCGAGCTCCTCGACGACCGG
>Ga0310037_10000753_pt1 | contig 19115 bp, 16 predicted proteins | sample Sb_taG_11_FD_200239 | JGI IMG/M metagenome (GOLD analysis project Ga0310037, IMG submission 200239) | Peat soil microbial communities from Weissenstadt, Germany - Sb_50d_3_AS metaG (v2) (version 2) | ecosystem: Environmental > Terrestrial > Soil > Wetlands > Peat | place: Germany: Weissenstadt...
CTGCTTTTCTAAAAACAGCATTACCATCTTGTCGTTAGTAAGCAGTAGGCAAGGGCTCGAGCACCGAGTCAGTACCGCAGTAAGCAGTAAAGGCATCACGACATAGCAGAACTCGATCGTGCTGAGTACCGTTCGTACCTACACGAAATCGTCTCAGCTGGGGAACGCGCCGAGAGTGCGCCTGGGGAGAACGTAGAGTTGAAGGCTTCCGGAAGTGACGGGGGGCTTGCGGGGCAACAAAAACCCCGACCGCGGAACATACAGGCTTGCGGACTACCGAAAACGCGTAACAAGCGCGTCGTACGTATGACAAGCCCAACGTCCAAATCAGTGGGCCAGCGGAGATAACTGATTGAGCAGTAGACAGCGCCCGACAAAGGGCGTGTGCTACTGGCGATAACAAGTGTGTGCTGGCCCTGGGGGGAATCTTCGGGTTCTCCCCGGGACAGTCACACAAAGAGCTTCATTTTAAAGAGGGGCGCGCAGCGCCCCGCCGGAGTTCTGGGACTAGCCCGGGGTGTGCAGTAAGTACCGCGCCCCCGGGGTGAGCGGGGGCGCGGGAACGTCCGGCTGGGCTTGGAGAATTGGGCTTGTCGAAGGACCAGTTCCCGAACTCAGGAGGTTCACCTTGAAGGTGATGCGTGATGGACGCTCGGTAACTTAGCCAGGGCAGTGGTCAAGGGCTCGAAGACTTTGTCACCGGTATCGATCTCATTGAGCAGACGGTCGACCACGACGTCGAGTCGTGGGTCGCCGGTGTAGACCTCGCTCAGAATGGGGTCGGGAACGCGGATCGAGCCGTTGTAGTCGGTGCGGAGCGCCTCCCAATAAGCATCGAGAGCTTTTCGGTCACGGGCCAGCTCGCTGACAGCGCCAGTCGAGCAAGAAGTCCCGGCGCTGCAGTCCGGTCACCGCGACCAGGTGGCTGCACGGGCTCGCAGGGCGGCTAGCTCTTTGGAGCTGTCGCCGCCTTCAGCCACGAACTGCTCGTGGAGCTCGGCGAACCGGGCCTGCTGGGCTTGGACGAAGACACGATCGTCGTCGTCGATGAACCCATCCGGCGTCAATCCATTCGGCAACGCTCCGTTGCTGGAAGCCCCGTTGCTCGAGACCTCGATGTCGTCCTCTTTGGGCACGCCCAAGATTGTAGCGCCGGCCTCGACCCCCAGCAACCGTCTGGGGGGAGACCGCATCGTACGGTCCGGTGGCGTGTTCGTACCAATGAGCACAATGGACCGGATGTCTTCGAACCCCACTTCTTGCCTCGGCGAGCATCAGCTCGCGGCTACTGGCACCGGCTCTGAACGGCTCGGATATCTCATCGGCCCGGGATGTTTTTCTGGTGAACTGGTGGTGAAAGATCGCCGATGAGATATCTCTCTTACGCAGTGTTTCTTGATGGGTGCGACGTGCAGGGTTCAAACTTTGCTTTGCTGGCACTCAACCCTTCCTTAGGTTTGAGGAGCACCGAGCGAAGCGCAGCCGCGAGATGTGTGACGGCCCTAGCAACAGAGAATGTTGCGGTCGGGCGGAACGTCCGACACATCCCCAGTCTTCACTCTTGCCGGAAACAGCCGGCCGGGCTGTGGAGCACGGGCGATGGCGATCGAGTTTGCTGTTCAGAGGCCGTAGGCCGGTCACGGTCTGTTTCAGCGAACGGCGCGGGGTCGCCGTTTGCGTCGGAGCTCTGCTCCGTCGTTTACTCGGGGCGCGTAGCTATGCGAGCGGCCGTGCAACCGTCCATAACTGGGATGAATCCTGGAGGCCGCAGGCCGACGGTACCCAGAACCCTCGTCGAGTCTGATCGCAGCCGGCGCGTCAGCGCCGGCGCTCAAGTTTTCGACAAAGTGTTAGTGCGGAGAGGGAGGGGAGGGGATGCATGGGGCGGCAAGCGGCAGTGCTGGTGCTCGAACGTGTTTGCGCTCTCAACGTGGTCTGGCTCAATGTCGTGTGTCGTTGGGGACAGATGTGATGGGGTCCTGTGGTCTGGTGGCCAGTCACGGTCAAGCCACGGTCAAAGTTTTGAAAGGGGCGCGGAGCGCCCCGCCGGTGTTGTGGGGAAGAAGGCTCCCGCCGATGGACTCTTGGATAGGAAGGCAAAGAAGGCGGCTGGGACAGTTGCGGCCATCCCCGGCGCGAGCTACAATCAGGCTCATGAAACTTTTGACTTGGCCGACGCTGGACCCGGATCATCAGTGGCTGACGGCGGCGCTGGAGAAGAGCATGCTGGAGAGCAATCAGACGCCCGAGGAACTGCGGGCGGAAGCGCAGCGGGTTCGTACGGAAGCCGAACACGCGGACATGGACGTGATCCGCGAGGCTTTGCTGACGGTGGCCGCGAACTTCGAGTCGGTAGCAGTAGGCCGTCTAGCCGCCTGAGCGATTCAAGCTCGACGGGCGTCGTGCAGCAGGCTGCTCAGTTCAGCGACGATGTCGTCATGGCGGCGGAGAAGCGCCTCGAACTCGGGACGGAGATCGGCGAAGCGGATCTCGAGGCTGTGAGCCGTACGTTCAGCGTTGGGAGGGTCGAGCAGGTCTTGTTCGGACAATTGGCTTGCGAGAATCAGCAGCTCACGGGTCAGCGCGGGCATGGCATGAAGAGTGATAGCCACGGACTCTTCGAGCAGGTGGTCGAGGTGATCACTGCCGGCATCGAGCTCGATGAGTTCACGACGGACTTGGAAGGCTTGCAGATGGTTGAAGGTGCTGGCAAGCCGGTAGCGCTCGATCAACTCCAGCTCTTTGGGTCTTTTAGCCATAACTGTCTCCTCCGACGTAGCGGCGCCGAATCGATTGAGCAGGAGACGGTACCGCTCGCCTGTGACAGTCAGAGCACATCCGGGCGACGCCCGCCCCACCATAGACCTGCCTTGGGAGACCTCGGCGCCACCCCACACGATCGGCGTTTCCGCGGCAATCGGGTCGACTGGCCAACATAGGAGATGTGGTGGAAACAGCCCGTCTCACCCATCAAGATTGATGGTGTCGGAAAGGCAGGGGCGGGCTGACGCCACGGCCCCTGGAAACCATCAATTTTCCCCCACAAACGCCTTGACATCTGATACACTCCGTGACGGGTCAGAATCAAACTTGGAGAGGGCTTTGCGGGAGATACGTGGGACATCGAATCTGGGGACTGGCAGCGAGCCCACAGTGGCGAGCTCATCTACGTCCTCAATGGTCTTGATGGGTGAACCGATCCTTTCTCTTGACTGCTTTGTTTGCACTCACACTTTCTTTAACACCGGAACCCCCAGGCAAGCCGTAGGCGCCTGGAAGGGTGAAGGCACTCACCACGACGCTGTACTCAACCTGGCCTAAGGAGCAGATTACTTGCATGCTGAAAAGCCCAGAGTGTTTGGCCCCAAGTCGCCTTCGGCGACCGTGGGGCAAGAGAAGTTCAAGTTTTCGACAAAGTGTTAGTGCGGAGAGGAATGGGGAGGGGTGCAGGCATGAGGGACGTAGTCAAACTCCTGCTGAGGCCTGTGTCCGTTCTGAGCCTCGGCTTGTCCACGATGGGTATGATGGCGCAATAGGAGGGTCAGGGGATGGTCGAGAACACAGGAGAGAGTAAGTAAGTAATGGGATGTACTGGGTCATATGGGGACACTGGACAGCAGGAGGCCGAAGGCGCGCTGTCCTCTCTGTCTACCCCAAGTGGTCTTGATGGGTGCGACGTGCAGGGTTCAAGCTTTGCTTTGCTGGCACTCAACCCTTCCTTAGGTTTGAGGAGCACCGAGCGAAGCGCAGCCGCGAGAAGTGTGACGGCCCTAGCAACAGAGAATGTTGCGGTCGGGCGGAATGTCCGACACATCCCCAGTCTTCATTCTTGCCAGGATGACCCGGCCGGGCTGTGGAGCACGGCCGATGGCGATCGAGTTTGCTGTTCAGAGGCCGTAGGCCGGTCACGGTCTGTTTCAGCGAACGGCGCGGGGTCGCCGTTTGCGTCGGAGCTCTGCTCCGTCGTTTACTCGGGCCGCGTAGCCATGCGAGCGGCCGTGCAACCGTCCATAACTGGGATGAATCCTGGAGGCCGCAGGCCGACGGTACCCAGAACCCTCGTCGAGTCTGATCGCAGCCGGCGCGCCAGCGCCGGCGCTCAAGTTTTGTACACGGTTTTGGGAGAGAGGGAGAGGGGATGCAGAATGGGGACGCAGGCATCAAAGTTGCCAAGAAGGTCTCGCTCTGCCTTGAGGGTCGTGGGCGGGGTGCTGGGGGCGATGGCGCGTGAGGTCGTGGGGGACAGATGTGATGGGGTCCTTTGCGCTCTAGGCCAGTCACGGTCAACCCACGGTCAAAGTTTTGAAAGGGGCGCGCAGCGCCCCGCCGGTGTTGTGGGTGTTGGACCAGCGACGAACAAGGCGAAGAACGCCGCGACTGATTTAGTTCGTGTCGCTCGAGGCCGAGTCGGTTTCGGCCGGCGGTTGCGGTTCTGGTTCGACGATGCCGCGGGCCCAGGCAATGGCCTCGGCTGCCCATTCGATGCCTTCGCTACGGTCCACCCCGCTCGGGGCCGGTTCGTCGTAGCGCAACTCGACAGCGTAGGGCGAGAGATCGTCGACGCTGGAGAGGGCCGCCGGGATCTTGACCCCGTTTTCTTCGCAGAGGTCGATGAGTGCTTCCAGGTCATGGGAGTACGGAAACTGGATGCCGTTGAATGCGAGCACGGCCTTGACGGACTTCTCGACCGACTGCTGGGCGTGGAAGCCAATGCCGGCATCCGGGATACGGGTGCTCGGCGCCAGATCCTCAGCCATAGCGTGATCGTCGACCGCGCGAGCGAGCAGCACGCGAGCAACTTCGACGGGAGTGGCCATCACGCTGCCAGCGGGCGACCCTCGGACAGCGCCGCGTGGATCACGGTGCCGTACGCGTCGCCCCAATGCTCGGCTTCCGCAGCACTCACGACGATGACGTCAGCGAATACGTTGAGGCCTTTCAGTGTCCTACGCAATCGCACGGACTCCTTGGCCCGGTGCTCAACTGACGGCTCGATCACGAGAAAGTCCAAATCGCTCTCCGGGCCGGCCTCGCCTCGAGCGTGGGACCCGAAGAGGATCACCCGGCTTCCGGCCGGCGCGGCCTTCAACAGTCGGCGGCCTGCCTCGGCTATGACGGTATCGCTGAACATGGGCCCGATTGTAGCGCCGGTCTCGGCGCCGAACAACCCCATCGCGCCACCCCACAAGACAGGCGTGCGCCGGGCGATTGGGTCGACTGGCCAACATAGGAGATGTGGCCGAAACCACCTGTCACACCCATCAAGAGCAAATCGGCGACAAAGAACTGCTCCGGGCTTCGCCCACGGAGCAGTCACAGAAACGGGTAACGGACAAGCGCATGCCGAAGGCGCGCGGTCCTCATCTTTCTTGACGGTTCTATCGGGCCTTTTTCGCGATCGAGAATCACGCTTTCCTGATGGTCAGAGCGTGTCGTACTCTGGATCAAAAAAGGCTTGCACTCAACCCTTCTTTGAACACCGGAGCGCAAGGCCGTTACGCAGTCGGCCGGAGCGTAGGCAGCAGTTTCGCTTTGGGTGTGAAAACCATTGGAAAAAACCTTCACGGAGGCGTGCATGAAACCCGCTGATCTGTTATACTCGACTGTAGGTCGTGCACGCCGTGGGAACACGGAAAGAACGACGAAGGAATCTGGCCCTCCGGGCCAGGAATCCTCGGGCCTAGAGGCCCAGGGAAGTTCAAGTTTTGTACACGGTTTCGGGAGAGAGGGGGTACAGATGCGAAGGGTACTGTCAAGCTTTGTGTCGTCCATGAGCATGGTCGGGAGCCTGGCCCTCCTCGCGATCTTCTTCTTCGCGGTCATCGCTCCCTCCGGAGCGTCCGCCGCCGAACCCCTCGAGCCCTGGTGGCACATGACCTCCGGCGCGGTCCCGAGCTACCTGCCTCCGGCCGGTGCGCCCAAGCACAGCGAGGTTCAGCAGCTCGCGGTGAATGCCACCGGTGGGCGGTGCTACGAAGAAGCGGCATTCAAGAAAGAAGAAGGCGTGATTCTGCCGGGCGGCTGCTACAAGATTGAACGCCCGGAAACGGCAGCTTTCGACAACCTCATCAAGTTCAATGCGCCGTCCCAGGAACTGCAGGGGCAGCTGGAAGAACTCTACGGCGCGGGCAACGTCCACGTCTCGGGCGGCCCGGCGGTCACAGCCACCGGCAACATGTTCGGGCCCGCCACGGCAACCGGCAACCTCACGGAAGGCTCGCCGGTCGTCAAAGGAGTCTTCGAAGTCAAGAAGTTCGGCGTCGGGCAGAGCATCGAAGGCACCGGGATCCCCGCGGGCGCCACGATCTTGGCCGTGGATCGCGAAGCCGGGGGGACCGAAGGGACCCTGACGCTCTCGAAAAACGCGGAAGTCACAGCAGAATCTGTCGAACTCAAGGGTTTGGGCTCCAAGACGGTGGAAGACGTCACCGCGACCGACGGCTCTGGCTCTTTCAAAGAAGGCGAAGCGATCCTCGGTGGCGGCATCGCGCCCGGCACGACCGTGGAAGCGATCGAACCGCTCACACACACGTTGACGCTCTCGAAGGAACCGACGGGGACGCGGGAAGGCGCTGTCCTGTCCTCCGCGCTTGAGCCGTACACGATCGCCTTTGCCGGCGAACTGGCCAGCCAGCCGATCGCGCCGATCAAGACGGAAAAGTCCGTGGCAATCACGCTTCCCGGCGAATGCGAACCCGGCAAGCCCAACTCCTGCCCCGGCACCGTCACGGTCACCGAGCAGCAGAAAGGCTCCTCGCCCGACGGGCAGCTCGTCGTGACCGCCGCGAACCTCGGCGACGCCCCGACCGTCCCGTGTACCAGGGTCCCGGCGGGCGACGGGAAATACAGGGACGCGGCGTGCAGCGAAGAAGTCGAACCCAAATCCGCCGAAGGTGTATATGAAAAGTCCCCGGTCGTGCTCACCGACACGGTCCCGGCGGGGCTGAAACCAACGATCGAAGGCACCGAAGGCGTCGCGGGCGCCGCTTCCACCCTGGGAAACGAGGGCCCGTTCCCGTGCACCATCAAGGGGCAGGTAGTGACCTGCACGTTCTCCGGGGCGCTCCCGCCCTACGACCAGCTCGAAGCGAAGATCGGCGTCGTCAACGAAGGCGCGCACACGGGCGAGTCGAACGTTGCCACGATCTCCGGCGGCGAAGCCCCCCACAACTCGGTCCGGGGCGCGCTCACGGTCAGCGAAGCCCCGACGCCGTTCGGCATTCAGTACTTCGCGCTGACCCCCGAAGAAGCGGGCGGGGCGCCGGACGCGCTCGCGGGCTCGCACCCGTTCCAGCTCACGACCACCTTCGCGTTCAACGAAGTCCCCGGGACCGGCGGGGCGTTTCCCGCGGGGCTGCCCAAGGATCTGCTCTTCCGCTGGCCGGCGGGGCTGATCGGCAACCCGACCGCGGTCCCGCGCTGCACCCTCGCACAGTTCCTGACGGCGCCGGGCAGCGAAGGCGGCAACGAGTGTCCCGCCGCGAGCGCGGTCGGCGTCTCGATCGTGACCTATAACCCGGTTGGCGAAGCGACCAAACAAGGCGAAGTGGCGAGGGTGATCACCGAAACCCAGGGTCTGTACAACCTCGAACCGTCTCCGGGGGAGCCCGCGCGGTTCGCGTTCACGACGCCGATCGGCTCGGTGTTCATCGACACCTCGGTGCGCTCGGGCGAAGACTACGGCGTCAGCGTGGAAGTGAAGAACATCACGCAGGTGCCGGGGTTCCTGCGCTCCCAGACGACGGTGTGGGGCGTCCCTGGGGACCAGCGCCATGATCTCCAGCGCGGGACGGGGTGTTTGCGCCAGGCGCGGGGCCAGAAAGAACTGTCGTGCCTTCCCCTCGAACAGGCGACGCCGCCGGCGTTCGTCTCGCTGCCCGCCTCCTGCCCCTCGCCCGCGCCGCAGGCGAGCATCCAGGCCGACTCCTGGCAGCAGGCGGGCGCCTTCACCGCTCCGCTGGCGACGAGCCTGCCGGCGATGAGCGGCTGTAACCAGCTGCCGTTCACCCCCTCGATCACGGTCAAGCCCGACGGCACCGCCGCCAGCAGCCCGACGGGCATGACCGTCGACGTGCACGTCCCCCAGCAGGAGACGCTGAACCCGCACGGCCTCGCCGAGGGCGACCCGAAGAACATCACCGTCACCCTGCCCGAAGGCGTCGCCGTCAACCCCGCCGGCGGGGATGGCCTGCAAGCCTGCAGCGAGGGCCTGGTCGGCTTCCAGGGCCAGCGGGAATTCGCCCCGGTCGCCGAACCGGGCGCGCAGACGCTGGCGTTCGCTGCTACGCCGAGCCTCGCCGAAGCGCAGCCGGGCGTGGACTTCTGCCCGGACGCCGCGAAGATCGCCACCGCGGAAATCACCACGCCGCTGCTTCCGCCGACCCAGCCGATCGTCGGCTCGGTGTACCTGGCAAGCCAGAACCAGAACCCGTTCGGCTCGCTGCTGGCGATGTACATCGTCGCCGAAGACCCCGCGTCGGGGGTCCTCGTCAAGCTCGCGGGCCAGGTGCACCTCAGCGAAACGGGCCAGCTGACCGCGACCTTCGAAGACAGCCCGCAGGCGCCGTTCGAAGACGCGAAGCTGCACTTCTTCGGCGGCGAACGCGCGCCGCTGGCGACCCCCGCCCGCTGCGGCTCCTACACCACCACCGCGTCGTTCACCTCCTGGTCCTCGAGCGCGCCGGTGACCTCGACCTCGTCGTTCGGTATCTCGAGCGGCCCGAAGACCGCGGCCGACCCGGGCGGAAGCCCGTGCACGTACTCCGGCCAGACGCTGCCGTTCGCCCCGTCGCTGACCGGCGGCACGACCAGCAACGACGCGGGCGCGTTCAGCCCGCTGTCGACGACGCTCAGCCGTGAAGACGGCCAGCAGGATCTGCAGTCCGTCGTGCTGCACATGCCGGCGGGTCTCGAGGGCACCCTGGCGGGCGTGAAGCTGTGCCCCGAAGCGCAGGCGAACAACGGCACCTGCGGCCCGGAATCGCTGATCGGCGAAACCACGGTCAGCGCCGGCGTCGGCAACGACCCCGTCTCGGTCACCGGAGGCAGGGTCTACATCACCGAAAAATACGCCGGTGCCCCGTTCGGCCTCTCGATCGTCAACCCGGTCAAGGCGGGGCCGTTCGACCTCGAGCACGACACCGCCAACCCCAACCAGCAACCCCCCTGCGACTGCGTGGTGGTGCGCGGGAAACTCGAAATCGACCCGGTCACCGCGGACCTCACGTTCACCTCGGATCCCTCGGGTCCGCACGCGATCCCGCACCTCATCGACGGCGTGCCCGTGCAGATCAAGAAGGTCAACGTCACGGTCAACCGCGAAAAGTTCATCTTCAACCCCACGAACTGCTCCTCGCTGGCGATGACCGGCCAGATCGGCTCAGAGGAAGGCGCGAGCTCGACGTTCTCCGCGCCCTTCCAGGCCACCAACTGCGCGAACCTGAAATACACCCCGGCGCTCGAAGTCTCGACCGCGGGGAAGGCGAGCAAAACCAACGGTGCGAGCCTGCACTTCAAGATCGCCTACCCGAAAGGCGCGATGGGATCGCAGTCGTGGATGAGGGAGATGAAGTTCGACATCCCGAAGCAGCTGCCGGCGCGCCTGACGACGATCCAGAAAGCCTGCCTGGCGGGCGTCTTCGAACACAACCGTTCGGCCTGCCCGCCGGCGTCGATCATCGGGCACGTGCTCGTCCACACCCCCGTGCTGCCCGTGCCGTTGGAAGGACCCCTCTACTTCGTCTCTTATGGCGGCGCGGCGTTCCCCGACGCGGTCGCGGTCATCAAAGGCTACGGGGTCACGATCGAATCCCACGGCAAAACGTTCATCAACGGCAAGACCGGCGTCACGAGCGCCACCTTCGAATCGGTGCCCGACGTCCCGTTCGAATCGATCGAAGTTAGCGTGCCGCAGGGCCCGTTCTCCGAGTTCGGCGCCAACCTGCCGGCGAAGGCGAACGACAACTTCTGCGGCCAGCACCTGGTGATGCCGATCCTCTTCAAAGCCCAGAACGGCATGGAAATCCACCAGAACGTCCCCGTGGGCGTCACCGGTTGCAAAGGGCTGACGAGGGCCCAGAAGCTGGCGGCCGCGCTGAAGGCCTGCCACAAAAAACACGGGAAGAAGCGAGCGAGCTGTGAAAAGGCAGCCCGAAAAGCGTACGGGGCCAGAGCCGGGAAAACCGCGAAGAAGAAGCACCGGTAGGCGGCCATGCGTCTCAGCAACCACATTCACGGCCGGCACGGGAGAGTCGTGGAAGACCGGGACCTACCAGTTCGGGCGGGCTCTCTCGCCGCCTTGGCCCCCCTGGCCCTGGTGGCGGCCCTGTCCTTGGTGGCCTTGGTGGCCGTCCCCACCGCCAACGCCCTCACCACCCACATATACGAACAGCCACGCACGGAAAAAGTGGCGAAAGCCCTGCCGGTGGGCTCTGAAGTGTTGGGGGCTGTGGCTGATGGTGGTCATGTGTGGTTGACTGAAAAACGGGGGGTGGATGAGCTTGATGGTGGGTCTGGTGGTGTGGTGAAAGCCCCGCTTTCCCTTGAAGGTGGTCTTACGGAATTCTTGGGTTCGCAGGTCGGGGTTGGGCATGTTGGTGGGGAAAGCGTGTATGCGCTTGCGTCGCGTGCGGGGCAGGGTGTGGTCGGGGTGTATGGGGGTGGTGGCGGGTTTTTGTCGGCGTGGACGGGGGCGCTTACCAAAGAAGGGTCGTTTACGGAAGTGGGCGGCAAACGGGAAGCGGAAGTTGCTGGTGTGGCGGTGGATGGGTTTGCGGGTGTCGGTGATTGGGCGTCGGGGGATGTGTATGTCGCGACATCCGCGAAAACACCGGGGGCGTTTACGGGGTTTGATGTTGTTGATGTGTTCAATCCTGGTGAAGAGGGGGTGGCGGGTGAAGAAACCAAGCCGGTGGCCGAACTGACGGGCCCGTGTGCTTCGCCGGGGGCTTGTGCTGAAGGGGAACGCTTCCAGGAACCTGCTGGGGTTGTGGTGTCGGGGTTTGATGGTGATGTGCTGGTCGCGGATCGGCCGGTCAAAGAATGCTATGAACCCGCGGCTGGTACGCCGGCTAGTGGTTGTGTGGTGGATGTGTTCGCGCCCGAAGCGGGTGCGCCGGGGGTGTATAAATTCTTGTTTGCGATCACGCAGACGCCTGCGGGTTTGCTTGGACGGTTGAACGGGATCTCGGTGGACCGGTCTGATGGCGATATCTATTTGGCGGACAGCACGAGCAATGTGGTGGACGAGTTCAGCGCGACGGGCGGGTTCTTGGGGAGCGTGGCGGGTACGGGTGAAAGCTCGCTGGAGGGTTTGACGGGCGTGGGGGTGGTCGATGAAGCTGGGGTGGATGATTTGTGGGTGAGCGATGTTGCCTCGAGAGAAGGGCATGTGGATGTGTTTGGCCCTAATGTGGTGTTGCCTGACGTGAAGGTGGGCGCGGCCACGGAAGTGCAGCCCGAAAGCGTGGTGCTGAACGGCACGGTCGCCCTCGCGAAAGGCGGCGAAGCGGAATGCCAGTTCGAATACGGGACCGGTGGTTATGAAGACGTCGTTAAATGCCCCCACCCGGCGGTCGGGGGTGTGGGCGAAGAAGAAGCGGTCAGCGCACCGGTCTTGAAACTGCAACCCGATACGACGTATCTGGTGCGTCTGTCGGCGAAGAACGCCAACGGCCAGTTGAACACGGGTACCTGCCCGGAAGACTGCGGCGAATTCAAGACGAGCGGTCCTGGTATTCGTCAGGAGTTCGCGACACATGTGACGGACACCGGCGCGTCGCTCGGCGCGGTGATCGACCCGGACGGTAGGCCGGCGCGCTACCGCTTCGAATACGACACGAGGCCCTACGCCGAAGGCGAAGGCCCGCACGGCACCTCGATCCCTGTGGGCGGCGAAGCGATCGGGTCCGCCTCCAGCGGCGAAGGCAAGGGCGTGCGGGTCGGCCCGTGGGCGCTGTCCGGGCTTGAACCGGGCAAGGAATACCACTACCGGGTCGTGGTCGAAAGCGAACTTGAAACCGCAGGCAACCCGGAAACCCGCACCTTCGCCGGTCCCGATCGGACCTTTATGACGCAGGGGGTGGGTGGGCCCATTAAACAAGTTGGCGGGTCGCTGTTGCCCGACGGGCGTCAGTGGGAGCAGGTCTCCCCGCAGAACAAGCACGGCGCACAGATCGAACCGCTCGGGCAGGCGGGCCTCACGCAGGCGGGCGCGCAGGCATCCGACACGGGCGACGCCTTTGCGTTTTTGACTGACACGCCGACGGAAACCAACCCGGCTGGGTATGTCAACGGGGCGCAGGAGCTAGCGGCGCGAGGGGCGGATGGCTGGGGTTCGCAGGACATCACGCCGGGCGGGCACAGCACACCCACGGGCCTGCATGAGAACTCTAAGGAATACGTGTTCTTCAGCGAAGATCTCGCGCGTGCGGTGGTGCAGCCCGAGGGGGCGTTTGCGTCGCTGTCGCCACAGGCGACAGAACAGACGGCGTATCTACGCAGCAACTTCCCGGCGGGCACGCCAACGCAAACGTGTCAGCAGGAATGCTTTATGCCGCTGGTGACGGCTGGGAATGACACCGCGAGCCCATTCGTGGCGTTCGGTGAAGAAGGGGCCTGCCCACCAAAGGCGTCATGTGGCCCGTCGTTTGTCGGCGCCACCCCGGACGGCAGCGAGGTGGTGCTCAGGTCGAAAGCGCCGCTTACCAAGGGCGCCGGGGCAGAACAGCTGTATGAGGCCTCGGCAACGGGCAGCCTTGCGCTGGTGAGCATGCTGCCCGGAGGTGGCCCGGCAGGCCAGCCCGAGCTGGGCCTTAAGGATCATGTGGTTAGGCATGCGGTGTCTGATGATGGCTCGCTGGTGTTCTGGGAAGACGCGGCGCATCATTTGTATGTGCGTGATGTGGGGTTGGGGGAAACGGTGCAGGTGGATACGGTGCAGGGCGGCAGCGGCCTCGGGCTCGCGGAAGCGCGTTTTCAGCTTGCTTCGGCTGATGGGTCGCGGGTGTTCTTTACTGATCAGCAGAAGCTGACGGCGGGGTCAGGCGCACGTGCGGAAGCCGAAGACCTGTATGAGTGCATGGTCACCGTCGTGGCGGGGCGCCTGCACTGCGCGTTGAGCGACGTGACAGCGCAGGACGGGGCTGAACATGCGGGTGTGCTTGGTCTGGTGTTGGGCGCTAGTGAAGATGGGTCGTGGGTGTATTTCGTGGCTGATGGTGCGCTCGCCCCTGGTGCGGTGAAAGGCACGTGCACGCTGGGAAAAGAGTCGTCGGTGGAATTGTGTAATTTGTATGTGTGGCATGAAGGGGTGATCGGGCTTGTGGCGGTGCTCTCGGGTGAAGATGCCCCGGACTGGAACGGCCTGAACAGCCCTTTGCAGTTGGAGGCGGTTGTGTCGCAGGTGTCGGGGGATGGGCGGTGGTTGGTGTTTATGTCGGATCGGTCGTTGACGGGGCGTGATATGCGTGATGCGCGTTCGGGGATACCTGTGGAGCAGGTGTATCTGGCGCACACACAGATAGATGGTGGTGGGGTGTTGACGGGCAGCACGCTTGTGTGTGTGTCGTGTTTGGCGACGGGTGGCCGGCCGACCGGTGTTGAATATGACGCGTTGACGCCCGGTATCGACGGTAACAGCACGTTGTGGCCGGCGGAACGGTTGTTGGCGGGGAGTGTGCCGGCGTGGACGGAATCCCAGGAATCCCAGGTGGGTGATGCTGTGTATCAGTCGCGGTTTGTGTTTGGTGATGGGCGGGTTGTGTTTAATAGTGTTGATGGTTTGGTGGCGGGTGATGTGAATGGTGTTGGGGATGTGTATGAGTGGGAGCCGGAAGGGGTCGGCGGCGAACACTCCAAGTGCGGGCCGGCGGCGGCCGGCCGCACCGACGTCTTCGAGCCCGCTCGCACCGCGACAGTCGAAGGCCGCACGGTCGAAGAACCGGCCGGCTGCGTCGCGCTGATCTCGAGCGGCACGAGCAGTGAAGAAAGCGGCTTCCTCGACGCCTCCGCCACCGGCGGCAAGGATTCCGAAGGCCACGAAGGCGCCGGCGACGTGTTCTTCTTCACCAGCGCCAAACTCGCCGCAAGCGACGTCGACGAAGCCCGCGACGTCTACGACGCCCACGAATGCCGAAGCGAAGCCCCCTGCTTCCCAACCCAGGCGCAGGCCCCGCCACCCTGCACCGAACCCGAATCCTGCCGCGCCCCACAGACACCACAGCCCGGAATCTACGGTCCCCCCGCCAGCGCCACCTTCAACGGCCCGGGAAACATCACCCCACCCCCACCGTCCGGGCCGAAACCCCCGACCGCCGCGGAAATCCGCACCAAACACCTCACCGCAGCCCTCGCCACCTGCAGGAAGAAGTACAAGCACGCGAAGAAGAGGCGAGCGAGCTGTGAAAAGGCCGCCCGAAAAGCCTACGCAGCCAAACAGTCAGGCCGAAAGAAGAAGTGACTGCTCACAACCCGCTGCGCAGCGACCCTGAGCCGGGCGTTTCCGGCTGCCTGTACCTTGACTTCGGCTCAGGTGGAGCGACTGTTGCGCCGGATGCGGCGCGGCGGAAGGTCGCCGAAGTGGCGATACAGGCTGATCGTCACGGTGACTGCGAGGAACACGAACGCCGTCCAAAAGGGCGCACCCAGGATCAGCGTGCCGACCATGATCGAGCCGATCACGATCGTGAGTGCGAAGTCGTAGCGATCAAAGTCGGTCATGACACCAATCTAGCGGCGAACACGACGAACGTCAAGAAACCGAATGCCATCCCGAAGACGAAGCCCGCGCCGATACCGCGGTTGATCAGATCGGCGCGGATGTCGGGGCGGGTCATGTCCAGGGCCAGCATTGCGGCTATCACGCCGGCGCCGAAGGCGGTGCCGCCGCTGAGGACGGTTGCCCACGCGAGCAGGCCGTTGATGACCGCGGTTCCAAGAGAGGAGCTCGTCTCGCAGAACACGTGGATGGTGGCGATGTGTGACATCCCTACTTGCTATTACGACGAGAGGCGCGAAACAGGACAACTCGCCTCGACGGACGTCGATGCATCCCGCGACGTCTACAACCCGCTGCGCAGTGAGAGGCTCAGTTCGTCCGGAAGCCCCGTCCGGCCCGAAAATCTCCGTTCCAGCTGCGCTCGGGCTTCAGGGAGACGGTGTCGCCCGTTTGAACAGCCTGCGCACGAAGTTGTGCACCCAGTCGGGGAGGATCTGGGCGCTGCCGAGGCCGGGCACTTTCGTGGACGGATAGTGCAGCGGCTCCCCGTCCCACGTCGTGTACTTGTATTTGCCGTCAGGCATGGTGGGATAGGGGATGGCGGGCTGGCTGGTGGTGGGTTGCTCCATGTGGGTCATCATAACCTCCCGGCGAGACCGGTCAGGATGGCGAGCACCAGGGGTGTCAGCGCTTGGTCGAACAGTACGGCCTTGCGGGCCAGGGCGCGGTCGTTGGCCCGGACTTCTTTCGTGAGGTCTTCGAGCATCGTCTCTCTGAGCCGGTGCGCGGCGTGGGTCGCCCGTTCCTCGCGCAGGCGTGCGACCGGCGGACCGGTGTCTTCGGCGCCCTTGTGGCGCAGTGCTCGTATCGCGAGCGCGAAGGACAGGCCGAGCAGAACAAGCGCGGCGATCCAGAGGTCGTATGCGCCTGGGGCGTTGGCGCGGGGATTTGCAGGGGAATTGCTGAGTGAGAGCGCGCTCGGTCCGGGAGCGGGGTGAGGCTGGCGAATCTGAGGGGTTCGGTAGGCGGCAGGCGGCGTTGGGGCGCTGAGGGAGAGATGGCGCGGCTGGAGACGTTGGGGCGCTGAGGGCGTGGGGCGAGATGGCGTGGCGTGAGCGGCGTGGCCTGAGTCTGCGGGGGTCAGGGAGTGGCAGAGGGCGTTAGGGGGATGACCCATGCGGTGCGTTGAGGTGGGGGAGCGGCAGGAGGCGTTGGGGCGCTGCGAGGAGTCTGGGTGTGCGGGTTGGTGGCTGGCGTGAGAGCTGGTGGCTGGGGTGAGCGGCGCGCTTGGCGTTGGCAAAGAACCGACGGGGGACTTTGCGCGGTTCAAGCAGTGTCCGCGTTTCACGACTGGAGTGAACCTGTGCTTCTACTCGAACGCGTATGGGGGTAAAGTCATCCTCAATAAACAGACTGTGCCACCCACCCGGGAGGGGTCGTCATACATCTGAACACGATCACGCTGCAGGGTGGCGCGATCCCGACGGGCGGAACGAACCCGAACGAATACTTCCTGCTGCCGGCGAAGAACGGCGAAAGCCTGTCGAAGACGGAACTGAACGTCCCTGGCGGTCTGTTGAATATCGTCAACTGCGAGGAAATCTCGAACTTCATCGAGCCGATTGCCTAGAGCGAAGCAGGTGGATGGGCTCCGGCTCGGCGAGGTGAGTTGGGGAGAGTCTGAGGGGGTCATGGAGCGGCTGGGGGCGTAGGGATTGGGGTCTGGCTCGAGGTAAGTTCGCGCCGTCGATGACGGGCGGCACGACGAACATCGAGGCGGGTGCGTTCAGCCCGTTTACGCTGACGTTCTACCGTCAGGACGGTGAACAGGAGATCTCCGGGGTTTGAGCGTTACGTTGCCGCCGGGGCTGCTCGGGAAGGTTGCAGGTGTCCCGCTGTGTGGGGAAGCGCAGGCGAACGCGGGACGTGTGGCTCTGGAAGCCTGATCGGGGAAACCGTCGTGAGCGTCGGTGTCGGCTCAGACCCCTACACGGTTACCGGCGGGAAGGTCTACCTGACTGGTCCGTATGAGGGTGCGCCGTTCGGTCTCTCGATCGTCACTCCGGTGATAGCTGGTCCGTTCAACCTCGGTAATGTCGTCGTTAGCGCTGCGATCTTGTGCGATCCGCATACTGCGCAGGTCACGGTCACGACCGATCCGTTGCCGCAGATCATTGATGGTGTCCCTACTGATATCCGCATGGTCAACGTGGACATCGACCGGCCGGGGTTCATTGAACCCCACATCCTGTGAACCCATGTCGATCACCGGCCAGGCGATCTCCACCCTCGGACAACCAGCGGCCCTGTCCGCTCGTTTCCAGGCGTCCGGTTGCCGGGGCCTCGCGTTCAAACCGACGCTGACCGCGTCCACGCAGGGCAACGCGAGCAGGGTCAACGGGGCGAGCCTGACCGTCAAGGTTGCCCAGAGGCCTGGGGAAGCGAACATTCACAAGGTGCTGCTGCAGATCCCGCGCGTGCTCCCCTCACGCCTGAGCACCCTGCAGAAGGCGTGCACCGCGAAGCAGTTCGAAGCAAACCCCGCGGCCTGCCCCGTGCACTCCATCATCGGCCACGCTGTTGTGCACACCCGATCCTGCCCGTCCCGCTCGAAGGCCCCGTGTACTTCGTGAGCTATGGCGGGGCGGCGTTCCCTGACGCAGTGATTGTCCTAGACGGCTACGGCGTGAGCATCGAACTACGCGGCGAAACGTTCATCAACGGCAAGACTGGCGTCACCACCACCACATTCAAGACCGTCCCCGACGCCCCGTTCACCAGCTTCGAACTGACGTTGCCCGAGGGCCCGTACTCCGCGCTGGCGGCGAACCTCCCCGCGAAGGACCACTACAGCCTCTGCGGGCAGCAGCAGCTGACGTTGCCGACCGACATCACCGCGCAGAACGGCATCGAGATCCATCAGAACACCCCGATCTCCGTCACGGGCTGCCCCAAGACCAAGACGAAGGCGCAGAAGCTCGCCGCCGCGCTGAAGGCTTGCCACAAGAAGCACGGCAGGAAGCGTGCCCAGTGCGAAAAGGCCGCACGTCGTAAATACGGCCCGGTCAAGAAGCGTAAGCGAGCGTAACTCCGGGAGTTCTTCGGGTGGAGCGTCGGGGCGAGGTCGTCGTGGCGTGGGTCGGCGGTCGGGTGAGTGGCGAGGGTTGGGGCGCGGTGGCGGTGAGGGTCGTGGGCTGCGGCGAGGTGGGTGCGGGCGGCGGCTGGCGATGAGGCGAGGTCGCGGCCCGGGCGGCGTGAGCGGGGCGGCGGGCGGAGTGGAGCGTGGCGGCGTGGCTGGAGCGTGGCGGTGGGGTGAGCGCGGCGGGCATAAAGGCTTTGGGGTTCTGGAGACCGCTCGCCTCCGACGTTCTTCGTGACCTGACTTCGCTTACCGAAGCCGGGAGACACTCCGCATCCCCGTTTCGTCCAGCTAAAAGCCCCTCGGCGAGGGGTCCACGGACATCTCCGGCCTGTCGGACAAATTAGATGGATGGTTGTTAGGCGACAACCAACCCTCGGGGCCAACGACATAGGAATCTGAGCACCGAGGGCCCCGATCGGCGCGGTAGTGAGCGGCGGGGCTGGAGTGCTGCGGTGAGGTTGGTGCTCAGGAGCGGCTCGTGGTGGGCGGAGTGGTCGGCGGCGGTCGGTGCGGGGCGCGGTGCGGCGCTAGGTGCGTGGCGAGGCGCACCTCCCGGAGGGTCGTCAATCGTCTGGGCGGCGTGGCGTGGTTGGCGGCGTGGTGAGCGGCGGGGCTGGAGCGGGGCGCGGTGGCGGCGGGGCGTTGATGCGGCGGGCGTGAGCGGTGGGGCGTGGGTCGGCGACGCGGCGTGATGGTGGGTCGAGGCGCTGGAGCGGGGCGGCGCGGTGGCGGGCGGCGATGAGGGTCGTGGGCTGCGGCGGTCGGCTGGGCGTGAGAGCTGGGATCGCGGTGACTCACCGAAGGTGGCTGTCTTACAGCCCACCATCTCTCCTCCCCCTTCCATTCAGCAGACGCGGACTATGCCGATCTTGGCTTCGCGTCTGCTGACAAAAAGCCATCGCCCCCTCTAATCGCCTGACACGGCGGATTGGGCGTGGACCAATCCTCGAAGAATAGAGCGAGCCCTTTGGGCGAGTCGGTCATGGGGCCCAACGAGCCGTGGAAGGCAGGAAGCCCCGGATGGGGCTGGTTACCAGAACTACGAAAAGAAAACCCGCAGGGTTGAAACCTCACGAGGACCTGGAGCTCGCGGATGCGAGCGGTCTAGGGTGGGGAAGGGGATCTAATCCCCAGCCAAGAACCCACCGTTAGGTGGGAATGCGCTCCGGATGCGTCCGGTCTAGGGCGGGGAGGGGGTCATTAATCACCTAAAATGTCCCCGAAGGGGATGAAGTCACCGCAGACCCCGGGGGGTTT
>Ga0310037_10000759_pt1 | contig 18992 bp, 20 predicted proteins | sample Sb_taG_11_FD_200239 | JGI IMG/M metagenome (GOLD analysis project Ga0310037, IMG submission 200239) | Peat soil microbial communities from Weissenstadt, Germany - Sb_50d_3_AS metaG (v2) (version 2) | ecosystem: Environmental > Terrestrial > Soil > Wetlands > Peat | place: Germany: Weissenstadt...
GGTACCGGTCCTCGAGCGCGCGCAGCTCGCGCATCGTGGTGTCGTACTCGATGTCGGAGATGGTCGGCGAGTCCAGGACGTAGTACCGGTGATCGGCCTCGGTGATCTCCAGGCTGAGGTCCGCGTGCCGCCGCCGGGCGCTGGCGGGCGTATCCTGCGCGCTCGCGGCCCCGTCCGTTCCGTCCGAACTCATCTGACCTCATCCCCCGTTTCTGCGATCAGTTCCGGCAGCATCGCCGCCGCCTCCCGGCACCGGGCCAGCGCCGCGCGGGCCCGAGGCGGGGACGATCCGGCCAGGCCGCAGGCCGGCGTGATCACCGCCTGCTGCGGGCATGTCGCCAGCGGCAGGCCCAGCCGCCGCCAGAGCCGGATCACCCGCTCGGCCGTCTCACGGGCCCCGCCCGGCTCGGCCGCCACGGCCGGGATCGCCCCCGTCAGCAGCCCCAGCCCCGCCTCGGCCGCCTCGGCCACCCCGTCCTCTTCCCCCCGCCGTAGCTGGCTGAGGTCGAAGGCGAGCCCGCCCGCCCCGGCCTTCTGGATTATGCCGAACGGGACCGTGGTGGCACAGCAGTGAACCACCGTGTACGCCGGGGCGGCCGCCAGGACCTGGTTCAGCCCGTCCCGGACGGTATCGGCCTCGACCGCGGCCAGCCGGGACAGCCCGCTCTGGGTCGGCACCAGGCCCGCGATCACCGACGGCAGCAGCGGCTCGTCGAACTGGACCACCAGCTGTGCGCCTGGGACCCGCCTGGCCACGTCGGCCGCGTGCGCGGCCGCGGCCTCGGCCAGCGAGGCGGTCAGGTCGGCCACCGCGCCGGGGTCAGAAAGGGCCACGTTCATCGTGCGCGTGAGCTCCAGCGTGGCGGCCAGCGTCCAGGGGCCGCAGAGCTGGAGCTTGAGCGGGCCGGTGAAGCCCTGGAGCACCTCCTCCAGCGCATCCAGGTCCGAGCTCAGCATGGACCTGGCCCGGGCCAGGTCCCGGCCCGGCCGCTCGGCCAGCCGCCAGCCGCGCGGCGTCACCTCGGCCGGCATGTCCACAAGCAGGGCGGCGGTGCGCCCGGTCAGGTCCGCGCCCGGCCCGCGGTCCGGCAGTTCCGGCAGATACGGGAAATCGGGCAATTCCCCGGCGACGACCCGCATCGCCTCGGCCGGATCGGTCCCCGGCATCGACCCGATCCCGGTGGCGCTGCCCGGCGCCCAGGGGTAGCCCGCCCCGTCATCGTCAGCATGCACATGTCGAGCTTAGAACCGGCTGGCGGGAGGTCCGTTATCAACGCCAGCCCGCGGGCGCGCCGTCAATGCGCCAGCGGACCGCCCGGCGGGAGGTGCAGGTCTCTGCGCCCCAGGCCGTTCAGGCGGCGTGCGCACCTATCCAGCAGATCGGGTTCCATACCGGTCAGGGCCCGGTCTTCGCGGCGAACCGCTACGGCGACGGTCGCGATAGCCCCGATCAGCAAGCCGGTCAGGAACACCGCGATCGCCGCGACTACAACACCGGCCATGGCGGCCTCCAAGGTTAGCGTCCTACCGGTCCCTTTCCCGGATCCGGCTGCCCGCAACCGCGAGTGACCGCGCTCAGTCGCCGCGTGTTCGCCACCAGGGAGATCCGTCCGGCCCATCGTCGACTTCCGGCACGTATGACCGTCGGCCTGGAGGCGGCGCCGCCGGGCCGATCCGGCGGGCCGCTCTGTGCGCCCGCCGGGCGGACAAGGCGGCCACCACGATGATCCCGACGGTGACTCCGAGAACGAAGAACACAAACAGGACGATGACTATTACGGCTGCCCCGCTCATCTCCGTACCTCCTCGGTATCCCGCGGAGTGATGTCGCGGAGGCCGAGGCCGACCATGCGCCGGGCCCCCCGGGCGATCACATCAGGCGGCTGCCGGGTAAGCGTGCCTAGCCGGTCCTCCCTGTTCGAAGCCATCGAGACCATCGCGATGACTCCGAGCACGACTCCGATGGCAAACACCAGAGCCATTCCGATTGCCACTGCTACCATGATGCGGTCCATGCGGCCTCCGCACCTCTGCCGGCGGTGCTGGGCACCGCCGGGCCCCGCTGTCTTCGACCCAGGAGAGGGCTCCGTGGGCCTCGCTAGCGAGCCAGCGATCGGCTCCTAGCTGGTCACGTCATCCAGGTCACCGGACTGAGGCGAACCGCTGGCCCGGTATGACTCGTCTGACATGTTCTTCTGTGACCAAGCAGCTGAATGACTAGAATCTGACCTATCGTTCTAGCCATCCCAACGTTTGGTATCTGGTCGATACCCGCATGCGCGGGCCCCAAACGGCGATGTGCCGTTTATTCTGACGGCAGGGATGGTTCCACCAGATCAAGCAAGCCCAGCAGTTGGGATGGCTGGTACAAGATCGGGTTCAGTGGCTTACGCCGCGCTCTTCCGCCGGATAGGCCTGGGCTCGAGCCGGGTGGGACCTACGCGGTCCCGAGCAACCGGCCATACCCCCGAGAATCACAAACTGTCTGGTCATCAACCATGCGCGATCCCGGAAGCCCTTGCTGCCCCGGCGAGCAAGGGCACCGGGCGCGCTGCTGCACTGATGGCGGCCGCTAGTGGACGAGGTCGCGCACCGGCCGGAGGAATTCCGGGTCCAGGTCCCGGCGGCGGACGCCGGTCAGCCGGCGAGTGTTCCTGGACAGCCGGTCGGGCGCCCCGACGGCCAGGGTGTACTGGCGGTCCTCGCGACGGACGGCGATGGCGATGACCGCGATGACCCCCATCACCAGGCCCCCCAGGAAGACAGAGACTGCGCTTGCGACTATGACACCGGCCATGATGGCCTCCAGTACTTCCGTCCCGCGGAGGTCCGTCCGCAGGTCCCGCTGCCCGCGACCGCGGCCTGGCGAGTTGCGCTCACCGACCTGGTGCTCGTGGGCCACGGTGTCCCGCTCTGCCCACGATCTGTACGTACTGTCCGGTTGGCTTGGTTCAGCCCGACCGTAAGACTTGCTCGAACCATTCGGCAGGTTCTAGTGCATCCAAGCAGTAGGACTGCTAGGATTGCGCCTATGCTTCCTGTCATCCAAGCCATCCCAACCTCTGGAACATCTGGTAGCGTGTTACCACACCGCAGTTGGGTATAAACCCACCGAGACCAAATATTCCGTTCAGGCCGATGGCCCAGGTGATCCGGACAGGTGGGATCAGCCCGATCGGAACGCGCTCGACTGGAGAGGAGGGCCAATGGCCAACCCGATGTACCGTCAGATCGGCGAGGATCTGCGCGCGCAGATCGAGTCCGGCCAGCTCGAGCCCGGTCAGCAGCTGCGAACCGAGATCGAGTTGCGGGAGCACTATAACGCCTCGCGGAACACCGTCCGCGACGCGATCAAGTGGCTCACCAGCCTCGGCCTGGTCGAGACGAAACCGGGCCAGGGCACCTTCGTCGTTCAGACGATCGATCCCTTCCTCACCACGCTGACTGGCGACCCGGCCGGCGCGGGCTTCAGCGGAGGCGCTGTCTACCTGGTAGAGGTAAGCAAGCAGAACAGGAAGCCGACGGCCAGCCCGGTCCAGGTCGAGATCCAGGAAGCCTCGGACGATATGGCCACCACGCTGGGTATTACCAAGGGCGCCGAGGTTATCAGCCGCCACGAGCGGCGCTTTATTGACGGCACTCCCTGGGCGATGCAGACCTCCTATTACCCCATGGAGTTCGCCGACCGTGGAGCGGAGCGGCTCAGGAGGGCGCGGGACATACCAGAAGGAACCGTAGAGTACCTAGCCAATTCCCTCCACATCCGGCAGGTTGGCTATAGCGACAGGATCACCGTGCGTGCGCCGAATCCCAACGAGGCGGACTTCTTCAGGCTGCCTTCCGACGGCCGTGTCCCGCTGTACGAGATAACCAGGACGGCGTACGACGGTAACGAGCAGCCGATGCGTGTCACCGTGACGGTCTACCCGGCGGACCGGAATCAGTTCATCGTGAACGTCGGACAAGTCCCGGATTTTACACCTTCTGCCGATGGTGCTCAGCGCTGAACTGAACCACTTGCGGATAATGACAGTAAAATCATAAGAACAAGTCAATTAAAACTTAGGTCATTGCAGCGCTTTGCGTTATCGATGTCAATGGCTGTTAACACGCATAGGAACCTACATTGGAGTCGAGCAGACCGCCTTCTCGTCTTTCGCGTGCATCGCTGCCGGTACGCCGCATACTGCCCTGGCCTGGTCGGGGCTGACATGGACACGCGGCAGGCCTCTCCCGGCGCAGTGCTCCAGCAAGGCTCGTTTCGCCCGTTTCGTCCGGCGCAGCCTCGTACGCCGCCGCCCGGCCGGATGCGGTCAGGCCTCCAGGCATGGCCGGTTACGGGCGGAGCGGTAAAAGCCCCGTTGCAGATCGCGCGAGCAAGCGCGCGGCACTTCGATACTGTCCTCGGCCTCATCGAGGACGCGAGAAGCTGGCTGTGGACCATGGACACAGACCAATGGGATAAACCGTGGCCGGACCCTGCGGCACGCGACCGGAGAGTCCTCGCCGGGCTGAGGAACGGGAAGACGTGGATCGTCTGGGATGACGACATCGCGGCGGCCACCATCACGATCACGACCAGGCGGAATAACGCCGTCTGGGCCAAACCGGCGTGTACGGCCGATCTCAAGGAGCGGGCCGTGTTCGTCCATCGACTGATCACTTCGCGGAAGTACGCCGGACTGGGCCTCGGAGCCGAACTGATCGACTGGGCGGGGCTGCGGGGTAGTCGCGAATACGGCGCCAAGTGGATCAGGATCGACGTGTGGCTCACCAACACGGGGCTGCACGACTACTACAAGAGCAAAGGGTTCAGACCCTGCGGCATCTGCGCGGACCCGGGCTACCCGTCTGGTGCGCTCTTCGAGAAGCCGGTAGCGGGTATCAGGGTGCCCGGATACCCGAAGTTTACAGAAACCGGCTCATAGTTCACCGTGCCCCTCGCCAACGTGGAGGAACCGCCAAGTTCGACCTCGCTGCCATCTGATCTCCGTTCCTGACTAGCCCGGCTCGGGAGAGAAGCCGCCTAGCCCATGTTGTTGTGCCCATTTATAACTATTTAGATACTCTTTCCTTACCTTCTGGGTGATCCGCCAGCCTGAGCACATCGGGGCAAGAGGCCTGCTCATTGACCGGATGGGTACTCGAACCTGGCTAGGGCGGCTCCAGCGGCACCGCCGGGGGCGGCGATGCCGCGTCGTGACGGCAGGGCCCCGGTGCCGGATACTCAAGGCAAGAGGGGACGGCGAACTTGACCATAGCCACGCCCTGAACCACCGCTGCGCGTGATCACAGAAAGGGGAATGTGCATGGCCAAGTTGCACGCACGTCCGTCGAACCAGTACAGGTACGAGCACTACGACCCCCGATTCGCTTAGCCGGCCAGGCGGACGAGACGGTCGATCCCGCCGCTGAGATTGATCTTCGTACCGCGGAGTCAACGATGTTGCCTGCGCTGGAACGCAGGCAGCATCGTGATGTAACCCATGGCGTAGCCACTGTCAGTCGGGCAGACGGGGGACCATGCATCTGCCAAGTACCGCTTGGACGCGTTGAGCGTGCCGGTGCGTTTCGGCTGGACGACCTTCGACGTGAGCAATCGGCTCCCGGCCGACTGGCAGCAAGACGTCGCCGCAGTCGCGGTCAAAGCCGATTTCCGGGAATTTCCGCGCACGCCGATCTTGTCCCGGGAGGCAGTGGATGTGGCGCGCATTTCGCGGGGCCGGGTGCATGCTAGTCAGGTACGGGAGTGCCTGCCCTGGCTCTACCGGCTGTACCGCGGGTACTTTCTCGAGCTGGCCGGGGAGACCTGCGCAGAACAAGTCGCTCCCGCACTCGATGACCGCTATGGCATCGTCCTGAACGTTCAGCGCGGGACCGTGATGCGGTTTGAGTGCCATGTCGACTCGAATCCGCTGACCGGCCTGCTCTTCTGTACCGATCACCGGGCGGGAACCGGCGGGGAGCTCGTATTCGCGCACGATCCCGCCGCATCTGACGTCGAGGCGGTGGAGAAGGACTGCTCGGTCCTTCGGCCGCATGCGGGGCATCTGATCTTCTTCGGCGGTCAGCACCATCCGCATTACGCGCGGCCCCTGATATCCGAAACGGATGTGCGGATCGTCGCCGTCATGAACTTCTACACCGAGTCCTGTCCTGAATCGACCCGCCCGCCACTACTAAATCGCCATCTCTTCAGCCAAGGGCAGGGATCAGCCGATCAGGCAAATTGGAGTTAGTGCCGCAGCAGACCGAGCTCGAGTTGCGGGAGCATTACGGCGCGTCGCGGAACACCATACGCGACGCGATCAAGTGGCTCACCAACCTTGGCCTGGTCGACACCAAACCGGGCCAGGGCACCTTCGCCGTTCAGAAGATCGCCCCGTACGTTACCAGGGGTACCATGCGCGCCGGATACGGGTGACTATGTACCGGTGGGAAGGTATCCGTTCGTCCTACGCCTTGCTGTGCCGGGGGATTTGGACAAAGTAGTCGGGCTTATCCGGGAAGCCGCCGACTGGCTAGGGAGCAAGGGCATCGATCAGTGGCAGAAGCCCTGGCCGGATCGGGCCGGACAGCGAGAACGCATCCTGAACGACCTGTTCAAGGGCAAGACATGGCTGCTGCAAGACGGCAAGACCATGGCCGCAACCATCACCCTCGACACCGACGAACCCATGGATCTCAACGCACATCCCGTCTGGCCGCCGGACAAGAGCCAAAGGCCGGCGCTGTACATGCGACGGGTCATCGTCAGCAGGCGCTACGCCCGGCGCGGGCTGGGCGCCGCCCTGCTGGACTGGGCGGCCGACGTGGCGAAAAGAGACTACGGAGCCCGGCTGATCCGGATCGACGCGCGGACGACCAACGTGAGGCTGCACGCCTACTACGAAGGACAGCGCTTTACCCGCTGCCCGGATCCGCGAGGGCTCGGCGACTACCCGGCCCAGGCGCTCTTCGAGCGCGGGGTGGACGAGCCAGGGTCGGACTTTACCAAATTGTTCATGTGGCGCACGCCAGACGTCAGCGGATCCGAGCCAACGGGGTAACCGCGGACGTGCCGCTGATGGTCGCGCTGCCGAGCACGAGGTCACCGTCGTACAGGACGGCGGCCTGGCCCCTGGCTACGCCGCGCGCGGGGTGGCGCAGGCGGATACGTAGCACGCCTTCGTCCAACCGGGCGGTGCAGGCGTGCGCCTCGCCGTGGGCGCGGAGTTGTACCAGGCCATCGCGCGGCTCGGCTAGGGGGGCGCAGCCGGTCCAGACCGGGCGGGTGACGGTGATCTCGGTGACGTCCAGGCCCTCGGCCGGGCCGACCGTGACCGTCCTGGTCACCGGCTCGATGTCCAGCACGTACCGGGGCCGCCCGTCACCGGCGGGCGTGCCCACGCGCAGGCCGCGGCGCTGGCCGACGGTGAACGCGTAGGTGCCGTCGTGCTCGCCGAGGACGGCGCCGGACTGGTCGACGATCCGGCCGGGGGCCCGGCCGAGGCGGCGGGCCAGGAAACCCTTGGTGTCGCCGTCGGCGATGAAGCAGACGTCGTGGCTGTCCGGCTTGTCCGCCACCGCCAGCCCGCGGCGGGCCGCCTCGGAACGCACCTGGTCCTTAGGGGTATCGCCGAGCGGGAACATGGCGTGGCTCAGTTGGGCGGAGGTCAGCACGGCCAGCACGTAGGACTGGTCCTTGGCCGGATCCGCGGCCCGGCGGAGCGTGCCGTCTACGACCCGCGCGTAGTGGCCGGTGCAGACCGCGTCGAAGCCGAGGGCCAGCGCGCGGTCGAGCACGGCGGCGAACTTGATCTTCTCGTTGCAGCGCAGGCAGGGATTCGGGGTTCGGCCCACGGCATACTCCGCGACGAAGTCCTCGACCACGTCGCGGTGGAATCGTTCGGCCATATCCCAGACGTAGAACGGGATGCCGATCACGTCGGCGGCCCGCCGCGCGTCCCGCGCGTCCTCGAGCGTGCAGCAGCCGCGGGCGCCGGTCCGGTAGGACTTCGGGTTGGCGGACAGCGCCAAGTGGACGCCGGTCACCTGGTGACCCGCGTCCACCGCACGAGCCGCGGCGGTGGCGGAATCCACTCCGCCTGACATCGCCGCGAGCACCCGGAGACCGCTCATCGCCCTCCAGGCTACGCGCCGCCCACCACCGTCCCCGCCGCGGGCGAGGCGGGTGGGGTGCGTGTACCGTTGCGAGCTCGCGCCGGTGCTCGTATTGGCCCCAGGTTACACCCGGCTCATGTCCGTCTGTATCAGGCACGTTTCTCCCGGCTCCGCCTACTGGGGCCGGTGGGCCACATGCCGCATTCGGTTGCGGCCTCCAGGCACTGACGCGCCGCACCAGCCGGATCGCATCGTGTGCCGCGGCCGCGTTAACGTAAATAATAAGTTGACAGCGTTTACTGATACCTTGCATACTCGGTTCAGTTAACGGGGTAAACACGATCATTGACAGGGGATCTCTGATGATCGACACACAGCTCATCGAGGGTGCACTCGTGGCCCTGGCGGTTCTGGTCGGCGCGGCCATCGTGCTCTCGCTCGTGATGCTGGCGGCTTCCGTCAGCAGGCCCGGGCCGGCGCCGCACGGAGGAACGCGGCGTGATCTGCCACAGCAGCCGCAGTCCGACACCGACGACGACCGCGTGCTCGTGCTGCACTGACCGTCCATCCCACGAGACCCGGACGGGCGACTACGGTCAGCGGGCGGCGGCGCGGCGGGCACGCTCGACGGCCTCGCCGATGACGACCGCCAGCGCGTCAACGTCGTGCTGGGTAGAGGTGTGCCCGAGTGAGAAGCGGAGCGAGCCGCGGGCCCGTGAGTCGTCGGCGCCCATGGCCAGCAGCACGTGGCTGGGCTCGGCCACGCCCGCGGTGCACGCCGAGCCGGTGGAGCAGGCGATCCCGTTCGCGTCGAGCAGCATGAGCAGGGCGTCGCCCTCGCAGCCGGGGAAGGAGAAGTGCGCGTTGCCGGGCAGCCTGCCGGATCCCGGCGGCGGGCCGTTGAGCACCGCGTCGGGAACCGCGGCGAGGACCTGACGCACCAGGTCGGCCCGGAGAGCAGCCACCCGTCCGGCCTCCTCGGCCCGCTTCTTCGCGCACACCTCGGCGGCGACCGCGAACGCCCTGATCGCCGGGGTGTCCAGCGTGCCGGAGCGGATATCCCGTTCCTGCCCGCCGCCGTGCAGCACCGGAACGGGCTCCACGCTGCGCGCCAGGATCAGCGCCCCGGCGCCGACCGGGCCGCCGAGCTTGTGGGCGGAGACGGAGAGCGCGTCCGCCCCGCTGGCCGCGAAGTCGACGGGCAGCTGCGCGGCGGCCTGCACGGCGTCGGTATGGAAGGGGATGCCGTACTCGTGCGCCACCGCCGCGAGCTCGGCGACCGGCTGGACCGTGCCGACTTCGTTGTTCGCCCACATCACGCTGACCACGGCCACCTGGCCGGGGGCGCGGGAGATGGCGGTCCGCAGCGCCTCGGGGCGCACCCCGCCGTCGGCGTCGACGCCGAGCCAGATCGCCTCCGCGCCCTGAGCGTCCTCCAGCCACCGCACCGAGTCCAGGACCGCGTGATGCTCCACCGAGGTGGTCACTACCCGCCGCCGGGAACCATCCTGGCGGGCCCAGTACAGGCCCTTGACGGCGAGATTGTCCGCCTCGGTCCCGCCGCTGGTGAATACCACCTCGCTCGGCCGGGCGCCGAACACCTCGGCCAGCTGCTCCCTGGACTCCTCCACCACCCGGCGAGCGCGCCTGCCCGCGGCGTGAAGCGATGACGGGTTGCCGAGCCGGGCGAGCTCCTCGGCCATCGCGGCGATCGCCTCAGGCCGCATGGGCGTCGTCGCCGCGTGATCCAGGTAGGCGGATCCGATGCTCTGCGAACTCATGACGCCGTAAGCCTAGCTGGGGTGAAGATACAGATGTAACGGGCGAAGGCGTTACTGCCGCGCTCAGAGTTGCTTGCGCTTACTGATCTCGTCCAGCAGCTGCGGGACCACCTTGAACAGGTCCCCGACGACCCCGAAGTCGGTCAGCTCGAAGATCGGGGCCTCGGGATCCTTGTTGACGGCGATGATGGTCTTGGAGGTCTGCATGCCGGCCCGGTGCTGGATCGCGCCGGAGATGCCGATCGCCAGGTACAGCTGCGGCGAGACGGTCTTGCCGGTCTGGCCGACCTGGAACTGGTGCGGGTACCAGCCGGCGTCGGTCACCGCGCGCGACGCGCCGACGGCCGCGCCGAGCGCGTCCGCGAGCTGCTCGATGACACCGAAGCCCTCGGCCCCGCCGGTGCCGCGGCCGCCGGACACGACGATCGACGCCTCGGTGAGATCCGGGCGCTCGCTGCGCTCGGCGACGACCCGGTTGGTCACCTTGGCCCCGCTGACCTCACCGGCCAGCGACACGGAGGACAGCTCCGCCGCACCGGGCGCCGGCTCGGGGGCCACCGCGTTGGGCCGCACCGCCACGATGGGGGTCCCGCGCCGCACCCGCGAGTGGACGGTCGTCGAGCCGCCGAAGATCGACTGCTCGGCGACCAGGCCGTCGCCGCCCGGCTGCAGGTCCACCGCGTCGGTGAGCACGCCGGAGTCGATCTTGACCGCGAGCCGGCCCGCGACCTCCTTGCCCTGGGCCGTCCCGGCCAGCAGCACGCACGCGGGGGACTTCTCCCTGACCAGCTCGGCCAGCAACTCAGCGGTGGGGGCGACGACGTAGTCATCGATGGCCGCGTCGGCGGCCACGTACATCCGGGCCGCGCCGTACTCGGCGCAGCGCGCCTGGCCCTGTTCCGCGCCCGGCCCGGTCCAGACCACCGAAGGCTCGCCGAACCGGCGGGCCAGCGTGATCAGTTCCAGCGTGACCTTCTTGACGTCGTCGCCGGTGTGCTCAGCCAGTACCAAGACCTCGGACATGTCCTCTCCCCTCCGGCCCTCAGATGAACTTCTGCGCGGCGAGGAATTCGGCGACCTTGACGCCGCCGTCGCCTTCGTCCTTGACGATCGTGCCGGACTGGCGCGGCGGCCGCTGCGCGAAATCGACCACCTCGGTGGCCGAACCGCCGAACCCGACCAGGGCTGGGTCGATGCCCGCGTCGGCCAGGCTCATCGTCTGGACCGGCTTCTTCTTCGCCGCCATGATCCCCTTGAACGACGGGTAGCGCGGCTCGTTGATCTTCTCGATCACGCTGACCACGGCGGGCAGGGAGGCCTCGACCTCGAAGTAGCCGTCCTCGGAGGCCCGGCGGATCCGCAGGACCGAGCCGTCGAGCTCCAGCTTGATGGCCAGCGAGGCCTGCGGGACGCCCAGCCGCTCGGCCAGCATCGCGGCCATCACGCCCATCCGGGCGTCGGTCGACTCGGACCCGCAGATCACCAGGTCGAAGCCGATCTGCTTGAGCACCTGGGCCAGCGCGTACGAGGTCGACAGCGCGTCGGAGCCGGCCAGCCCGTCGTCCAGCAGATGCACGGCCTGGTCCGCGCCCATCGACAGCGCCTTGCGGATCGATTCGGCGGCCTTCTCCGGCCCCATGGTCAAGATGGTGACCTCCGCGTCGCCGCCCGCCGCGCGCTGCGCCTCGGCGAGCAGCAGTCCCTCCTCGATGGCGTACTCGTCGATCTCGTTGATCAGCCCATCCACCGCCGCGCGGTCCAGCGCGGAGTCCGCGGGCCTGAGCGTGCGCTCGGCCGCGGTATCGGGGACCTGCTTGACGCAGACGACGATCTTCATGGCCGACACCAGCCTCCCTAGTTGCTCGCGATACAGCCTGCCAAACCGCCTGAGGTGGCCCGGCACCGGGTCGCACGGTTCATGTTACCGGTTGGTAGCTAGCGGTTGTTTGCTCAACAGCAAGACGACCGCCACCGCCACGTCGGCGTCCGGAGGCGCCCGGCTCAGTATCGTGGGGGAAACATTCCCCCGGGAGGAGTGGTCAGTTGCCTCGGGTCACCGTGGTCGGAACCGGATACCTAGGGCTCACGCACGCCGTCTGCCTGGCGGATCTCGGGCACGAGGTGCTGGCGATCGACACCGACGAGGAGAAGATCGCGAAGGCCGCGAACGGCGAGGCCCCGTTTTTCGAACCCGGCCTGGAGCCGCTGCTGCGGAAGAACCTCGACGCCGGCCGGCTCCGCTTCACCACGTCGTTCGCGGAGGTCGGCGCGTTCGGCGAGGTCCACTTCCTGTGCGTTGGCACCCCCGAGGGTGATTCGGGCCACGCGGACCTCGGCTTCGTCCGCGCGGCGGCCGACGCGCTGGCGGCCCACCTGGCCTCGGAGTGCCTGATCGTGGGCAAGTCGACCGTCCCGGTGGGGACGGCACGGCAGGTGATGAACCGGGTCCGGGCCATCGCCCCGGCCGGCCAGCGGGTCGACCTGGCCTGGAACCCGGAGTTCCTGAGGGAGGGGTTCGCCGTCCAGGACAGCCTGACTCCGGACCGCATCGTGCTGGGGGTCACGTCCGGCCGCGCCGAGGCGCTGCTCCGGGAGGTGTACGCGGCACCGCTGGCGGCCGGCGTCCCGCTGCTCGTGATGGATCTGGAGACGGCCGAACTGGTCAAGGTGGCGGCGAACGCGTTCCTGGCCACCAAGATCTCCTTCATCAACGCCATGGCCGAGGTCTGCGAGAAGGCAGGCGCCGACGTGATACCGCTCGCCGAGGCGCTCGGATACGACGCGCGGATCGGCCGGCGGTTCCTGTCGCCCGGCCTCGGCTTCGGCGGCGGCTGCCTGCCCAAGGACGTCCGCGCGTTCCGGGCCACCGCGTCCGCCCTGGGCGTGGGCTCGGTCGTCAGCCTGCTCACCGACGTGGACGCCATCAACGAGGGACGGCGTGAGCGGGTTTTCGCGCTGGCTCGCCAGGCCGCGGGCGGCACCCTGGACGGCACGCGAGTGGCCGTGCTCGGCGTGGCGTTCAAGCCCAACAGCGACGACGTCCGCGACTCACCCAGCCTGGCGGTCTGCGAGCGCCTGATGGCCGAGGGTGCACTGGTGTCCGTCCACGACCCGGTGGCGATGCCCAACGCCGCCCGGAGGCGGCCTGAACTGGTGTACGCGGGATCGGTCTCGGAGGCGGCCGACGGCGCCGACCTGGTGCTGCATCTCACCGAGTGGTCGGACTACCAGGCCATCGACCCCGCCGCGCTGGCCCGCGTGGTCGCCCGGCGGGTCATCATCGACGCTCGCTGCTGCCTGGACGCCGCACTGTGGCACGAAGCGGGCTGGACCGTGCACGTCCTGGGACGCCCTGACCCGTTAAAGCCACGGTCCGTTCAGTGAAAAAAGTGCCGGACACCGGTGAAGTAGAGGCTGACCCCCGCGGCCTGGGCGGCCGTGACGGTCAGGTGGTCGCGGATCGAGCCGCCCGGCTCGGCCACCGCGCGCACCCCGGCCTCGGCGAGGATTTCGAAGCCATCCGGGAAGGGGAAATACGCGTCGCTGGCGGCCACCGAGCCCGCGGCCCGGGCCCCGGCCCGCATCACGGCCAGCCGGGCCGAGTCCACCCGGTTGACCTGGCCCATGCCGACGCCGACCGAGGCTCCGCCGGAGGCGAGCAAGATGGCGTTGGATTTGACCGAACGGCAGGCCTTCCAGGCGAAGGCCAGATCGGCCAGCTGCGCCGGGCCGGCCGCCGGACCCGCTTTGAGCTCCCAGTTCGCCGGATCATCACCCGGCTCGGCGACCCGGTCCACCGTCTGCAACAGGATCCCCCCGCTTATCTGCCGCCATTCGGGCGAACCCCCGGGGGGGCCGAAGGTCCCCCCCGGGGGGGGTATGGGGGGATGGGTCCCCTCATACCCCCCGGGCAAACACAACAGGCGGACGTTCTTGCTGGCGGACAGGATGTCCAGCGCCTCGTCGCCGAAGCCGGGCGCGATGACCACCTCGGTGAAGACCTCGGCGATCTGCCGGGCCAGTTCCGCCGTTACCGGGCCGTTGGCCGCTATGACGCCGCCGAAGGCCGAGGCCGGGTCGCAGGCGTGCGCCTTGGCGTGGGCGTCGGCGAGGTCGGCGCCGATGGCGATGCCGCACGGGTTGGAGTGCTTGATGATGGCCACGCACGGCTCGGCGAAATCGTAGGCGGCGCGCCGGGCGGCGTCCGCGTCCACGTAGTTGTTGTACGACATGGCCTTGCCGTGCAGGAGTTCGGCGGCCGCGATGCCTGAGCGGGCGCTCGCACCTCCGGCCCGTTCGGCTACATAAAGGGCCGCCCGCTGGTGCGGGTTCTCGCCGTAGCGCAGGACATCAGCCCGCCGCCACAGGGCGCCAGCCACCGCGGGCCAGCCGCTGTCACGCGCGGTCTCGTCGGGCGCGTACGCCGCCGCGAACCAGGACGCGACGGCGATGTCGTACCCGGCGGTGCGGGCGAACGCCTCGGCGGCCAGGCCGCGGCGCTGATCCAGGGTGAAACCGCCTTCGGCCAGCGCGGCCAGCACGTCCGCGTACCGGGACGGATCGATGACGACGGCCACCGAGCCGTGGTTCTTCGCCGCGGCGCGGATCATCGCCGGGCCGCCGATGTCGATCTGCTCCACGCACTCCCCGGGCGAGGCGCCGGAGGCGACCGTGTCCTCGAACGGGTAGAGGTTCGACACGAGCAGCTGAAACGGCTCGATGCGCAGGCCGGCCAGCTCCGCCTCGTGCCGGGGGTTCGCGGTGTCCGCGAGCAGGCCGGCGTGCACCCGGGGGTGCAGGGTCTTCACCCGGCCGTCGAGGCATTCGGGGAAGCCGGTGAGCTCCTCGACGGGAGTGACCGGCACCCCGGCCGCGCCGATCCTGGCCGCCGTGCTGCCGGTGGAGATGAGCTCGACGCCGGCCGCGTGCAGCCCGGACGCGAGCTCCTCCAGGCCGGTCTTGTCGTAGACGCTGATCAGTGCTCGTTTGATTGGGGCCCGCCCGATCGGGATCCTGGTCAACTGCCGATCCTCACCTTCCTGCCCTGGACGGACCAGCCCTCGCGGACCATCCGGCCGAGCGTGCCGACGAGCAGCGCCCGTTCGGTCACCTTGATCCGCTCGTGCAGCGTCGCCTCGTCGTCGTCGTCCGCCACCGGGACCGGCGCCTGCGCGACGATCGGCCCCGAGTCCACCCCTTCGTCCACCACGAGGACGGTGCACCCGGTGATCTTCACCCCGTGGGCCAGCGCCTCGCGCACGGCGTGGGCTCCGGGAAACGACGGTAGCAGCGCCGGATGGGTGTTCACGCAGCGGCCGCCGAAGGCGTCGAGGAACGGCTTGCCGACCAGCTTCATGAACCCGGCCAGCACGATCAGGTCTGGCGCGTACGCCGCGCACGCGCGGGCCAGCGCCGCGTCCCAGTCCTCACGGACGGGATGGTCGGCCAGGCGGACGGTGAAGGTGGGGATGCCAGCCCGTTCGGCTCGCGTCAGCGCGTTGATCCGGTTACGGTCCGCGCCCACCGCGACCACCCGGGCCCCGTAATCCGCGTCAGCGCAGGCGTCGATCAAGGCCTGCAGGTTGGTCCCCTCGCCGGAGACGAGCACCACCAGCCGAGAAGTCACGCAGCCACCCTAAGGCACGGGGACCGGCAGCTCGCCGGACAGGGCACAATAGAACCCGATGGCCAGATATCAGCCGCCGGGCGGGCGGGGGACACAGCCGCGAGGGATGCTGCCGGCCCGGCAGTTGCCACCGCCAGACCCGGCCTCGCGGCAGCAGGCCCTGGCGGCGTTCGCGCTGGGCGTGCTCAGCCTGCTCGGCCTGGCGCTGGGGCTCGGCAACCTGCGCCGCGGCGTGTTCGTGGCCGCCTTGACCCTGCTGTTCGCCGTGACGGCGATGTGGCTCGGCATCGCCGTCAACCGGCGGGCGCGCCGCGGCGGCACGGCCCGGCCACGCGGGGCGGTCAGCGGGATCGTGCTCGGCGGGTTCGGCCTCGCGTTCAGCCTGCTGTGGCTGCTGGTCCTGGCGGTGTTCTGGCCGCAGCTCAGCGCGTATTCCAACTGCATGGCCAGCGCGAACACGGTGGCCGCCCAGCAGGTCTGCCACACACAGTTCACCAACTCGGTGGGCGGCGAGATCAGCGTCCTGCAGAACGGAAGGTAACTCGTCGCCGGCGTCTTCTTCCTGGCCGGCCCAGGGATTCACGTAGATCCGGTGACCGCCGATGTCGTCTGTTTCGTCGATCACGCCCACCAGGGTTCCCGGCTGGGCGGTCGGCTCGGAGGGATGCCCTGCCTCCTCGGCGGGACGGCCACCGGGAATCTTGCGGCGGAACAGCAGCCAGGTGGAGGCCGCGGCGGTCAGGGCGGCGGTCACCCCGATTTCCAGCATGGCCACCAGGCCGACCTGCCACCCGGATGGGCCCACCGCGGCCAGGCGGCCGTCGCCGAGCGGGCCGCCGGCGAACGCCGCGGCCAGGCCGGCCAGCGCGCCCGTGGCCGCGCCCGCCGCGAAGCCCCACAGTGCGGCCGCCTCGATCACCGGTGTGGGCGTGATCCGGACCGTCACGATCCCCGCGAACACGCCGGCCAGGTACGGCGTGGCCAGGACCAGCACCGTCACCCAGGCCGGCCCGGCCGACCTGGCGCCCCCGGGCAGCGCGGCCAGCATGGGGAAGACGGGCAGCGCGCCGAGCGCCGAGCCGGTGGGGGCGACCACGGTACCGGCGCCGAACGCGAACCCCGGCCCGAGCAGGTAGGCGACCGCCCAGATGATCGCGTTGGGAGCGTACGCCAGCTGGGCGAGCAGCAGTAGCGCCGCGCCGGCCGGGCCGGGCGCGAGCGCGTCGGTGGCCGCCTTGACCTCCGGCAGGTGCACCGCGAGGGACACGCCGGCCAGGGCCGCGCCGGCCGCGGTGAGGAGGGCCGAAGCCCCGAGCATGCCCAGGATGATCGACCGTGGCCGGGGCGGCATCAGCCGGGTCAGCCGTGACCAGGGCGCCAGTCCGCGGGCGGCGCCCAGCCCGCCCGCCACGACGGCGAGCAGGAACGACGCGATGATCGCCTGCCAGAGCGACGGCGCGGCCTGCGCGGACCGGCTCGCCACGGCCAGGGCTCCGGCCAGCAGGGTGTACGGCAGGGCGAGCGCGACGGCGGCGTAGCCGACATGCCGCAGCCGGGTGACCGCTCCGGCGTGCACCACCCACCGCCCGGCCAGGGCGAGCAGCGTACCTGGCAGCAGCACCAGCCCCAGCGGAAGCATGCCGATCCGCCCGGCGCCGTGAACCGTGACGCCGACATGGTGCGCCACCAGCCACAACAGGGCGGCGGTGCGCAGCACACCGCCGAGGCCGGCGCCGATGCCGACGTGCGGGGCGGTGATCCAGCCGATCGCGGTGAGCGTGGTCAGCACGGCGAGCCCGCTGGCCGCCGCCGCGCACGCGGCGATGCCGCCCGTGACGACCAGCGGCCGCGGGGGCCGGGCCTTGGGCCCGGACCCGGCACGCTCCGCGGCTCCCGGGGACTGCGGGCCGTCAGGCTCGCGGGCCGGCGGTGCTTCGGCGGAAACACTCACAAACCCGATACTCGCAACCGTCCGCTCCGAGCCCAAGCAGGCGCGCCGCCCGCGAGCCGGCAAAACGCTGAGGCGTTAGCTGCGGCGCATGATGTCGCGGACCAGCTGGGCGGCCTCGCTCGGGGTCTTGCCCACGCGCACGCCGGCCTTCTCCAGCGCTTCCTTCTTGGCCTGGGCGGTGCCCGAGGAACCGGAGATGATCGCGCCGGCGTGGCCCATGGTCTTGCCCTCCGGGGCGGTGAAGCCGGCCACGTAGCCGACCACCGGCTTGGTCACGTGCTGCTCGATGAAGGCCCCGGCCCGTTCCTCGGCATCACCGCCGATCTCGCCGATCATCACGATGGCGTCGGTCTCCGGGTCCTCCTGGAAGGCCCGCAGGCAGTCGATGTGCGTGGTCCCGATCACCGGGTCGCCGCCGATCCCGACGGCCGTGGAGAAGCCGATGTCGCGCAGCTCGTACATCATCTGGTAGGTCAGCGTGCCGGACTTGGAGACCAGGCCGATCCGGCCTGGGGTGGTGATGTCGGCGGGGATGATGCCGGCGTTCGACTTGCCCGGCGAGGCGACGCCGGGGCAGTTCGGCCCGACGATCCGGGTGCGGTTCCCCGCGGCGCTCGCGTAGGCCCAGAACTCCGCGGTGTCATGGACCGGGACCCCTTCGGTGATCACGATGCACAGCGGGATGCCCGCGTCGACCGCCTCGATGACCGCGGCCTTGGTGCCGGGCGCGGGCACGAACACCACCGAGACGTCGGCCCCGGTGGCCGCCATCGTGTCCGCGACGGTGCCGAACACCGGCACGCCGGTGCCGTTCAGCTCGACGGCCTGGCCGGCCTTGCGGGGGTTGGTGCCGCCGACGACCCTGGTGCCCGCGGCCAGCATGCGCGCGCCGTGCCGACGGCCCTCCGAGCCGGTAATGCCCTGGATCATGACCCGGCTCTGGCCGGTCAGGAAGATCGCCACCTCATGCCTCCTTCGCGGCTTGGGGGCCGACCCCGGTGCTCGCCAGTTCAGCGGCCCGCCGGGCCGCGCCGTCCATCGTCCCCACCTGCTCGACCACGGGTATGTCCGCCTCGGACAGGATGCGCCTTCCCTCGGCGGCGTTGTTGCCGTCGAGCCGGACCACGATCGGGCGGTCTACCTGCTCTCCGCGCGATTCCAGCATGCCGATCGCCGACACTATCCCGTTGGCCACCGCGTCGCAGGAGGTGATCCCGCCGAACACGTTGACCAGGACGCAGCGCACGCTCGGGTCGGACAGCACGATCTCCAGGCCGTTCGCCATCACCTCCGCGGAGGCCCCGCCGCCGATGTCCAGGAAGTTCGCGGGCCGTATCCCGCCGAACGCCGCTCCCGCGTAGGCCACCACGTCCAGGGTGGACATCACCAGGCCGGCGCCGTTGCCGATGATGCCGACCTCACCGTCGAGCTTGACGTAATTGAGGTGCTTGGCCTTGGCGCGGGCCTCGATCGGGTCGGTGCTGGTGAGATCCTCGAACCGGGCGTGCTCCTGACGGAAGGCGGCGTTGTC
>Ga0310037_10000760_pt1 | contig 18982 bp, 19 predicted proteins | sample Sb_taG_11_FD_200239 | JGI IMG/M metagenome (GOLD analysis project Ga0310037, IMG submission 200239) | Peat soil microbial communities from Weissenstadt, Germany - Sb_50d_3_AS metaG (v2) (version 2) | ecosystem: Environmental > Terrestrial > Soil > Wetlands > Peat | place: Germany: Weissenstadt...
CGGCCGCCGCCGGTTTTCCGGGCCCGCTCGAGTGCCGGCTGGGCCCGGCGACGGGGTGGTTCACCGGGGTGCGCGTGCTGCAGCTCCCGGCCGGCGGCCTCGACGGCCTGGCCGGGGCGGTGCGGGCCGCCACGATCGCCCTGGTGCCCGAGCCGGCGCAGGGCGAGCCGTCCTTCAACGGCCACCTGACGCTGGCCCGGGCGAAGGGCCGGCTGGGCACCGCCGCCCAGGCCGAGCTGGCCGGCATCCACTTCGCCTCGCGCTTCGCCGTCGACGCCGTCGACCTGGTGGCCTCGGAACCCTCAGCGGCGGGTCACGTGTACTCCACCCTGGTGCGGGCGCCGCTCGGCCGCCGGGGGTGACTCAGGCCGGTCGGCCCGTCACGAACTCGGTCACGGCCTGGGCCATGGCGGCCGCCGCGGCCTGCTGGAAGGCCGGCATCACGAGCAGCGAGGCATCGGTGGCGTTGCGCATGTTGCCGCACTCGATGAGCACCTTGGGCACCGTCGTCAGGTTCAGGCCGGCGAGGTCGTTCCGGGGCTGCAGGCCGGCCACACCGTCGTAGGTGCTCACCGGCATGGGGGTGCCGGCCGCGAAGGCGTCGCGCAGCAGGGATGCGAACGCGGCCGACGAGCCGACGACGGCGTCGTTCGGACCGTCGGCCACCGGCTCGAGCACCGAGAAGCCGCGCCCGGCGGGCGGGCCCCCGTCGGCGTGGATGTCGACCGCCACGTCCGCGTGCGCCGCATTGATGATGGCGGCCCGGGTCGTGACACAGGGCCCCACGCCGCTGTTGTCGGGCCGGGTCAGCACGACGGTGGCCCCCTCCGCTTCGAGGTCGGCCTCGAGGAGCGACGCCACGTCGAAGTTGAACTGTGCCTCGCTGTACCCGCCGTCGGTCGCCGTGCCCGTCGTGTCGCACGGCTCGGGTCCCGTGCCGTTGAAGACGGTCTGGTTCACGACGTCCGGTGCGCTGTAGTTCAGCCCGTTGTGCCCCGGGTCGATGCCGACGACCGTGCCGGCCAGCGGCGCCGATCCGAGGGCGAGCCAGTAGCCCCCGCCGTCCCGGGTCGCCGCCATCCCGACGGCGGGTGCGCTCAGCGCCGTCCCTCCGAGGGAGCCGTGGTAGGGCGCGTCGCCGTACCCGAAGATCCCGCCGTCGCGGGCGACCAGCCAGTAGCCCCCGCCGCCGGGGCCCGCCGCCATGCCCACGATCGGCGCGGCGAGCGACAGCGAGCCCGCGGAGCCGAAGAAGCCGGCGTCGCCGTAGTCGAAGATCCCTCCGTCCCGGGCCACGAGCCAGTAGCCGCCGCCGTCGGGCGTGGCGGCCATGCCGACCACCGGCGCGGCCAGTGCCAGGGCGCCGGTGGAGCCGGCGAACCGGGCGTCGCCGTAGCTGAAGATGCCGCCGTCGGCGGCGACGAGCCAGTAACCCCCCCCGTCGGGCGTCGCGGCCATGCCCACGATGGGCGCGTTCAGGGACAGCGAGCCGGCGGAGCCGAAGAAGGCGGCGTCGCCGTAGCTGAAGATGCCGCCGTCGCGGGCCACCATCCAGTAGCCGCCGCCGTCAGGGGTCGCGGCCAGGCCCACGATGGGCGCGTTGAGCCGGAGCGACCCGACCGACCCGAGGAAGCCCGCGTCCCCGTAGCTGAAGACGCCGCCGTCGCCGGCGACGAGCCAGTAGCCCCCGCCGTCGGGCGTCGCGGCCATGCCCACCACCGGCGCGTTGGGGTTCGGCACGGCGTTCGCACCCACCCTGGTGCTGCCGAAGGCGACGACCGAGTCGGGTGGGGGAGTGCTGGCGGGGGCGGCGGGCGCGGTCACCCCGAGGGAGGCGAGCGCCAACAGCGGGAGCACCGCCGCCGGCCATCGCCCCGCCGGCGTCACCCCGTGCACTCGTTGACGGCGTCGATGAGCTGGCGCAGCCGGGCGTAGTGCCAGCGGTCGAAGCGCAGCGCCAACCGGGGGAGCTCGGGATGGTCGTCGCGTTCGGGGGGGAAGGGCGCGGCGGGGCGGATGCTGCCCCGGACCACGATGTCGGCGAAGCGCGTGTTCAGGTCGGCCAGCTCCGCCTTGCTCGGCTGCACCTGCACCCGCAACACCAGCAGGTCGCCCACCCAGCGGCAGGAGTGGTAGTTGCGGTAGAAGCCGAGGATCTCCTTGCTCGCCTCCTCCATCGTGTTGGTCACCTTGAAGAGGGCACGGTCCTCCGGCGAGACCCAGCCCGCCACGATCGCCTCGTCCTGAATGAAGCGGAGCCAGGCGTGCCAGTAGGTGCCGCCGGGCGTCTCGATCATCACGACCGGCGCCGGCTCCGCCTTGCCGGTCTGCAGCAGCGTGAGGAGCTCGAACGCCTCGTCCTGGGTGCCGAAGCCGCCCGGGAGGATGGCGTAGGCGTGGGACTCCTTGATCAGCATCAGCTTGCGCGTGAAGAAGTAGCGCATCTCGACCAGTTTGGGGTCCTGCGCGATGAAGGCGTTGGCCTCCTCCTCGCGCGGGAGGCGGATGTTGACCCCGAAGGCGTGGTCCCGCCCCGCCCCCTCCAGTCCGGCCGCCATGATGCCGGGGCCCGCGCCGGTGACGATCATCCAGTCGGCCGCCGCCAGCCGGGCGGCCAGGTTGCGGGCCAGCACGTACACGGGGTCCTCGGGCTTCGTGCGCGCCGAGCCGAACATGGTGACCTTGCGGATGTGGCGGTAGGGCCGGAAGACGCGGAACGCCTCGGCCATCTCGCCCAGCGCCGCATTGGCGATCTTGAGGTCGCCGACGGCGGTGCCCTCGCGCGCCATGTCGCCCAGCGACCCGATCATGGCGTCGAGCTCCCTCGCCTGGGCGGGCGCGAGCGAGTGGTTCTCGAAGAGCGCGTCGAACGCGCTCCGGCGCGCCGCCTCCTCGATGCCGTCGCTCACGCGCCTGACGAGGCTCCGGCCAGCGCGTAGAGCGTGGAGCGTTGCACCAACGGGCGTCCCAGGGGGGCCACGATGGCCTCGAGGTCCTCGACGCCCATGCGCTGCCCGTGCTGCGCCCCGGCCGCCCGTGAGATGTTCTCGTCCATCAGCGTGCCGCCCAGGTCGTTGACGCCCGCCCGCAGCAGCTGGCGCGCCCCTTCGGTGCCCATCTTCACCCAGCTGACCTGGATGTTGTCGATGTCCCCTGCGTAGGCGATGCGCGCCACGGCGTGCATGAGCAGCGCCTCGCGGAAGGTCGGACCCCGGCGGGCCTTGCGCTGCAGGTAGATCGGCGTCGCCATGTGCACGAAGGGCAGCGGGACGAATTCGGTGAAGCCACCCGTCTCGCGCTGCAGGTCCCGGGTGCGCACGATGTGGCGGGCCCAGCTGATCGGCTTCTCCACCGAGCCGAACATGATGGTGATGTTCGAGCGCAGGCCCACCGCGTGGGCCGTGCGGTGCGCCTCGAGCCACTCCTCGCTGTTGATCTTGTCGGGGCAGATCAGCGCGCGCACGTCGTCGTCGAGGATCTCGGCCGCCGTGCCGGGGAGGGTCTTGAGCCCGGCCTCCTTCAGGCGCGTCAGGTACTCCGCCAGGGCCACCTCTGAGCGCCGTGCCCCTTCCGTCACCTCCAGCGCGGTGAAGCCGTGGATGTGTATGCGCTCCGAGCCGGCGCGCACCGCGTCGAGCACGTGCAGGTAGTAGTCGCCGTCGAAGTCGGGGTGGATGCCGCCCTGCAGGCACACCTCGGTGGCGCCCTCGGCGTCCGCCTCGGCGACGCGCCGCGTGACCTCGTCCAGCTCGAGCAGGTACGGGGCGCCGCGCAGGTTCAGCGAGAGCGGGCCCTTGGAGAAGGCGCAGAAGCGGCACTTGAACGTGCAGACGTTCGTGTAGTTGATGTTGCGGTTGCGTACGTAGGTGACGGCGTCACCCACCGTCGCCCGGCGCAGGTCGTCGGCGACCGCGGCCACCATCTGCACCTCGGGGCCCCGGGCGCCGAAGAGGGTCACGATCTCCGCCGTGCCGACCTCCTGGCCCAGGGCGACACCGGCGAGGACCTCGGCCACCGCGCCACCCCGGCCCGCACCGGCCGGGAGCCCGCGGTCCAGCAGCGCCGGCGGGGGCGCCTCACCGCCCGAGCACCAGGAGGCGTCGCGGGCCAGGCCCTCCGCGTCGGAGGCGTCGAGCACGGCGAAGCGCAGCGCGGGGTCGAGCCAGCGGCCGGGGTCGTGGGCGAAGGAGGGGTACACGGTGAGGCGGGGTGCCAACGTGTGGCCGGCCGCCTCGGTGGCCTCGCGGAGCACGTCGAGCGCGGGCCAGGCCCGCTCGGGGTTCACGTGGTCGGCCGTGAGCGGCGACACGCCGCCCCAGTCGTCGATCCCGGCCTCGAGGAGCGGGCGCAGCTCGTCGGAGAGGTTGGGTGGCGCCTGCACGTGGATCTCGGGCGGCAGGACCAGGCGCGCCGCCGCGATGGCCCACTCGAGGTCCTCGGCGGGGCATGGCTCGGCGCGGGCCATGGCCGTCCCGGGCTTGGGCAGGAAGTTCTGGACGATGACCTCCTGCACGTGCCCGTGCCTGCCGTGCGAGGCGGCGATGGCCCGGAGGGCGGCCAGCTGGCCGGGCCGGTCGTCGCCGATGCCGACGAGGATCCCCGTCGTGAAGGGGATGGCGAGCTCGCCGGCGGCCTCGAGCGTGGCCAGGCGCCGCGCCGGCTCCTTGTCGGGTGCGCCGCGATGCGCCGCCAGACCCTCGGCCAGCGACTCGAGCATCATCCCCTGGCTGGCGGAGACCTCGCGCAGGCGGGCCAGCTCGGCGGGGAACAGCGCGCCGGCGTTGGCGTGGGGGAGCAGGCCCGTCTCCTCGACGACGAGACCGCACATCTCGGCGAGGTAGTCGACCGTGGAGGCGTGGCCGTGCGCCGCCAGCCACTCGCGCGCCACCGGGTAGCGCAGCTCGGGCCGCTCGCCCAGGGTGAACAGCGCCTCGTGGCAGCCCGCGTCGCGCCCGGCGCGGGCGACGGCCAGCACCTCGTCGGGGGTGAGGTACGGCGAGGTGAGGCGGGCGGGCGCCTTGGCGAAGGTGCAGTAGCCGCAGCGGTCGCGGCACAGCATGGTGAGGGGGATGAACACCTTGGGGGAGAAGGTGACCCGGCGCCCGTGCGCACCGTCGCGCACGACCCGGGCCAGTGCGGTCAGGTCGGCCAGCGGCAGATGGAGGAGATCGGCGTCGGAGAGCATCGGGGCCAATCTAGGGGGCGACGGCGCGCGCCGGGCCGTCCACCAGCCAGATCGTGCGCCCGGCGTGCACCCGGGCCGCCGGCAGGTCCTCGCCGCGCAGCAGGGCCGCCACCGCGTCCGCCTTGGATGCGCCGGCCACGGTGAAGACCGCCAGCCGGGCCGAGTTGATGGCCGGCAGCGTCAAGGTGAGGCGGGGGTGGGGGTTGCGCCCGTTGGGGTCCTCGGTCGCCAGCACCAGCTGGCCGGGACCGGCGTCGAGGCCCGGGTCGCCCGGGAACAGCGAGGCCGTGTGCCCGTCGGGACCCATGCCGAGGTGGATGAGGTCGATGCCCGGGCCCGTCACCACGTCCGAGATGATGCGCTGGTAGGCGGCGACGCACTCGGCGACCGGCCGCTCCGTCGGCATGGGCCGGAAGGAGCCCACCGGGCCGACGCGGTCCAGCAGCGCCTCCGTGATGAGGCGCGCGTTGGAGTCCCCGTCGTCGGGCGGGACGAGCCGCTCGTCGCCGACGTAGACGTCCACGACGGTCCAGTCGATGCCCCCGGCTGCGGCCAGGACCTCGTAGCAGGCGCGCGCGGTCGGCCCTCCCGAGAGGACGAGGGCGAAGCGCGGCCCGGGGCGGGCCGCGAAGGCCTCCACCACCACGTCACGGAAGGCGTGCGGAACGTCGTCGACCGGTGTCAGCACGGGTCAGGGAGTCGGGGTCTCCGTCCCCATGCCCTGCTCGCCGGACTCGAGCACCACGGCATGGCCGCCGAACTGGTTGCGCAGCGCGGCGAGCAGCTTGAGCTGGAGCGAGTCCTGGTGCTGGGAGGCGAAGCGGGTGAAGAGCGAGGTCGAGATCACCGGCGCCGACACGCCGCGGTCGATCGCCTCCTGGGCCGTCCAGCGGCCCTCGCCCGAGTCCACGACCACCCCCTTGATCCCCTCGAAGCCCGCATCGGGCCGCAGGGCCCGCTCGGCCAGGTCGAGCAGCCAGCTGCGCACCACCGACCCGTAGCGCCAGATGGAGGCGATCTCGTGCAGGTCGAGGTCGAACTCCTCCGCGGCACCCATGATCTCGAAGCCCTCGGCGTAGGCCTGCATGAGCCCGTACTCGATGCCGTTGTGCACCATCTTGACGAAGTGCCCGGCGCCGACCGGTCCCACGTGCGCGTAGCCGCCCTCGGGTGCCAGCGTCAGCAGCGCGGGCTCCACGACCCCGACGGAGTCCTTGGGCCCCCCGACCATGAGGCAGTAGCCCTCGGTGAGACCCCACACGCCACCCGACGTGCCGGCGTCGACGAAGCCGATCCCCGAGCCCGAGAGCCGGTCCACCAGGTCCTTCCACTCTTTGTAGTTCGAGTTGCCGCCGTCGACGATGACGTCGCCCGCCTCGAAGAGCCCGGTCAGCTCCTCGACGGTCGAGTCCGTCGCCTTGCCGGCGGGGACCATCACCCAGGCCGCCCGCGGCGACGTGAGCTTGCCGGCCAGCTCGGCCAGTGTGGACGCGGTCTCGGCCCCCTTCTGGGCGGCGGCCTCGAGCGCCTGCGCGCTGAGGTCGTAGGCCACCACCTCGTGGCCGCCCTTGAGCAGGCGCTCGGTCATGTTGGCACCCATCTTCCCCAGGCCGATCATGCCGATCCTCATGCGCGCTCCTCTCGGTTTGCGTGCCGGTCAGAACGTAGCTGCTTTGTCGGTCAGCAACTGCAGCACCTCGTCGAAGGACTTGGCGAACGAGTGCACACCCTCGTCCTCGAGCGTCTGCTCGACGTCCTCCATGTCGATCCCGGCCTCGCGCAGGCGCTCCAGCGCGGCGAGCGCAAGGGCGGGGTCGGCGTCGACGGTCCGGTGCATCGTCCCGTGGCCCTCGAAGGCCCGCAGGGTGTTGTCGGGCATGGTGTTGACCGTCGCCGGCCCGATCAGGGTGTCCACGTAGAGCAGGTCGGGGTAGCTCGGGTTCTTGGTCGAGGTGGAGGCCCACAGCGGGCGCTGGACCCGGGCGCCCCGGGCGCGCAACGCTTCCCAGCGCTCGCCCGTGAAGGTGCGATGGAAGTGTTGGTAGGCCGTCTGGGCCTGGGCCACCGCGGCGGTGCCCCGCAGGCTGAGGGTGGCGGGGTCGCCTCCCTCGCCCCCGGCGAGGGCCTCCAGGCGGCGGTCCACCTCTGTGTCGACCCGACTGACGAAGAAGGAGGCCACGCTGGCCACGTGGGGCAGCTCCCTGGCGCGGCCGGCGGCCACCAGCGCCTCGAGGCCACGCAGGTAGGCCTCCATCACCTCGTCGTAGCGGTCCAGCCCGAAGATCAGCGTGACGTTGATGCTCCTGCCCTCGCCGATCATGGTCTGAATCGCCGGGACACCCTCGCGAGTGGCCGGTACCTTCACGAACAGGTTGGGCAGGGCGATGGTCTCGTGGAAGCGGCGGGCGTCGCGCACGGTGCCGTCGGTGTCGTGGGCCAAGGCGGGGGTCACCTCGAGGGAGACGTAGCCATCCTCACCGTCGCTCTCGTCGTAGAGCGGGCGCAGCATGCCGAGGGCACTCCGGATGTCGGTCATCGCCATCTCCCAGTAGGCGGTCTCCACGGTGTGGTCCTTCATGAGGGAGCGGAACTGCTCCTCGTAGGTCGCCTGCTCGCTCATGGCCTTGGCGAAGATGGTCGGGTTGGAGGTGATGCCCCGCACCCCGAGGTCCAGCAGCTCGGCCAGCTGCCCGTCCTGGATCCAGTCCCGGCGCAGGTTGTCGAGCCACGGGCTCTGCCCGCCGATCGTGTAGAGGTCCTGCAGTCTGGTCATCGTCGGAGCCCCTTTCCGCGTCGTTCGGGATCCTCGGGCGGTGCCACTTCAGCCGTCACCGCGGGCGAGGAGCGCCCGCGCCCGTTCCACCACGTGCTCCGCCGTGAACCCGAACTTCTCCATCACGACGGCGCCCGGTGCCGACGCGCCGAAGTGGTCGAGGCCGATGGCATCGTCCGCGTAGCGGTCCCAGCCGAAGGTCGAGCCGGCCTCCATGCTCAGGACGGGCACGCCGGGTGGGAACACGCCGGCGCGGTAGTCGTCGGCCTGCCGCTCGAACCAGTCCCAGCAGGGGAAGGACACCACCCGTGCCGCCACGCCCGAGCCGCCCAGGGTGGCCGCGGCCGCCAGGCAGTGCTGGACCTCGCTCCCGGTGCCCACCAGCACGATCTGGGGCGGGCCGTCCGAGTCCGCGAGCACGTAGGCGCCCCGCTGGACACCCTCCTCCGCCCGATCGGCGGTCTCGGCCAGCACCGGGACGTTCTGGCGGGTCAGCACCAGCCCCACCGGCCCGTCCGCCTCGACGGCCAGGCGCCAGGCCTGGGCCGTCTCGTTTGCGTCGGCCGGCCGCACGAGGCTGAGGCCCGGCATGGCGCGCAGCGAGGCCAGTTGCTCCACCGGCTGGTGCGTCGGGCCGTCCTCCCCGAGCCCGATGGAGTCGTGGGTCCACGAGTAGATGACATGGGACCCGGTCAGCGCGGCGAGCCGGACCGCGGGGCGCATGTAGTCGGAGAAGACGAAGAACGTGCCGCCCACGGGCAGCACACCGCGATGCTGGGCCATGCCGTTCATGACCGAGCCCATGCCGTGCTCGCGGATCCCGTAGTGGATCTGCGTCCCGCCCGGCGACTCCCTCGATTGGATGTGGGCACCCTTGACCTTCACGCCGTTGTTCCCGGTCAGGTCCGCCGACCCCGCCAGGAGCCCGGGCAGCCGGCTGACGGTGGCGTCGATGCACTGGTTGACGGCGCGCCGCGTGGCCAGCTCGGTCCCCGGCCCGAAGCGCGGGAGGTCGTCGGACCACCCCGGCAGGCCGTGCCCGGACTGCGCGGCGTCCCAGGCGGCCCGGTCACCCTGCCACGCCGCGAAGCGCTCCGCCCAGGCCTCCCGCTCCTCGGCGCCGCGCGCCACCTGGTGCCCGTAGAAGTCGTGCACCTCGTCGGGGACCCAGAACGTCTCGTCGGACGGCAGTCCCAGGATCTCCTTGGTGGCCCGGATCTCCTCCTCGCCGAAGGGGGTCCCGTGGGCGTCCGCGGTGTCGGTCAGGTGCGGCGAGGGCCAGCCGATGTGACTGCGCAGCACGAGCAGGTTGGGCTGCGCGTCGGGGCCGTCGGCCGGCTGGTCCAGCGCCTCACGGATGGCCGCCTCCAGACCGTCGACGTCGTTGGCCATCTCGCCCAGGTTGCGCACCCGCCAGCCGTAGGCCTCGAAGCGCCGCACGACGTCGTCGTCGTAGGCGAGCTCGGTCGGCCCGTCGATCGTGATGTGGTTGTCGTCGTAGACGGCGAGCAGGCGCCCCAGTCCCAGATGGCCGGCCAGGGACGCTGCCTCGTGCGAGATCCCCTCCATGAAGCAGCCGTCTCCGGCCACCACGTAGGTCTGGTGGTCGCACACCTCGCGGCCGAAGGTGGTGCGGAGCCATCGCTCGGCGATCGCCATGCCGACCGCATTGGCGAAGCCCTGACCCAGCGGGCCGGTGGTCACCTCGATGCCCGCCGTGTGGTGGTACTCGGGGTGCCCCGGGGTACGGCTGCCCCACTGGCGGAACTGGTGCAGGTCCTCGAGGGAGAGGTCGTAGCCGGTGAGGTGGAGCATGGCGTATTGCAGGATGGAGGCGTGGCCGTTGGAGAGCACGAACCGGTCGCGGTCCGGCCATTCGGGGTGGCGCGGGTCGTATCGCATGATGCGCGTCCACAGCACGTGCGCCAGGGGAGCGAGCGCCATGGCCGTGCCCGAGTGCCCCGAGTCGGCCTGTTCCGGAGCATCCATCGCCAGCCCGCGGATGACGTTGATTCCCAGCTCCACCAGACGGGGGTCCTGCACGACGGGAGGGGAGGTCTTCAACGTCATGGTCAACCCTAACGCTCCGTTCCCGCCCGTCGCGAGGGCCGTCACGTACTCTTCACCCTGATGGCTTCCCGCATGCAGGTCCCCCCAAACAGCGACCTCACCCTCGGGATGACCTGCGTCGACAAGGCAACGCCGGGCCGGTGCACCTGGCTCATGACGGCCGACGAGCGCTTCGCCAACCCTGCCGGGATCATGCAAGGGGGCTTCCTGGCCGCCTTCGCCGACTCGTCCATGGGGGCGGCCGCCGTGACCTTCGTGGAGGGGCGGCGGGTCTTCGCCTCCAACGCGGAGATGAAGATCAGCTTCCTGGCCGCGGTCCCGCCCGGCGTGGACCTCAGGTGCACTGCCGAGGTCGTCTCGGGCGGCCGGCGCCTCGCCTTCGTGGAGGCCAGCATCGTGGCCCGGGATCCCGGATCCGGCGGCGAGCGGCTCGTGGCCAGGGCGTCGTCCACCTACGTGTTCAAGGACCGCGACTGACGCAGGGAGTGCCGGTGTTTGCACACCGTCGCCTCACCGACCAGGATTGTGCGTCACATGCCACGACGCTCAGACAACGGCACCCACGGGCTGCGCCACGCGGGCGACGACGCGTTCCAGCTCACGGTCGACTACCTCAAGCAGGAGACGATCGATCCGCTCAAGGGACTCGGTCGCTTCCTCTCCATGGGGATCGCCGGCTCGTTCTTCCTCGCCGGGGGCATCCTGCTGATCCTCATCGGGGTGCTGCGGCTGCTGCAGACCGAGACGGGCACGGCCCTGACCGGTGACTGGTCATGGGTGCCCTATGCCGTGGTGGTGATCCTCGGGATCGCCGTGATCGGCGTGGCCGCCTGGCGCATCACGGCCGGGCCGGGGCAGCAGAAGCTGCCCGCGGTGGTGGCCCGGCGCGAGGCGCGGGAGACTGAACTACAGGAGGGAGCGAGCTGATGGCAGGCACGACGACGAGAGCGGGCAGCAACGGGCGGCTCATCACGCGCGAGGACCTGCAGGCCGCGTACGCGCAGGTGATGGGCGAAGGCGAGGCGGAGGCACGTTCCGCCGCGCCACGTGCGCTGGCCGTCGCCGGCGCGATCGGCATCCTGGTGATCGCGCTGGCCTTCCTCGCCGGCAAGCGGCGCGGTCGCGCCAAGTCGGCGATCGTGGAGATCCGGCGGCTCTGACATGGACGTGCTGCTGCGGCGCTTCCTGCGCGCCGGCGTGCGCCGGGGGATCGCCGGGAACTGGTACTGGTTCCTCCTGGCCGGCGCGACCTTCTTCCTGCGCCGGGTCCTGAACGACCGGACCAGCGTCGTGTCGACCCTCAGCGTCTCGCCGGGCGAGCAGGTGCTCATCACCGTGCGCGACCGCAACGCCCTGCCCGCCGTCGAATCCTGACGCCCGTGCCCGGCCCGCTCGCGGCGGGGGAGCGGGTGCTCCTCATCGACCCGAAGGAACGCCGCTACCTGCTGACCCTGGTTGCGGGCGCGACGTTCCACACTCATGCGGGCGTCCTGGCCCACGACGACCTCATCGGCGCCACCGAGGGCTGCACGGTCACGGGCTCGACCGGGCGCAGCTTCCTCGCGCTGCGCCCCACGCTCGGCGACATCGTGCTGAAGATGCCACGCGGGGCGCAGGTCATCTACCCGAAGGACCTCGGGGCCATCCTCATCGCGGCGGACATCGGGCCCGGGCAGCGCGTGCTCGAGGCTGGTGTGGGCTCGGGCGCGCTCTCCATGACGGTGTTGCGCGCCGGAGCGTCCGTCGTGGGCTACGAGCTGCGCGAGGACTTCGCGGCCCGTGCCCATGCCAACGTGGCGGCGACCCTCGGGCCCGACGCGCCCTACCGTGTCGAGATCAGGGACGTGACCCAGGGCATCGACGAGAATGGCCTCGACCGGATCCTGCTCGACATGCCCGAGCCGCACAAGGTGGTCGCGGCCGCGGCGGCCGCACTCCGCCCGGGCGGCATCCTCCTGGCCTACCTGCCGACTATCAACCAGACAGCGCTCTTGCGACAGTCCCTCGACGACGACGGCACGCCCTTCGGCCTCGCCGAGACCCAGGAGATCATGCGGCGCACGTGGCACGTCGAGGCGCGGTCGGTCCGCCCCGATCACCGCATGGTCGGCCACACCGGCTTTCTGACCACGGCGCGGCGCCTCGGGTCGTGACCATGGACGGGGGTGTCCGGGCCTACATCGACGCGATCGGACCGGAGCAGCGCCCGCTGTTCGACCGGCTGCATCGGATCGTCATGACGGTGCACCCCGACGCCGAGGTGGCGCTGTCCTACGGCATGCCGGCCTACCGCGTCGGTGCGCGCCGGCTCAACATCGGCGTGTGGAAGCACGGGGTGTCCGTCTACGGCTGGCGCGCCGACCGCGACGGCGGCTTCGTCGAGCACCACCCCAAGCTGTCCAGCGGCAAGGGGACGATCAGGATCCGTCCGACGGACGCAGAGGAGATCTCTGACGATGAGCTGCGGGCGCTCCTCGGCGGCGCGCTCGACCCGTGACGCAGGTGGTCAGTCCCGCTCGATGAAGATGCACTCGCCGGGGCACTCCTCGGAGGCTTCGACCACCGCGTCCTCGAGGTCAGCGGGGACTCCAGCCATCCCGGCGGAACCGCCCGGTTCGTTCTTGACGTCGCCTTCTTCCTTCACGTAGGCCAGGCCGTCGTCGAGGAGGGTGAAGACGGCCGGCGCGATCTCCTCGCAGAGTCCGTCACCGGTGCACAGATCCTGGTCGATCCAGACCTTCATGTACCTGCTCTTCTCCCTTGTCGAAACCGCCCGACGGGCCAGCTGAGGACCGTAGTGAGGCGTCCCGCGAGCCGTCAATCCGGCATCGTCGGCCCACCCATGGTAACCGGGCTCGGCTGCCGTTCCCGCGCATGGAGGGTGCACTCAAGTTGCTGGCAAAACCCGCCGAAGCGAGGGCTAGGGTGACATGCAGTGACCGCGACTCCCGACGAAGCCGCTGCCCAGGCCGAGGCGCTGCGCGCCGAGCTGGCAGATGCCGAGGATGAGATCCACGCGCTCCGGCGGCGGTTGCAGGAGAGCCCGGGCCGGGTGCAGGCCCTCGAGGAGCGGCTCCTCGAGTCCAAGGGCCAGCTGGCCCAGGCAACCTCGCAGAACGAGAAACTGACCTTCACCCTCCAGCAGGCCAAGGAGCAACTCGCCGCGCTGCGCGAAGAGGTCGAGAAGCTGACGCAACCTCCGGCGGCGTACGGCACCTTCCTCGGAGTCAACGACGACGGCACCGTCGACGTGTTCTCGAGCGGGCGCAAGATGCGGGTGAGCCTGCATCCCGACATCGACCCCGGCCAGATCCGCAAGGGCAACGAGGTGGTCCTGAACGAGAGCCTCAACGTCGTGCTCGTCCGCGACGGTGAGTTCTCGGGCGAGGTCGTCACACTGAAGGAGCAGCTCGAGGACAGGCGCCGCTGCATCATCTACGCCCGGGCCGACGAGGAGCGGGTGGCGGAGCTCTCCGAGGACATGATGGGCACGCGGTTGCGGGCCGGCGACTCGCTCCTGATGGACGTGCGCACGCAACTCCTCATCGAGAAGCTGCCCAAGCTCGAGAGCGAAGAGCTCGTCCTCGAGGAGGTGCCCGACATCACCTACGCCGACGTCGGCGGGCTCGATGCGCAGATCGAGGCCATCACCGACGCCGTCGAGCTGCCCTACATGCACCGCGAGCTCTTCGCCGAGTACTCGCTCCCCGCCCCCAAGGGGATCCTCCTCTACGGTCCCCCGGGGTGCGGCAAGACGCTCATCGCCAAGGCGGTCGCCAACTCCCTGGCCAAGAAGGTCGCCGAGAAGACGGGCAACGACAACGTCCGCAGCTTCTTCCTCAACATCAAGGGTCCCGAGCTCCTGAACAAGTACGTGGGCGAGACGGAGCGCCAGATCCGGCAGGTCTTCCAGCGGGCCCGTGAGAAGGCCGACGAGGGCATGCCCGTCATCGTGTTCTTCGACGAGATGGAGTCCCTGTTCCGCACGCGCGGCACCGGCATCAGCTCCGACATGGAATCGACCATCGTGCCCCAGCTCCTGGCCGAGATCGACGGCGTCGAGTCCCTGCGCGACGTCATCGTGATCGGCGCCTCGAACCGGGAGGACCTCATCGACCCGGCGATCCTGCGGCCCGGCCGCCTCGACGTGAAGATCAAGATCGAGCGGCCCAACGAAGAGGCCGCCGGGCAGATATTCAGCCGCTACCTCACCGCGGCCCTGCCGCTCGACGCCGATGAGGTCCGCCGCCTCGGTGGCGGCGACGCCCACAAGGCGGTGCAGGCGATGATCGAGCAGACGGTGACCGAGATGTACCGCGAGGACGACGAGAACCGCTTCCTCGAGGTCACCTACCAGAACGGCGACAAGGAGATCCTCTACTACCGCGACTTTGCGTCCGGGGCGATGATCGAGAACATCGTGCGCCGGGCCAAGAAGCTGGCCATCAAGCGGGTCATCGCCGGCGAGTCGGGGGGCATCCGAACCTCGGACATGTTCGAGTCGATCCGGCAGGAGTACAAGGAGAACGAGGACCTGCCCAACACGACCAACCCGGACGACTGGGCGCGGATCTCCGGCAAGAAGGGTGAGCGCATCGTGTACGTCCGCACGCTGCTCTCCGAGGACCCCGAGGTCCACGGGGGCCGATCGATCGAGCGGGTCGGTACCGGCCAGTACCTCTAGACGTTAGGGTCGCGCCGTGACCACCATCAAGGTCTGCGGCATCGAGACCGAGTACGGCATCCAGACACCGGGACCGGAGCAGAACCCGATCGCCGCGTCCTCGGTCCTGGTCAATGCGTACGCGGCCGACGCGGAGCAGCAGATCGGCTGGGACTTCGAGGACGAGACACCCGGCAACGACGCGCGCGGCTTCGCCCGAGAGGGATCGCTCGCCCCGATGGTCGAGACCCACCTGGCCAACACGGTGCTCACGAACGGCGCCCGCTTCTACGTCGACCACGCCCATCCGGAGTACTCCAGTCCCGAGTGCCTGACCCCGCTGGAGTGTCTCGTCTACGACAAGGCCGGCGAGGAGGTGCTGCGCCGTGCCATGGTCGCGGCGGGGCTGCGCATGCCCGAGCAGCCGGCGCCGGTCGTCTACAAGAACAACTCCGACGGGAAGGGCAACTCCTACGGCTGCCACGAGAACTACATGATGGACCGCGCGGTCCCGTTCGCCCGGGTGATCGACGGCGTCGTGCCGCACTTCGTGTCCCGCACGCTCTTCACGGGGTCCGGGAAGGTCGGAACCGAGACGGGGGCGCTGGACTCCGAGACCGTCGAGTACCAGATTTCGCAGCGGGCCGAGTTCTTCGAGGAGATCGTCGGACTCGAGACCACGCTGAAGCGCCCGATCGTCAATACACGCGACGAGCCCCACGCCGACCCCAAGCGGTTCCGGCGGCTGCACGTCATCGTCGGCGATGCCAACCTCTCCGACATCGCCACGTTCTTGAAGGTGGGGACCACGGCAATCGTGCTGGCCATGGTCGAGGACGAGGCCGGGCCCACCCGCGACGTGTCCCTGTCGGACCCCGTGCGCGCGCTGCACCAGGTCTCGGCGGACCTCTCGCTCACGCGTCCGCTCGCGCTCACCGACGGCTCCACGGCGACCGCCCTGGAATTGCAGTGGGAGCTGTTCGGGGCCGCCCGCAAGTACGCCGAGGAGTTCGGGTTGACCGCCCTGGGTGACGACGGTGCCGTGGGGGCCCTCGTCATGGAGCACTGGGAATCAGTCCTGGGCGGGCTCGAGTCGGACCCGGCTTCGCTCGCCGACACGCTGGACTGGGTCGCCAAGCGTGAGCTACTGCTGGCCTACCAGGACCGCCACTCGTGCGGGTGGAAGGACCCCCGGATCGCTGCACTGGCATTGCAATACCACGACCTGCGGCCCGACAAGTCGGTGTTCCAGCGCCTCGGGATGCGCTCGTTGGTGGAGTCGGCGCAGGTGACGACCGCCGTGACCGAGCCCCCCTCGGGCACGAGAGCCTGGTTCCGAGGCAAGTGCCTGGCCCGCTGGCCCGACGCCGTCGTCACCGCCAACTGGGATTCTCTCGTGTTCGACATTGGATCCGACCCGCTGCGGCGCGTCCCTATGATGGATCCCCTGAAGGGAACAGCCGAGCACACGGGCGCACTCCTGGCACAGAGCACAGGACCGGCGGACCTGCTCAACCGGCTCAATTCCTAGGCGAAGGCGTCGAGAACAGGACGGGGACACGGACGATGGCAGAGCAAGAGCAGAAGAAGAAGGGCTCGGGGACGCGAACGACCGAGACCGAGACCGAGGTCGACGAGGCCACCCCCGTGACCTCGGAGCGTGGCGAGAAGATCAAGGCCGAGCTCGACGACCTCCTCGACGAGATCGACGAGGTGCTCGAGGACAACGCAGAGGAGTTCGTGCGGAACTACGTCCAAAAGGGTGGGCAGTAGCACCCGGTGGCGCTCCCTCTCTTCCCCCCGGAGAGTGATCCGGGCCCGGACTTCGTCGGCTTGTTGCGCATGACCGCGGGGCGGGCCGACCCACCGGCGCGCCTGGAAGCGGGTGCGTCGGTCCAGGTGCCCCACGGCACCACGGTGGTTGCCCTCCGCTACGCCGACGGGATCGTCATGGCGGGCGACCGGCGCGCCACGGCGGGCAACATCATCGCCCACCACGCGATGGAGAAGGTCTTCCCGGCCGATCGCCATTCGGCGGTGGCCATCGCCGGGACGGCGGGGATGGCGGTCGAGATGGTCCGTCTCTTCCAGGTCCAGCTGGAGCACTACGAGAAGGTCGAGGGTTCCGTCCTGTCCCTGGAGGGCAAGGCCAACCAGCTCGCCCAGATGGTCCGCCAGCACCTCCCGATGGCCATGCAGGGACTTGCCGTGGTTCCGCTCTTCGCCGGGTACGACACGGCACGTGGCGTGGGGCGCATCTTCAACTACGACGTCACGGGTGGCCACTACGAGGACACCGACTTCCAGGCCACCGGCTCGGGCGGGCGCGACGCGCGCAACACCATCAAGCTCGGCTGGCGCGAGGGGCTGAGCCGGGACGAGGCGGTCGATCTGGCGATCCAGTCCCTCTACGAGGCCGCCGACGAGGACTCCGCCACCGGCGGCCCGGACCCGGTCCGCGGCATCTACCCGCTCATCGCCGTGGTCGATGCGCAGGGGTACCAGCCGGTGCCCGAGGCGGAGGTCGCCGAGCGCTTCGGCGCCCTCATCGCCGGCAAGCAGGCGGAGCGCGCCCAATGAGCATGCCCTACTACGTCGCGCCGGAACAGGTCATGAAGGACCGCGCCGAGTATGCCCAGAAGGGCATTGCCCGCGGTCGGTCACTGGTGGCGACGACGTACGACACCGGCATTGCCATCGTGGCCGAGAACCCGTCGCGGTCTCTGCACAAGATCAGTGAGATCTACGACCGCATCGCGTTCGGCGGGGTCGGAAAGTACAACGAGTACGACCAGCTCCGTGTGGCCGGCGTCCGCCACGCCGACACCAAGGGATACGCCTACAGCCGTGAGGATGTCGACGCCCGGTCACTGGCCAATCTCTACGCCCAGTACCTGGGCAACGTGTTCACCCACGAAATGAAGCCGCTCGAGGTCGAGATCCTGGTGGCCGAGTTGGGGGACGGCGAGAGCCCGAACCAGCTGTACCACATCGCCTACGAGGGCACGATCACCGACGAGGACCGCTTTGCCGTGCTCGGAGGCGACGCGGAGACCATCACGGAGCGGGTGGCGGCAGCCTGGCAGGGCGATTGGGACATGGCGGCGGCGCTCAAGGCGGCGGCGGAGGCGCTGGCCGGCCCGGACCGGACGCTGGCCGCCGGCGACCTCGAGGTTGCCACCCTGAGCCGGGGAAACGGCCGCCGCACCTTCCTGCGGATAGAGGAACCGGAGCTGGCACAACTCCTGGCATAGGCGGCGGTACGGTTGGCCTGGTGGAACGACGCATCTTCGGGATCGAGAACGAATACGGGGTGACCTTCACCCTGCGTGGACAGCGCCGCCTGAGCCCCGACGAGGTGGCGCGCTACCTGTTCCGCCGGGTGGTCTCGTGGGGCCGCTCGTCCAACGTCTTCCTCGAGAACGGTGCTCGCCTCTACCTCGACGTCGGCAGCCATCCCGAGTACGCCACACCCGAGTGCGACCGGATCAGCGACGTCGTGGTGCACGACAAGGCGGGGGAGTGGATCCTGGCCCAGCTGGTCACCGGGGCACAGGCCCGGCTGCGCGAGGAGGGGATCCGCGGCGAGGTCTACCTCTTCAAGAACAACACCGACTCCGTCGGCAACTCCTACGGCTGCCACGAGAACTATCTCACCGAGCGCAACGACGAGTTCAACCGTTACACCGAGGTGCTGATCCCGTTCCTGGTGTCGCGCCAGATCTACGCCGGGGCGGGGAAAGTCCTGCAGACCGCCAGGGGTGCCGTGTTCTGCCTGAGCCAGCGGGCGGAGCACATCTGGGAGGGCGTGTCCTCGGCCACCACCCGCAGCCGCCCCATCATCAACACCAGGGACGAGCCCCACGCGGACGCCGAGCGGTTCCGCCGCCTCCACGTGATCGTCGGAGACTCCAACATGAGCGAGTACGCCACCTTCTTGAAGGTCGGCACGACGTCGATCCTCCTCGCCATGCTCGAGGACTCCTCGACCGTGCTGCGCGACCTCACGCTCGAGAACCCGATCCGCGCCATCAGAGAGATCAGTCACGACATCACCTGCCAGCGCCGGGTGCGGCTGGCCAACGGGCGTGAGATGCGTGCGCTGGACATTCAGGTCGAGTACCTCGAGCGGGCGCTGAAATTCCGCGACCGGCGTGGCCTCTCTCCCGAGGAGGACCGGGCCCTGGACATGTGGGAGCACTGCCTCAAGGGGCTCGAGGCCGACCCGACGTCGCTCTGGCGCGAGTGTGACTGGGTGGCCAAGCACCGCCTGGTCGAGCACATGCGGGCG
>Ga0310037_10000761_pt1 | contig 18977 bp, 14 predicted proteins | sample Sb_taG_11_FD_200239 | JGI IMG/M metagenome (GOLD analysis project Ga0310037, IMG submission 200239) | Peat soil microbial communities from Weissenstadt, Germany - Sb_50d_3_AS metaG (v2) (version 2) | ecosystem: Environmental > Terrestrial > Soil > Wetlands > Peat | place: Germany: Weissenstadt...
GGCTGGACCGTTCGATCCTGCTTTTTCTCGGCCGTGCGCTCGAAAGGCTCGTGCCATCGCTGCGGCTGATTTCGCTGGAAGACGCTATTCGCTCATTCTGCGACGCCGTGGAGCAGCAGATCCACCTGTCCAATGAGGCCGCGCACAATCGGCGTTTCGCAAAGAACTTCGCCGACGAGACGGAGGTCCGCTTTCCGCGGCTCTTCCCCGTAGCGTGTTCCGACGCAGTGCTCACCATGGAGTTCGTCGAGGGAGTCCACGAATCGGATCTCGAAGCGGCGGGGATCCAGGTGCACCGCGTCGTTGCAGCCGGGATGCGCGCGGTGTGTCGGATGATTTTCTTGCACGGCTTCGTGCACGCCGACCTGCATCCCGGGAATCTGCGCTTCACCGCGCCGGGGTGTATCGTCCTGCTGGATCTGGGGCTCGTCGGTACCCTCGACGAGGTGGACCGCCTGACGACCGCCCGCTTGCTGTTCGCGTTTGCGACGGGCGACGGCGCGACGGTGGCGCGCCTTTTCTACGACAACGCGCCGAGCCGGGCGACGCCCGACTATCCTGCCTACGAGCGGGAGATCATCGAGCTCGTGGAGAGCGTGCGAAAGCGCGGTCTCGGGAATCTTCAGGTGACGCTCGAGATCGGTCGCATCTTCGACATTCTGCGGCGTCACCGCATCCAGGCACGCAGCCACATGACGATGGTGAATCTTGCTCTCATGACAGCGGAGGGCCTCGGTCGGCGGCTGGCACCGGAGCTTTCGCTCACCGACGAGGCCCTGCCCTATCTTGCGGAGGCACTCGGGGTGGACCTCCCGCAGAGCGCGGCCTGACGGAACTCGGCCACCCCGTCTCGAGCGGCGCGCTGCATCCGCGCCTTTCCCTACGCAACCCCCTGCAATGTCGCTCGCCGGGCAGGAGGCTGGATCTCGACGGATCGAGCGCTGTAGAATCCAGATTCGCGTCCAGAGAAAAAGGACGGACTTCTCCTTCGGCGTGAGCCAGCCGTCTGCGCCACATCCGCTGCCGGCCCTCGGCCCGTGGGCGCGGCGCCGCGCACTCCCTGAATGGGTACGGCGCTACCCACACCTGACACGGCGCGGCCCCGTGCTCAGGGCGCAGGGGGCCTTCGGGAGGCCGCGGGGTCACGAGGGAAAGCGGGCCCGCCTGCGCATGCATCCTCCATCGCACGTTTCTTGCAGAACCAAAGGTGAATCCTCTGCAGCGGGGGCGCTCGAATGCGTCTTGTGTGGACCGGCCGCTCCTCGTTCCCCTTCGGTCGTGTTGGGACAGCCGCGCCGAGCCTCGCTGGCGCTGCCCTGTGCGCGCTCGCACTAGGCTGCGGCTACGGAAACGTGCACAAGAACTTCGACAATACACCGGACATGATGACGGGTGTCGGGGCGACCATCATCATGCCTGGCCAATCCCTGCCCCCGCTCCCGACGCCGGGGGTGACCAACAGCCAGGGTCGCACGGCTGCGGGCTCGAGCTCGGGCTCCTCCGGAAGCCAGGGGATGGGCGCGGGCAACCCGGGCGGCCAAAGCCAGGATCCGACCAGTTCGCAGTATCCCTATGCGCCGGGCGCAGGCGGTGGCGCACCGGGAGGAAATCAGCCGAGCCCTGGCAACATGGTGTTCATCGGAGGCGTGCACCAGGACGAGCAGAGCTCCTATGAGCACCACAACGAACCGGAGTGGCTGAAGCCCCTGCTCTTCCCATTTGCCCTCGTGGCCTATCCCTTTACCAAGGCCTCCGAGGCGCTCTCCGGCGACGACAACCAGAACGGTCCGGCCGTTCCGCGCCCGGATCCGCAGCCTGCCCGACCCTTGACCCACGAGGAGATGCAGGCGCGGCAAGAGGCCGCCGCCCTCGGGGACTTGCAGCACCAACTCGAGCAGCGGGGTCAGGCGCCACAAGCAGATCCCGGGAGCGCGTCGCTCCAGGCCTCTGCCGCCCCGGCTCAAGGCGCCACGGCTCCTTCGATCGCCGAAGAGCTCGCCGCACTGCAGGCCCGGCGCGACGGCCGCCCCCTCGCGCAGCTGACGCAGCCGGTCCAGGGCTCGACCGCTCCGAGTGCTCCGTCTCAAGGCCAAGCCGCGACTGCGACGGGGTCCGGTGTCGCAGACTTGGTCGAGGACCGCAACCACGACGGCCGGCCCGATCACTGGGTCTATCGCGAGGGGGGCCGCATCGTGCGCGAGGCCTTCGACGATCACGGCAAGGGCGTCCCCGACCGCATCCTCTACTACGACGCGACCGGCACGCAGGTGGTGCGCAGTGAGGAGGACACCAATGGAGACGGCCGGATCGACACGTGGACGGACTATAAGAACGGTCAAATCGTGAACCGCCGCGCAGACACGGACGGCGACGGCATGGTCGACACTTGGACCTTCTACCATGACGGACAAGTGGTTCGGCTGGAGCAGGACACCGACGGTGACGGTATGCCCGACCGCATCGAGTTCTACGAGGCGGGCCACCGCGTTCGCGAGGAACGCGACCGCAATGGCAAGCCCGCTGTAATCACTTATTTCGACAAGAACGACCAACCGACGCAGCGTGACGAGGATACCGACGGCGACGGCGTGCTCGATATGCGGTCGTACTACAGCGCCGGCAAGCTGGTGCGCCGAGAAGTGATGAACGAGGCTGCGCTGTCGGCCGCGACCGGGATGAAAGACCCGACCGCCGCTCCTCCCGCCCCCGCGCGAGAGCCGGGGACCTAAGCCCGATGCCGACCACCCTCGTTCGGGCCGCAGCGTTCCTCGTGGGATTCTGGCTCGCCTTGCTCCTGCTCCAGCCCCTCGCCGCGCGCGCCGACGCGCGGGACGAGGATCTTCGGCTCATGGAAGACGGGGTCTATTCCGCGATCAACGCGACCCGCGCCGAGCAGCATCGCGTGATTCTCGAGCGCTTGCCGGCCCTCGACGCCGTAGCCCGAGAGCACAGCGCCGACATGGCGGCTCGCCACTACCTGTCGCACGACACTCCAGAGGGACTCAATCCCGTGGATCGCATCCAGCGCGGAGGGGTCGACGGGATGACGCTCGCCGGCGAGAATGTCGGTCTTACCAACCGTCCCAACCCAAACCGCGAGATCGTCGAAGGATGGATTGCATCCCCCGTCCATCGCGCGAACCTGCTCCATCCCGCGTTCAACGCGACCGGCGTGGGAATCGCGCGCGCCGCAGACGGTACGCTCTACTACACACAGGTATTCGTCACTTTTCCAAAACCGTAGACGGAGCGCGGGTGAGCACGGGGTGGGGCGCCGCGCGTCGTTGCGCCTCGACGCCGTCGCGAGCGATTAGAACTGCGCGCTAATGTGTCGGTCATCCCAGTACACGTCCACCGGTCGAGAAAGATCCATTCTCGCCGGCAACACGATGTAGCCGAGCACCACCTCGTCGCGTGCCAGCTTGCCGAGATGACCCTGCAGGATCCCCAGCTGGTGCGGGTCCGTGGCCTCGATCTGCGCCGCGATGGCACCCTGCGTAATGGTAAATGTCGGTTGGAACGTCTCGGGCCGCTTGCTGACCACGCTGAACAGCAGCACCGGGTTCGTGCCGGCGGCGCCGGCTGCGCTCCAGCCTTCGCGCAGGCGGCTCTCGAAGGACGCCGCATGGGCGAAGGTGATGCGGAGCGCCTCGCGGCCGTCCGCAGTCTGCTTCACGAACTCCGCGGGCGCACTCTGCTGCGAGAGCTCGACGATCTTGAACAGGTCGCGCAGCTCACCATCGGTGAGTCCAAGGTCGGTTGGACCGACACTTTGGCGCGGCGGGACGGGTTTCAGCGGACCGGCGCTGTGCTGCGCGATCGGCGGTGCGGGGCCTGTTCCCGCGGCGTCGCCCGGGGGCATGCCTCCGTTTTGGAGTTGACGCACCTGCTTCGCGGAATCGATGAGGTTGTACGGATTGTTGGGATCGGAGCTCTGTTTGTAGATGCTCCACATGTAGGGTCGCGGGAGGTATTCGGGATGGATCGGGGGGAGGTCACTCGGGTCGACGCGCTTGCCTCCCTTGCAAGGGATTTCGGACGCCTCCTGCACGATGAAAAAGCTGCCGTCCGGACACACGCCTGTGATACCCGCCAGCGCATTCGTGGTGGAAAGAGTCGAAAGCACGGTCACGCATGTCAGTGCTGCGACACGCGAACCCGAAGGCCGTTTTGTTCGCAGGGGTCGATCGTCCGGTCTGCTCCGCATGTCCCGCTTCCGCCGTTCTAGACTTGGGCGCCATCTTATTCCTGATCGATGCGCAAGATCAACGCGCGCGCCATTGGCGCGGCCGCGTCTCATGCGCAGCTCTACGCGATTCGCCCTGCCGGCGCGGGCGTTCCTGCCGAATTTTGCGCATTGCAGAATTCTGCGTAGCCGCGCCGCGCAGCCGCTGCACGTGGCCCAGCAGGGCCTGGCGTTCGCTCGACGAGAGCGGCCGGGCCTGGCCCGGGGCAAGACTGCCCAGTCGTAGGGGCCCAAGGCGCACGCGGACAAGGCGCCGGATGGGATGGCCAAGGAGAGCGAGCGCACGACGAATTTGGCGCTTGCGCCCTTCGCGGACGGTGAGATGGAAGGACGTCTCTCCGTGGTGTCGGTCGAAGCGCACGCGGGAGACGCGCGCCGGCGCCGTGCGTCCGTCCTCGAGCTCGACACCGTGGGCAAGACGCTTGAGCGCCTCTTCGGCCATCCCGCCCCTGGCGAAAACGACATACTCCCGCTCGTTCCCGAGAGACGGATGGAGCAGCACCTGTGCCGTGGCGCCATCGTTGGTGAGCAGCACGAGACCTTCGGTGTCGAAGTCGAGGCGACCCACGGGGAAAACCCGCGGGACATCTTTTGGGAGCAGCTCCATCACGGTGGGACGGCCCCGCGGATCGCGCAGGGTCGTGAGGACGCCCCCCGGCTTGTGCACGAGCCAATAGCAGGGCTTTTCGGACCCGAGGAGAGCCCCGTCAAGGCGGATCTGATCGATCGCGGGATCCGCGGAATCGCCGAGACGCGCGGGGGCACCGTTCACGGTGACCCGGCCGCTCGCGAGAAGGTCCTCGCAGTGCCGACGCGACGCCACCCCTGCCGCGGCGAGAATCTTCTGCAAGCGAACCCGCATTGTCTGCGTCTAGTGCGGCCTGCCGACCGGTTCTTCGGACTCCCCTCCCCCCTCTTCCGGATCGGCAGCGTCAGTTTCGCCAGGCTCGTCGAAGGGAGAGGCGAGGCTCGAGCGGAAGTGAGGGGTGAGGTCGCCCGCGGCCTCGAGCTCTCCCGGGCTCGTCGCCTCCTCAAAGCTCGGACCCTCGCAGCCGTCGTCCTCGGGGAGCTCTTCGCGGGCAGCGTCGGGCTCCGCTGCCGGCTCCGCGCTTGAGGCGATCTCCTGCAGATCCCGCAGGCTCGGCAGATCTTCGAGCGATGAGAGGCCGAAGACTTCGAGAAATCGGCGCGTCGTGGCGTACAGCATCGGCCGGCCTGGGATCTCGCGGTGGCCCGCGATCCGCACGAGCTCACGCTCGAGCAGACTCCGAAGCACCGCCCCCGCATCCACCCCGCGCACGTGCTCGATCTCCGCGCGCGTGATAGGCTGCTTGTATCCCACCACGGCAAGCGTCTCGAGCGCTGCCCGGGAAAGCCGCACGGCCCGCCGCGGGTGGAGCGCTTGGACGTATTCGGCGAGGTCGGTGCAGGTACGCAACTGCCATCCGCCAGCCACCTCAGCAATCTCGAACCCTCGGCCCTGCTCGGCGTACTCCGCGTTGAGCCCGGTCACGAGCTCGCGAACAGTCGCGGCATTTGCACCCGGCACGAGCTCTGCCAAGCGTTGGGCCGTCAAGGGCTCCGGCGCTGCCAAGAGAAGACCCTCCACGATCCTGCGCTGTTCCGGGCGATTCCTCATCGTGCGCCGCGCCTCTTTTCCGCGCTCACATGAGATCCGAGATGCGCGTCGACCACGTGTCGACGCCATCGCCCGCAAGACGTACGCGGATCGGGCCCTGCGGAGCCCCCTCGGAGTTCACGCCCTGGTAGATCCGGACCGCCACAAGGCGCGTGAGCTCGAGGAGCGCAAGAAAGGTGGCAATCAGAAGCGCCCGGTCCGCGGGGCCGCCGCTCGAACGCAGTAGGTCCATAAATTCGACCGATTCGGCGCCTTGGAGTTGGTCCATCACCGCGATCATGCGTTCCCGGACCGTCAGGGTCTCGACCACGACCTCATGGACCAGCCCCGCACCGTCGGCGCGCCGCAGAACCTCGCGGAACGCCTCGATCAGCTCGAAGAGGCTGACCTTGACCTCGAGGGTGGCAGGATCGTGATCGTCCGGTCGGGGCTTAACGCCCGGCGGCGCGAAGACGTCGCGTCCGAGAAGCGGCCGTATGCCGAGCTCTGCTGCGGCTTGTTGAAAGCGCTGGTACTCAAGGAGGCGGGCCACCAGTTCGGCGCGCGGGTCAGGGCCGTCGGACTCTTCGACGCTGTTCTCCGTCGGGACCAGCATTCTCGACTTGATCCACGCGAGCGTTGCGGCCATCACCAGATATTCGGCCGCGATATCCAACTGGAGCTCCCGCATGAGGGCGAGATACTCGAGGTATTGCTCGGCGACGCGGGCAATCGAGATTTCGGTGACGTCGACTTCGTTTTCGCGGATGAGGTGGAGCAGCAGGTCGAGGGGGCCCTCGAAGAACGCCAACTTGACGGCATAGCCGATGCCGCTCGCCTGCTCGGAGGCCGATAGAAGAGGCTCGAAGGCGGCTGCCTGCGGGCCACCGGAAGCTCCGGGATCCACCCCGTTTGCCATCATTCTCTCCGCGGAGGACGCTGCGTGCAGCTCGGGGGGGCAGCCGCCTGCGGAGTATGGGCGAGCGCGCGCAGACGGGCAACCAGCGCCCTTTCGCCTGCAGGGCCACCCGGAAGGCTGCCACGGTCGTCCTAAGGTCCCTCCTGCGGGCCGTCGCGGGGAGAGTTGCCTTGTGGCCGCCGCGAGCGTCGGCCGGGCGTCCTGGCGGCGCTGCGCCTTCGGCCGAGCTCTCGGGCGAGGGCGAGGGCGTCCTCGCGGGTTTTCACGGCGCCGTCCAGATACGCGCTGCGGATCCTGGCAAGGGCCCTCCCCACCGCGGGCCCCGCGAGGCCAAGGGCCAGCAGGTCCTCGCCATTCACGGGCGACCGGCGAGGCCGGTCTTCGACCGCGTGGCGGAGGATCCGGCGCCGCATCGTCGGCGGCGCCCATGCGAAGAAGGCAAGCATCTCCTCATCGGAGACTGGATCCAACACCGCGTCGATTGCTCCGCGTCCTCGGGCGCGTGCGAGGGCACGCAGCGTGGCATCCCGGCGCTTCGGGAAGCCTGCAATCCGCTGGGCGAGCTCGCCGCGCACCGCGAAGCGGCGGAGGGTCCGTGCGCGCAGCCCTGGATCCAGGGGTGCGAGCCAAGTTGCGAGACCCGCGACCCAGGGCCGCGAGCGACGCGGCGGCCACGAGGGGGCGGCGATTGTCCGACCGAGACGGCGCAGCGGCGCCAACGCCCGCCGCGGCAGCAAGAGACCCGGCTCGAGGGCACCCAGCACATGCCATTCCGAGAGGAGCCCGAGCGCGACCGCGGGATCGAGGCCGAGGCGCGCGTCTTCGAAGAGCTTGTCAATCTCGCGCTTCAGGCGTTCTCCTGAGACTCGGCCGAAGGCGCCGTCGCGCAGCGCATCTCGCAGCGCGGAGCGCGAGCTGCGCGAAAGCGTGAAGCCCAAGCGCGCCGCAAGGCGCGCCGCGCGCAGCGCGCGGGTGGGATCGTCATGGAAGCTCGCTGCGTGGAAAACCCGGAGTGTGCGTGCCTCGAGGTCCCGCAGGCCGTCCTCCAAGTCCAGGATGGGAGGACGTGCACGTCGCGCAGACGCGGAAAGGGGAAGCGCAAGGGCGTTCACCGTAAAGTCGCGGCGGCGCAGATCGTCCTCGAGCGTTCCGGGCCCGACCGTAGGCAGCGCACCGGGATGGGCGTAGCGCTCGCTACGGACGGTGGCGAGGTCGAGTGCACCCGCCTCCTCTGCGGGACCGTGCGAGGACTCAATGCGCAGCGTTCCGAAGCGGTCGTGCGAGACAACGCGTACGCCCGCAAGCGAAGCCGCCCGCACAAGCTCCGCTGCGCCTTGCCCGTCCCGCGGCTCTACGATGAGATCAACGTCCCGCAGGACGCGACCCAGCATGAGATCACGCACCGGCCCACCGACCAGGTACACGGCGACGTTGCGGCGGTCGGCAGCGTCGAGAAGCGACGCGACGAGTGTGCGCGCGCCCGCGGGCAGCGCGGCCATGACTTCATCCCGGGACTGGACCTTCACGACACCGGCAGCCGCGCCCCGCGCGGGTGATGGCGCTCCACCGTCTCGCGGAGGCGGCGTCGACTCACATGGGTGTAGATCTGTGTCGTGGAGAGATCGGCATGGCCCAACATCGCTTGGACGGAACGCAGGTCCGCACCCCCTTCGAGCAGATCGGTCGCAAAGGCGTGGCGCAGAACGTGAGGGGAAACCCGGCCACTCGGGATTCCGGCCTGCTGGGCGAGGCTGCGGAGCCGTATGAAGAAATTCTGGCGCGTCATGGCGGAACCCCGGTTCGAGAGGAAGACGGCGTCCCCCCCGCCTCTCCTTCTCTTCCCCGCTTTGCGCGCCAGTGTGGGGCGCGCTGTCGCAAGGTACGCGTCGAGGGCAGCGAGTGCAGGCTCGCCCAGGGGCACCAGCCTCTCGCGTTGGCCTTTGCCGAGCACGCGCAAAAGGCCCCGGCGCCGGTCGAGCGCAGCGAGGGGCAGTGCACAGAGTTCGGACACGCGCAGCCCCGCTCCGTACAGGCATTCGAGCATCGCGCGATCTCGGAGCGAAAGCGCGGACTCCCCTCCGGACGCGGCCAGGAGGGCGACGGTTTCGTCGCAACGAAGGGTTCGCGGGAGCGTCCTCGCTTGCCGCGGTGCGACGATTCCTACGAGCGCATCACGCGGCAGTGTGCCGAGGGCAGTCAGGTGTCGGAGAAAGCGTCGTACCGCCACTAGGGCGCGTGCACGGCTCCGCGCCGAGAGACCGAGACGCTCTAGCTCCTCAAGCCACTTCGACACGTGTTCACGGGTGAGCGCATTGGGAGCTCTTACCCCCGCGCGCTGCTGCTGGTCGATGAATCGCTGGAGATCGCGTCCGTAGGCCTCGAGCGTGCGCGGCGACAGGCCTCGTTCCACTGCGCAATGCTCGAGAAACGCGAGCCGGGCGGCGGAAAACGCCGATGCGCCCTTAGCCACCCGGGCTCTCCCGCGCCGCAGCCTCGAGGAGCTTTTGCTGCAGGCGCTCGAGTCGCTCGGGCTCGGTAATTTTCTTTCGCTCCTCGTCCTTCAGATAGAACGTGTCCGCCACCTGGTCCATCACGGTGGCGGCCTTCGAGATATAGATCTCGAGCCCTTCCGCCGCGATCGTGCTCGTGAGGTCGTACAAGAGACCCAAGCGGTCGTCTGCAGAGACATCCACGATCGTATAGAAGTCCGACTCATCGTTCGTGATCTCGACGGCCGGAGGTCGCGGCATCGGCGACGTGGGCGCAGTCACCCGACGGCGGCGGCGCAGCAGTTCTTCCACGCGCACGGTGTGGGTCAGAACGGCCGAGAGCATGGTCTCCACGGCTTTCCACGCGTCGCGCTGCTCCTCCGGCCCACCGGCCGGCGTGGTCACGCGGTAGACCTCGAGCGCAAGGCCGGAGCGGGTGGTATAGACATGCGATCCCAGGATATTGAGCCCCTTCGCCGAGAGCACACCGGACACCATGGAGTAGAGGCCGTGGATGTCTCGTGAGCAAAACAAAAGCTCTGTCACGTCGCCCGCGAGCGTCCGCACCGCTGTCGAGAAGAGCTTTTCTTCCGAGTAGCTGAGCAGAAGCAGCGCGTGCCGCGCGATCTGCCGGGCCGAGTGAGCGATGTAGTAACGGCGCGGCATCACCTCAAAGAACGCCTGGATCTTGGCATCGCCCACACCCAGGCCGCGCAGCTCGGCCCGAGCGGCGTCCTGTCGCCGCTCGACGCGTGCCTCGATCTGCTCCAGCGCGACCTGCGGGTCATCCGAGCCGGTCTCGAGGAATTCCGACGTCCGCTCGAACAGTTCGCGCAAGAGCTGGCCTTTCCACTCTGTCCAGGCTGCGGGCGAGGAAGCGCGGATATCTGCGAAGGTCAGCAAGAACAGATTGCGCAGGTTCTCGCGATCGCCACAGGTGCGCGCGAAATCAACGATGAGGCGGGGGTCGGAGAGGTCGCGCCGCTGCGCGAGGTGGGACATCAGCAAGTGGTGGCGGACCAGGAACAGGACGCGCTCCGTGCGCTCGGGCGCAAGGCCGAGCCGCTCCACGCACGTGCGCGCGCGCAGGGCTCCTCGATTGGAATGGTCCCCCCCGAAGCCCTTGCCGATATCGTGGAGCAGGCAGCCCAGGTAGAGCACGGTGTGGTCGGTCGTCGCCCGCATGAGGCCGCTGAGTTCGGGGAGCGAGGCCTCATACTTCCTGCGCTCGAGCCTGCGCAGCTCCTGGACCAGAAAGAGCGAGTGCACATCGACGGTGTAGGTGTGGTAGATCACGTGCTGCCAGCGACAGACGATGTGCTCCCACTCCGGCAAAAGACAGCCGAGAAGCCCCACCTCATTCATGGACCGGAGAGTCCGCATCACGCGCTTCTCCGATTCCAGGACTTGGAGAAACGTTGCGCCGGCCGCCGGCATGCGTCGGAACTGCTCGTCGACGAGATCGAGGTTCTCACGCACCAGCCGCCGCGCGGTCCGCGAGAGTTCGACGTCCTCGTTCTGGGCTACGGCGAAGGCCGTGAGCAATCGCAACGGGCGCTCGCGGAGATGGGCGGCATGGGGAATCTCAAGGTGACCCGCCGCCACCCGGAAACCATCGTCCACCTCCCGAGCCTCTACCTTTGGCGCGCCGCGTCGAACGCGCGCCATGCACTGCTCGATCACAATCTCGGACGAAGATTGAATCGCCCGTGCGTGTCGGTAGTAGTCCCGCATGAAGCGTTCCACGGGAAGCTCTTCTCGATCGGGACCGTCCTGGCTCTCGGAGGGTTCCGCTCCGTCCGCCCGCTCGGTGTACCCGAAGGAGTTGGCAATCCGTTCCTGGAGGTCAAAGCTCATCTGATCGTTCTTGCGCTTCGAGATCAAATGAAGTTCGTTGCGCACGCGCCACAGAAACTGAAGCGCGCCACGAAACTCCTCCATCTCGCGCTCCGTGAGCAGCCCATAGTGCAGCAGGTCGTCAAGACCCCGGGTGCTCGGATGGGCGGCGCGTGTGGCCCAGTAGGACGTGTGGAAGTCACGAAGACCACCGGCACCTTCCTTCACGTTCGGCTGAAGCAAGTAGATCGACTCGCCATACTTGGCGTGCCGGGCGCGCAGCGCTTCGAGGCGCTCTGCGAGAAATGCTTCCTTGTCTCCCAGGAGCTGCTCCAGGACCGCGTCCGAAAATTCGTGGAACAACTCGACGTCACCCACCAAGTAGCGGGCATCGAGGATCGCCGTCCGCACCGTCACGTCTTCGCGTGCCAGCGCGATGGTGTCTTCGGTCGTGCGTGTTGCGCAGCCGAGAGTCAGGCCGGCGTCCCACAACCACATCTGGAGGCGCTGCGTAATATTCTCCGTGTAGAGCGTAAGCTTCGCGGGATGAAGAAACAGCAGATCGATGTCGGAGTGAATCGACATCTCGCGTCGCGCGTATCCACCCACCGCCACGATCGCGAGCTTTTCGCCGAAGGCGGCTCCGGCGGCGTAGTAGTCCGCCTCCGCCACTCGGAACAGGCGGCGGAGGAGTCGATCCGTTGCGTCGGAATTCGCTTCGTTTACCGCCTGCCCACCCACGCCTCGACGATGAACCTGCTCCAGATACTGACGTACCGCCCCCAGGTACGCGCGCACCGCCGCAACGATCCCCGCGTCCGTCACCGCGGCATCCCGCCCGCCCGGTCGCTCCGCTTCGCCCAGAAACTCGTCGACCGTCGGAGCGCCGTTCACCGCGCGCTCCGCGCGATCATTGGATGCCCTCTCTCGCGGTAAAGAGAGAGGCCTTCGGCCATGGATTCGGCGAGGCGGGTCAGGTACACGCGGCTGTGAAGGCGCTTCGCCTCGTCGCGATGGGTGAGAAAGCCGGCCTCCACCAGAATCGAGGGCATGCTGGAGAGGAAGAGGACGTAGAACGGCCCCTTCTTCACGCCCAGGTCATTCACTGCGTCGTAGCGCTCACGCAGGCCCTGTACCAGTTGGTGGTGCACGAGCTCCGCGAGAACCCACGAAGGACCCGAAGCCTCCGATACCCGAAGCTGCGCCACGGTGCGCTGCAGCACGTCGACGTCCTCCGGCGCGACGCCATTCTCGCGTGCGGCGACCTGGACACTGTGCTGCTCATCGCTCTCGTTGAGAGAGTAGGTCTCGATTCCGTGTAGGCTCGGCCGGGGGGCCGCATTGCAATGGAGCGACACGAAGACGTCCCCCCCGGCTCCCTCGGCAATTGCGGTTCGCTCCTCGAGATCGAGCGTGCGATCGTCCTCCCGGGTCATCACGACCCGAAACCCGCGCTCGCGCAGGCGCCTTCGCAGCTCGCGGGCCAGCTGCAGGGTGACGTCTTTCTCCTCGAGCCCGCCAACCCCGATGGCGCCCGGATCGCGCCCGCCGTGACCCGGGTCGAGCACCACCGTGCGGACGGGCCTGAGCTCAAACGGCAACGGTTTCGCCGGTGAGAGGGCTTCCTGCGTCGGAGCGGGCTCGGGCTCGACGCGCTTTGGCTCCGGCGCCGCGGCCGATTCGTGGCTCGCTCCCTCCGGCCGGGCAGCGCCGGCGCCCGGTCCAAACACGTCGATCACCACCCGATCGGGTCCCTGGAGGCTCAACAGCCGGTGCCGTTCGTAGCGCTCGAGATCGATCACGACGCGCGTCGTAGAGGGAGTGTTCTGGCCGAGGCGTACGCCTTCGAGGAGCCCGTCACCCACGCGGATGGGCTCTGTGTGGTCTCGGCCAATCCACACCCCGTCCAAGTCGAGATAGAGCCTCTCGGGTCGGCCCGCCTTAGCGTCGGCCCCCAGATGATTGACCCGCGGCACGGCGGGTCGCGAGAGCTCGATCCAGACCCGGCTAAAGCCGGGATACGACCAGTGGCGGACGGCTCGCACCTCGCCCATGCCCTTCGCTCGCTCACTCGGCGGCCGCGGTGCGCCCGTTTCCGAGGCGTCGGTCCCCCGTTGTCCCTCGCCCCCCGAGTCGCGTCCTTGCGCCGGAGCGCAGAGAAGCACTCCGGCGAGGAGCGCCGCCAAGCCGAACGCACGGCTGCGTCGCGGGTCTCGTGCCCTCACGACGATTCCCTCGCCCCTAGCTTGGCCAGGATGCGCGCGAGCAGCCCGAGCGCTTCAAGCGGCGTGGTGCGTTCCAGGTCGAGAGCGCGCAGCTCAGCCAACACCGCACGCAGGGACTCCGGCTCGGCGAGCCGTGGGTCCGCCAGCTCGCGGAAGAGGCCAAGCTGGGACTCCGCTTCGCCCTGCCGCCCTTCGATCTCTGGGCGGCGTGCCCGCATTTGCGATGACGGTCGGTAGGAGAGCCGAGGCCGTCCCTCGTCGTCTAGCTCGCTGCCTTCGAGATTGGCGAGCACTTCCCTGCCGCGCGCGACGACCGCGTCGGGCAGGCCGGCGAGCTTCGCGACCTGGATCCCGTAGGAGCGGCTTGCGCCCCCGGGCACCAGACGTCGCAGGAAGATCACGTCGTCCTCCCACTCCCGCGCTTCGAAATGGGCGTTGCGCACGCGGGGCTTGGTCGCGGCCAGGTCCGTCAGCTCGTGGAAGTGTGTTGCGAACAAGGTTCGGGCGCGCTGCCCCGGGGAATCGTGAAGATATTCCGCCACGGCCCAGGCGATCGAGAGCCCATCGAAGGTGCTGGTGCCGCGGCCGATCTCATCGAGAATGATCAGGCTGTGGGGCGATGCCTGGGCGAGAATCTGAGCGGTTTCTCGCATCTCGACCATGAAGGTCGATTCCCCACGCGCGAGACGGTCCGAGGCGCCGATGCGCGTGAAGATGCGGTCGACCACGCCGATGTGGGCACTCTCGGCGGGTACGAAGCTCCCCATCTGTGCCAGCAGTACGATCAAGGCCACCTGTCGCAGATAGGTGCTCTTCCCGGACATGTTAGGACCCGTGATGAGCAGAATCTGCGTCGACTCAGGGTCAAGCTCGGTGTCGTTCGGCACAAAGCCTGTGTTCTCGCGCGCTCCGACGCGTGCGCGGGGATCGAGCGGCGCCCCCGCCTGGAGTATGCCGGAAAGGGTCTCCACAACGGGGTGTCGGCCGGCACGGATCAGAAGACGGAGATCCTCGAGTACTTCGGGCCGTACCCAACCGTCGCGGCGCGCGACCTCCGCGAGCGCCTGAAGCGCGTCAATCTCGGCCACCGCCTCGGCGGCGGCACGGATCGCCGATGCGTGGTCGAGCAGCTCCTGCCGAAGCGACTCAAAGATCTCGCGCTCGAGACTTGCGGCCCGCTCGTGCGCACCGGTCACGCTGCGCTCCATCTCACGCAGTTCCGGCGTCGTAAACCGCTCGGCCGATGCCAGCGTCTGTTTGCGTTCATACTCTGCCGGGACGCGGCCCAAGTACGACTTCGTGATCTCGATTCCATAGCCGTGAACGGGGTGGTAGCGGACCCGTAGACCGGGGATTCCTGTGGATGCCCGCTCCTTCTCCTCGAGGGCCGCGATCCACTCTCGACCCTTGCGTGCGCTGTCGCGGAGCGAATCGAGCTCGGGGGAGAAGCCAGTCCGGATAAAGCCGGTCTCACCCGCCCCGCGCGATCCGCGGAGCATGGCGGGCGGATCATCGACGATGCCATCCGCGACGATCCGCACCGCCTCGGGCACAGGTGTGGGCACGGGCAAGGCTGCCGGTCGAAGCTCGGCCTGGCGCAGCAGCGGGGGAGTGCCGTCTTCCTCCGCGGAAGGCGAAGAGGACTCGAGCGCGCACGCGATGCCGGGCAAGATTTCAAGCGACGTGCGGAGCGCGACGAGGTCGCGGGGAGTTGCGGAGGGGCGCGCCACCTTGGCCAGCAGGCGCTCGAGATCGCGCACGCCGCTCAGGCTATCCCGCAGCCGGCCGCGCGCCCGGTCCCGTTCGGCGAGCCACACCACGGCATCCTGGCGGGCGGCGATCGCGCGGGGCGAGAGCAGTGGATACGCGAGCCAGCGCGCAAGGCGACGCGCACCCGGCGGGGTGCGCGTCTGGTCGATGCGTTCGAAAAGCGTTCCGCGCCGGGAGCCGTCCTCTGCGCTCGCAAAGAGCTCGAGGTGGGCGCGCGTCGGTGCATCGAGAATCATCGTCTCGGAGAGCTGATACGGGCGCAGCCGCGAAGTGTGGACAAGGGCGAACGGTTGATGGGCTTTGAGATAGAGCAGAAGAGCGGCTGCCGCCCGGCTCGCCGGGCCCTCGGTACTCGCAACGGCCAAGGCCGAAGCCTGATCGGCGGCACCCGCGAAGCTGGCGTCGTCTACCGCAGACAGGGCGACGCCAGGCAAAATGAGCTCAAGCGCCGGTCCGAGCGCGCCTTGCTTCGACCGGGGGATCAGAACTTCGCGCGGCGCGATCCGCGTGATCTCTTCGCCGAGCGCGGCCGGCAGCCGCTGCGCGTCCTCTTCCTCTCGTATCGTGACCTGGGTCGCGCGAAAATCCCCAGTCGACGCATCGAGCGCGGCGAGGCCGAACTCTCGCTCCAAAGGCCCGGGAGGTGCGAGCGCCACGAGCGAGATCTCCGCCGCCGCATCCACACCAGAGGGGTCCCCCACGAGCCCAGGCGTGACGACCTCGATCACTTCCCGCCTGACCAAGCCCCGGGGCGACCGCACGGAGACCCCGGCCAGGCGCGGGCTCGGGTCTTCGACCTGTTCGCAGATCGCGACCCGGTGACCCGCTTCTGCCAGGCGCCTTACGTAGCCGTCGGCCGCGTGCACGGGCACCCCGCACATCGGTACGGCGTCGGGTTTGCCCTTGTCGCGCGTGGTGAGGGCGATGTCGAGCAGCGGCGCTGCCAGTTCGGCGTCGCGCAGAAACATCTCGTAGAAGTCACCCATTCGGTAGAAGACGATCGCGTCGGGGTGGCGCGCCTTGATGGCGAGGTATTGCCGCATCATCGGGGTCGAGAGCGCAGACGAAGTCATTCGCTCGTCTCCCGGGGGCGAAAACCCTGCTGCTCCAACCGTTGGAGCAGCTCGGTGTACGCGCCTAGAGCGTCTTTTTCGCGCCTCGCCGCGAGCAGGACGTGACCCAGCTCGTGGTGCGCCTCCCAATGGTCGGGCTCCCGCTCCAGTACCCGTCGCAGCTCGAGCAGCGCCAGCTCCGTTTCCCCTCGCGCCGCGAGTGCCCGCGCCAGGGCCAGGCGGGCGCCTGCGTCATCGGGGACCCGAAGAAGGATGCCTTGCAAGAACGTCTCATGCTCGCGCGGACGGCCGAGCAAGGCGAAGGTCGCCGCGAGGCGGGCGTAGACCAGCGGGCCGCTGCGAGGATCGAGCTCGGGCACTCGGCGCCATGCCGCAAGCGCGCGTTTGGGCCGCCCGAGCTCCGCTTCTAGAACTCCGAGCAGCACCCAAGCCCGCACATTTGTCGAATCCCGGCGCAGGGCGCGCCGAACGGCTCGTCGTGCATGTGCAGTGCGACCCTCCGCGTGCGCGGCGTCGGCCATGTCCACCAGCCGCGACGCCTCTCCCGGCCCAGCCCCCCGCCCTTCAAGACGACCAAGGCGCCGCTCGACCGCAAGGGCTGCAACGTGGTCACGCACATCGGCATAGAGACCCGCGAGCGCCCGAAGCGCGGCTTCGTTGCGCGAATCGTGCGCGAGGACCTCCTCGAACGAGGCGATCGCGCGACGAAGAAACCCGCCGCGACGGAAGTCCTCCGCCAGGTCAGAGAGGGCCGCGAGCCGCTCCGAGGCTGACACATCGTTGCGCAGCAAGAGGCGCTGGTGGATCTGAATTGCACGTCCGACCTCACCCCGCGCGCGGTAGAGCTTCCCAAGGGCGAGGAAGACGAAGGGCTCCGAGCGCGGCTCTCGCGCCAGCGCTGCGAGAACCCCCTCGGCGCGATCGAGATTGCGATCGAGCAGGGAGAGGAGCGCCTCCCGCAGCGCGGAGTCGCTGTTCCGCGGCGCGCGCGCGTCCCCCCCGAACGCCCGCGGGAGCCAGCGCACGGCAGCTACGATCCCCTCCCCGGGGCGGCTTCCAGGCGAGCGCCGGGGTGCGTCTGCCGACCGCGCTCGGCGGAAACGTCCGGCCCGGGCCCGGGCGGCTGGAGCGGCAGCGTGCGGAGTTCGTGGAGCTCGGCCTCGAGCTGCCCGAGTGCCCTGCGGTAGCGACGCGCCGTGAGGCTCAGCCGCGCGAGCTGAAAGACGCACGCGAGAGTCGCTACGACCGCACCGAGGAGACAGCTCGCGCACAGGATCTTCCAGACAGGCGTGGGCGGCAGAGCGCCCACCAGGAAGTCCACAGGGACCTGGGTCTCGTTCGAAGTCCGAAACCGCCAGCCGAACACGAGCGCCCCGACGAACAGCGCGCTGCCGCCAAGCCAGCGTGAGAGCCTCATCCCAGCCCGGCGCGTGGGGCGCGGCTAGGCCGCGCTGTCTTCCGCGGCGCGCGGAGCCGAGCCGCCTTCAGGATTGTCCACCATCTCCTTCAACTCCTTACCCACTTTGAAGAACGGTGTGCGCTTGGCCGGGATCTGCACCTCTTCGCCGGTCTTCGGGTTACGCCCTTCCCGCGCCTCCCGCAGCTTGACCTGAAAGCTCCCGAAGCCTCGGATCTCGATCCGCTCGGCCTCTTTCAAGGCCTCGGTCATGGAGTCGAAGATCGTATTCACGACGACCTCCGTGTCCTTCTTCGAGATGTGCGGGGTTTGCTCCGCAACCTTCTCGATCAGACCGCTCTTCGTCATGGCCCCCCCACACCGGCGCAGGGCGCCGGGCACCCGTAACGCGGGACGGGCGACATCCCTCGCCCCGCCGGCTCACTCCGAGCTTTTCTTTTCCAGTTTGTCCCGCAGCAGATCGCCAAGCGTACTCTTCTGGCTCGACGATTGTTGCGCTGCCAACTCCTTCAGGGCTTGTCGCTGTTCTTTGTCATTCACGGCTTTGATCGACAGAGAGATCTTCTGCTCCACTGGATCCACACGCGTGACGAGCGCCTTCACCAGATCCCCCGGCTTCACGAGATCCGCTGGCTTGTCCACACGCTCCGTGGAGAGCTCGGAGCTGTAGATCAGGCCTTCGATGCCCTCTTCGAGCTTCACGAACGCACCGAAGTCAGTCACGCTCGTCACCGCGCCGCTGATCTCGCTACCGACCGGGTAGCGACGCATGATGTCATCCCACGGGTTCGGCTGGAGCTGCTTGATGCCGAGGGAGAACTTTTCATTCTCCTTGTCGATCTTGAGCACGACCGCTTCGACGTCGTCTCCCTTCTTGAATTTCTCGCTGGGGTGTTTGATCTGCTCCGTCCACGAAATGTCGGAGACGTGCACGAGTCCGTCGATCCCCTCCTCCAGGCCGATAAAGATCCCGAAGTTGGTGATGTTGCGGACCTGGCCGCGGACGCGGGTTCCGACCGGGTAGCGCTCCTCGATCACGCTCCACGGATTGGGCTCGATCTGCTTCATGCCGAGGGAGATCTTTCGGTTCGCTTCGTCCACGTCCAGCACAACCGATTCCACCGTGTCACCGATCGAAACCACTTTGGAGGGATGCTTGACACGCTTGGTCCAGGACATCTCGGAGACGTGAATCAGGCCCTCCACCCCCGGTTCGAGCTCGACAAAAGCTCCGTAGTCCGTGAGCGACACGACCTTGCCCTGGAGGCGTTTGCCAATCGGATAGCGGTGGCCCGCGTCGATCCACGGATCCGGCTGGAGCTGCTTCAGGCCGAGGGAGACCCGCTCCGTCTCCGGATCGAACTTCAGCACCTTGACCTTGATC
>Ga0310037_10000763_pt1 | contig 18944 bp, 14 predicted proteins | sample Sb_taG_11_FD_200239 | JGI IMG/M metagenome (GOLD analysis project Ga0310037, IMG submission 200239) | Peat soil microbial communities from Weissenstadt, Germany - Sb_50d_3_AS metaG (v2) (version 2) | ecosystem: Environmental > Terrestrial > Soil > Wetlands > Peat | place: Germany: Weissenstadt...
ATGACCCCGCTCATCCCTGCGGCGACGTGAGCGAGGGGTTCGAGCCGATCGACGTCGCCGTCATCGGCGGTGGCATCTCCGGCCTGGCGTGCGCATTTTGGGCCAAAGCGAAGGGGCGCTCGGTGGCGCTGTTCGAGGCCTCGCCCGATGTCGGCGGCAGCATCACGACGATGCGCAGCGGGCATTATATCGCCGATGGCGGACCGCAAAGCTTTCTCGTCTCTGACGCTTTTTTACAGTTGGTGCGCGATGCACAGCTGGAACAGCTTATGGTGCCGGCATCACCCGCGGCGTCGACGGCCTACATCTATCATCATGGACGACTGGTGGCCACACCGCGCTCGCCCCAGACCCTCATCGCCACGCCGCTCTTGTCTCCGCTAGCCAAACTACGTGTTGTGGGGGATCTGCTCGTCGAAAAAAGTACCGCCGGCGATGAATCGGTGGCCTCGTTCGTCACGAGACGAGCCGGGCGAGCTGTGCTTGAGAACATGGTCGCGCCATTCGTGGCGGGCATCTTCGCCGGCGACGCGGCGCAGCTCTCGGTGCGCAGCGCCTTTCCCATGATGGCCGAATTCGAGCGCGAGCATGGCAGCATTCTGCGCGGCGCTATGGCACAACGCGGCGGCGCAAATGGCGCCCAGCCCAGACCACGACGTCAGAGCGTCGGGTTCCGCGGCGGCAACGACATGCTCCCGCGCGCGCTCGCCGCCCGCCTCGGATCGGATTTCACCGTGAACGCAAAGGTGGAGGCGATGTGGCAGCGTGGGCAGTGGATGGAGCTGCTCGTGGCCGGACATCCCGCCCAGCGCGTCATCGCAAAGACGATCGTCATTGCGACGCCGGCGCGGGTGACGGCCGACCTGCTCGACCCGCTGGAGCCAGCGGCAGCAGCGGCGCTGCGCGCGATCGAGCATCCGACCGTCGTGCAGATCGCCATGGCATATCCGCGCGATGCCATCGGCGTGCCGCTGAGCGGCTTTGGGTTCCTCGCCGCGCGGCGCGAGGGCCTGAGCATCCTGGGCTGCGTCTGGAATTCTGCGATGTTCGATGACCGCTGCCCGCCGAATGAGGTGCTCGTGACGTCGTTTCTCGGCGGAGCGACGGACCCAAGCGTCGCGGGGCGGACGGATGAGGAGCTGGCACGAGCAGTCCACAACGATCTGAAACGCACGCTGAAGCTCAAGGACGCTGCACCGCACATCGTCGCTGGCTTTCGCTGGCAGGAAGCGATCCCACAATACAACCTGGGTCACGCTGAGCGACTGCGAACAATCGAGGCAGGCGTTGCCCGCTTGCCCAACGTCCGCCTTGCTGGCAACTATCTGAGCGGCCCTTCGGTCCCCGACTGCATCAAGCGCGCGCGCGAGGTCGCCGCCACCCTATAGCGGTGGCCAACTGTTGGCTTAGGGCGTCACCGTGCGTGGGACCGGGATTTCCTTGACGCCCGCTGCTTTGAGAGCGCTGTTGAGTGTCGCCACGGAAGTTGTTAACGCGCCGTATGCCCGCATGGCATCGTGGTATTGCACGTCCAGCGTCGCCGCGAATGCGATCAATGGCGGTAGCGGTGGTGTCGGGAACTGCTGGAGCCCCTCTAGTTCTTCGCGAAGGGCTCCCGGGCGCTCGATCGAGTCCTCATCGTTGTGGAAATTCGCGGTGAGCTGCCCGAACAGCCGATCCCGCGCGCGCGACACGTCCTGCGCCGTCGCGAGCGTCGCGGCGGATGGCGATCCACCCGCGCGCAGCGCCGGTAGCACGTGTACCAAACCCTTCTTGACGGCGTCAAGAGAATTGAGCGCGATGTCGACGTTTGAGTACTCCTGGAAATACTTGTGCTGGAACTCATATTGCGCTTGATAATCTGCTTGCGTGAATGATAGGCGTGGATCTGGCCGGACCTCAACGGTCTGGCTAAGCACGCGGTTGCCGGTGGCCAGCCGCACTGTGTAGCTCCCAGGCGGCATCTGCGCCCCAGCTTTTGGACCGCGAGATTCTTCGTTGGGCGCGCCCATCCACCGCACGGGGCCATTCTCGCGAAAATCCCAGACCACGCGATTGAGGCCACGATCGTTGCTGACGAGCGGCATTTCCTTACCCTTGACCGTGCGAGTGCCGCTGATGGTACGAATGACGGTTCCCTGAGCGTCGACGATGCGGACGAGCGGCGTTGCCTTCGCCGGGGATGATTGATAATAGGTGATGATGGCACCGCGTGGAGGATTGGGAGCGGAGTACCAGGTGTACATATCTTCGATGTCGCTGTGCTCGTGATATTCGTAGGCCGTACGCAGGGGGAAGAGTTCGATGCCGGTCGCCTGCGCCTGGCGAAGACCTTGGATGGGTTGCACGTCATCTAAGATCCACAGACCCCGTCCATGGGTCGCGATGACAAGATCATCAAACGTCGGCTGCATGCGGATATCGCGGACCGAAACGGACGGCAGATTGAGCTTGAGGCTTCGCCAATAGCCGCCCCGGTCAAGGGAGATCCACGCCCCCTCTTCGGTGCCGGCGTAGAGAACGTCCGAATTGTGGATATCGGGCCGCACCGTGCGCACGTACTGGTCCTGGGGAAGGCCGTTTGTGATCTTGCGCCAGGTTGCCCCGAAATCCGACGTGACGTAGAGGTACGGGCGATAATTCCCGGATCGATGGTCGTCGAAGATGGCATAGGCCGTGCCGTCGTGCAGGGGCGAGGGTGCGACCGTCTCGACACGTGCGAGCTCGGGCACGCCGCTCGGCGTGACGTTGCTCCAATGCTGGCCATTGTCGCGCGTGAGTTGCACGAGCCCGTCATCCGTGCCGACCCAAATCTCCCCTGTGGCCAGAGGCGAGCCCTCGATGTCCAGCGCGTTATCGGAATATTCGGCGCTCGATACGTCAAGCGAGATCGGGCCACCCGCAGGTTTTTGGTGGGCCTTGATGTTGCGGGTCAGATCCGGGCTAATGACCGTCCAGTGAGCCCCGTCGTCCGTCGTCTGGAAGATGACATTGCCTCCCAGCCACGCGGTATGCGGGTCCCACGGCGCGATCCCGATTGGTGAATCCCAGTTGAAGCGGTACGGTTGAGCGTCGAGTGCAAAGCCCGCGGCCGATGATGTGTAGACGGGAGCCAGGTATTGCTCAAGACCGGTGCGATCATCGAAGATCCCGACGAAACCGCTTTGAGTGTCGAACCAAACGCGATGAGGGTCCTTCGGAATCGGCAGGGCCCACATGCCGTCGCCGCCTGTAAACCCATGCCAAAAAGAATTGAGGATGCCGTCAGGACTGAGGCTGTTGGATGGACCGCAGAAGATGTTGTTGTCCTGCAACGGCGCGCACACGTGGTATGGATTGCGATCGTCGAGCCCCACGTGATAGACTTGCCCGATCAAGAGGTTGGCCCAGAACGACCACGTATCACCACCATTCACGCTGAGCGCGTAGCCGCCGTCTTCACCGACAATGATCCGCTTGGGGTTGTTGGGCGCGATCCAGATCGCGTGATAGTCGACGTGGACTTCATCGGCGATCTTCTTGAATGACTTGCCGCCGTTCTTGCTCTCCGACAGCATCTCGGACACGCCGTAGACGTGATCAGGGTTCGACGGATCGACGGCGATATGTGTGAAATAGAAGGGGCGCTGGTCGACGAGCGTATCGTTGGTCATCAGGCGCCACGTGTCGCCGCCATCGTCCGAGCGCCACAATATTCCCGATTTAGACTGGATGAGCGCGTAGACGCGCCGTGTATTGCTCGGCGCGATGGCAAGGCCGATGCGCCCCATGAGACCGCCGGGCAAGCCGTGCCCGGTGAGCCGGCTCCAGGTCGCGCCGCCGTCTGAGGAACGAAACAGACCATCATCAGGGCCGCCACTCGTGAAGCTCCACGGCACGCGGCGGAACTGCCACATCCCCGCGAAAACGTTATTAGGGTTTTTTGGGTCGATCGCAATATCGGAAGCGCCCGTTTGCGGACCGACGTAGAGCGTGTGCTGCCAGGTGTGGCCGCCGTCTGCCGTACGCCACACGCCGCCGTTCACATTGTCTGCGAAAAAATCGCCGAAGGCGGCCACGATCACGATATTGGGGTTCTTGGGATTGATGGCGATCCGCGCGATATGGCGCGCGCCCTTAACGCCTACGTCATGCCACGTCTTACCGCCGTCAGTGGACTTGTAGACGCCATCGCCGTACGAGACATCATTGCGCGGATTCGCCTCGCCGGTGCCTACCCAGACGACGTCCTTGTTCGTGGGATCGATCGCGACGGCACCGATCGCGGCGACCGGTTGGTTATTGAAGACAGGATTCCACGAGGCGCCGCCATCGTCGCTCTTCCACACACCGCCGCCTGCGGCGCCAACATAATAGAGGAATGGATCCGCAGCGGTGCCTGCGACAGCGGCCACGCGCCCCCCGGCACCTGCCGGGCCCACTTCTCGCCAATGCAAACGCCCGAACAAAGGGTCGGGTGTGGGTGTCGGGGATGGGGTTGGTTTTGGCCGGTGCGTCGCCGCGCCGCACAACGATATGATAAAGAAGGCGGCCAGCACGACACCGACCACAAAAGGCGAATGTCTGCGCATGGCATGTAGTTATGCGAACGGCGAAATTGGCCCCTCTGTCTCGGCAGCAGAGATTGAAGCAGCGGACCTTTAGGTCCGCTCAAGGAACTGGTCCGCCTCAGCAAAGGAGGACGAACAGGTGAAAATCGGCATCCTAGGCTCAGGTGACGTCGGTCAAAAGCTCGGCAGCGGATTTATCGCAGCCGGACACGAGGTCATGCTCGGCACGCGCGAACCGAGCAGCGACAAAGTAAAGAAGTGGGTGACTGACAACGGCAAAGCCGCGTCTGCCGGCACCTTTGAACAAACGGCGAAGTACGGCGAGGCGCTCGTCGTTGCCACCTTATGGAGCGGGACGGAGAACGCCCTCAAGCTTGCCGGGCCAAAAAACTTCGAGGGCAAGGTGGTCATCGATGCGACCAACCCGCTGATCTTCGAAGAGAACAAACCGCCTCGTCTAGCGCTTGGTCATACCGACTCCGCCGGCGAGCAGGTTCAACGCTGGCTGCCCGGCGCTCGGGTGGTGAAGTGCTTCAATATCGTCGGCAATCAGTACATGTTCCGTCCGCAGTTCGATGGCGGGCCACCCGACATGTTCATCGCCGGCAACGACGATGAAGCGAAAAAGACCGTGACCGGATTCCTCAAGCAGTTTGGCTGGCCGGCGATCGATATCGGCGGCATCGAAGGTGCGCGCTTGCTCGAGCCGATGTGCATCATCTGGGTGCTCTATGGCAATCGCACGGGAACCTGGCATCACGCGTTCAAACTCCTCCGCTAATGAAGCAACGGACCTTTAGGTCCGTTCTCGTAACACGATAGACCCCGCACGTTCGCCCGTGCCGGACTTTTGTCAGGATAGCAGCGGCGTAACCGCAGGATGGACCTGCAAAGTCAGGTAAATAGGATGATCGTCCAGCTCATATTCCCCGATAGCTCAGCTGGTAGAGCGTCTGACTGTTAATCAGAATGTCGCTGGTTCGAGTCCAGCTCGGGGAGCCATTAAAGAAGAGCCCGCAACGTTCGATAAACAGAGCGTTTGCGGGCTCCTTGATTTTCTTTACAACGCAAAGCATTTGTTCCAAGAATGCACCAAAATGTATCGAAATGCAAAGTTCTGCAATAGAACTCCCACACAACTCCCACACTGAGTCGGCCCCGGCGAGAATATGGGCTCCCCCAATCTGCAAAAAAGCATTCTGGTTCGCGACACCCGAGGGAGCCTGGGTCGGTCTTCGGGCAGCTCGCCTGTATCTGCTTGGATGATGGCGAGTCGTCGCTGCGTTACGTTGATGCCGCCGTAAAATTATGTTCTGGAGGGTGCACCAATGAACCGACTCGGGCCGCTCGCTCCGGACGCTGGTCGCCCGGCGGGAAGGGCTGACTGCACCGCTGACCCCCCCTCAGAGGCTGAGCAGGAAGCAAGGGCTTTTGCCTTGGGATCAGCCCTCACTTCGTCTCGCTAGGCATGACAGGTCCTACAAATCCCCCGAAGCCGCAATCAAGGGCTGCGATAAACGGAAGGCGCGCTGGGCGGCGCGGCTATTTCTTGATTGACGAAAGTCAGATCCTTGCCACCCTGATGCAAAACAAGGGCGTTCACCACTCCACCTACCCCTCGCGTGAAGTCGATTTGCGCGTCAACGACGCGATAGAAGAAATGATCCTTGCTCGACGGGTAGATTCGATATGCGTCTTGACCGCTCAGTTGAGCCATGAGTCTGTCATCGGTGTGCGTCACAGTGAATGTCAGGTCATCTGGACCGACGTATGTACCGACATACGATTCGAGCGTCGTCGCATCCAGTTGGATCGACGCAGGTACTTGCGCAACAGGGATGGCCGGGTCGATTGCGTGGATCGCGATGTCGTCCGGCGATATACCGCCATTGGTGAGCACCACTGCACCTTTTTGGTGATCCTGGGAAATCACGATTGCAGCCTGATATCCGATGGTTGAGCCGTTGTGCCATACAATGTCCGTTACGTCCTCGGTGAACCAAACCAATCCGACGCGAGCACCGGGAAGCGTTTCACGCGGTTCTTGGGCGAAGAGACACACCTTCGCTAGTGGCCCTTGCCACATGTTGGCACGGAGATACTTGAGCATGTCGCTCATCGAGGAGATGACCGCTCCGGCTGGTGCAATAGCCTGAAAGGTCCACGGCTTTACGGGATCGCCGTCAGCGTCGTGCGCGGCCGCCAGCCGATCCCGCAGATTCGGAGTCAGCGATGTCGTGGTCTCGTTCATAACGAGGCGAGAGAGCACTCTAGTTCTCAGCAATTGAGCGTAGGATGCGTGTTCGCGGTTAGCAAGCGCGTCGCCCAGCAGGCCAATACCGACGTTGGAGTATTCGAACTGTTCCCCAGGTTCTCGGGTTAGAGTGTACGAGTCCAAGAAGCGATACAGATCCGCCATAGTGTAGTCGGCGTAGGGATCACCCGGGTCTGCGGGCCTAAGGTTGGTCGGTAGGCGCGGCAGCCCAGAATGTTGGGTCGCAAGATTGAGGAGCGTGATCTGCTTACCATCAAGTGACGGAACATGCGCATCCGCTGGTAAGTACCGTGCGACGGGATCGTCCAGATTAACGCTTCGATCCAGCACCATCTCCGCAAGAATCGTCGCCGTGAACGTCTTGGTAACCGAACCGATCTCGAACAGCGTGTGCTCGTCAAGCGGGCGGCTCGTCCCGCTTGTCCCCGCCTTATACACGGTGGTCTTGCCGTCGTCAATGACCCCAAGGATAATGCCCACTCCAGGCATATCCTTCACGCGTTGATCGAGTAGTTGCTGATCTGACGCCACATCCAATGTTGTCGCGGACGGAGTTGGCGACGACGAGGCCCCCGCTGACGCGCTAGAACCTGGAACGGTTGTCGAGACTAGGAGGAAAAAGAGTAAGACCACAATCGAAGTTCGTCGCACGGGATCTACGTTGACCTCGGCCGAGCGCCGGCCCTTCGCATCGTGGCGGAGCCTGATAGCTCCCGCAGCCCCGTACGCGTGAGGATTCCGGCAGTCAGGGTACCCGGCCTCGATGGCTGACTGGGCACGGACGATGGCCACCAGATCCAGAACGTAGGCGCCCATGATGCTGGCGGCCACGCTGATCGCGGTCCAAGCGTGGCTCGGTACGTACTCGGTGCTGGATGTTGGCAAGCCGGGGGCGCCCAGCCTGAGACCCATGGAGCAGAGCTAGCTGGCCCGAAGCACACCGTCCGAGAGGCGTTTACCCAGGTTGGACAAAGGCATCGGGTTTTGTAAAGTACTTACTCGGCCAGGCGATGATCGCATGACCCGGATAGTCGTAGATGATGTTGAATCGCTTCAAAACCCCGGTGCCGACACTCCCGCCCTGCTCGGAACTTGCAAAGCCACCTCCCGTCTGGCGCGAAGCCCGCGTGATAATCCTCGTCAAATGAGTTCCTAGAACGTCGAGACTCGGCAATGTGAAAACGTCCGCATAGATCGGGCCTCCCAAGCCATAACCCGTAATGATGTTCTTCTTCGATGGATAGCGTCCGTAAAAAGCATGCTGTCTAGCGAATGGTCCAAAGAGCGTTAGCGATGACCGATCACCGGTGTCAACGATGACCACAGTCGGTACTCCATTGATATTGGCATGAATGACGGGCAGAACGCCTTCAAAACTCGTTGTCGTGGCGTTGGAGGGCACAGCCGGCACGACTCTCATAAACGACAACGTGCCAGCGTCGACGTTCACGAAGGTGTCGAATTGTTTGAGGATCGGATACCCAATGATGCCGTCTAGACGAGGGAAATGGAATTTTGTACGAATCTGGCTCAGATCGATTACCTCAGCGCTCACGTTAGTGAACGTGAGCGCTGAGATCGAAAGTGTTTGTAGCATCGTACCACCGCTCTTGACCGCATGGTTCCCGGCGCCTGTCGTCACCCCCGCATCGTGAACATTCGCTGCGATCCGACTGGCAGTCTCGGGCGTTATCGTCACCGCCGGATCGCCGGTATCGACGATCATGTCGAATGGTCCCTTGCCATCAATCGTGCACTCGATCATCATGCGGTTATCGAAGTACGTGAACGGAATAGTGGCATTCGGCGAATTGATCGCAACCGAAAGTATGAGGGCTAATACATGCATATCGGCTCCTACTACTAGCTCATGCACAGTTCTTCGAAGGACGTCTCGAGAATCTGCCCGCCAGACTGCCGTGCTTGTGCCGACAACCTGTTGCCCCGGTGGGCTGCAGGTGCCGAAGCCATCTGCGCTCGGCCCTGAGCGCCCAGTGTTTCTTAATTGTTACTGCTCACTGATGGTGACGGGGCCGGCGACCAGCCGAAGCGTCACGATACCCGCTGCCTGCGGATCGTTCACACCCTGCTCCGTGGGCCCAAACACGGTATGCGCGTTCACTCTAGCCCTAAAACTCTTTGGTACGGTCACGTCAATGGACCCGTTCGTGCCGGCGACTTCGACGTTCGGTGTGCGGGAGAGGTCGCTGATGCCGACACCGATCGGCCCGTTGACCATATGGAGCGAGAGAACGCACCCCGCGCCTTTGACGTCGATCGCTCCATTGACGATGCGGATGGTGAGCGGCCCATGAACGTCCTCGACTTGTACGGAACCGTTGACGGCGCTCACCGACACTGCGATGTCGCGCGGCACGCTCAACGTGATGGTCGCATCCGCATGATGTTCAAGAAGCCATTTCACATGCCGTTTCTCGGAACCTGAAGGATCGAGCCGAAGGCGCAGCCACCCTGAGTCGTTCGATGTGGTGAGCCTGACTCCCGAAAAGTCGTTGGCTGGCACTGCGTCGAGTTTCACATCTTGACCGGCCGAGCCGACTACAGAAATGTCCGCGCCGACGGTCCCCGCGACGTCTAGCAATACCGCCTGGCTATGAGTGAGCTGTCGTTGGAAGTGCGCTGAGTCGCCCCCCGCTCCGGGTGAGCGTGCGACGTAGCCGCATGCGCTCACGAGCGCCACAGCCATAGCAACAAAGGGGAAAATCCTCGTCTGCATGAGGGGTATTACCCCGAAGACACAGCTTTGTTTCATGCGTTGGCCACCGTGCGTGGTCCTTAAACGAGGGCGCTCGGATTCACGAGGGAGCGTTCGTTAACAGCCGTACGATTGCGTCCGGCATTGTAGTGGGTCATAAACTCAGGCGTTGCGGCGCCGCATGCCATCCGGGAGACTTAGCCAGGGGTGCTTGTGGGCCATCCAGACGGATTGATCCGGCTGAGGGAAGCTGGGATCGGCAAAGGAGCCGACTGCAACGCCAATCAGCCCCGGCACGCTCTCTCGCTCCCAGAACACAGTCGACCCACACTCTGGGCAGAAGTGGAACGTCACGAGGCTTCCGACATACGACGAATCACGGGTGAACGTCTTAGAAACACCGGCGACCACGCTCACAACCTCACGGTCGAAAAAGGCAGCGATGCCGAACAGGCTTCCCGTCCGTCGTTGGCAATCCAAGCAGTGGCACATCGAGACCTTTGAGGGTTCACCCTGGCAGCGGACCTGTAGCCGTTCACAAGCGCACTTAGCGAGATGGGTCATCCGCGCTCTCCTTGCGGTACTGATCTATCTACTGATTCCAACTCGTGCCAAACTACACCCATGCAGCCCAACAGGTCAAACCATTTGGGCACCTAGCGGACTACCATGTGTGCCGTTCTGAATCAGGGCGCAGGAATTGTGAACTGCACTGCTTTGTAGTGGCTCGCGTTGCACGACGAGCACTCCACAACGAGCGTCGTAGGGACAAACGCCTTGTCGACGGTGAATAGCCCTGTAAGGTGGATGCTCGCGCCTTTTTGTATGTTGAGGTTCGACGGTTTCACATCCCTCGCCCGAACCCCCACGCCGTTCTTGTCACCAAGCGTGTACGTGACAATGCCGGTATAAGCAGGGTGCGCTGGGTTCGCCAGGAGGATGTGTATCACCAGAAGTCTTTGGTCGGCTAACACTGGAATTTGGTCGGGATTGTCGGCCGGGGTCGCGTCGCGAAGGTTCTGAATTCCCACGTTGAGATCGCCGATGGCGACGGTTTGTCCTAACGGGGCTGTGAACATGGTGGCTCGGGGCACGGGACTTGAATGACCGTTTCCGGTGGTTCCAAAAGCAACTATGGTTACGGCTATTAAAACGGCAAGCATGAAGTGCGGTTTCCCCTCTGGGTCTTCGGCATAGAAGCCGCAAATGATGTTCGCGCCGACTATCGTCTCGACCTAGATTGACAAGTGAAAGGGCCGGCAACCCTGGGACATCCCCTTAGAGGCCAGTGATTAGTGGACTCCCGGACGATCATGTCGAAAGGAACCGATAGGCATGCCAAGCTAGCGGAGGACCGATGAGCAAGTATTCTGTGCCGAAATGCACGGGCGAATGTTGCCAGTCGTTTTGCGTGGGCGACTACACATTGAAGCAGTTCAAAGCCGAGGCTTCCGAGATTGAAGACGGCGAGTACATCGCTGCAATGCTCATCCCCGTTCCTACCCCGAAGGGTGAGACCGGCCATCGATTCAACTGCAAGCACTTCGATACAAAAACTAATAAATGCGGCGCCTACGCTGCGCGTCCGCGCATGTGCAAAGAATTCCCGTCGGTGAGCACATGCGAGTGCTGCGGCGCTCTATCCGGCAAGAACGGCGCCAAAAAAACGCGTACGGCCAGGGCACTCTAAAGCAAGAAAAGCCCCTGAACCAACGGAAGGCCGCTGCGCATGTCGCCCGTTGAGACGCTCTTCGGCTTGCTCGTCGCGGTCGCGGCGCTGACCTGGCTGGCACAGCGCCTCAAAACCGAATATCCGATTCTGCTCGTGCTCGGCGGACTGGTCTTAGGGTTCATCCCCGGTCTGCCCAGTATCACGCTGCGACCAGACGTCGTGTTCTTGCTCTTCCTGCCGCCGCTGCTCTACTACGAGGCCTTCAACTCATCCATCCGTGACTTCCGCGCGAACGCCCGGCCGATCACGCTGAGCGCCGTGTTCCTCGTGATCGTCACGATCGCGGCCGTGGCGTTCGTCGCTCACGCTCTCGTCCCAGACATGCCCTGGGCCGTCGCCGTGGTCCTCGGTGCGATCGTCGGCCCGACCGACGAAACCGCGGCGATCGCCATCGCAAGCCGTCTGCACGTGCCACGACGGCTGATCACGATCATCAAAGCTGAAAGCCTGTTCAACGACGCCACCTCGCTCGTCATCTTCAACGTGGCGCTGGTCGCAGCCGTGACAGGGACGTTCTCGTGGGTCTTGGGGATCTGGCAACTGTTCATCGATGCGGCCGGAGGCGTCGCTATCGGACTTGCGGTCGGTTGGCTCCTCTCCGTGATCCGCCGCTACACGGACGACCCGTTGCTCGACAACACGGTCTCACTGCTCAGCGGCTATGCGGCCTACTACCCGGCCGACGCGCTGCACTTGTCAGGCGTCCTCTCAGCGATCGCGGCCGGCCTCTACCTGGGCAGGCATAGCTACACATTCACCTCGCCCACCTCGCGCGTGCAGATCACGGCGATGCGCGAGATCACCCTCTACCTCATCAACGGCTTGCTTTTCATCCTCGTCGGGCTCCAGCTGCACTCGATCGTCGCCGGTCTTGCAGGCGTCGCATCGCCACTCGCGCTGTTGAGCATCGCGGCAATCGTCAGCGCCACCGTGATCGTGGTCCGTATCGTCTGGGTGTTCGCGTCAGTGTTCCTGCCGGGCATCCTCTTTCGCGCGATACGGCAGCGCGAAGGCACGCCTTCATGGCGCAACGTGTTGATCGCATCCTGGACTGGCCTGCGTGGTGGCGTGTCGCTTGCGGCTGCCTTAGCGGTGCCGCTCACGGTCGCATCCGGCGCCGCCTTCCCGCACCGGCCACTCATCTTGTTCCTCACCTTTGCGGTCATCCTCGCGACCCTGGTCGTCCAGGGCCTGACGCTCCCGCTCCTGATCAGGCTGCTGCACGTCACCTCGGACGAGAGTGCACAGCGCGAGGAGGCGCTCGCTCGGCTCAAGGCGACCAGAGCCGCCTACGCCGAGCTGCAAAAGGTCGCAAAGGAGTCATGGGCGGATGCCGGAGTCGTCGCCGACCTGCGCAGCCATCTCAAGACGGCGCTAGCGCACCACAAAGGGTTGCGAGACAATACCTTGACGCCCGCGCAGGAAAGCATCGCAAACGCCGGGCTGCGCATCCGCCGCGAACTCAACGCCGCGCAGACCCGCGAGATCGTCCGCCTTCGCGACGAGGGCGCGATCAACGACACAACGCTGTCAAAGATACAGCGCGATCTAGACCTCGACGCCGTGCGACGTGGCCTGTAGGCAACGGTCTAGCCGCCGGCGATCGCCCCCACGACCAAGAGAGGTTCGGCGCCGGTCGCGACAGCCTCGGGCAACGGCGCGTCAGGAACCTCGTGTGAGAGATCGCGCGAACAGGCGAAGAATCTCACGAACGCTCGGCGCTGCTGCGTGACAGGGTCTCGGATCGTGCCCAGCAGCATCGGGTAGCGGTGCTCGAGCGCGTTGAGGACCGAACGCTGCGTGGCCGGTCCCTCAAGGTCGAGGTCCACCGCGCCATCGACACGTGCGAGCGTGCGGAGATGTGCGGGGAGGACCACTTTGATCACGCCAGCGTCTGAGCCTCGACGGACAGCACGGCCGGGAGATCGCGCACGATGGCCGACCAGCTGTCGCCGGCGTTGGCCGATGCGTACACCTGCCCGCCGGTCGTGCCGAAGTAGACGCCGCACGAATCGAGTGAATCGACCGACATCGCATCGCGCAACACGTTGACGTAACAGTCCTTTTGTGGCAGGCCATTGGTGAGCGCTTCCCACTCGTTCCCGCCCGAGCGACTGCGATACACGCGCAACTTGCCGTCGGGCGGATAGTGCTCGGAGTCGCTCTTGATGGGAACCACGAAGACTGTGTCGGGTTCGTGTGGGTGGACGTCGATCGGGAATCCGAAATCGCTCGGCAAGTTCCCGCTGACTTCCCGCCACGAGTCGCCGGCGTCGTCGCTGCGCATGACGTCCCAATGCTTTTGCATGTAGAGCGTCTCCGGACGCGCGCAGTTCATCGCGATACGGTGAACGCAGTGACCGACCTCGGCATTGGGATCGGGAATATGCTCGGATCTAAGACCTTGGTTGATCGGCTTCCAGGTGACGCCGGCGTCATCGGTTCTGAACGCGCCAGCGGCTGAGATGGCGACGAACATCCGGTTGGGGTTGCTCGGGTCCTGAATGATCGTGTGCAGGCACATCCCACCGGCGCCCGGCTGCCAGGACGGTCCCGAGCCGTGACCGCGCAACCCGGAGAGCTCGTGCCAGGTCTGGCCGCCGTCGGTCGAGCGGAACAGCGCTGCGTCTTCAATCCCCGCGTAGACCGTGTCGGGATCGGTGAGCGATGGTTCGAGGTGCCAGACGCGCTTGAACTCCCAGGGGTGCGGTGTGCCGTCATACCACTGGTGGGTGCCTGGCACGCCGTCGTAGACGAATTGGTTGCCCACCGGCTCCCAGGTCGTGCCGCCGTCATTTGAGCGTTGGATGATCTGTCCGAACCAGCCGCTCGTCTGCGAAGCATAAAGCCTGTTCGGGTCGGCTGGCGATCCTTTGAGGTGATAGATCTCCCACCCCCCGAAATGCGGGCCGCTGATGTCCCAGCGCTCGCGCTTTGCGTCCGAGGTCAGAACGAACGCGCCTTTGCGCGTGCCAACCAGTAACCGTACTCCGCTCACTACCGACTCCTTTTTTGGATTCCAATTCTATCCGTCGCGGGCCGTCTATTCTACAGCCAGCGCGATTGGCCCGCCTCGCAAACCGCGCTTTTATAAAGGAGACGGCGAGATCAACCGTAAGTCCCATCCAGCTTCACGATTGGACGGTCTTTGACCATGCCAGAAAAGTGCCGGCCAATCGCACGGCACGAGAAGAGGCGGAGATGGCGAAGAAAGCAATCAAGAGCCCACGACGACGGTCCAACCTCGACGACCCCAAAGGGCAGCGCCGTTCGGCGGACGCCTTGGAAGGCTCGGAGCGGCTCGAGGCGGTGCGTCGCATCAAGACCGCGCAGTACCGCGCCGGAATCGATCCGAAAACGCGGCGTCCAAAACGCTAGGAACGTTGAGGCACGCATGATCGCTCAGTCTTCGCGCACGCGCGGCATCAAGCGCGGCGCCCTCATCGGGCTCGCGCTCGTGCTCGCACTCGTCGGCAGTGGTGCGGCGCAGGCGCAGCAGCCGGCGAACCCGGCGGACCCGGGCGTGAAGAACCCAAGCAAGCTCGATGCTATGCGTCCTTTGGGCGCCGAACTCAAGACGACTGTGCTCGACGGCTTCACCCTCACCGCAGTGGGGGACCTCATCATCTCGCGGCCTCTGTCGCAGTACGCGGCTCGCGAGCCCGGTTTCAAGTCGGTGCTCGACGTTCTCGGGCAGGGCGATGCCCTGTACGGCAACATGGAGACGTCGATCCTCGACCTGCGCTATTTCAAAGGCTATCCGTATTCGTACGCTGGCGACTGGACCTTGAGCGCCCTGCCCTCGGTCGCCCGTGACCTCAAGAAGATGGGGTTTGACTTCGTTTCGCGCGCGAACAACCACGCGGAGGACTGGGGCATCGAAGGCATGCGCGAGACGAGCCGCTGGCTCGACGACGCCGGCATCATCTGGGCAGGCGTGGGAGAAGACCGCGGCCTTGCGCGCGCACCCGCCTTTTACGAGAGCGCGAAGGGCCGCATCGGCATCGTCTCGTTCGCCTCGACCTATCTGCCCACCGCAGCAGCACTGCCGGCCGAAGGCGCAGCCCCAAGCCGCCCGGGTGTGAGCGCGCTAACCGTCACCCAGTACGACGACGTGCCGCATGACGTGATGAAGTCGCTGGCGCTAGCCTCGTGCCGCGTGCAAGCCACGAACTGTGGGACCGTGCCGAACTCGCTCTCGATCTTCAATCAGAACTTCAAGCTGGCAGACTCGTATGGTTACGAATACACCATGGACACCGAGGATCAGGCCGAGATCTACCGGGCCATCCGCGAAGGCAAGCAGAACGCTGATTTCCTCGTGGCGACCATCCACTCGCACGACTGCGGGCTTGACTGCGACGATCCCAGCAAGCCGCAGTTGGCTGCCGCATATCTGCGGACGTTGGCGCACAACGCGATCGACTCGGGGGCAGACGAGTTCATCGCGACCGGCATCCACAATCTTGGACCGATCGAGATCTATCATGGTCGGCCGATCTTCTATGGCATGTCCAACTTCTTTTGGAGCGACATCCAACTGCCGCTCTCACACGATCTCTACCAGCAGAACCGTGCCGTGCTCGATGACGCCTACTTGCGCCCGGAGCGTGCGACGAGTTGGGACCTCTCCGCACCGCTCAATGCCCAAGGAGGCTTCGCAGAGCCGTTCATCTTCCAAGCGATCATCACGCGGGCGACGTTCGAGCACGGCAGCCTCGCCAAGCTTAGGATCTACGCGGTCGACCTCGGATATGGGAAGAAGCTCACCGAGAGCGGCATACCGCAGCTCGCCTCAGCCGAGCAAGCCAAAGCCATCTTCAAGCGCATCAACGATGCTACCGCGCAATACGGTCTGCCGCCGCTGAAGATGACGATCGAGGGCAACGTCGCGACCATCACCCCATGAGCGCTAATGGCCTGTGTGCCCCGCGCAATTCGGCGTGGCCCCGGGCATGACCACGATCATAAAACCTTGCGGGCCCTGATAGCCGATGGACGGCAAGCCAGGCGCGAAGTCCCCAGCAGAGCCGATGTCTTTGTTCGTCAGGTTGGGCGCATAGAACATCACGTGCGGCGGGAAATGCATGAGCTGACCGCTCGCCGCGTCGTAGTCGAAGTTCATGTCGGAGAGCATGTAGGCCACCCCAGGCCGGCGCGGTGAATGATATGTGCCGTCGTTGAAGCCTGCGCGGATGAGGCTGCGGATCTGATCGACGGGGATGCCCTGCATGAGCAGTTCGCCGAACTTGAGGTCGACAGGGATGATCGTTGCCGTCCCCTCAGCGTCATAGCACGTCGGCTTCGTGTTCAGCGGGTGATCGCGATTCACGATGCAGGTGAAGCCGTTTTGGCTCTCGCGCACCTTCACATAGCCGCGGCTCTCGAGCACGTAGACGCCCGCCCCGGCGTGTATGGATGCGGGCCCGGCGCTGAGCGCGATAGCAGTCTCCTGCGACGGCGGGAGGAGCTTTGGCCGAGTGGGCACCGCGTTGGGCTGCGTCACGGCCGGCGCGCCGGCGATGAGCAGAGTGCCGGTCAGGAACAAAGATGCAAGCAATAGCCGGGTCATGATGATCCTCCGAATGTGCAACGGCCGCTCACCGTGGTGGGCGGCCGCTGCGCGTAGGTCACGGATAGACCGTTCGCCGTGCGTCCTAGATCTTCGCCGAGAGACTGAAGATATAGTCGCGCATCGGTAAAACGCCTGACGAGGAGTAGCCATAGTAGTTGGTTCCGTAATAGGCGGTCGCTGGGTTTGGTACTTGCGCTGCGAACGCGCCGAGCGGAGCGACGCTGTAGAACGTGTTGTCGGAGTAGGAGATGTTCTGCTGGCTCGCCGGCTGCTCCCAAGCATAGCCTTGGTTGTGGATGCCGGCGATGAGATTCGTCCCCAAGATGGAGGCCTTGAGGTTGTGGCCGACGTCATGCGAGACGGCCAGGTTCAAGGTCCACCACGACGGGCCTTTCAAGCTGCCGATCGAGTCGAACGTCTTAGTGTAGGGGTCGGGATTGCCGCCCCAGTCCAAGGGCTCACCATACGGGTTACCAGATTGGTAGTTGAAGGTCGGCGCAACATCGAACCCAGACTGTCGCCAATCGAGCCCGAGATTGATGACCCACGGCACCGAGTATGACGGGGACGTGCCGCCCGGCGACATGATGAACGACGGGTGGTAGAGGCCGTTGGGATCGAGCAGCGCATAGTTGGTGTGGTTGTGGAAATTGTACCCGCAGATGCCGCCTAGGTCCAGGCACTGTCCTGCGAGGTTGGTGCCATTCATCAGGTCGACGAACGTGCCAGAACCATTGGCCGAGGTGAACCTGATCACCGAGTTGGTGTAGGTCACGGCCAGCGTTCCGCCCAGGCCGCTTGACCCCGTCACGTTCTTGACCGTGAGGAACTCGACGCCGCTGATGCGTGCGTTGCCGAAGTTGTCTCCGGTGACGAAGCTCGGCGACTGCGGGTTGAACGGGATGCTCAGGATCTGGTTACGCGTGTTGCGGTAGTACGGGGTCAGCTTCAACGAGTAGCCGCCGCTAAACTCGTGTTCGATCGAGAAGTCGTAGTTGGTGCTGTCCTCCGGCAGGATGTTGTGCACCACGCCGAAGCCCAGACCATCGTAGAAGTTGTTCAGAAGTCCGAGCGACGTGCCGGGACCCCAGAACGGAGCGCGCCGGTACTGTTCGAACGCCGAGTCGGGTGGCTGCACGTACCGCCCGACGGAGAAGCGCAGAACGTCTCTCGGATCGAGGTTGTACGTTGTGCCGAAGCGCGGGCTGAGCATCGTGTAGTTGAGGGAGCCCTGGGGATCTTGCCAGTTACCCGCTCCAGGCAGATTCTTTGGGTTCGTCGAGGCGCTGAGGATCTGGAAGCAGTTCTGACCCGCGATCACCTTGGGGTCGCTTGGGCTGTAGTTATAGCCGTCAAGGCACTGGCCTTGGGTCTCCTCACCGAGATAGGCCAAGCCGTCGGGTCCGGTGATCTTCATCGGCATGAGCTGGAATCCGAACTCATCCCAACGCAGACCGAGGTCGAACAGCACCTTATCGCTCGGTTTGAACGCGTCGCTGATGACGCCATCCCAATTGAGCGGCGTGACCGTCGACCACGTGCTGAACGGTCCGGGGATCGACGCCACGATTGCGCCCGGCGTGCAGGGGCCTGTGGTCCCGACACCCGTCGCGCACGTTGGCGGCCCGCTTCCACCGGCTGCCTGAGGAGCGTAATTGTAGCGTAGCGTCAGGTCGCGCGACCAGTCGCCGGCGATCTTCACCAAGTTCTGCTGATTGACTTGGTTCTCGTAGTCGAGGTTGACGCCGGTGGCGTCGTCGTGTAGCTGGTAGAAGGAGAAGCCGATGAACCCATTGATCGGCTGATCGAGCGTCCAGTACGAGTACATCTTGTAAGCGGAGAAGCGCAAGAACGAACCCTGGGTGATCGCTCTCGTGTACCCGACTTTCTCGATCGAGTATTGGTTGGTCTGACTATCTTCGAAGTTCGAGGGGATCGGACCGCCAGTGGGATTGTTGACCCCTGTCGCCTGGTTGAAGCTCCCGCCTGATGACGGCCAGGTGAGTGGCAGCATGAGAGCGGGGTTATATGGCTGACCGGACTGGCCCTGATAGATGACGCCGGTCGGCCAGAGCGTCTTGCCCGTGGCTGCGTTC
>Ga0310037_10000765_pt1 | contig 18937 bp, 15 predicted proteins | sample Sb_taG_11_FD_200239 | JGI IMG/M metagenome (GOLD analysis project Ga0310037, IMG submission 200239) | Peat soil microbial communities from Weissenstadt, Germany - Sb_50d_3_AS metaG (v2) (version 2) | ecosystem: Environmental > Terrestrial > Soil > Wetlands > Peat | place: Germany: Weissenstadt...
GCCGATCCGGGACCAGCCGATCCGGGACCAGCCGATCCGGGACCTGCGGCATAGATCTCGACCGCCGGGTAGCTGGGCAGGACCGACTGCTGGGTGCGGGTGGCCCGCGGTTCGATCTGCGCGCCGCCGATCGCCGGCCCGAACGAGGCGACCCGGGTGAACCCGGACAGGGCCAAAGTCTGGTGCACGAGCACCGCGGACGTGTAGCCCACCTGCCGCGGGTCCAGGTCGTTCCGCACCACGATGTATCTGACGCCGGCCCGCTGCAGGTACCCGGCCAGGCCGCTGACCTGCTCGCCGGACTCGATCGCGTCTTCCGCGGTGGCCAGCAGGATCTGCGATCCCGCGCCGCCGTAGGGCACCAGGCCGAACTGGGCCCACGGGGAGCTGGCCAGTGCCACCAGCGGGTCGTCGATCGGATCACCCCACAGGTAGTCGCCGTGCGCGTCCGCGGGCACCACCAGCGCGGTGTTCAGCGGCGACCGGGCCGCCAGGAACGCGGCGGCCTGATACCAGTAGCGCGGCACCGCGGAAAACGACCCGGGGTTCAGGACCTGGCCGGACAGGTACGGCAGCATGAGCCCGATCAGCACCAGGCCGGCCACGGCCCGCCTCTCCAGCGTGAACACCCGCTGGAGGCGCCCGCCGGGGGAGGCCGCCAGCCAGGTCGCGGCGGCGTGGGCCAGCCCCAGCGCGAGTACGGCCGCGAGGACCGGTTCCAGCTTGTACACGTTGCGGAACGGGGCGAGCGTGCCGCCCAGCAGGTGGTCGACTCCGCTGTGGAACGGGCCGCCGAGCGGCCCGCCGTAACCGGCCAGCGCGACGGCCGCGGCCAGGCCCGCCGACAACCGGAGCCACGCCGCGTACGGCATGCTCCGCAGCGCCAGCCCGTACAGGCCGCACGCGGCCGGGATGGCGCCGGCGATGATCGCCATGGGGGTGCTGACCAGCGCCCAGCCCGCCGGCAGCCACGGCGTGCCGAGGTTGAGGTAGGCGGTCCAGTTGCCGGCGCCGCGCAGCGCGGCGGCGGCCGACATGGTGCCCGTCGTGGTGGGCGCCTGCTCGATGTAGGGCAGGAAGTTGAACGCGTACCTGCCCTGCAGCAGCAGCGGCAGCGCCCACCACGCGGTGGCCATCGCCACCGCGCCGGCCCAGCACAGCGCCAGGGCGACCAGCCGCCGCCCGCGGGCGTAGGTCAGGATGAACAGCCCCGGCAGCAGCAGCGCGTCGATGGTCACGGTGGCGTTCACCCCGGACATGCACAGCACCGCAGCCCCGGAGCGGGCCGCCGCCCCGGCCACGCCGGCCCGCCCGCGTACGGCGGCGGTCAGCGGCAGCACCGCCCACGGGGCGAGCATCCCGGGCAGCGCCGCGGACGAGGTGGACCCGATCACGATGGTGAACGTCGGCCACAGCGCGAACACCAGCCCGGCCAGGAAGCGGGAGGCGGGCGATCCGATGCCGAGCGCGCCCGCCAGCTTGACCAGCCCGCCGAAGCCGACGGCGATGATCAGCGACAGCCACAGCCGCTCGGTGAGCCAGACCGGCAGGTGCGCGAGCTGGCCGGCCAGGTAGAACGGCCCCATCGGCACGGCGTAGCCGACGGCCTGGTTGTTCAGCGCGCCGAAGGTGTTCAGCGGATCCATCAGGTGCCACAGGCTCGCGTAGTAGCCGTAGGGATTCAGGTCCACGCTGAGCTTGGTGTCGAAGAACATCCGGCCCGGGTCGTTCGCCAGCAGGACGAGAAAGGCGCCGAGCCATACCAGGCCGGACCAGCGCAGCACCGGACTGCGCGGTGGGCCGCCGGATAGTTCGCCCGCGCCCGGCGTCACCCCGGCCACCTCGCCGGGCAGCGCCGGGCTGGCGTCCGGCTCCGACCGGGCCCGGGCCGTCATCCGGCGCGCCTCATGATCAGCATGAGGTTCCAGGTGGCGACCTCGCGCAGGCCAGGCAGCCGTACCAGCCAGCGGCACCACGGCGGGTAATACCGGGGCCGCGCGTCCACGATCGTGACGTCGCTCCGGGCCCGCAGCGCCCGGAGCACCGGCCCGACGTGCATCGGGAACAGGTTGATGCCGCACTCGTGCTTGGGCTCGCGCCGGTGGCGCCGGACGTACCGGCGCCTGGCGTATCCCGCGCCCAGATAATGCCAGGGCGACATCTCGTGCCCGCCCCACGGCGAGTACCAGTTGGTGAACGACAGGTACACCAGCCCGCCGGGCCGGGTGACGCGGATCATCTCCTCGATCAGCCCTATCGGGTCGGCGACGTGCTCGAGCACGTTCGAGGAGAACGCCACGTCGGCGCAGCCGTCGCGGACCGGCAGCCAGTAGCCGTCCGCTATCACCGCGCCGGCCGGCGCAGTGGGCGCGATCACCGCGCCGGGCGGCGTGTCGGGTGCAGTGGGCGCGATCACCGCGCCGGGCGGCGTGTCGGGTGCAGTGGGCGCGATCACCGCGCCGGGCGGCGTGTCGGGTGTGGCGGTCCGCCGGGACAGTTCGGCGGGGTCCGGTTCGAACAGGTAGCAGTGCGCGCCGCGGGCCCTGAACGCGGCGGTGAACCAGCCGCCGCCGCCGCCGATGTCCACAACGGTCCGGCCGTGCAGTCTGCCGTGCTCGGCGACCTGCCCCACGGCGTCCTCGGCGAGGCCCGCGTAGAACTTCTCCGGGTCGCTCTGTTCGGCCAGGAACAAGCGGAATAGCCTGACCGACCGGAGCAGGCCGGAACCGGCGGCCTGGCCGACGCCGGCCGCCCGGCCGGAGCCGGCCGCCTCGCCGGCCCGGTGGCGGCGGATCGGCGCCAGCAGGCTCATGCAGGTCCTCAATGGTCGCGCCAGGCCGCACGACCCAGGCGGCCTCGTACCGGCCTGGAACAGGGCAGTTCAGCGTCATGTATGGTAGCGGCTGCCGGGCGCCGGGCGCCGAAATTCGGACATTCCCGCCCGGGCGGCGCCGGCCTGGATACGATCGCCGGATGCCTTGACTACCGGTCAGTAGCCACCAAATAATGCTGCAATCTTCACACCCGAGACGACGATCTGGCTACCGGTAACGCGGATTCTCAGCGTCAGCCAGCGACCTGGAGCTGCGACGTGAACGACGACCCAGCCGCCTGGCCCGGCCAGACGAGCCTGCCCGGCGGACCGGGCGCCGCCGCGGACGGCCCGGCGCCGGCCGGGTCCCAGGCCCGGCCCGGCCCGCACCTGGCCGGGGCCGGCGGCCCGGCCAGGAACATCCTGTTCATCGCGTGGCGGGACCTCGCCAACCGGCTGGCCGGAGGATCCGAGGTGCTGGTCGACCAGCTGGCCTCCGGCGTACTGGCCCGCGGCCACCGGGTGACGCTGCTGTGCGGCGGGCCGGTAGCCGAGCGCCCGTACCACGTCCAGCGCAACGGCGGCACCTACTCCCAGTTCCTCCGCGCGCCAATCGCTTACCTGCGGAACTTCAGGAACGTCGACCTGATCGTCGAGGTATGCAACGGGATGCCCTTCCTGGCGCCGCTGTGGTCCCGGCGGCCGGTGCTCTGCCTGGTGAACCACTCGCACGCCGATTTGTGGCCGATCCGGTTCCGCCCGCCGGTATCCACCCTGGGCCGGCGCGTCGAGAGCACGGTCATGCCCTGGGTGCACCGCAGGAACCTGTTCCTCACTGTGTCCCCCTCCACGGCGGAGTCACTGGCGGGGATGGGGGTCGGCGCCGACCGGATCCGGCAGATCTGCAACGGCGTCGTACAGCCCGATCCGCCGACCCCGCGCTCGCCGGACCCGCTGTTTCTCGCGCTCGGCCGGCTCACCGACTACAAGCGCCTCGACTTGCTGCTGCGGTTGTGGGACCGGGTGCGGCAGGTGGTCGGGGGGAAGCTGGTGATCGCCGGGGACGGGCCGGAGCGAGCGCGGCTGGAGTCGCTGGCCGGAGCCGGCGTGGTGTTCACCGGCCGGGTGCCGGAGCAGGAGAAGCACCGGCTGCTGTGCTCGGCGTGGCTGCTGATGCATCCGGCGCTGATCGAGGGCTGGGGCATCGTGGTATCCGAGGCGGCGATCCGCGGTACCCCCGCGGTGGCGTTCGACGTGCCCGGGCTGCGCGACTCGGTGGTGCACGGCGAGACCGGGATGCTGGTCCGGACCGAGGGCCAGTTCGCTTCGGCCTGGGCGTCGCTGGCGATCGACGGGCGGCGACGCGAGGCGCTCGGACGGGCGGCACGCACCCGGGCGCTGCAGCTGCACTGGTCGGCCGCGGTCGAAGGTTTCGCCGAGGTGGCCGACGAGGCCATCAAGCGCACCGCGGTCAGGCCAGCGCGCCGGGAGCCGTCGTGGCAGTGACCCCCAAGACCCCCAAGACCCCCAAGACCCCCAAGACCCCCAAGACCCCCAAGACCGCCCACCCGCTCCAGGAGTTCTACTCCCGGCCGGGCGTCCCGCTCAGCTCGGGCCCGGATCGCGCCCGGCGGCAGGCCCGGATGCTGGCCGGCCTGCTGCGGGACTTCGCCGGCCCGGCGGTGATCGTTGACGTGGGCTGCGGCGACGGCTCGGCGCTGGCGGTCGCGGCGAGCCGCAATCCGGCGCACCGCTTCGCCGGGATCGACTGGTCCGCGGGCGCCCTGCGCCGTGCGCAAGATCTCGGCCTCACCGTGGTGTGCGCGGACGTCTCCGGTCCGGGCCTGCCGGTCGCGGACGGTGCCGCCGACGTGGTGATCATGAGCGAGCTGATCGAGCATCTGGTGGACCCGGACGGGGCGGTCGCCGAGGTCCGGCGGGTGCTCCGGCCGGGCGGCTCGCTGCTGCTGTCCACCCCGAACCTGGCTGCGTGGTACAACCGGGGGCTGCTCGCCGCCGGGATCCAGCCGATCTTCTCCGAGGTGAGCCTGACCGGGGTGTTCGGCAGGCCGGGCCGCGTGGTGGCCGGGCACCTGCGCCTGTTCACCCGGCGGGCGCTGACCGAGTTCCTGACCGCCAGCGGCTTGCGCTGCGTTACGGTAGCCGGGGCGCGGTATCACGACGTGCCGCGGCCGCTGGGCCCGCTCGACCGGGCCTTCTGCCGGTGGCCTTCCGCCGCGTCCATCCTGCTGGTGCACGCCCGGAAGGAATGATGGCCGGCGATGGCTCAGACCTCCGGTACCAGAGCCGAGGCGGGCGAGACCGCGGTCCGCCGCCGGCGCAGGCACGGACTTGAGCTGGCCGGCCTGGCCATCGGGATCGTCGCCGGGATGGGCATCGCGCTGGCCTGGCTGATCCCGGCGCGGGGCCACCCGTCCGCCCCGGCCGCGCTGAGCACCCAGCCTCCCGTCCTGGTCCGCGGCACGACGGCCGAAGCCCAGCCGGAACCGGACCCCGCCGCGCTGGACGCGGAGTGGGCCGCCTACTCCGATCATTCGGCCTGCGCCGACTGGGCCGGCGGCGACGGGGTCTCGGCCATCCGGCTGAACTCCTCGCAGCTCGCCTGGTTCTTCTCCGACACGTTCATCGGCCCGGCCGGCCCGACCATCGGTGTGTCTCACCTCAGCGGGTTCGTGCACAACTCGCTGGTCGTCCAGACCACCACCGGCCGGGGCAGCACGTTTGTCACCATGACGGGCGGCGGCGCCTGCACCGGCCCGGGCCGCCTCGGGAACGCGGCCCCGGTGGTCGGCCCTCCGCCGGCTGTCCCCGGCGGGCCGTCCGGCAAGTACTGGGAGGAGGACGGCCTGCAGGCCGGCGGGACGGTCGTCAAGTTCTACAACCACTACCTGGCCGGCATCCAGCCGTACGTCCCGACCGGAACGGTGATCGCCACCTTCCCGGCCAGCCAGCTCGGCTCGGCTGGGCGTGGGCACCAGTACGGGGCGGTGGCCCGGCCGCACCTGATCCCGCTGCCGTCCTACACCCCGCCCGCCGGCGGCGCGCCGATCCTGTGGGGTGCCACGCTACTGCGTGTGGGAAACACCGTCTACGTTTACGGCACGCAGAGCCCCGACGTGTCGGTCCCGGACCGCCGGCTCTACCTGGCCCGCGTGCCGGTGTCCCAGCTGACCTCCTTCGATGCCTGGCGCTTCTACACCGGCGCCGGCGCGTGGGCGGCCGGCCAGCGCAACGCCCGGCCGGTGCAGCCGCCGGGCAGTGGCCTGTCCGTGTCGTCCGGCTTCAGCGTGATCCACGCCGGGCACCGCTACTGGCTGATCCAGGCCGGGACCATACCGGGCAGCCCGGACATCGACGCTTACCCGGCCAGCGCGCCGTGGGGCCCGTTCGAGGTCGCCGCCGGACGGCTGCTGTACCGGGACCCGGCCATCGGACTCGACGCCGCACATGAGTACCGCATCATGTACGAGGCACGGGCCGAGCCCGCGCTGTCCACCGGCAACACGCTGGTGATCAGCTACAACGTCAACTCCGAGGCGGTCACCACCGGCTGCGTGGCGATGTCCCACTTCACTAACGCGGTGATATTGCCCCGGTTCATCACCGTGGCGCTGGCCGCCTTCGGCCCTCGCCCAGATCCGCACGTCACGGCCGGCAGCGGCCCGCCGGACTATCCGCCGATCGTGCACCGGGACCCGGCGCAATGGTTCGACGCGTGGAAGTACCCGGGTGACTGCCCGCCGGTGCCCGCCGTGGTGTCGGTGCGGGCCGCGCCGGGCCCGGGCCAGGTCACACTCGGCTGGCCCGCTGCTGGCCTCGACATCGACTACCGTGTCTACCTGCGGGGGCCGGGCGAGCGAGGTGATGTCCCGGTGGCCTCCGCTCAGGTCGGCCGGGCCACCATCACCGGGCTGCGGCCCGGCCATTACCGGGCCGAGGTGGTGCCGGTCAACTTCTACCAGCACGCCGGGCCGGCCGCTGAGGTAACGTTCACCGTCCCGTAGCAGCCCGAGGGAGGAGCTCGTGCTCCGGTTGATCATCGCCATTGCCATCGGTCTCGCCATCGCCATCGGCGGGACCGTCCTTGTGGTGAACGTGCTGACCAGTCACGGCAACGGCACGCCCGGCAACTCCTCGACCTACAACTACGGCTCCCGCTGACTAGAACCTGTTACTGTCTCAGCGCAGCAACAGCCGGGCGGCCAGTTCCAGGTGGTTGCTCACGTCGTCGGCCGAAGCCCGCCGGGTCACCCAGGCGATCAGGCTGGACAGCCAGACGTCGCCTATCACCCGGGCGATCGCCATGTCGTCGGCTGACGGCTCGCCCTCGTGCATGGCCCTGGTGAACATCCGCTCCATCAGCCTCGCGACGGTGTTGACCTCGTTCGCCGCGCTGGGGTCGGCGAACATGAACGCCCGCGTCATCGCCTCGGTGAGCATCGGCTCGCGCTGCATCGAGGTGGTCGTCCGGCCCAGCACGTACATCACCCGGTCGTACGGCGTCTCGCCCGGGATCGGCCTGCGGTCCAGCCGCTCCTGGTACCGCTCGAGCTCCCGGGCCAGCGCGGCCACCAGCAGGTGGATCTTGGACGGGAAGTACCGGTACAGCGTGCCGAGCGCCACCTCCGCGCGCTCGGCCACGGTCCGCATCTGCACGGCCTCGTAGCCGCCCTTGGAGGCCAGCGCCAGCGTGGCGTCGAGGATCCGCCGGTGCCGGTCGCGCTGCGCCGCCGAACCGAACACCTCGTCGGCCGCCGCGTTCGGCGTCCTCGTATTCGCCATCGAGGCCCCCCTCCTATCCTGGTCATTTTACCAACGGGACGCCGGCCGTTCTGGCTCCCAGCTAGTGAAACGTGTTCTAATTATGCCGTGCCGATCGCCGTCACGCCGGACCAGGTGGCCCTGCAGGCAGCCATCCGCGACTGGGCCAAGCAGGCCGGCCCGCTCGCTGCGGTGCGCCGCCTCGAGCCCGGCGGGCCCGCCGAATCCGCGGCCAGCTACCTGACCGAGGTGGCCAGCCTGGGCGTCTTCTCGATCGCGGTGCCCGGTGAAGCCGGCGGCGCCGGCGGCACGCTGGCCGACCTGGCCGCGGCCCTGGAGCAGCTCGCCATCGCGCTCGTCCCCGGCCCGGTCATGCCCACCGTGCTGGCCGGCCTCCTGTTCACCGCGGCCGGGGCGACTGCGCCGCTTCCCGCCCTGGCCGCGGGCCAGCTGACCGTGGCTGTCGCCCTGACCGCCGGGCTGCTGACCGGAACCCGCGCCGCCGACGGCACGCTGCGCGTGACCGGCCGGGCCGGGCCGGTCCTCGGCGCGGGGACCACCTCCCACCTGCTGCTGGGGTGCGCCACAGAAGCGGGCGACGCCTGGTTCTGGATTGCGGCCGACCACCCCGGGGCCACGGTCGCCGCCCGCCGCCCGGTCGACTTCTCCCGGTCGCTGGCCGACGTCACCCTCACCGGCGCGGCCGTCCCCGCCGCCCAGATCCTCACCGGGCTGGAGGGCGCGCGCGTCCGCGACCTAGCCGCGACCGTGTACGCCGCGGAAGCCGCGGGCGTGGGCGCCTGGTGCAGCGGCATTGCCGCCGACTACGCCAAGGCCCGCCGTCAGTTCGGCCGCCCGATCGGTGAGTTCCAGGCGGTCAAGCATCTGTGCGCCACCATGGCCTGCCGGGCCGAGCGCGCCGCCGCGCTGGCCTGGGACGCCGCCCGCGCCGCCGGCGAGGCGCCCGGCGAGCACCCGCTGGCCGCCGCGGCCGCCGCCGCGCTGGTGCTGGACGACGCGGTGGACAACGCCAAGGACTGCATCCAGGTCCTCGGCGGCATCGGCTTCACCTGGGAACACGACGCCCACCTGTACCTGCGCCGCGCGCTGGCGCTGCGCGCCCTGCTCGGCGGCAGCCGCGCGTGGCGCATCCGCACCGCCGAACTGGCGGCCGCCCGGGGGGACCCAAGGGGGGTCCAGGGGGATGGGTCTCTCCCAAGGGGGGGCCGGGGGGACCGAAGGTCCCTCCCAAGGGGGGTATGGGGGGCCAGGGGGAACGGGGGGACGGGCAGTCCCCCCGTGCGCAGGGGGGGTCTGGGGGGGATCGTTCCCCCCGAGGAGACACTTCCATCGGCGCCTGGGCGGGTCCCGCGATCGAGAAGTACGGCACCGGCGCCCAGCGCGAACGTTTTCTCGCACCCACCCGCGACGGCAGCATCACCTGGTGCCAGCTGTTCAGCGAGCCCGAGGCGGGCTCCGACCTGGCCTCGCTGCGGACCCGGGCCGTGCGCGCCGAAGGGGGCTGGCGGCTGACCGGCCAGAAGGTGTGGACCTCCCTGGCCCGCCAGGCCGACTGGGCCATCGGGCTGGCCCGCACCGACCCGGACGTGCCCAAGCACCAGGGCCTCACCTACTTTCTGGTCGACATGCACGCGCCCGGCATCGACATCCGCCCGCTGCGCGAGATCACCGGCCGCGCCGTGTTCAACGAGGTCTTCCTCGACGACGTGTTCGTCCGGGACGACTGCGTGCTGGGCGCACCCGGCGACGGCTGGCGGATCGCCATGTCCACCCTGGCCGCCGAGCGGGTGGCCATCGGCACCGGCCAGGATGAGGCGGTGCAAAGGCTGCTGGCCGTCGGCGTCCCGGATTATGCCGAACGAACCGGCCTGCACGTGGCCACCGGCATGTCCGTCGCCCTCCTCGGCGAGCGCGGCGCCCACCCCGCGATCCGCAAGCTGATCGGCACCGGGCACCGCCAGGCGGTCGCCGAGACCGTCCTGGAGCTGCTCGGCCCGGACGGCGCCGCCGAGTCAGAGGCCAGTTACGAGTTCCTGCTCACCCGGTGCCTGTCCATCGCCGGCGGCACCACCCAGATCCTGCTCAACCAGGTGGCCGAACGCGTCCTCGGCCTGCCCCGATGATGGACTTCACGCCGGCCGGGAGCCAGCAGGCCGTGGCCCTCCTGGCCGCCGAGGTCCTGGCCGCGCCCGATACCCCCGACCCCTGGAAGGAACTCGCCCGCGCGGGCCTGCTCGACGCATCCACCCTCGGCGTGCTCGACCTCACCGTCCTGCTCACCGAGATCGGCCGGCGCAACCCCTCCCTGAAACCCCTCGCTACCCTCATGACCGGCGCCCTTCCCCTCGCCCGCTGGGGCTGCCGCCCGGACCTCCTCGCCGCCGTGGCGTCTGGCGAGCTGATCCTCACCGCGGCCCTCCGCGAGCCCTCCAACCCGCAGCCCGACCCCTCCGCAACAGCAATCACAAATGGAACAATCACCGGCACCAAGGTGGGCGTCCCCCACGCAGAGCAAGCCTCCCTTATCCTCGTGCCCGCCCATCTCCACACCTCTTCCATGATCGTGGCCAGTTCGGGCCATATAGCGACCAATACTGGCCATGATCATGGTGTCGCCCTCGTGGACCCGCGCGCAGCGGGGGTCACGCTCACGCGAACCCCCAGCGCGAGCGGCGAGCCGGAGTACACGATGCGGATGGACGGGGCGCCTATCGAGGGACTGCTCGGCGGGGCGGATTGCGTCCGGGACCTGTACCAGCTGGCCGTGGCGGGGGCGTGCGCGCTGGCCGACGGGGCGGTGGCCGGGGCGCTGTCGCTGACCAGGGATCACGTCGCCACCCGGGAGCAGTTCGGGCGGCCGCTGGCCGCGTTCCAGGCGGTCTCGCAGCAGATCGCCGACGTGTACATCGCGTCGCGCACGCTGCACCTGGCCACCTTGTCCGCGTGCTGGCGGCTGGACGCGGGCCCGGAAATGGGCCCGGAAATGGGTACCGCCGCGGCCGCCGACCTCGACGTGGCGGGGTACTGGTGCGCGGAGCAGGCACCCCGGGCCGTTCGGATATGTCAGCACCTGCACGGCGGGCTGGGGATGGACGTGACCTACCCCTTGCACCGGTTTTCCTCCCTGGTCGCCGACCTGGTCCGGTTCCTCGGCGGCGCGGAGTACCGGCTGGAGCGGCAGGCATGTTCATCGACCTGACCCCGGACCAGTTCGCGCTGCGCGGCGAGCTGCGCGCCTACTTCGCCAGCCTGATGACGCCAGCCGAGCGCGCCGAGCTGCTCACCGAGCGGCACGGCGCCGCCTACCGCGACGTGGTGCGCCGGATGGGCCGCGACGGCTGGCTCGGGGTGGGCTGGCCGGCGCGCTACGGCGGGCGCGGGTTCGGCCAGGTGGAGCAGCAGATCTTCGCCGACGAGGCGGCCCGTGCGGACGTGCCGCTGCCCGCGGTCACGCTGCAGACCGTCGGCCCGACGCTGCAGGAGTACGGCACGCCGTGGCAGCAGGAGTTCTTCCTGCCCCGGATCCTGGCCGGCCAGGTGCACTTCGCCATCGGCTATACCGAGCCGGAGGCCGGCACCGACCTCGCGTCGCTGCGCACCCGCGCCGTCCGCGACGGAGAGGAGTACGTGGTCGACGGGCAGAAGGTCTTCACCACCGGTGCCCACGCGGCCGACTACGTCTGGCTGGCCTGCCGCACCGCCCCGTCCCGGCACAAGGGGATCACCATCCTCATCGTGAGTACCAGCGACCCGGGTTTCTCCTGGACGCCGATCATCACCCACGACGGCGCCCACCACGTCAACGCGACCTACTACTCCGGCGTGCGCGTCCCGGCCCGGATGCGGGTCGGCGCGGAGAACGAGGGCTGGCGGCTGATCACCACGCAGCTCAACCACGAGCGGGTCATGCTCGGCCCGGCCGGCCGGATCGCCGCCCTGCACGACCGGATACGGGACTGGGCCGCCGGACACGCGGTGGCCACCGCGCCCGACGTACGCCGGGCGCTGGCCCGGGCGGCCGCCATCATGCGCGTCAACGAGCTGCTCAACTGGCAGGTCGCCTCGGCGCCCGGCCTGGACGTGGCCGACGCGTCCGCCACCAAGGTGTTCTCCTCCGAGCAGCTGCAGGTCATCGGGCAGGAACTGGCCGAGGTGGTGGGACGGCACGGCGACCCGGCCGAGCCGGACACCGCCGCGCTGATGACCTGGCTCGACGTGCAGCTCAAGCGCAACACCGTGCTGACCTTCGGCGGCGGCGCCAACGAGGTCCAGCGCGAGCTCATCGCCACCGCCGGCCTCGGCCTGCCGCGGGCGCCTCGCGGGGGGGCCGAGGGGGTCTGGGGGGAACGGCTTCCCCCCAGGATCGGGGGGGGTTTGGGGGGGTCGTCCCCCCCGGGTCAGCACAGTGAGCTCCGAAGCCGCAATCCGGGAGGCTGCGGCGCGCCTGGCCGCGGCGGGGGAGAGCCAGCCGCGGGCCGCCCGCGATCCGGTGAACCTGCCCATGATCCGGAACTGGCTCGAGGCCCTCGGCGGCGGCGACGCCGCTGATCCAAAGACCGCGCCCCCGGCCATGATCCAGGTCTGGACCATGCCCGGCCTGCACGGGGCGCGAGGTGACGACGACCCGCTGGGCCAGATGACGGCCGTGCTGGATGAGGCCGGGTACACCTCGGTGGTCGCGACCAACTGCGATCAGGCCTACCAGCGGTACCTGAAGCTGGGTGAGCAGCTGTCCGTCCGGGTCAGGCTCCTCGACGTCACCGGGCCCAAGCGCACCGCGCTGGGCGAGGGCTGGTTCGTCACCACCCGCAGCACCTGGTTGTCGGCCGGCGAGCCGGTCGCCACGATGGACTTCCGCATCCTGAAGTTCCGCCCGGACCAAACCCCCGCCACTCCCGTCACAGCTGACCCGGGGCCAGCGATGCGCCCGCAGGTCACCCCCGACACCGCGTTCTTCTGGGCCGGCACCAACGCAGGCGAGCTGCGCATCCAGCGCTGCCCCGTCTGCGGCGCGCTGCGTCACCCGCCCGGGCCGATGTGCCCCGCCTGCGGCGCGGCCGGCGACGGCGGATACGTCGTGGCGGCCGGGACCGGCGAGGTGTTCAGCTACGTGGTCCACCACCACCCGCCGGTGCCGGGCAAGAAGCTGCCGCTGGTCGTCGCGCTGGTCGCGCTGCCGGAGGGCGTGCGGATGGTCGGCGAGATGCCCGGCGTCCGCCCGGACCAGGTGCGCATCGGGCTGCCGGTGCGGGCCACGTTCGTCCGGGTCGACGCGCACCTGGACCCCTTGGCCCTGCCCGCCTGGCGGCTCGCCGAAGGATCCCTCCCGGACCGGGTGATCGACGTCACGCCCACCTTCGTCGTGGCCTCGGCGCTGGCCACCCGGGACTTCTACGCCGTGCACCACGACCGGGAACGCGCCGTCGCCCAGGGCGCCCCGGACATCTTCGTCAACATCCTGACTACGGTCGGGCTGGTCCAGCGGTACGTGTGCGACTGGGCTCCCGGCGCGGTCGTGCGGGCCATTTCGGTCCGGCTGGGCGTGCCCTGCCACGCCGGCGAGACGCTCACCCTCACCGGGCAGGTCACCGCGTCGGAGGGGACCGAGCAGGTGGTCTCGGTGACCGGGCGGTGCGGCCTCGGCGACCACGTCACGGGCACGGTCCGGATCGGGCTCCCCCGATGAGGAGCGTGGCCATCGCCGGCATCGGGGCGACCGAGTTCTCCAAGGATTCCGGCCGCAGCGAGCTGCGGCTGGCCGCCGAGGCGGTCCGCGCCGCGCTGGCCGACGCCGCGCTGCGCCCGGCGGACGTGGACGGCCTGGTCACCTTCACCATGGACAGCAACGCCGAGATCGCGGTCGCGCGCGAACTCGGCGTTCCCGGGCTGCGCTTCTTCGGCACGATCGGCTACGGCGGCGGCGCCGCCTGCGCGACCGTGCACCACGCGGCGATGGCCGTCGCCACCGGGGCCGCCGAGGTGGTGGTGTGCTACCGCGCGCTGAACGAGCGTTCCGGCCGCCGCTTCGGCCGGGTCGTCGCCGCCGCGGTCACCACCCCCACCACCTACGGCGTCGACAACGGCTGGCACTACCCGATGGGCCTGGCCACCCCGGCCGCGACCGTGGCCATGGCCGCCCGCCGTTACATGCACACCTACGGGGCGACCAGCGAGGACTTCGGCCGGGTGACCGTCGCGGACCGCCGGCACGCCGCGGTCAACCCGCGGGCGTGGTTCTACCAGCGCCCGGTCACGCTGGCCGAGCACCAGGCTTCACGCTGGATCGTCGAGCCGCTGCGGCTGCTGGACTGCTGCCAGGAGAGCGACGGCGCCGTGGCGGTCGTGGTCACCGGCGTGGACCGGGCCCGCGACCTGCCGCACCGGCCCGCCGTGATCCGCGCCGCCGCGCAGGGCGCCGGGCCCGATCAGTTCACCATGACCAGCTACTACCGCGACGACCTGGCCGGCCTGCCCGAGCTGGGCCTGGTCGCCGGGCAGCTGTGGCGGCAGGCCGGGATCGGCCCGGCCGAGGTGCGGACCGCCGTCCTGTACGACCACTTCACCCCCTACGTGCTCATGCAGCTGGAGGAGCTCGGCTTCTGCGCCCGCGGGGAGGCCCGGGACTTCATCGCCGACGGCGCGATCGAGCTGGGCGGCCGCCTGCCGGTCAACCCGAACGGCGGCCAGCTCGGCGAGGCCTACATCCACGGCATGAACGGCATCGCCGAGGCGGTCCGCCAGGTCCGCGGCACCTCGGTCAACCAGGTCCCCGGCGACGGCCCGGTGCTGGTCACCGCAGGCACCGGCGTCCCCACCAGCGGCCTGATCCTGTCCTGAGGGTCCGGGCCCCGTCGTATCCCCACTTTTACCGCGCGGCCGCCATGGTGCGGGCGGCGATGTAGCCGAACGTCATGGCCGGCCCGATGGTGGCGCCGGCGCCGGCGTAGCTGTGGCCCATCACCGACGCGCTGGCGTTGCCCGCGGCGTACAGCCCCTCGATCACGGTGCCGTCCTCGCGGAGCACCCGCGCGTGCTCGTCGGTGCGCAGGCCGCCCTTGGTGCCCAGGTCGCCGGGCACGATCTTGACCGCGTAGAACGGCGGCCGGGCCAGCGGGGCCAGGTTGGGGTTGGGCCGGCAGCGCGGGTCGCCGTAGTACCGGTCGTAGGCCGAGTCGCCCCGGCCGAACTCCTCGTCCCGGCCCGCCGCGGCGAACTCGCTGAACCTGGTCACGGTCTTGACCAGGCCCGCGGCGTCCACGCCCATCTCGCGGGCCAGCCCGGCCAGGTCGTCCGCGCGGACCACCGCGCCGGCCGCGTACCAGCGGCGGGGCAGCGCCCGGCCCGGCGGCCGCCCGGCGAACAGGTACCGGTCGCGGTAGCGCTGGTCGAAGACCAGCCAGGCCGGGATGTGCGGGTTCTCCGGCGTGTCCCCGTCGTACATGGCGTGCACGGCGTCGACGTACGGGGCCGACTCGTTGACGAACCGCTGGCCCGCGCCGTTGACCAGCAGGCAGCCGGGCAAGCTGCGTTCGGCCAGGCAGAAGTAGGGGCCGCCGGGCAGCGGGATCGACGGTCCCCACCAGGCGTCGTCCATCAGCTCGACCGCCGCGCCCGCCTCCAGGCCCGCGCGGATCCCGTCGCCGGTGTTCCCGGGCGCGCCGGTGGTCCACTGCGGGCCGGCCGGCTCGCGCTGGTAGCGGCGGCGCATCTCCTCGTTGCGCTCGAAGCCCCCGGTCGCGATCAGCACCCCGCGCCGGGCCCGGATGAGCACTGATTCGCCGTCGCGTGTCGCGTGCACCCCGGTCACCCGGCCGTCCTGGACCTCCAGGCCGGTCATCGCGACCCCCAGCCAGAGCGGCACGCCGCTGGCCAGCAGCCCGGCCCGCAGGCCCGCGGCCAGCGCCTGCCCCAGGCTCAGCACCCGGCGCCCGCGCACCCGGCCTCGCGCGGCCCGGACCGCGACCCGGGCCCCGGCGATGACCGCGCGCGGATGGCGGGGTCCCAGGCTCAGCCAGCGGTACTCGGCCTGGGTGATGGCCACCGGCGACGGCAGGTAGGGCCGGGCCAGGTGCCCCAGTTCGGCGCCGAGCTTGCGGCTGTCGAACGGTACCGGCTCGACGCTGCGCCCGCCGGCCAGCCCGCCGGGCGCCTCGGGGTAGTAGTCGGCGTAGCCCGGCACCCAGGCCAGCCGCAGCGGCGTCTTGCCCAGGACCAGGTCGAGCATGCCCGGGCCGTGCTCCAGGAACGCCTCTTGCCGCGAGGCCGGGACGTCGGCGCCCGCCACGTGGGCCAGGTAAACCCGGGCCTGACCGGGCGTGTCGGTCACCCCGGCATCCCGCAGCACCGTGTTGCCCGGAGCCCAGATCCCGCCCCCCGACCGCGCCGTCGACCCGCCGAACGCCCCGGCCTTCTCGATCACCACCACGCTCAGCCCGAGGTCCGCCGCGGTGAGCGCGGCCGTCATCCCCGCCGCCCCGCTGCCCGCCACGACCACGTCGAACCCGGCGGGCTCTGTCGTCATGCGGCCTCCCGTCTGCTGTACTAGAACACGTTACAGTTTTACGCCGATCCGCGGGAGGCCCCGTGACGCCGGACTGGGACGTCGAGGCCGACGTGGTGGTGGTCGGCTTCGGGGCCGCGGGGGCCTGCGCCGCCCTGGAGGCGGCCGCGGCCGGCCGCTCGGTGCTGATCCTGGACCGGTTCGGCGGCGGCGGGGCCACCGCGCTGTCCGGCGGGGTCGTCTACGCAGGCGGCGGCACGCCGCAGCAGCACGCGGCCGGCGTCACCGACTCGCCCGAGGCCATGTTCGGCTACCTGCGCGCCGAGGTCGGCGACGCGGTGCCCGCCGCCACGCTCCGGGAGTTCTGCGACTCCAGCGTGGCCATGCTGGCCTGGCTGGAGAGCCACGGCGTGCCGTTCGAGGGGAGCCTGTGCCCGGACAAGACCTCGTACCCGACCAACCGCCACTACCTGTACTACTCAGGCAGCGAACTGTCCGCCGCCGACGTCGCACCCCCTGCGCCGCGCGGGCACCGGACCCGCGGCCGCGGCACCTCGGGCGGGCTGCTGTACGCCCGGCTGGCCGCCGCCGTCCGCGGCGCCGGCGTCCGCGTGCTCACCCAGACCGCCGCTCGCCAGCTGATCACCGGGCCCGGCGGCCGGGTTACCGGCGTGGAGTGCCTCTCCCTGCGCGGCGCGCCCGGCTGGGTCCGGCTGGCTCACCGCGTCCTGCACCGCTGGTCGGTGACACCGTACCTGTACGTGCCCAAGGCTGGCCGGGTCCTGCACCGTCCGGTCGGCTGGCTGGAGCGGCGGTACGCGCGGCCGCTGCGGGTCGGCGCGGCGCGCGGCGTGGTGCTGGCGGCCGGCGGTTTCGCCGCGAGCCGGCCGATGATGCGTACCCACGCGCCCGCCGCGCGCGGCGGTCTGCCGCTGGCCACTCCCGGCGACGACGGCAGCGGCATCCGGCTCGGTACCGCAGCCGGGGGCGCGACGGCATTCCTGGACCGGGTATCAGTCTGGCGGTTCCTCAGCCCGCCGCCTGCCCTGCTGGGCGGCGTGCTGGTGGACCGCGCGGGCCAGCGGGTCTGCGACGAGTCCCGCTACGGCGCGGCGATCGGCGACGCGATCATCCGGCACGGCGGGCGGGCCTGGCTGTTCGTGGACCGGGCCATCCGGGCCGAGGCCCGGCGGCAGGTGCGGGGGTCGACGCTGTGGTTCCAGCGGCTGCAGGCCTGGTATCTGCTGAGCATCGGCGCGGTGCGCGCGCCCACCGTGGCCGGCGTGGCGGCCCGGGCCGGCGTCGATCCGGACGGCCTGGCCGCCACGCTAGCCGCGAGCAACGCCGCGGCCCGCGACCCGGTGGCGCCCGACCCGGCGGGCAAGCCCGCCGCCGCCAGGCGGCCGCAGGACCAGCCGCCGTACTGGCTGATCGACTGCTCGGTGCGGCCCCGGCTGTTCTACCCGGCCCCGGTCCTTACCCTCGGTGGGCTCACCGTCGCGCCGGAGTCCGGCCAGGTGCTGCGGGCTGAGGGGACCCCGGTGGAAGGCCTGTACGCGGCGGGCCGCACCGCGGCCGGCCTGTGCTCACGCTCCTACGTCAGCGGCCTGTCCCTGGCCGACTGCGTCTTCTCCGGCCGCCGCGCCGGCCGCCACGCCGCAGCCCGGAAACCAACGGGTGTGGCACCGTAACGGTCCTGTATGTCCCGCCTGCCGCAAACAGGCGTAAGGGGCGAGACTGTCAAGGCAGCGTTCCGCGCCGCCTCGGCCGTAACACGTGACCCGCGGTGTAAGCAGAACGCCGGGCCTTATGAGTTAAAGGGTTGTGAGTCACGAGAATACCGAGTTCGCCGAGTTCTTCGAGGCCAGCTGGGAGCCGTGCCTGAGGGCGGTGGTCGCGAGCACGGGCAGCGTGCAGCTGGCCGAAGATCAGGTGGCGGAGGCGTTCGCCAGGGCGTGGTTGTCGTGGCGGAAGGTCCGCCGCCATCCGGCGCCCCGGGCGTGGGTGGTGCGCACCGCGCTCAACACCGGGGCGCTGTGGTGGCGCAAGCGCCGCCGTGAGCTGCCGCTGGCCGGTCACGACGCCGCGGCCACCAGCGACCTGGACGACGGCTTGGACGCCGGCTTGCTGACCGCGCTCCGGCACCTGCCGGGTCGCCAGCGCGAGGTGATCGCGCTGCGCGTCTTCCTCGACCTGGACATCGACACCATCGCCGGGCATCTGGGGATCGCCCCTGGAACAGTCCGGGCGCACCTGTCCAGAGCCGTGACGACGCTGCGCCGCGAACTTTCCCCTTCTCAGACCATGGAGGTCGACTGATGTACGACAACGACAACCCGGACGACAGCGCCGTGCTGAGCGCGGTGCACGATTCAATCTCCGGGTTGCCCATGCCGTCGGCACCACACCTGGAGGCCATCACGGCCAGGGGCCGCGCGCGCCGGCGCCGCCGCCTGGGCGGGCTGTCCATGGCCGGTGCCGGGGCGTGCGCTGCGCTGGTCGCCGGCCTGGCCGGCGGCCCGGGCCCCGCCGGGCCAGCGCCACGGCACGAAGCGCCCCCGGTCCATCTGGCCGCGTTCTCGGTCGTGGCCGGCGCCGACGGGACCACGACGCTGACCCTGTACCCGGGGCAGGTGGCCAACCCCGCCGCGGTCCGCCGGGCCCTGGCGGAACACGGCATCCCAGCTCTCGTCACGGCCGGCCGGTTCTGCCGCACCGCCGACCAGCCGCCGCCCGGCGTTGGCCAGGTGGTGGTGCTGCCGCAACGACCGCTCCAGGCGATCGGCAGGCCCGGCCCGATGCGGGCCGGCGGGCCCGGCCCG